>Ga0070660_100003618_pt1 | contig 10680 bp, 11 predicted proteins | sample KBSC33metaG_FD_64670 | JGI IMG/M metagenome (GOLD analysis project Ga0070660, IMG submission 64670) | Corn rhizosphere microbial communities from Kellogg Biological Station, Michigan, USA - KBS C3-3 metaG | ecosystem: Host-associated > Plants > Roots > Rhizosphere > Soil ... | reverse complement strand
TTCTCCACTTTGCCCTGGGGCCGAGGTCTCGATCCGGCTCAGTTCACGCTCGCCAAGGTCGATTCCGACGAGGAGGATTTCACCTCCCTGCGCGGCGCCATCGCCGAGCTCAAGTCCGCCGGCCGGGACACGGACGAGCTGGAATCGGGTCTCTGGCACAAGATTTCCGGACCGCTGTCGGTGGTTCTGATGCCGCTTCTTGCGGCGGTGGCGGCGTTCGGGCTCGCCCGCTCCGGCCAGGTCTTCGTCCGGGCGGTGATCGGCATGGCGCTCGGCTTCGCCTATTTCGTCGCCGACAATTTCAGCATGGCGATGGGCAGCTACGGCGCCTATCCGCCGCTCGCCGCCGCCTGGGCGCCCTTCCTCCTCTTCCTCCTGATCGGCGAAACGGTTCTGATCCGGACCGAGGAATAAGGCGTTCCTCCCCATCCGAGTGGGGAGGGGGACCCGCCGAAGGGTGTTGGAGGGGTAACCGGCTCGGCGGCAGAGCGTCCAATTCCTTCTGCCCGCGGTCGCGCCTTCCACCCCTCCACCACCCTGCGGGTGCTCCCCCTCCCCGGCCCTTGGCCGGTGAGGCAGGTCGCCGCCGCTTGCAACGGGCGCCGCGGCCCTTCATGCCGCGCGGGATGAGCGATGTCGGCAGCCCCGGGGACGAACCCGTTACCCGAGGAGAGGTTGCGCGAGGGGCCGGGCTGGTCGGGCTATCCCGCGCGGCGGCGCTGATCGAGGCGGTCGCCCAGCCGCTCTTCATCTGGCTCTACGGCCTCGCCACCTACGGAATCTACGTCGTCCTGTGGGGGGTCATCAACCTCGCCGAGAACGTCGTCGACCTGTCGCTGACCAGCGCTCTCCAGCGCATCGTTCCGACCGAGGACGACGAAGCGGCGCACGGCGCGGTCAAGGCCGCGCTGGTCGTCGCCCTGGTGCCATCCGCCCTGATCGCGCTCGCGGTGACGCTAAACGCCGATTGGGTGGCGGGCTTCTTCTCGGCGGCTCCGGAGGACCGGGCGACCCTGCCCCGCGCCGTCGCCCTGTTCGCCTGGGGCCTGCCGCTCTGGGCCTTCGTCGAGGTGTCGACCTCCGCGGCCCGCGCCCGCCGCGCCTTCGGGCCGGAGATTCGCCTTCGCCTGTTCTGGGAGCAGATAGCGCGGATCGTCTTCGCCAGCGGCCTGTTCTTCCTCGGCGCGGGAAAGCTCGGCCTCGTCGCCGCCCACCTCGGCTCGCTGGCGCTGACCGCGGCGCTCTGCTTCCCGCTCCTCGCCCGTTATTACGACCTTCGCCGGCTGATCCGGGCGAGGATCCGCGGTCCGGAGCTGAAGCTCCTCCTCGGGACCGGAATCGCCCTCCTCCCCGCCAACGTCGCCCGCCGGCTGCTCGTCGACGCGCCCGCCTTGGTCATCAACCTGCTTCTTCCCGGGCGGCAGGGAGCGGTGGCGGCGGGGCTGTTCGAGATCGCCCGCAAGATCGCCACCCTGCCCCTCTCCGTCCGCCAGGCCTTTCAATATGTGATGGCGCCGCTCGCCGCCCACCAGGCGCGCGCCGACCGGGCGCAGATCGCGCCGCTCTATCATTTCGCGAGCCGCTGCTCGACCGCTTTGGTCGTTCCGCTCGCCGGACTGCTCGCCTTCGCCGGAGTCGACTTCCTCTCCGTTTACCGGCCCGAGGCGATGGGCGCCCTGCCGCTCCTCTACATCCTGGTCGCCGCCCGGGCGGCCGAGGCGATCGTCGGACCCGCCACTCCGATCGTCGAGATGACCGGGCACCGAATCCTCCCGCTCGTCAACAGCCTGATCGGCGTCGCGACCTGGATCCTCCTCGCCGTGCTTCTCGTCCCCGCCTGGGGCGCGGAGGGAATGGCGGTGGCGGTCGGGATCGCGACCGTCGTCATCGCTTATGCCGCCACGGTCGAGCTCCAGATCTCGGATCGCCTCTCGCCCTTCGATACGAAGCTGTTCCTCGGTCTCGGCACCGCGCTTTCCGGAGTCGCCCTGATGTACGGCGCCGCGCACATCCTCCACGGTCCCGCCCGCTTCACCGCGGTGCTCGTACTCTGGGCGGCGTCGAGTTGGTGCGCGCTTCGCCTCGGCCTCACCCGCGGCGATCGGGAGTCGCTCGGCGGGATCGCGCGTGCCCTCCGCCTGGTCAGCGCTCCGCCCGCTCCCTGACCAAAGCGAGGAGGTTGTTCTCGAGGTCGCCGAGGAACAATTCGCCCCACAAGGCGGCGTAGAGATTGACCGGAGTGCGGAGGCGATAGCGGGTCTCGAGCTGGACCCGGGTCCGCCCGCCGGCGAGCGGCTCGAGCGTGTAGCCGCCGGACTGCACCCGGAAATAGGGGCTGTCGGGCATCAGGTGCCGGTCGGTGAATTGCCAGCCGGCTATGTCGTCGAAGCGGAACTCCCAGCCGATCCGGCGCCCGGGCCGCCACTCGGTGATCCGCTCGCCAAAGCGAATCCCGCGGCCCCAGTCGGCGCGCCGCTCCGCGCCCACGCCTTCCCCCACCAGCCGGGCGCCGCGCGGACGGGGAATCCCGATCACGTCCTGCGAGAGGTTCCACCGGCCTTCGCCGGGGCGAACATCGGGGATTCCGCGAAGCAGCGGCCAGATCCGCTCGACGGGGGCGGCGACAATGGCCGACCGGCTCACCGCCACCTCCGACACCGGAAGCGGCCAGTAGGGCTCGGCCTGCAGGATCAGGAGCGGAAGCGCCAGAAGCGCGGCGCAATGGGTGCCGCCGGCGCCAAGCCGGCGCTTAAGGGCGCGGGCGATCAGAGTGCCGACCCAGCCGCTCATCAGCCACAAGGGCGAGAGCATGAGGATGCAGATCACGCCTTCGCGAAGGAGGAAGACCGAAGCGAGGATGACGAGGAGCACCAGCCACACCGGCACCAGCAGATAATAGCGCAGGCCACGCTCCCCCCACGGATCCCCCGCCCAGGCGACGAAGCCGGAGAGGACGGCGGGAAGCACCAGAAGGAAGGAGAAGCTGATCAGCCCGGAGCCCGGCCGGATCGCCTCGAGCAGCGCATAAACGGCGAGCGCGACCAGCAGGGCGGCGAGGAACGCCGCCGCCAGCCGGGCGGGGATCGAGTGCCGAAGCCCGCCTGCCCTGTCGTCCCCCGTGTCCACGCCGCGCCCCTCGCCCGCTTGCCGCGCCGACAATAAGCCGCCCCGCCCACCGGTCAACGTGGCGGTGCGGCTGCCTGGCGCGGCGGCCGGAGCCGGAACAACTTGCCTCCCGTAACGATTGAAGCCGCGGCCCTCGCCGGGATGAGCGGGCGGTGCCGAGGGGCTCATTGTAAGGAGAAACCCCATGCGTAAGCTAATGACCCTATTTGTGCTCGCCGGTTCCGCGTCGCTGACGCTCGGCGCCTGCAACACCGTTCGCGGGGTCGGCGACGACGTCGAATCCGTCGCCGACGCCCTCACCTACGATCCGGGCCGCACCTATGCCGCCTGCGGCACCTACGGGGCGATGGACCGCAACGGCGACGGCCGCATCTCCAACTCGGAATATAACGACTACCGCACCGGCGCCTACGCGATGTGGGACACCAACCGGGACGGCCGGATCAGCCGCGCCGAATATGCCAATTGCTGGTACGGCGGCGGCTTCTACCCGCAGTATAAGCGGGCCACCTACGAGCCGAGCTGGACCGCCTTCGATTCCAACCATGACGGCTATCTGAGCAACGACGAATATTGGAACGCCCAATATTGGTCGAACCTCGACCGCAACGGCGACGGCATGGTCGACAGCACCGAGTGGCCGTGGTGAGCTAAGCGTCAGGGGACGGTCTGCGGACCGTCCCCTTTCCTCCCCACCCGCCGTGCGCTTTCGCGCCCGGACGACGGCGGCCGTTGAGGCCGGCGCCGCGACCCGCTAATCAAGGCGGGGAACCGGAGGAGCAACGCCGCATGACCAGCTTCGGGAACGCCGTTGCGCCCCTCGCCGCCGCGCTCTTCCTCGCCGCCGCGGCTCCGCCGCCCGCGCCCGCGCCCGCGCCTTCGAACGCACCGGCCGCCCATGACGAGAGCGATCCGGCGGCGCTTCGGCTTTGGTACAAGCAGGGGCGCTGTCTGGTCGATCAGGAGGGACGGCTGGCCGAGAAGATCCTGGCGACGGCGCCGGATTCGGACGACTATCTCTTCGCCTGGCTAAAGGCGGAGAAACAAGCGCGCTGCTTCGACGATCCGGTCATGGCTCCGGCGAAGCTCCACAGCAACGCCATGCGCGGCGCGGTCGCCGAAGCGCTGCTCCTGCGCGACTTTTCGGCCGTTGGAGTTCGCCGGGGAAAGCGCATCACGGCCGTCTTCGCCGAGAGTGCGGTTCCCGACGGCCGGGTGGACGTGCGCTGGCGCGCCTTCCTCAAGCTCGCCGAATGCGCCGTCCGGCTCGAGCCGGCGCGAAGCTTCGCCGTCTTCTCGACACCGGTCGCCAGCCCCGAGGAGAAGGCCGCCGTGCGCGCCCTGGTCCCCGCGCTCGGCGATTGCCTGCCGCCGGGAGTCGATCTGCCGATGCGGCCCTCGATGCTCCGCTCGTTCCTGGCCGAGGCCGCCTACCGCGTGTCGGTGGCGCCGCCCGCCGCGGGCCGGCCGTGAGCGCCCCGCGCTTCCCCGCGGGCCTCAAAACCGCCATATTGCGATTCCATTCCCCGGCCCCATATCGGGGACGGCTGCCGCGACCGCTCGCGGCTCGCGCTAAGCTGCGGAAAAAAGCGAGGAATTTACGAACGTGAAGATCGCCCAAACCCTTCGCCCGAGCTTCTGGAGGCGCGAGCATCATCTCGACAAGATGACCCTTCGCGAGCTCGTGATCGCCTATTTCCAATATCCGGCAATCCTCGCCTATCTCGCCCTCGCCGCGGTGGCCCTTGCCGTATTCGCCGCGCGCCCGGCGCCGCTCGCGCCGAGCCTGATCGCCGCCGCGGTCGCGACCTTCATCTACCCGCTCGTCTGGTACGTCCTCCACCGCTGGGTTCTTCACAGCCGCTGGATGTTCAAGATGCCGATGATGGCGTCGACCTGGAAGCGCATCCATTACGACCATCATCAGGACCCGAACCACCTCGAGGTGCTGTTCGGAGCGCTCCACACCACGCTTCCCACCATCGCCGCGGCGACCCTTCCGATCGGCTGGGCGATCGGCCTTCCGTGGCAGTCGGCGGCCCACCCGCACGCCGCCTTCGGAGCCGCCGCCATGGCGTTCGCGATCGGCCTGCTCACCACCTGCTTCTACGAATTCTGCCACTGCATCCAGCATCTCGCCTACAAGCCCAAGAACAAGTGGCTGGCGGAGATGAAGAAGCGCCACATGGCTCATCATTTCCACGACGAGAACGGCAATTACGGGATCACGAGCTTCATCTGGGACCGACTGTTCGGCACCTTCTACGATCGCCCGCAGCGCCCGAACAAAAGCCCGACGGTGTTCAACCTCGGCTACACGCCGGAAATGGCGGAGAAGTACCCGCACGTCGCCAAGCTCTCCGGCGGAGTCGCGACCGGCCACCCGAGGCAGCGCGACCGCGCCGCTTAAGCCGACGCCATCGAGGGGACACTTTGCTGGCAAAGTGTCCCCGTTCTCGCTTCAATAAGGCGCCGCCGCCCCCGGCTGTCCGGTCTTGCCCGGCGGCGCCGCACGGTTCGGCGCCTCCGCGGCGGGGGCCTGCCGGGCCGGCACCATCCGCCAGATCGTGTTGGAAAGGTCGTCGGCGACGATCAGTGCGCCGCGCGGATCGACGGTGACTCCGACCGGTCGTCCGAAGGTCGCTCCGCCCGGATCGTGGAAGCCGGTGACGACGTCGACCGGAGGGCCGGCCGGCCGGCCGCCGCGGAACGGCACGAACACCACCTTGTAGCCGGACGGCCGGCTCCGGTTCCAGCTGCCATGCTCGCCGACGAACACCCCGTCCGCGAAGCGTGCGCCCATCGCCGGGCTGGAGAACGCCACGCCCAAGGCCGCGACGTGCGAGCCGAGCCCGTAATCCGGCCGGATCGCGCTCGCCACCTTCGCCGGATCCTGCGGCTGGGCGCGCGTATCGACGTTCCGCCCCCAATAGCTGAACGGCCAGCCGTAGAAGGCCCCGTCCTTCACCGAGGTGAGATAGTCCGGCACCAAGTTCGGCCCGAGCTCGTCGCGCTCGTTCACCACCGCCCAGAGCTGCCCCGTCCCCGGCTGGATCGCCAGCGCGGTGGGGTTTCGGATTCCGGTCGCGAACGGCCGGTGGGCGCCGGTCGCGGCGTCCACCTGCCAAATCTGGGCGCGGTCGAGCTCGGCCGCCATGCCGCGCTCGGTGATGTTGCTGTTCGAGCCGATGCCGACGTAGAGGAACCGCCCGTCCGGGCTCGCCGCGAGCGACTTGGTCCAGTGGTGGTTGATGTAGGCGGGAAGCTGGGTGACCGTCACCGGCGGCCCGCTCGCCTTGGTCTGACCCGGCGCATAGGCGAAGCGCACGAGACTATCCTGGTTGGCGACGTAGAGCTGCCCGCCGACCAGCGCCAGGCCATAGGGGGCGTTCAGGTGGTCGGCAAACACGGTGCGCCCCTCATAGACCCCGTCTCCGTCGGAATCGCGAAGCAGGGTCAGCCGGTTGCCGCTCTTTGCCTGGCTCGTCCCCTTGGCCTTGATGAAGCCGGCGATGAGGTCCTTGGGCCGAAGCGCCGACTCGCCGCCGCCCCGCCCCTCGGCGACGAGGATGTCGCCGTTGGGGAGCACGAGCGTCTGGCGTGCGATCCCGAAGCCGGTGGCGATGGCGGTGATCGTGTAGCCGGGCGGGACGACCGGATGATGATCGCCCCACGGCGTGGGATCGGCGATCTTCATGCTCGGAACGAGGGCGCGCTGCTGCGCCGGAAGCGAGGGATCGCCGCCATATTGGTTGGGATCGGACCCGCCGTTGTGGTTGCAGCCGGCGACGAGGGACGCCGCCCCGGCGGCGAGAAGCAGGCGCTTCATTTCATCTCTCCCGAGCGCAGACCGGCAAACCCCAGCCACGCCGCCGCCCCGGCGAGGAGGGTGACGATCGCCGACAGGATCGGTGCCGCCGGCATGATCGCGTAAGCGTCGCGCGCGTGGACGAACGAGTCGACGAGCCCGAGCACGAACAGCGCGAGCAGCAGCCCGAAGAGCGAAGCGGCCCGCCCCCGCCCGCCCCGCGAGCGAAGCAAGGCGATCAACGCCCAGAGCAAGGCGAACCCGACGAACACCATTCCCCCGGCGATCAGCCAGGCGGCGAAATTGCTCCACTGCGGCTCGGGCGTGGAGCCATAGGCCCAATCGCTGAGCAGACCACCAAGGAAGAGCGGCACCGGCGCTGCGACCAGGAAGGCGTGGAGCGGGTGGATCGGGACGGCCTGAAGGGGGTGGGCGGCCAAGGGAGAGTCCTTTTCGAGGAGGCACTGAGAGGAAGCACCAGCGACAGGCGAACCCAGGGCGAAGCGGCGCGACCGGCTCACGCGGGGGAGAATGCCGGCGGACGGGGGATGTTCCGAGGGGCAATCCCCTCGCGGGAGGACAATTCAGGCCGCCTTAACCCTCATGTGAGACCAAGGTTGATGATGACGATCCCGCGACTTCCCGATCCGCCGGCGCCGGCGAGCGACTGCTCGATGGGCTATTTGCGGTTGGTGGTGTCGAACCGCTTTCGCGACGCCGTCACTCGCCACCACGGGCATCTCGCGGCGCTCGCGACGGCGCTCGAGGCGGCGCATATCCCCGCGGATGAAATCGAGCGCCACCTCGATGTCGCGGTGGGAAGCTATCGGGCCGAGCTGCTGGCCCTCATGGGTGCGACCGCGGAGACCGAGCATGCTTGAGCGTGACGACAAGCTGACGGACGAGGGCGGACGCGTGGCCGCCCTCCACCGCGCGTGCATCCTCGATACGTGCCGGGAGGAAGGGTTCGACAAGATCACCCGGCTGGTGCGGTCGGTGCTTCGAGTGCCGATCGCGGCCGTGTCGCTGGTCGACGGACGCCGGCAGTGGTTCAAGTCGATCGAAGGGCTGGATTCGCGGGAGACGCCCCGCTCGGTGGCCTTCTGCGCCCACACCATCCTGCAGCGCTCGCCGCTCGTCGTGCCCGACGCGACGCTCGATCCGCGCTTCTCGGCCAATCCGCTGGTAACCGGCGAGCCGGGCATTCGCAGCTACGCCGGAATTCCGCTGCGGTCGGGCGAGGGATATAATCTCGGCTCGCTCTGCGCGATCGACACGGTGCCGAGGGACTTCAGCGAATCCGAGCTCGACATCCTCGCCAACCTCGCTTCGCTCGTCATGGACGAGATCGAGCTTAGGACCATGACCCAGCTCGACCATTTGACCGGCGCGATGACCCGGCGGACATTTTTCGAGCAGGCGGCGCGCGAGGTGGAGCGGTTCAAGCGCTACCGGCGGCCCTTGTCCCTGATGATGTTCGACCTCGATCACTTCAAGCGGCTGAACGATGCGCACGGCCACCCGTTCGGGGACGAGGTCCTTGCCGCGACCGCCAAAGCCGTCACGGACGTGCTTCGGCCGACCGACCTGTTCGGGCGCTACGGCGGCGAGGAATTCGCGATCCTCCTGTCCGAGACGAGCCTCGAGCAGGCGCTGCAGTGCGCCGAGCGGGTACGCGCCAGCATCGCTTCGCTGAAGTTCAGCCAGCCGGTGCAGGTGACGGCGAGCTTCGGAATCACCGCCGCCGACGCTTCGACCGACTCTCTCCCGGCGCTGATCGCGGAAGCGGACGCGGCACTCTACTGCGCGAAGCGAAGCGGTCGGAACCGATGCGCGTGCGCGGCGGAGCTGATGAACGTCGCTTGACGTCTTGCGCCGCCGGCGCGCGACGCGAAGGGCGCCGCCCGGATGGTCGCGGGCGTGGCTTCTGGATGCGCTCCCCTGATCCGCTACATTTTTCTTAAGATATCAAACGCTAGGGGTTTGGCTGGCAATCCTTACGGAGGTCAGGTTCAGATGAGTGGATCAGAAGCGAACTTCATGGCGATCATGCTCGGGCTCGGCGTTTTCGCGGTCATCGTGGCGATCGGATGGCGCAGCGTGCAGAACCGGCGCATCCTCCGGTTGAAAGGCGCGGACGGCAAGGAGACGATCATCATTGCCGGCGAAGACGACGACATCAGCAGCGTCGTCACCACGCGCGAGACGACGTCGCCGGCCCCGGCGACTGCTCCTTCGGCGATCGTCGCGGACGCGGCGGTCGCGGATCCGGCACCCGCTCCGCAATTCGGCCGCCGTACGATCTAGAGTCTGCCCTGCCGGGTCCCGGCCTTCGCCGGGAAACGACTCGACCTGAGCAGGACCGGGTCGAGGCGGCGCGCCGGGGCATAAACGTCCGATCGGGCACGTCGAACCTCCGCCCCTGGGGTCAGCGCTCAGGCGCCCTCACCGGCTCGAGAACCCCGCCCGGCATCCTTCCGTCGGCATCGAGCGCGGCCGACATCGTCACCTCGCCGTTGGCGAACCGCGGCGCGGAACCGCTACGGCTTCACCTCCGCCGTCCCGCCTGTGCGATCCGGTCTTCCACGCCGCGGTTGGTCAGGCTCCACGTCTTCCCCTCGTCGCGCGGTTCATATTCCGCGAACCTTATCCGGTCGCGGGTGACGATGACGTTCTCGACCCGCGACCAGGGGCCGGACAGGCCGGCCGCCGGCTTGTCGAGATAGGTCCAGCGATTGCCGGCGATCGTCATCGTTCCCCGGCCGCCGGCAAGGCCGTTCGGAGCGATGGTGCGGGTATGATATTCCAGCGGCCGGTCGCCCGCCGTGTAGACGATCAGCGCCAGCGGCTTGCCGTTCACCGACTGCTCGCACGCGAAATAGGCGTGGAAGATTTTGCAGTCGCTGCGAAGCCGATCCACCGCCCCCGGCGCCGCCCCGCTCCACGGATGATCGGCCGTGACCTTCCAGATGCCGGGGTAGAGGAGCAATGGCGCGAAGGTGGCTGGCGCGGCTGGCGCAGGCTCGGATGGCGCGACGGCGGGCACGGACCCGAGTGCAGCCGCGAGCCCAAGGCGAAGGACGAAGCGAGTCATTCGCCGACGCAGCGCGGAGCCGCGTACGAGTTCTGCGCCCGCAAGCTGCAGCGCAATGCCATGGGGTTTATAGCCGGCACACTCATGTCTCCTCAATTAGGGCCGGTGTCCGCCCAGAGCAGTCGCCCGTCGCCGGCTCTTACTGCTTCAACCGATGCTCCCGATGCCAGGCGAGATAGCTTGGGTGCGGCCTCAGGGCCGGTTGAGCCGGCACAGCGGCGCGACCCGTTTTGTTAACGAGGCTCCACACGCTGTCAGGGTCATTCACGTGCCTGGAGACCAATATTTCGAGGTCGGGGCCGAGGCCGATCAGCCCCCGGTCGAACATCCAGTGCGCCGTTCCTGACAGAGCCAAGCCATTGGTGACGATGTCCGGCCCGCTCGCCTCCACCGGTTTGATGTGTGCGGCTTCCACCTCGGCGCGCCCGCCGCCGTTGATCAGCTTCAGACCGGTAATGGCGCAGCGGCTGTCATAGGCTTCGAGGACGCGCTTTCTGAACACGCGGTCTCGGATGATCCGCGAGCTGTAATAGCTGACGCGGTTCCGCTCGACGTCGAGCAGGAATGGCGCCTGCTCATCGGCGAAGTGGTTTGGTACCGGTGCGTCCACACCCACACCGGTGCGGGGCAGGACAGGCTCCTCCTCGGGGAA
>Ga0070660_100003614_pt1 | contig 10687 bp, 11 predicted proteins | sample KBSC33metaG_FD_64670 | JGI IMG/M metagenome (GOLD analysis project Ga0070660, IMG submission 64670) | Corn rhizosphere microbial communities from Kellogg Biological Station, Michigan, USA - KBS C3-3 metaG | ecosystem: Host-associated > Plants > Roots > Rhizosphere > Soil ... | reverse complement strand
CCGGCGGGGCTGGCGGCGCCCGCGAGCGCGCCGGCGAGCATCAGCGTCAAGAGTTTCGGTTGCATGCTGTCTCCTGGTTGGGTTCGATGCCGACGTCCCGCGATGCGAGCTCGTCCACTTGTGCATGCGCAATGTCCGTGCCACGCGTCGCGGGCGCCGCATGGGCGGCTCGAGCCGGTGCCGTGGTGTTGGCGCTGCGGGTTTGCCCGTTGCGCGGCGGCGCGATTGCTACAGGGTCGAACACCGCACGGCAACGATGCGGGACAGGTGCAGCAGTCAATCGCCGACCACCACCGCATTGGGCACGCGTCCGACGGGGATCGTCTTCAGTGGCCTGGCCTGCACCGTGTCGATCACCGTCAGGTCGTTGGACAGGCCGCCGGCGACGAACAGGCGCGTGCCGCCGGCGTCGAGCGCCAGCGCCCACGCGCGCTTGCCCACCGGCACCAGCGCGCGCACCTGATGCGAGGCGACGTCGACGAACGCGACGCGGTTGGCACGGCCCAGCGCCACGTAGACCGTCTTGCCGTCCGGCGAGGTCACCATGCCGACCGGCGTGATGCCCGCGGCCTCGAGGCCGTCGACGGCGAAAGCGATCGTGTCGATCACCGCCAGCGTCGCGGTGGAGATCACGCTGACGCTGGCGTCCTTCTCGTTGGTCACCCACAGCTGCGCGCCGCCGGCCGCGAGTGCGAGGCGGCGCGGGCGCTTGCCGACCGGGACCGTCTTGAGGATCTGCAGCGTCGCCGTGTCGATCACGTAGATGACGCCGGCGACCTCGGAGCTGACATACACGCGCCGGCCGTCCGGCGACAGGCGCACGCCTTCCGGCTCGGGGCCCAGCGCGACGCGCCCGACCTCCTTCTTCGCGACCAGGTCGACGATCGCGAGTGCCTGGTCGTCCTCGGCGGAGACATAGGCGAGCCGGCCGTCGGCCGACAGGTCCAGTGCTTCCGGGTCGTGACCGATCGGCGCCGAGTCCACGGTGCTGCGGGTGGCGAGATCGATCGTGTCGGCCCGGCCGGCGTCTCCGCAGGCCACCAGCAGGCGCGTCCCGCCGGGCAGGCGCTGCAGGTGGCGCGGGCGCGCGCAGGTCGGCACGCTGCCGACGACCGCCAGCGAGCTCGCGTCGATCAGCGTCAGCGTGTCGTCCTTCTCGTTGGCCACGACAACGAGGGCGCTGGCGGCGTGCGCGGCGGTGGCCGCGGCGAGCAGCAGCGCAACGAGGCGGGTGCGCAGGGCGCGCATCATGACGACGTCGGATCCGGGTCGCAAACAAGAGGCGCCGCGGACAACGCGAGGGACGCGGCCTCGCCGCGGAACACCAGCGCGCCGGCCGTGGCGGCACCGGGCACGAAGCGCAGCGGCGCCACGTCGTCGCGCGGCGCGCCCGCGGCCTGCAGCATGGCGTCGATGCGGTCGCGGTGCGGGCTCTTGGGGCAGACCGGGTCCGTGGCCGCGGCGTCGCCCGCGACGAGAAAGGCCTGGCAGCGGCAGCCCGCGTGGTCCTTGTCGCGGTCGCCGCAGTTGCCGCACGTGTCGTTCATCCAGGCGGTGCCGCGGTAGCGGTTGAAGGCGTCGCTGTCGTACCAGGCGGCGCGCACGGATGTCTCGCGCAGGTTGGGAAAGGCCAGCCCGGGCAGCATGCGCGCGCTGTGGCAGGGCAGCGCGACACCGTCCGGCGCGACGACCAGGAAGACCGCTCCCCAGCCGGACATGCAGGGCTTGGGCCTGGCGTCCGCGTAGTCGGGCGATACCCAGAAGATCTTCATGGGGCTGCCGCCGGCCCGCAGGCGTTCGCGATGCGCCGTCACGAGGGCCTCGGCGTCGCGCAGCTCGAGGGCGGTGGGCATCAGCGCCGCACGGTTGTGCCATGCCCAGCCGTAGTACTGGGTGTTGGCGAGTTCGAGGTAGTCGGCGCCCATGCGCTGGGCCATCTCGATGATCCGGCCGACGTGCGGCAGGTTGAAGCGATGCATCACGCAGTTGAGGACCATCGGGTAGCCGGCATCCTTGATGACGGCGGCCACGCGCGACTTCAGGTCGAAGGTGCGCGTCGAGGTGATGAAGTCGTTGAGCTCGCGCGTGGAATCCTGGAACGACAGCTGCACGTGGTCCAGCCCCGACCGCTTGAGCGCCCGCGCGCGCGCCACCGTCAGGCCGATGCCGGAGGTGATCAGGTTCGTGTAGAAGCCGAGTCGGTGCGCATGCGCAACGAGTTCCTCGAGGTCGTCGCGCAGCAGCGGCTCGCCGCCCGAGAACCCGAGCTGCACGGCGCCGAGCGCGCGCGCCTCGCCGAGCACGCGCTTCCACGTCGCGGTGTCGACTTCCTCGCCGTGGCGCGCATAGTCGATCGGGTTCGAGCAGAACACGCAATGCAGCGGGCAGCGGTAGGTCAGCTCGGCGAGCAGCCAGAACGGCGGCCTGACGTCATTTGCCATGGTCAGGGCGCCCCGCGCAACCAGCCCCGGCCGCGGGCTTGCTCGAGGAAGGCGCGCACGTCGTCGGCCAGGCCGCAGTGCGAGAAGGCCGTCTCGAGTTCCTCCACGATCGCGTCCACCGAGCGCTGCCCGTCGCAGCGGCGCAGGATCTCGGCGGCCGGCGTGTTGAGCTTGACCATTCCTTCCGGATACAGCAGCACCCACGCAGCCTGGACGGGCTCGAACTGCAGCCGGAACAAGGGTGCCACCTGCGGCGTGTCGTGCGCGCCGATCACGGCTGCAGCTCCTTGGCGAGCTCGTCGGGGTACGCGAGGGCGATCGCGTCGAGCATGGCCCACAGGATGTCGAGCTTGAAATCCAGGATCGCGAGCGCGCGCTGCTGGCGCTCGCGCGTCGTGCACCAGCGGCGCGCGACCTCCAGTCCGTGCTCGACGTCCCGCGTGGCGAGCGGGATGCGGCTGCGGAAGTAGGTCAGGCCGTCGGGCGCGATCCACGGGTACATCGACGGCCAGCCCGCGAGGCGGTCGGCGTGGATCTTCGGCGCGAACAGCTCGGTCAGCGACGAGATGGCGGCTTCCTGCCACGGCGCGCTGCGGGCGAAGTTCACATAGGCGTCCACCGCGAACCGCACCCCGGGCTGGACGTGGCGCAGCGACTCGAGGTCGGCGCGCGCCAGGCCGGCGGCGATGCCCAGCCGGCTCCAGGCCTCGATGCCGCCCGCATTGGCGCCGGCGAAGTCTCCGCGGCCGTCGTGGTCGAGGATGCGTTCGATCCAGCGCCGCCGCTCGGCGCGGTCGTCGCAGTTGGCGAGCACCGCGGCGTCCTTTTGCGGGATGCGCACCTGGTAGTAGAAGCGGTTGGCGATCCAGCCGCGCACCTGGAACGGCGCAAGCTCGCCGCGGTTGAGCCGCAGGTTGAAGGGGTGGTGGATGTGGTATCGCGACTCGCGGGCGCGCAGCCGCGCCTCGAAGTCGTCGGTGTCCCACGGGGCCTCGATGGCGGGCGAAATGGTCATAGCTGGATCTCCATGCCGTCGTGCGCCACCTCGATGCCCAGCGAGTCCAGCACGCGCCGCGGCGCGCTGTCCTCGTCGAGGATCGGGTTGCTGTTGTTGATGTGGATCAGCACCTTGCGGGCGGCACCGACGTCGCGCAGCGCGTCCAGCATGCCGGGCCGGGCTGGCGCGCCCTGTTGCGCGAGGTGGCCCGTGTCGGCCGCCGTCTTGGTGCCCAGGCCGGCGCGCTGCATCTCGTCGTCCTGCCAAAAGGTGCCGTCGACCAGCACGCAGTCGGACGCGTTCATCCACGCGAGCTCCTGCTCCCCGACCTGCGCAAGTCCGGGCGAATAGAACAGGCTGCTGCCGTCGGCCAGATCCTCGATGCGCAGGGCGATGTTGTCGCCTACCACCTGCTCGCGCCGGTGCGGTGAGTAGGGCGGCGCCTTGCCGGGAATCGCCAGTGCCGTGAAGCGCATGCCGGGCGCGGACTCGATCTCGAACTCGAAGTGCGTGCGCGCGCCGTCGACCGCCAGCGGGTGCCAACGGCTGCCGCAATAGTGCTGCAGCACGTTGAGCAGCGGCAGGCCGCTGGTGAGATCCTCGAAGACGCAGCGCGTCGCATAGACGTCGAGGCACGGGCCTTCGCGCAGGCCCAGCAGGCCGGTGACGTGGTCGATCTGTGCATCCATCAGCACCACTGCCTTGATCGGCGTGTCGCGCAGGCCCTGGCGCGGCTGAAGTGGCGGGCGGCGGCGGATCTGCTCGCCGATGTCGGGCGACGCATTCAGCAGCACCCACGAGACGCCGTCGGCCGAGACGGCAATCGAGCTCTGCGTGCGTTCGCGGGCGCGCACGCGACCGCTGCGCTGGCCGGCGCAGTTGGCACAGTTGCAGTTCCATTGCGGAAAGCCGCCGCCGGCGCCGGAGCCGAGCACGAGGATCTTCATGGTGGTCGGGAAAGGAAGAGGTGGGCGGCGATGCGCGCAGGCGCAACGCCGGCCGCCGGCCGGGCCGGCAGCGGAAAGCATCAGCGCGAGGCGATGTACATCGTGATCTCGAAGCCGAAGCGCAGGTCTTCGAACGCGGGTTGGGTCCACTGCATCACAGGTCTCCTGTTGGTCGTTGCCGCCGTGGCGGCGGCTGCCATGTCCGCGTCGTGCGGTCACGCTCCGCCTGTCCGCAAGACCCGTGCCGCCCGCGCGCGCACGCCGATTTCCAGGGTTAGCCCGCACTGCGATCGACATCCGCGGCACCTGCGGGCGATGCGGCGCGAACGCCGCGCCCGCGTTGTGCCAGAACGGGACGGGCGCGCGCCGTTGCGCGGTACAGGGTTGACCCGCGGCGTCTCTGCCGAGATGCCGTGGCGCCGGCTACCTGGCCCAGCGCAGCTTGCGGTAAATCGTGTTGCGGCTGATGCCCAGCGCCTTCGAGGCCTCGGAGATGTTGCCCCCCGCGGCGTCAAGCGCCGCCTGGATCAGCGCGATCTCGGACTCGACCAGCGTGCGGCCCGCGGCGGCGGCCGGGGGCGTCGCGAGCTCGGGGGCCACGGCCGGAGCGGACGGCGGCGCCGCCGGCAACGGCATCGAGGCGACGGCCGGCGCCGCGGCCTGGCGCTGCACGTCCTCGAGGAAGTCCTCCGACAGGTGTTCCTCGGTGATCATCGGATCGCTGCCCGCCATCACGACGGCCGTGCGCAGCACGTTGGCCATCTGGCGGATGTTGCCGGGCCAGGTGTAGCGCTCGAACAGCGCCATCACCGACGCACCGATCTGCGGCGGCGCATCCGGCGCCTCGGCCAGCACGATGCGGCGCGCGACGGCACGCAGGTCGCTGCGATCGCGCAACGCGGGCAGCCGCACGACCAGACCGTTGAGCCGGTAGTAGAGATCCTCACGGAAGGTGCCGGCCGCATTCATCTCGCGCAGGTCGCGGTGGGTCGCGCTGACGACGGCGATGTCGACGGCAATCGACTTGTGGCTGCCCAGCGGCGTCACGCAGCGCTCCTGCAGGACGCGCAGCAGGCGCGCCTGCAGGGGCAGCGGCATGTCGCCGATCTCGTCGAGGAACAGCGTGCCGCCGTTGGCCTGCACGATGCGTCCGGTGGCGCCCTTGCGGCGCGCGCCGGTGAAGGCGCCGTCCTCGTAGCCGAACAACTCCGCCTCGATCAACGACTCGGGGATCGATGCGCAATTGACGGCCACGAACGGCTGGCGCGCGCGCTCCGAATCCTGGTGCACGGCGCGCGCGAGCAGTTCCTTGCCGGTGCCGGTCTCGCCCAGGATCAGCAGCGGGATTTCCTTGTTGAGGACGCGCCGCACCTTGTTGACGACGGCCTCGACCTGGGCGTCGCCCGTGGCCAGATAGTGCAGGCCCGACAGGCGCGAGCGTCGCGCGGCTTCGTCCGCGGCGGCGCCGTGCGGGCCGGGCCCGGTTGCCGGCCCTGCGGGCGTGCCCGGCGGCCGAGTCGCGGTGGCTTCGGAGGTCTCGGCGGATTCGAAGCCGGCCATCAGCGATCGGCTCGACCCGTTGAATCGCGCGCAGGCGTGGAACTGGCGACCGTTGGACGTCGTCAGGCGCATCGGCACAGAGATCGGCGAACGCAGGTGATCGAACACGGCGCCCAGACTGGTCGCGAACAGGCTGCCGAGCGTCTGCATGCGCAACGCGGCGCCGCTGATGTCGAGCTGGTCCAGCGCGCTGCGGTTGGCGCCCAGGACGCGCCCGTCGCCGCCGATGACGACGATGCCCTCCAGCAGCGTGCCGATGAACTCGGGGCGCAGGTGGAAATGCAGGCGCAGCCGATTGCCGTAGTCCTCCGACAGCCAGTGGTTCTCGATCATGCGCGCCGACATCCGCACCAGTCCCATCGTGTGCTGGTGATAGGAGCGCTGGTCGCCGGTGACGTCGAGCACGCCCAGCATGTTGCCGCGCGGATCGATGATGGGCGCGGCCGAGCAGGTGAGAAAGCTGTTGGCGTGGATGAAATGCTCGCCCCCGTGCACGAGCGTCGGCAACTCCTCGACCAGCGCCGTGCCGATCGCGTTGGTGCCCTTGGACTGCTCGGCCCAGTTGACGCCCGGGGCCAATGCGACCTTGCCCGCGCGCGCGAGGAATTCGTCGTCGCCCACCGAGTGCAGGATGGTCCCGTGGGCGTCGGTCAGCACGATCATGCTTTCGGTGTTGACGATCTGCTCGAACAGCATCTCCATCACCGGTGCTGCGTGCGTGAACAGGCGCTGGTTGCGCTCGCGGGCCAGCGCGAGATCGCCGCGCACCAGGGGCTCGAAATCGGGGCGCTCCACCCGCGTCAGGCCCAGCGCAGTGCAGCGCAGGTGCGAGCGCTCGATGCGTTCGGCGCGTTGCGGCGGGCTCTCGGCGACCTGCGCCGTGGGCGTCGTCCAGCCGCCCGGGACGGGCTGCGCGCGAAGGGATGCTGACATGGGTCGCTTCCTCTGTTCCTGCCGGGGGCAGATTGTCTCTCGTCGGCGTGTCGCGGTCGTCCGGGCCAGGGCCTGCGCCGCGGGTGTTCGATCCTGGTACAGCGGTGGTGACAGCGTCGGGGCAATCCCTGACGGTGCCCGCCGCGGCTTGGCCGTCGGCACCCCTTCAGCGTAGCACCCGCCGCCCGCGGCGCCCAGGGTCGCCAGTCACCGATGCCGCACGCGCGTCTCGTTGCCTTGAGATTCCGCAAGAAGTGTTCCCGGCCGGATCGGGAATTCGTGGCACGGGCTTTGCAGACCGCTCGCCTGCCTGTTCGACACGCAACACAGACGGAGACACCTCATGCAACATCCTGCCCATCCGCCCACTCGTCGCCCCGCGCGCGCTGCCCGCGTCGCCACGCGCGTCCTCGCGGTGCTGATCGGCGTCGGCGCCAGCGTCCTCGTCGCCGCGCACGGCAACGTGACGCCGCAGGCCGTCGACACCACCGGCCTGCAACCGCTCGGCCAGGGATGGCGCGGCGTCAACCCGTACAGCGGCAACCCGACCGCCATCGACATCGGCGCCTCGGGCTTCAACCAGAACTGCGCGCGCTGCCACGGCCTCGAGGCGATCTCCGGCGGCATTGCGCCCGACCTGCGCCGCCTGGACAACGATTGCGCCAGCATGAAGGACAAGGCGGCGCGGGACGCGTGCGTCAAGGACAACGACGACTACATGATCACCACGGTGCGCCATGGCCGGACGCGCAACGGCGCCGTCTACATGCCGCCGTTCGAGGGCGTGCTGAGCCAGGAGGCGATGTGGGCGATCAAGAGCTATCTCGAATCGCGGCGCGAGAAGCCGCTGCCGGAGGCGCAATGAGCGCCGCGCGCGCTGGCCGGCGCGGCGCGTTGCGCGCGCTTGGCGCCGCCGCGGCCGCCGGGGCCTGCGGCATCGCGCGCGCCGAGGAGGCGGGAGCGCTCGCGGCCGTGAAGGCGCGCGGCGCGCTGCGGGTGGCGGTGTACCGGGACATGCCGCCGTTCCACGAGCAAGGCAAGGGCATCGACGTCGACCTCGCCGGCGCGCTGGCGGACAAGCTGGGCGTGCGCCTGTCGCTGATGGCGTTCCCCGCCGGCGAGGACATGGGCGACGACCTGCGCAACATGGTGTGGAAGGGCCACTATCTCGGCTACGGGCCGGCGGACGTGATGTTGCACGTGCCCGTGGAGGCGCCGCTGATGCAGGCCAACCCGCAAGTGCGCATCTTCGCGCCCTATTGCTGGGACCGCGTGATGATTGCGCGACGCCTCGACCGGCTGCCGCACTTGGAGACGCTCGCACAGCTCGACGGCAAACCGGTGGCGGTGCCGGGCCAGACGCTGGCCGGCTGGCTCATGATCGGCGCCGACGGGGGCGCGTACCGCGAGCAGTTGACCACGACGTTCAAGGACGGCGTCGAGGCCGCACGAGCCTTGCAGGGTGGCCAATTCGCGGCGGCGGCGGGGCTGGGTTCCGAGCTGGAGTCTGTCCTGGGCGGCGACGCCCGCTACGTCATCACGCCGTTGCCCACGTTCAGCAACTCGCACGATGGCTGGGCCGTGGGCATGGCAGTCAGGAAGAGCGCCGGTGACCTGGCCCAGGCGCTTCAGGCGGCCGTGGAGGCGACGATCGCCGAGCGGCAGATGGGTCGGATCTTCCGCCAGGACAACGTGACCTGGCGGCCCGCCTGAAGGGTGCTCAACTCTCGTACGCGGCCAGGCGACGCTGCTCCTCCGGCGTGAACAGCCGGTTGCGCAGGTCGCTCATCGCCGCGGCGCGGGACGCATCGTCGCCCGGCGACGACAGCACCGCCGCGCGCTGCGCTTGATACGCCGCGATGCGGGCCTTCCAGGCCGCCTCCTCGCGGTCGACGTCGGCCAGCCGATTGGCAGCCTCGGGCGAGGTGGCTGCGGCGCGCATGCGGTAGACGTCGTCCTCGCTGCCGCCTTGCGCGCGGATGCGCTGCGCGGCCTCTTCCAGGCGCACGACGGCCAGCGGCGCCTCGCGCTCCGCCCGCTCGCTTGCGGGCAGGCGCGCGTCGAGCGCGGCCAGGCGCTCGCGGCGCTGCCCTGCGTCGAGGGCGGGATCCTGCTCGATGGCCATGCGGGCGAGCGCGGCCGAGGCCTGCGCGTCCTGCGCACCGAACAGCGCCTGCGACTCGGCCTGGCTGAAATACGTGGCGCGCAGCGCCAGCATCAGCCGCAGGCCCTCGCGCAAGGTGTCGACGCTGCGGGTCGCGGCCTTGGGCGGGCGCTGCGCCTTCAGCGCCGTCTTGAACTGCAGGTAGCGAGCGAACACGTCCTTGGCCTGGCGCGCGGCGCGCGGCGCCAGGCGGCCGTCGAGGTCGCGCTCGACCTGCTCCTGGATGGCGGAGAGCGGACGTTCGCCGACGGTGGTCAGGTAGTAGTCGAACAGGCGGATCAGCGCGGGGTCGAGCACGAGCGCCTCGTCGGCCGTGGCGGTCGCGCCGCCGTCCGGCGACGTGCCGGCCAGCGACGACGCCGCGCGCGGCGTCGCGTCGACCGGTGCAGAGTCGGCCACGCGGGCCGCCGGGGCGGGCGCTCCCTGCAGGCCGAGAGCGACCAGCGCCGACGCGGCGACCACGCCCGCCACCCAGATCATGGGCAACTGGCGCGGGCGCATCTCACAGCCCCGCGTTCTTCAGGCGGTTGGCCTGGTTGCGGAACACGCTCTTGGGATTCACCTCGAACCAGTTGACGATGCCGGCGGTCTGGTTGACCTCGTCCAGATGGTTCATGGCGTAATCGTCGCGGATCACCGTGCCCAGGTGGCTGCTGCACGAGCCCACCAGGCCGTCGTTCTTCGCGCCGGCGTAGACCAGCCCGGTGAGAGCCAACGCCGGATCGAGCGGGTCGAGCGCGTTCGTGTAAGGCTGGGCGCCGCTCCACGAGTAGTAGCGCACGCCGTTGGAGGCGACCGCCGGCCCCTGGCCGCACGACGAGGTCGGCAGGCCTTCCGGATGCGCCGCATTGAACCTGGCCATGCCCGCGCTCGACAGCGAGTCCAGCGCGGCCGACGAGTTCTGCGACGCGTCGTTGCCCGAGATCAGGCCGATCAGCGACGCGAAGCCATTGACCACGGTGGAGACGACGGTGCGCGACAGTGAGCCCGCCGGCAGGGTGCCATTGAGCGCATCGGCCAGCGCCGCGCCCTGGTTGGGGCCGGCGACGCTGGTGACCGATGCGACCAGGTTCGGCGCGACCGAGGCCACGTAGCGCACCGTCGGGCCGCCATGGCTGTGGCCGATGAGGTTGACCTTGGAGGCGCCGGTGACGGCCAGCACCTGCTTGACGTACGTGAGCAGCTGCTCGCCGCGTACCTCGGTCGAGTTGGCCGCCGCGACCTGCGCGACGTAGACCTTGGCGCCGTTGGCGCGCAGGTCTTCCGGGATCCCGTAGAAGTATTCCAGCGGCCCGATGTTGTCGAAGCCGAACAGCCCGTGCACGAGGATGATGGGGTACTTGGTCTGCGCGTAGCCGGTCGCCCAGCTGGGGAGGGCGCACAGGGAAAGCATGGCCACGGCGAGCCATTTCAGGAGCATCTTGTTCATTGCGGGTGTCTCCAACAAAGTTTGAGTGGCGGGCGCCGGGGTGGCGCCCGTTCAGGTGGCCGGTGGCGTGCGGACGCACGTCTCCAAGGCCGAACCCTCCGGGTCCGATCTGTGTCGAATCGCTCAACTGAAGTCCTGAGTCGCGAGATGCCGGGCCCGGACAGCGGTGTTCCGGGCGAAGGGCGTCGTGGCATGGGTAGCACTGCGGATAGGCAG
>Ga0070660_100003608_pt1 | contig 10692 bp, 9 predicted proteins | sample KBSC33metaG_FD_64670 | JGI IMG/M metagenome (GOLD analysis project Ga0070660, IMG submission 64670) | Corn rhizosphere microbial communities from Kellogg Biological Station, Michigan, USA - KBS C3-3 metaG | ecosystem: Host-associated > Plants > Roots > Rhizosphere > Soil ... | reverse complement strand
GACCGTTCGGACAAAGTCTTCGTACGCGCCCATAGTGCCCCTGTAGTATACAATCAAATAAATGGTCCGTTATGTCTGGCTCGCACTCAAGCGGTTTGCCGTGCTTATTCCCGGCGTCATCGTGGCGTACGTATCGCTGCGCAGCATCTTCCCTTTCCTGCAACACCGCTTGCCGGTCGCTGCTGCCGTCTTCGTGACCTATGTCCTCGGCGCCTACGTCTTGATACCCGCGCTGCTGCGCGGCTGGCGTCTGCTCGTACCCGCCAAACACCTGCCGCTATACTGCGTCACGCCGGACGGCTTCGCGTCCGACCCGCTGAACATTGGGTTGATCGGCTCCCGCTCACAGCTCATCGGGACAATGAAAGCTGCCGGCTGGTACGTCGCAAAGCCGGTTACACCCGTCAGTGTCGCCGCAACGATTATTGCCATCGTCCTGAAGCGCCCGTACCACGGCACGCCCATGAGCGCGCTCTACCTCTTTGGCCGCAAGCAAGATATCGGCTTCGAGAAGCAGCTGGTGGAGCACGGCCGCGGCCATCGCCACCATGTGCGCTTCTGGGCGACTACCCTGGACGACATCCAGAATATCGGGCAGCAGCGTATCGGCAGCCGCAGCTACCAGGAACAGCTCATCGCCGACAAGCTGCTCTGGGTTGGCGCTGCCTCCCGCGATGTCGGCATCACATTGGCACTACAAACGATGCAGCTCACCCACGCCGTTGCGTCGGACACAGATCCCGAGCGCGACTTTATCGTCCGCCAACTCACCAGAGCCAAGCTCGCGCGGCGTCTGACCGACATCCGCTTGTACCGCTCATACCGCCTGCCCAACCGCGCCTGGTCCCGCGCCCTCCGCACCGATGGCATGATGACGATTCTGCGCCTCAGCTCAAAGCACTAATATCCAACCTACTCTCCATCAGCGAAGTGGGTTGCAGCTTGGTCCGCCGACAAGGCCGACCCATAGATAGCAACATTCGAGATGTAGCCCGTGTAGAATAGCGTGCTTGTATCCCAGGAGCCGACTACTACAGCACCACTAGTCATATCGATGTCACCTGCAAAGCTTTTCGAGCAAACCAGTGCGCCGTTGACGTAAAGTTTCTGTGTTGTACCATCGTATGTTCCGACAACATGGTACGTAGCATCCGGCTGGGCTACTGCTAGATCGTCGCAGGCGTTATTAACCCCACCTTGTCGAAGGTCAAAAGACAAGTGAGGACCATCGAAGAACAGCCAGTAGGACCCGTTCTTGCCGGCTATACCTGAATAGTTATATTCAGCTGGAATAACGGTAGGCTTAATCCATGCCTCAACCGAGAAGTTCTGCCGGTTAGTATAGAGCGTCTGACCTATTGAAGACGCGTACGTACTAGATGTGGTGCCGTTAAACGAGCTCGAGTAGGTTGCGCTGCTGTTAATCGATGCCGCACCACGAGTAACGTCAATCTCGGACATATTGTTGGCAGTAGGACTAAGATCGGCCACGCCACTGTTATCTCCACTGAGACTCGCTAGTGTCCAATACCCTATAGCCCCATCATGCAATACATCGTTATCATATGAAGCTGACCGGATTGTAAACGTTTTAGTATTAGTCTTCTCCGTCTGGTTCATATTATCGATAGACCAATAGGTCAACGTATGATTGCCTACACCTGGGATCGTAAAGGGTGATGAGTAGCTCTGTTGCGGCCCTCCATCAATCGTGTAATATGTGCTGTCTATGGTCATGCCGGCTGCCGGAGTAGCGTCTAATGTAATCGTCACCGGCCCACTATAACTACCGCTACCGTCGGCTGCCGGAGAAAGCGAAGCGACCGTGGTAGGGGCAACCGTGTCGATATATCCGTCGCACGCATCATCTATGCCATCGTTATCGCTATCTATCCCAGACAGCGGGACTACGAGACAAGGATCTTCACTGTTCGGGATACCATCGCCGTTATAGTCGTCAGCACTTGCAGCTATATAGATGGTCTGATACATATCGACATCGTTGCCGCCAATGTCCTTGCCGATGGCATGGAGTATATGGTACCCGGGGGCAATATCTGACGGGATGGTTATTTGGCCGTTCAAATTACCTGAAGCATCTGCGGTTAGGGTGCCAATCTGTGTCGGTGTAGATTGAACCCAGATATTAAAATCAGTACCAGGCTTCAGGGTGCCTTGCTCTTCCTGAATAGTGAGTGGAGTATCTTTGACAAGAATATCACCCGTGCTGAAAGTTACGTGTATGGCCGATGAGCCCGGTCCAGTAAACGAAAACCCTCTCCAATTATATGAAGGTGCATCCCCAATAAAGTTACTGTACGCATCCGAACCAATATATGGAGCAACGGCAGCGTCGTCAGCCACCGGCATAGGGCTGGTAAGATTTTGGGATTGAGACAAGAGCGTTTGCGCTAGGAGCTGCTGGCCTAAAACATTAGGATGAAAACTCGCGCTACTAAAAGGTCCTATACCAGATAAAGGCGCGTCATTACCGAGCATTAAGCCGTTGACAGCAGAGTTACTCGCATCACACAAACGGTGCCCATCGAATGCATGCTCAGTATCAATGTATTGCACGCCTTCCTTGTCTGCCGCCGCATGGATTACGGCATCGAGGTAAGAAGTAAGCCCTTCAGCCATTAGTCGCTCTTCTAAGGTGAATGGGGCGTTGGGACCACAATCCCCTTCCCCAAATATTTGTGGATATCCGACTACGTAGACCTTAACATTACCTGGATTGCCCGAGTCTTGTTTAATATCTTTGTATAACTTTGCTAACGTATCAAATTTACTGTAGATAGTTTCTGCTACCATCTCACGATCTTCAAGGTAATGAAAGCAAGGGTCAGGCGATTCAATACAATAACCTATGTCATCAGCAAAGCCTATATCGTTGCCTATCATTGAGATAGTGACGACTGATGTATTACCAGCAAGTTGAAGATAGTTAGACTGTGGCGAATAGCCTGAAGTCCAAACGTTAAGGCTGTCCGGATCAGTGCTCGTGCTTATCTGTGACGAGTAATAATCTTCTGATTTTGCGCCGCTACATGCGACATTATGAAAGTCAGTGATGCCAAGCGCCTGCACAGTAAGAAACGGATAGCTTACTGTACTAACGTGGCATCTATTCTCAGGGTTGCTGCTATCCGTTTCTGGTAAATAGTGGTCGGCGCCTTGACCGCTAGAAAAGCTGTCTCCGAGAGCAATGTACCCTACATGGGGCGCCTGATAGTCTGCTACAGAATATGTAGCAGCGTAGTATTCAAGTTGTCCTGAGGTATTATACCGCCCAAGAGTTGCACGAATGCTATTACCGTCAGCACTGAATCGCATACCATTCAAGCCTGCGAACCCGCTAACTTGGCCCGACAGACTAGATAATAAGTCCCGACTACGACATCCTTGTATCGCTGCGTTGTTGTTCGCAAACATTGTAAATCCCGCTGGCTGGCACCCACTTAGGTCATACACCTTCGTATCCCCAGAATTAATACCGCTTTGCAAAACAGTATTGCCATCATTGCTTACTACAAACTCTCCCGCGAGAGAATCTGTACTAAACGGCTGCATAGTACGAGTCTGGGTGTTAATCCGTACATCCCCTAAGCCCACCGCATTTATCACTAGCCATTCACCATTTTGTGAGAACCAGAACGAAGGCGCATACAGGATATTGCCGCCACTATCCTTAAGCCACGGGGTAACCGTATTGAACTTGAAGAGGAGCTCTTTCGTAGGATAGCTCGTGCCGTTCTGATAGTAATCCGGAGCAAACGTGCCTGCGCTCGAGAAGTTATCGAAGATTGCGATCGGTATAGTATTACCGTAAGCACTGCCACTCTTCGCGTACATATAAGAACTTTGGTTTGGCACTGGCGTAACCCAAGTAAGACGACCTGTTGCGTCCAATAGCCTAAACGCAGTAGAAGTTTGCGGTCGGATAAAATCATACGAACCAAAAACACCCCCATCCGAACTACCATAAGAGCCGAGCTGGTTTTCAGCTGCACACACTGGCTGGCTCGCAAGGTGCCCGATAGTATCATACGTTCCATCCTGTAAGGGGTAGGACCAGTAGTTAAAGCTGGTGGTAATACAATCTTTAAACACTGGGCGACTTGGATATTGCTGGCCAAGACTAAGCTCAGGTAGACTGCCATCTACCCATGTGCCTAGATCGGCATAGGCGCTCATTGGGACAATCGCCGAAAGCAAACCGGTCAGTAAGCCCACTAGGGAGATGAAGATACCTACTCGCTTCCTGGTTATTCTCCAGCAATTCCTCAGGCTTTTCATATCTCTTCCCTCTTTACGGTATTGCCGCTACTATAACGCGAACTTTCTTAGCTTTACAAGCCCTTATGCTTTATGTACGATTGCAGAATGAGAAAGAGGCCTAGAGTACAAGCGAAGCCACAGGGTCTTTTACTGTTTATAAGGCGACATATGGTTGTCGTTATCCTTGGAATTCTAGCAATCTTAATAATTGGCGCCATGACAATTTATTCTGTTATTCAGCAGACACATACATTTTCCAAAAAAGATTTTGACAGGCTCACCGCAACTGCAGCAACAATAATTAATCAAGCCAGTGGTGAAGACCCGATAATCAGCCGTACTTGTAGTTATGAACGTCCAGGCGAGTTCGATAATCTGCATTTATATTGTAGGGTCTCTATGGTTGCCTATCTACCTTACAAAGATGATTCTAATGCCATTAACATCGCAAAAAAGCTAGACAATATTCTAAGGCTTACCTTTAAGCAGAGCTACCTACATTTTTCCAGCTTCTTTCAAAAACCCTACAATGGATATGGAGTGACCGTGATACTTCTAAACGAACCAGCAGGACACCAGTGCAACTTCTATGTTGAGACAAATAAAAACGCCGAACGGGTTTTAAATTTTCCGGCAAAGAGCGATGACAATCTAATTGCTCTATCGTTTGAGTGTTCGGCTGAATCTCAAGCAGAATATTTTCCCGTGACCTATCGACAGGGATAGTGCCTGGTAGGGCTTGAGGCGATATGGGCAAGCACACTAAATATCAAGACAAAAAATCATTCCTGCACTCTCTCAAAAGGCATACACTACTTACTGCTGTTTTTCTCTTTATAATCTTCGTAATAGTAGCTCTCGGAATAGCGCACTACAGTCAGAATTCCCAAGAGCTATCTTTCGCAGATCTTATCAAACTTTCCTACAAGATTAATGATGTCTACTCTTCCCTGCCAATCAATGACAGGGCAAGCACAAAAACTTGCCACTTTGAGCGGCCAAACTTTGGACAGAGTTTACTATATTGCTCGGTTGAATCTGTTGGATATGTATCGACCAAAACTATGTCGCAAGAAACTACGGTTGCGGATTTTGTCAACAAAGTACCTCTACTTGGAACTATTTCTGAAAAGAATCTACTTTAAGATTTCTCTATTAAAGCAAAAGGAACCTATGCAACTATAACCGTAGATACAGGTATTAAGGAGAGCACTTGTACGGCTTCACTGGAGCGGGGTAGTAGCCATCAGACAGTAAGTTTTAATCTACCGTCAAGAGATTCAACGGGTGAAGTATCCCTATACGTCAACTGCTACGGTAAATCACAGCAGGTATACTTTCCAATAAAGTAAAGATGTGGTTGCGGGGGCTCTGTGAGAAAGATGCCACTTCCATCCCCTACACTGCCAATCAATTCCAGTACAATTGAGTTATAATGCTAATCCGCAAAAGCCAGCGACAAGGTCACATTTCTAGCCGGAAAAATCTTGTCTGGCTCGTCGGGGTGGCAATTGTCGTGCTCGCTATTATCGGTTGGTTCGTGTTCGAGCAACTAGCCATCCACAACGACCGGTTGCGGTTCGAAGATGCCAGTAACGTAAAGACGGCAGTGGTAAACCGTCTCGCTACGTACCTGGGGAATAATGTAGTGTCAACTCGGGAGCAGGATGAATGTTTCAACGCAGAACAAAGGCCATATAGCAATGGTAGACTATGGTGCCAAGTAGCGACGGTGATTAGGTTGAAGCAGGATGTAGATTATGCGAGTGTAGCTCAGGAGTACATCAAGTTTGGCCAAGCTTCAGGATGGTTGACTGGCACTAATGAACCATTTACCGGAAGTTGGGTCATGAAAGGCCAGAACGGGGTGAAGTGTCAACTGGAATATCAATATAGCGACGGCAAACAGACGGGGTTGGTGGCTACGAGAGTACCATTCAGAGGGGTGGATCATACCGCTCTTGCAATAGCCTGCGCGGATAGGGCAATGGCGTCGTACTATCCGTATACACCCTTGCAATAAGCGCATCGTCCTGACAAATTCGTAAGAGTAAATTAACTACAGCCCGCCGTAGCTACCATCGAAGCCGTATAGACCATACTGCGGCTTGTAGTAGTCGGAGACTTTTAGCGGCGTACCGCTGCCGGACGACGGCATGATATACAGCTCGCTGCCGCCCTTCTGCACGAGCAGATAGTTGTCCGTGTACCAACCGTAAGCGGTGTAGTCGCTGAGGGTGGCGATCTGCGTGGCGTTGCTGCCGGTAGCATCGCCGGTGAAGAGCGTGTTCTTGCCGTCGCGCAACTCGCCCCAGAACGTGGCATTGCCGGAAGGCGATAGAAGATAGGTCGGATAGCTCTTCGACACACTGTCGCTGGTGATCGTGCTGCTTTGGGTAACGGACCCGTTGCCATCAAGCCGGTAGTAGTTCGCAGCGCTCGATGTACTGCTGTAGACGCCGAAGTACGCTTGAACAGGGTTCGCCGCATTGAGGTTGCTGATGTAGTACTGGCTGGCGTCGACACTCTTCAGTGTCTTACTGCCTGTGCCGTCCGGCTTCACGCTCATCAGCGTATCCTGCTGCCCGGCAACAGACAGGGTGCCCGGATAGACGTACCAGGTGATGTCATAGACCAGGCTGTCACCAACGAACGACGCGTCCCATATATTCTGGTACTTGGCATCGGCGTTGCTGGTGCCGGTTGCCATCGTGCTGGCAAGAGTCACTGACTTACCCGTATCGGCATTGTAGCTCTTGATAACCGTGCCGCCCGACTGCCAGTTCTGGACAGACGTATCGTTCGCCTTGTAGACGAAGTAGTGGCCGCTCCACCCGACGGGGGTAAAGATGTCGGCGTTGCTGTCGATGGTCGTCAGTTGGCCCGACGCGGCGGTGATAAGGTACAGCTTGGCATCGCCGCTGCCGCGCTTGCTGAGCAAGGCGAGGTATTTCCAGTCGCGCGAGGCAAGTAGCAGCGTCGTGTTGGCGTCTTCAGAACCGGTACCGGCAAGCACGGTCTGGCGGCCGCTGCCGTCGAGGTTCGTCGATACGACATCGATCTTGCCACTCAAATTCGAGAGGAAATACACGCGGCCGACCGGCACCATCGCGAACGTATTGGCAGGCAGAGCATTCACCGCTTCCACGGCGGCCGCGGTAGCATTTACCTTGACGTTCAGGTCGATATAGCCGTCGACGCTCAGTACCGCCTCCTGCGTATCGGGCGATGCGGGCAAAACCGCGGTCGCCGTACCGTCAGCGCCGGTCTTGGCTGTCGTATGCGCAAACGTTAGTACGACTTCCGCGAGGGGAGCTCCGGTGATCTTATTCACTACTTTCACCGGTATCTGCCTGCCGGTCGCGACCAGTTTGATATTTACGGCGTTGCTTCCTCTTAGGCCGACAAACACAGTCTGGTCTGCTTGTTTGTAATACGTCTTGCTGACGCTGAGCATCTGGCTGCCAACGGGCGAGGTAATGCTTGCTTTCCCCTCGCCGTCGGTGGTGGCTGATTTGTTGGCCAACTCGACCGTAGCACCGCTAACGGGCGTACCGGTGGAGCTATCTGTCACGGTGACGGTAAACGGCTTGGTAATAAAGAGAGCCAGGATCTTATATCGGGTCATCGGCACGGCAAACACAACCCCTAGGATAACTACGAGAGTCAGGGGCAGCGTCCACAATTTCTTATGCCAATAGCCTCTGAAAAAACGCTTAAAACGGGAATCCTTACCCGACGGTTTAACGTAGGGAAATTGCGGGGAATCGGGCTGCGTATCCTCCGGCTCGTCGGTCGCAGGCTCCTCGGCCGGAGCCTCGTTTGCAGGCATACTACTTGCCTGTTGCTGGCGGCGCACAATATCCTCGGGCCGCACGCCCTTCGGAACTGGCGGCGCCGATGGCGCGTCATGGTTTGGCTGGTTGCTTGATATATCTGAATCCACCGATTGGTACTCGCTTGTGCTTACTATTGTACGGGGTCGTATCGCCCTTTGCCAAGGGCAGTCCTAAACGATACTATGAATGCCATGCTGCTCGCAACGCCCGACACCCTCCGACAGGCCGCCGACCACTTGTCCGCGCAAGATCCGGTTTTGCAGCCGCTCATCAAGCGTATGGGACTGTCCGATTACGCCCCGCACCGCGACTACTACAATGCCCTTGTCAGCTCCATCATCGGGCAGCAGCTGAGCGTCAAAGCGGCAGCGAGTATCCGCCGCAGGTTCCTCGAGCTGTTTGGCGGCGAATTCCCCGAGCCGGCGATGATACTCGAAAAGTCGACAGAAGCATTACGAAGCGCCGGCCTGTCCGGTGCAAAGGCAGCCTACATCCAGGACCTTGCACGCCACGTCGCGTCCGGCAAGGTACGCTTTGACCACCTCGACGCACTCAGCAACGACGAGATTATCAAGGAATTGACCGATATTAAGGGCGTCGGCGAGTGGACGGTACACATGTTTCTCATGTTCTGCATGGGGCGCCTGGATGTGCTACCGGTTGGCGACCTGGGCATTAAGAACGGCATGCGCGCGCTGTACGGCTTGAAAGATATCCCGACGCCGGACAAGATTGTGAAAATCGCCAAGAAGAACCACTGGCACCCGTACGAGTCGGTTGCCAGCTGGTACGTCTGGGAATTCCTGGACAACAAGCCGAAGGCCTAAGGCTGTATGCCGCGCCGCCGACACGGTATGATAACAGTGGAATGAAAGCATTTCTCCGCACGCTGTTCCGGCCGCTCACTATGCTCATAAGCGGGAGCGGACTTATCGTCTGCGGCGCGGTCCTGGCGGTCAACAGTTTTGACGATTATGACCCGCGCGAGATGGCAGCCGGGGTCATTATCCTCGTCGGCGGCCTATTCTGGACTATCGCTCTTATTACTCTGGCGCTGCGGCTCGTCCGGAGGCTTGCCAGACGCAAGGCCCGCCGCGTGCCACAAGCCGCGTCGCGTTCAGTGCGTTGGTACGGCGTATTAGAGTCGGTTATTGTCGGCGCCCTCCTTATCTCGCTGGCAGCCGTAGCCGCCGCTGTCATCGGCCCGATAGCTGATGGTCAAACCCTCGCCAATGCCGACCCCGCGATGGTCTCACTCGCAAACGAAGCAGGTATGAGCCGCCAGGGAACGTTGATTTTCCTGCGCACACACCCGCGCCTGGTGTCGGATGAAGAAATGCAGACCGCCTGCGCTGAGAACACCGCCGCCAACAACGCGGGCGGCTTCATCGAGCAAGGCTGCTACGTGCCCGCGACGAACCAGATATACTTACGCAAAATGCCGGCCGACCTGCACGACATGGTCGTCGCCACCGCCGCCTACGAAATGCTCCACCCCGTCTACATCGCGCTGCATGCTTCCGGCCACAGCGCAGACTTGGACACTGCCATCGAAGCCAATTTCGTGTCTATCAATGACCCCGACCTTACTAACCAGATCGCGAACTTTGCTAATACCGAGCCCGGCGCCCGCGACCTCGAGCTGTTTTCCCTACTCGGTACCGGCTATAACGACCTCACGAACGGTCTCGCGCAGTTCTATACGCCCTACTTCGACAATCTCAGTGCCGATGTCGCCGCCAATAACCATGTCAAGCAGCTCTTCCAGGATGATGAAGACCAACTATCCCAGATGGACGCAGAGATCAAGCAATACAACGGCTTCGCGAACAACGCCTACGCGACGAGCGTGCGCTGGGCCGATGCAGGCGATCAGTACCTGGACGATTACTACTACAAGCAGTACCGCCAGTACCTCGATCAGGAAAATAGCCTAATCGACCAGTACAACGGCTTGCTCGACAGCTACAACGCGCTCGTCACCGAGTATAACGGCACGCAGCCCGTACAGCGTATCAATCCCGCCCAAACCCAGTCACTGTAGGACCGAGACACCCACTTAGTTACTACTTGTCTTTAACCTTAAGAATTAGCAAGCACCAAAATATATATGCAAGCGGTGCAGTAATCATCAAAACAACATCACCAAATTCTTCGAAGTTATCTATTCCAAGTACATAAGCTAAACCTACACTAAACACAGCCGCAGCAAGAACCAAATAAAGAAACTGCCGCAGTTTAGAATAGTCGTGGCTGAACCGCATGCCAGATGACAGCATACGGCCCGTCCAAGGTGAATTCATGAAAAAACCGGTTCTAGAGGAACTTACGATCAGCGCAGTAAACCATACGGTCAGAATTATGCAAACAAGCATAACGTACGCTGTACCTTGGGACACAATATGCATGATGCGTAGTATGCCACAATTCTGCGCGCTACCGCTAAGGTTACGTAACAACAAAAGGCATAGATATTGTCCGCCCGTTAGATTTGTGCTTAGATATCACCAGTTGTGGGCCCAGTATCATGCCATGCGCGCCCGACGCAACCCGCGCGAACTACATGGCCGGA
>Ga0070660_100003604_pt1 | contig 10694 bp, 11 predicted proteins | sample KBSC33metaG_FD_64670 | JGI IMG/M metagenome (GOLD analysis project Ga0070660, IMG submission 64670) | Corn rhizosphere microbial communities from Kellogg Biological Station, Michigan, USA - KBS C3-3 metaG | ecosystem: Host-associated > Plants > Roots > Rhizosphere > Soil ... | reverse complement strand
TTGTTGTTGCTCGTTCCGGTGTCCGGGGGGTTGATGACCGTGACGTTCCCGCCGGCGGCCTGCAGCTTGCTCGTCGCCGTGGACGTGTCCGATTGATTGTCGCTGAACGGGCCGTTGTTGATGACGATGATGAAGTTCTTCTCGCAGCTGTTCTGTTCGATCGGTGAAAGGTAATCAGGACCGGCAATGGAGCCACTTCGGAAGGCGCGCGGGTCGGCCTTCACCTTGTTGTTGCCCGCATACGCAGTCGCGCCGGCATAGTAGTAGTACGACTCGGCCATGGTTACGCCGGCCTTGCCGCCGTTGCTCTTGTCCCCCAGGATGTCGAGGTTGGTGTAATTCGTCGTCGTGAACCCGCCGTAGCTCGCGGGACAGGGATTCGTCGGCGTGCCGCCGACCATCGTGAGCAGGCAGTTGCGGGCGTCCGTCGGAGCCCCGCCCGAGTCGGTCATCGGCTGGACCGCGAAGCGGACATAGCCGCCGTCCGTATTCGTATTGGGGCTGCCCGTTTCGGTGAACAACATCACGCCGAGATTGAACTGGGTGTTCAACGCGCTTACGACCGTCGCCAGCGCTATCTTCTCGGCAGCGAACTTGGTGCCGCCTCCGAAGCTCTGGCTCCAGTTCGCCGTGTTGTCCAGAACGATGAGCACATTCGGCGCCCCGGGATCCCGCGGTGGCGTCGCGTAGATGTCGATGTCTTCGGCGAAACTGCGGCCGGAGATCGCGAACAGCAACGCCGATACCGCAAGCGCCGTTTTACAGGTCTTGGTCATGGCAGTCCCCATTCAGCACCCGGCCGTTGGCGGGAAGAAGGTCGGATCAAACGTGATGGCAACGCCTTGGGTGACGCTTTGCGAAATGCCGGTGCGGCTGTCCGTCGCGACGGCCGTCACGTCCCAAAGCGTGTCCCAGCAGAACACGCCGCCCTTGATGCCTGCCGCGCATTCGGGGGTTCGCGCAACCGTCTGCTGGGATGCGCTCTTGCACACCGGCGCGGCGATCGTGATCGAATATTCGCCCGTGCCGTCGTTATTGATGTCGTAGGTGGTCGCAGACTTGGCCTGAGGCGTCGGGTAGAAGTTCGCGTAGACGCCCGCGTATTGCTCGATCGACTGCTGCGCCAAGGCGCGTGCCTCGTCCTGCGCCTGCATGTTCGACGTGATGCGCAGATTGATCGAGCCCGAATTGATCGCCGACACGACGAGCAGCGTCAGCAGCACGAGAAAGATCATGCCGATGACGAGGGCGACGCCCCTCTGAGAATTCCGCGAACGTTTCGTCGATTGACGCAGGCCCATGGTGCGATTCGTATTCATTCTCGGCGTTGCGAAGGATTATTGAGGCGAACCAGTTGCGTATACGCGTGACGTCGATAGGTGTCGTTCGGTGCAGCGACCGTTACCGGTCCGAGTGCGTAGGACTTGGTGTCGGTAAATCCGGACGAGGGATCCAGGTTGCGCGCGAGCACGTACACATGGGCCGTCATCACGTTCTGCCACTCGGCGAGCGTCAGCGGCATGTTCTTGTACACGTCGGGCGACCCGTTACCCGGCGCCGTCGTGTCGATGCCGAAGTCGAACTGGAGGTTTTCGATGCCGTCGACGAGCGCGACCGGCGCCGACGCGGCGCCCGGGTTGATGTCGATCCGTTTCAACGTCGGCACGTTGTTCGCACCGCCTGCCGAGCAGTCGGCATCCGAACAGGTGCTCACGAAGAAGATTCGGGTGAAATAAGGCGACATCGCGGCCGTCGGCGCCGTCGTAATGGGAAAACAGCCGGGCGAGGTATTGGCATGGAGCGTAAAGCTGCCGCTCGGCGTGTCGAGGACATAGCGCACGAGATCGCCCGGGCAACCGCTCGCTTGCAGATTGAACGAGCCCGCTGTAACAGCGCCCGGGGTTGCCGTGCTTATGCGGCGGACGACGAGCACGGCGGTATTCGGCTTGTAGCCTGCGGCTGCGTCAATGCACGCGAGCTTCCCGGGATCGAGGGTGGCCGCGGTGGCTGCGCCTGCATACGCCTGCAGCGGCAATCCGATTGCCGCCTGGACGCCCGCGGTACTGGTATCGCACGCATCGGGAAGGGTGGTGACCGATGCGCCAAGAGCAGGCGCATTGGCGAGCACGCCGAAGTAGCCTGCGTGGCGAATCTCGTCGGACAAGATTTGCATCGCGTACCGGCCACTCTCGACCTGCCGACTGGTACGGTCCAGATCTCCGCGCGCGTTGCTCATGTTCACGAACATGATCGCGAGCGCGCTGAGCAGGATCGAAGCGATCGCAAGCGCCACCATCAACTCGACGAGCGAGAAGGCGCGTTGGTACGTACGAGCGGCCTGCACTGCAGGGGCTACGACGTCGAGCATTGCCGGACGATGGGGACTGGGCGTCATGGCGAAGCGAGGTTTCCGATCTGCACGACGGAGGTCACGGCCCGGCGTTGCTCTTCGGCGCCGTAGCTGCCGCTGCCACATGCAACCGATGCAGGTGGCTTGTCGGTCGGCGACAGGCCTTGCCATACGACCTGAATCAGGTAGACGTCGGTCGCCGGGCTGGTGATGCAACCGCGCGCGGCGATGATCGTGCCCGCGCAGTTCTGCCCGGTCGACACGTTGCAGGCGCCGCCGATCGATTCCGCTGCGCCGACCAGCGAGGCGCTCCACGCGCAAAGGTCGATGTCGACTGTATTCGCGGGGGTCGAGCAATCCTTGCCTGTACCGGTTCCCATCACGCTCGTCCCGCTCGTGCCCGTGACGTACGAAGCGGCATTCACGCGATTCGCGTTCAAACGATCGACCATGTCGCGCAGGATCATCAGCGCCTGGGAGCGCTGGTACGCATCGTTTTCCGCCTGCTGCGCGCGAGCCTGCAACCCGACGACACCGAGGAGGCCGATCAGCAGCACGAACATGGTGATCAGGACTTCGATCATCAGGAAGCCGTTCTGCCGACGCATCGTGTCATGCGGCGTCACGAGCAACCTCCCATCTTCGAGCTCGGCCGGCCGATGAGATCGACCTGCACGCAGCGTGCGTCGACGCCCGAAACGGTCGCCGTCGGCTTGACTTCCAGCAATGGAGTCGCAGTCGCATGGCCATCCTTGCCAAACGTCACCTGCGTCAGTGAGTTCTTCTCGGCCACGGTGATGTTCGGTGCGATCGTCCAGCTTCTGAGCCTCGTGGTCGAAGCCATCAGTCGCCATCCCGTGGTCCACGCACCGTCGGCCGAGGCGCCCGCCTTCAGCGTGACCGTCTCGCCCGGCCGCTTGATGGCCTCGGACCGCGCGTATTCGAGGGCGGAGAACAGGTCGAACGCAGCGCTCTTGACACCTTGGTTCAGCGTGAGCTGCTGCAAACCCGGGATCGCGACCGTCAGCAACACGCCGAGCAAAGCCACGGTGACGACGAGCTCGACCAACGTGAATCCGCGGAACCGGTGCGTCATGTCGCTCACCACGTACTCGTCACCGTACCGCCGGAGTCGAGGTAATTGCGTAGGCCCGTTTGATCGATCGTGATCTGCGCGGAAGCGGCATCGACCGCCTCGCCACTCGCCGCGGTCGCGGTAATCAGGAAGGTCGGCGGGTTGACCGTGTTGTCGGCGGTGACCACGAACGTGTATTTGCCGGTGGTCGACGCGGGAGCGGCAATGCCGACACCTGCATTGGTGTCCGACGGCTTGTTCCCGAAATAGCTCGTGTCGGTCACCGCGACATAGCGGCGCGAGTCCATGAGGATTTGCTGCTCCTTCGTCGCGACGTCCAGCATGAATTGCTGAGCCGCGGAGCGATTACCTTTGTGGACCTGGTTTTGATATGCCGGTAACGCGATGGCAGCGAGCACGCCCACGATCACGCAGACGATCATCACCTCGAGCAACGTAAAGCCACGCACTCGTTTCACAGCGGCTTCGCTCCCTCTCCCTTTAGGGAAGCGCAGTGTAAGCGGCTGAATTTGTACAGGAACGGCCCGCCGGATGGACGGGCGGCCATCGGGGATAGGCGTCGGGCCCTGGCGTCACTTTTTGGGGAAGCACCCGACGACCTTGCGTTCGTCGGCCGCCAGCGACCGTTGGGGGGCGTCGGCAGTCGTGGATCGAATCGGCGATCGACGGATCAAGGCATGCGCCGCCCGATCTCGACGCCGCGAGATGGCGCAACGCTCGCTCTTGGAGTAGGCCGTACTGGATTCGAACCAGTGACCAACGGATTAAAAGTCCGCTGCTCTACCAGGCTGAGCTAACGGCCCCTGGAAGCCGTCGATTATAGCGACCGGGCTTCGCTTGAATGCCGCTGCCAGGGCGCCGCATCGTTCGGCATCTCCTCGAACGATCGATGCTCGATTCGCAGCGGCGCGAGCGCGAGATACGCAAGCAGCGCGAGCGCGCGCCATCACATGCCGGGATGACGTGAAGCGAATGAGCGGCACGAGGGCAAACGGCACTGCATACTCAGCATCACTTGCGTCGCGACCAGCAGCATGACCGTGGACTCGTCGCCCGGAACGCCACGTTCAGCGCGATCGGGCTATCGACGAACTCGAAGCGCAACGCGCGCCGCTGCGCGTAGGCCGTTCTAGTGCGTGTCGTTCGTGAGAAAGGCGGGCAGCGAGGTGAAGTCGATGCCTTCGTCGGTGAGCGCCTTCGCCTCGTCGCGCGACGCCTGCCCGCGAATCGCGCGCGCGGGAGCTTCCTGGTAATGAATCTTGCGCGCTTCCTCGGGGAAGCGGCGGCCGACGTTCTCGGTATTGCGCACGATCTCGCGCAACTTGGCGACGACCTCACTCGGCAGTCCCGCCGCCGCGGGGGCCGGCGTGTCGCGCTCTTCGCTCGGCTCGGCGGGCGGCGCGTTATCGCGTGCCGCACCTTTCGAAACGCTGACGCGCGCGGAAGGCAGGCGCTCGACGTGCGCGTCGTCGCACACCGGGCACGCGACCAGCGATTGCTCCTGCTGGCGCACGAATTCCTCGCCCGAGGCGAACCAGCCCTCGAAACGATGTCCGTGCGCGCACGCGAGCTCGAAGATGATCATGGCAACGGCTTGAACGCAGATGCCATGGCAGCGGTTGACGCCATGGCACGCACTTATGCTACATCACCGCCCCGGCGGAGCGAGCTGCCGGCTGGCGCGACGCGCGCAGGTCGATGCGCTCGATGCGCCACGTCTGGTATTTGAGGGCGCTGACGCACCCGGCGATGATGGACGCGAGGGCGATGAACGAGCCTACGGCGAGCGTCGACACCCCGCTGATGCCCTGGCCGATCGTACAGCCGAGTGCCGTTACGCCGCCGAAGCCCATGAGCAATCCGCCGACGACGTGATTCGACATGTCCTCGACCGAAGCGAAGCTTTCCCAACGAAACGTGCGCGTGGCGAGCGCGACCGCGGCCGCGCCGAGCAGCATTCCGAGGACGCCGGCGATGCCGAACGTGACAACGCGCGACTGGTCGGTCCACAACAGCAGGAGCTCGAGCAGGTAGGCCGCGGGCGCGACGAAGCTGTACGACTCCGGCCGCGCCGAGTTCGTCGCGACGAACTTTTCCTCCAGCGTCTGCGGATCTTCGGGCAGGTAGCCGAGATGCGCGGACACGTACCAGCCGCCGACGATCACCGCGCCGATGACGAGCCCGCCGACGACGAGCTCGGGCGACGTACGGAAGTCGCGGCTGCCGAAGACGAAGACCGCGACCGTGGCGGCAATGATGAGCGGCAGCCAGGCGCGCGCGCTCGTGACCCCGGCGGCGATGGCGAGCGCCGGCAGGTCGGACGACTTCGCGCCGACATCGACGCGGACGACATCGAGGCCGAATGCGCGAAGCGGCGCGAACACGCCTTTGAGCGTCATGTAGGCGCCCGCGGCGAGGAAGACGAGGACGACGAGCGATTTGAGATTGCCCGCGCCGATGCGAAGCAGCGTCTTGCTTCCGCATCCCGACGCGAGCGTCATCCCGAAGCCGAACAGGAATCCGCCCACGATGTGCGAAAGCCACGGCACGCGCGCCGACGTGTAGATCGACTTGCCGGTGTCGATCAAGCCCAGCCATTGCATCGCGCCCGTGCCCGCAATGGCGACCGCGATGGCGAGCAGCCACATCCGCATGCGCCGCCAGTCGCCGAAATTCGCGATGTCGGCGATCGCGCCCATCGTGCAGAAGCTGACGCGCTGCGCAACGGCGCCGAACACGAACGCCAGCGCGAAGGCGAGCGTGACGACGAGCGTGGCGAGGTGACGGGGGTCGTTCACCGATCGAATGCGTGCGTGCGATCGGTCGTCGGCGCCATCCCCCGGCGCGCGCGCGCGGGCGCATGTGCAGCGCTCCCGCGTTTGGCGGCGTCAAGCGGCCAGTGTGCGGCGACGATTTTCATTTGCCGCGCCCGAGGCGCGTGAACAGCTCGTCGTCGAGTCGAATGGCCATTCGCATGATGCCGTCCCGGCGTCATTATGGCTGATGCGATCGCTTCAATTCGTCTCGAGCAGTCGCCGGATCGGGGCTGGAAGCGCCATGCAAACGTTCGCCTTTCGAGCCAACCATTCGAACGACGACTCGGCCATCGGCCGTGGCGGCGCGTCGATCACCACACGCGTTGGCCGCATTTCGAGCACGAAATGCGTGAACGCATGCGTGATGGGTGACAGATGCTGAATGAGCGCGGCATCGACGCCTGTTCGTTTCGCAACCGCCGACTGGACGTCGTCGTCGACGCCGATTTCAGGAAGTGCGAGCAGTCCCGGCCACACGCCGGTCGGCGGCCGGCGTTCGAGCAGGATGCGATCGCCGTGCTCGATCAGCAGCACGACCACCTCGCGGTGACGCAACACTTTCCTCGGCCGCGGCGTCGGCAGTCGATCCACGCGTTCTTCACGACGCGCGACGCAATCGTGCGCGACCGGACACGCCGCACATCTCGGCTTGGCGCGCGTGCAAATCGTCGCGCCCAGATCCATCATGCCCTGTGTGTAGGCGCCGATGCGGTTGCGCGCGGGGAGCAATCGTTCCGCTTCACGCCACAGCATCGCCTCGACGCGCGGAGCTCCGGGCCAGCCCTCGATGCCGCGATGGCGCGCGATGACGCGCTTCGCGTTGCCCTCCAGGATCGCGCAGCGTTCATGCGAGGCGAACGCGGCGATCGCCGCCGCAGTCGAGCGGCCGATGCCCGGGAGCGTGGCGAGCGTCACTGAATCGGTCGGAAAGCGACCGTCGAATCGCCCGACGACCTTGCGCGCAGCGGCATGCAGATGATGCGCGCGGCGGTAATAGCCGAGCCCGCTCCATAGCTCGAGCACGCGGCCGACCGGTGCGGCGGCGAGCGACGCGACATCGGGAAATGCCTCGATGAAGCGTTCGTAGTAACGACCGACGGTCGCGACCTGCGTCTGCTGCAGCATGATCTCCGACAACCAGATCCGATAGGCGTCGCGCGTCTGCTGCCACGGGAGGTCGTGACGCCCGTGCGTCCGCTGCCAGCGGACGACGCGCGATGCGAACGAATCCGTTACGGTGTCTGACACGTGTCAGAGACGTGTCGGAGGAGTGTCAGACACGTGTCAGAGGTGGCCGCTAGCGCATCCCCAGCCGCTGCTTCGCGCGCGTCGCCGCCTCGCTCTTCGGATATTGCGAGATCAGCCGCTCGAGCGTGCGCCGCGCCGCCGCGGCGTCGCCCATGTCCGTTTGCGCGGACGCGATGTTCAGCATCGCGTCCGGCGCCTTGCCGCTGTCGGGATAGTCCTTCAGCAGCTGCCGCTGCGTTGCGATCGAGCCCTTGTAATCCCGCTTCGCATACTGCGCGCTGCCGAGCCAGAATTGCGCGGACGAGGCGAGCTGACTGCGCGGATAGGTCTTCACGAACGACGAGAACCCGGTGATCGCCCCGCCGTAATCGCCGCGCTTGAAGACGTCGAGCGCGGCGTCGTACGCACGCTGCTCGGCCACGCCTTCCTGCGAATTGCGCACGGGCGGCACCGTCGCGATCGTACCCGGCTGCGCCGGAACGGCTGCCGCCGGAGCCTCGCCGCCGTTCGGCGAGGCGGCATTCGCCGGCGCCGCGCCGTTTTCGCCGGTGCTCGCGCTCGCTGCCGCCTTTTCCGCCGCGGCCGCCGCGGCCGCCGCCGATTCGAGCTTGCGCATCCGCGTGTCGAGATCGACGTAGAGGTCGCGCTGGCGCTTCTGCGACTGCTCGAGCTCGTAGGTGACGACCTCGACCTGCCCGCGGAGCTTCGCGATCTCCGACTGCAGGACCTGCATCTGATTGGCGAGGTCGGCGATGCCGCCGCTCTTCAACTGCTGGTCCATCGCCGCCAGCCGATCTTCGATTTGGCGTTGCAGTTGCGAGAGCCGGATGTTGGTGTCCTCGATGCGCCGCCGTGCCTCGTCGTCGGGGAAGATCGCGGCGCTCGCGGCATGCGCGCCGAGGGCGAGGGCGAGCGCGACGACGGTCGCGCGAAACGCTGCATTCATGGACTCGACCTTCATCGTCCCTCATCCCGACCCTCTCCCCGCGAAGCGGGGGAGTCTCGCATTCCGCGCCGGCTGGACGAGGGAGTCAAAATAAAGCTGGACGAGGGAGTCAAAATAAATCTACTCGCCGGCGTAGAGGATGTCGTCGCGCCGATTCTCCGCCCACGCCGATTCGTCGTGGCCGGGGTTCTTCGGACGCTCTTCGCCGAAGCTCACCGTCTCGATCTGGTTGTCGCGCGCGCCGAGCAGCGTCATCATCCGCTTCACGGCGTCGGCGCGCTTCTGGCCGAGCGCGATGTTGTATTCGCGCGAGCCACGCTCGTCGGTGTTGCCCTGGATCGTCATCCGCGCATTCGCATGCGATTGCAAATAGCGCGCGTGCGCCTCGACGAGCGGCCGATAGTCGTCCTTGACGACGAAGCTGTCGAAGTCGAAATAGATGCTGCGCTTCGACAGGATGCTGTTCGGATTGCGCAATTCGTCTGCGCCGAGCCCGCCGGCGCCCGCCGGCGCACCCGAAACGCTGCCGCCCTGCGCACCACCGGTGACCGCCCCGCCGGCGCCCGGGGCCGTCGCGCCGGCGGCGCCCTGGTCCTCGATCGGCGCTTCCGTCGTCGGCGTCGTGGAGCAACCGACCAATGCAGCCGCAATGAACGCGACCAGAAGTAAATTGCGCATCACACCTCCCGCAGGAAAGTCGGGCGCGTCGCGACCGGCGCGCGTCCGAAGGATCGGAACCTCATGACCGTGGGAACGGTCCCCAAGCCGGCTCGCGCACGTCGGTCGCGGGGGCGACGAGCCGTTGTTTCACGCGTCCGTCGACGGAGACCGCGGCGAGGATGCCGTGGCCGCCTTCGCGGCTTGCATAGATGACGAGCTTGCCGTTCGGCGCGACGCTGGGGCTTTCATCGTTCGGCCCCTGCGTCAGCACCTGCACCTGCCGCGTCGCGTAATCGAGCGTCGCGACCTGGAAGCGGCCGCCGTCGCGGCGCACGAACACGATGCCCTTGCCGTCGGGCAGCGGGCGCGGCGAGACGTTGTACGTGCCCTCGAAGGTCAGCCGCTCCACCTGCCCGCCGAGCAGGCTCGCGCGATAGATCTGCGGCGTACCGCCGCGGTCGGACGTGAACACCAGCGACTGGCCGTCGGGCGTAAACATGGCTTCCGTATCGATCGCCTGCGACGTGAGCACGCGCGTCACACCGCTTCCGTCGGGATTCATCAGGTAGACCTGCGAGCCGCCGTCCTTGGTCAACGTCACGGCGAGCTTGCGGCCGTCGGGCGACCACGCCGGCGACGAGTTGCTGCCCCGGAAGTTGGCGACGGCGTGTCGCTGCCCGGTGTCGAGCGACTGCACGTACACGACGGGCTTGCGGCTTTCGAACGAGACGTACGCGAGGCGGGAGCCGTCCGGTGACCAGCGCGGCGAGAGCAGCGGCTCGTTCGACGACACGATCGTCTGCGGGCCGAATCCGTCGGCGTCGGCGACGAGAAGCTGGTAGCGCGGTCCCTGCTTGGTGATGTACGCGATGCGCGTCGAGAATACGCCGCGATCGCCGGTGAGCTTCTCGTAGATGACGTCGGAAATCTTGTGCGCGGTGATGCGGAACTGCTGCGGCGTGACGGTGAACGTCATCTGCACGAGCGGCGCCTGCTTCACGACGTCGACGAGCGCGAAGCGCACCTCGGCGCGCCCGTCGGGCATCGGCAACATGGATCCCACGACCACGGCATCGGCGCTGCGCGCGCGCCAGAACGCCGCCTGCACGTCCTGCGCCCGCACGGGCCTGGGCGCGACACCGGCGGTATCGACGAGACGAAAGAGCCCCGAGCGCGTGAGGTCGGCGCCGACGATGCCCGTGATGCCGATCGGCCACGTGCCCTCGGCCTCGAACGGGACGATCGCGATCGGAATCGTCTGCGCGGCGCCGCCGACGATCTCGATCGACAATTGCGCGTTCGCGAGCGAAAGCGGCAGCAGCGACAGCAGGCATGCGGCAAGCCAGCGGCAAAGCAAAGGAATCATCGAACGCGGCTTAGCGGGAGGGACTGACGGGATTGCGGGAGCGCAGGTGCGCCCGCGCAGGCGAAGCGCGAATGCGAGATCCACGCGACGCGCATTATAACGAGCGAGTCGACGAACCGGATGACGCGTGAAGGATGCGTGCGGAACGCCGCGCCGCCAACACCGCGCGCATCAGTCGCGAAGGGCCGCCCCGAGCGACTGACGCGCCCCCT
>Ga0070660_100003601_pt1 | contig 10698 bp, 7 predicted proteins | sample KBSC33metaG_FD_64670 | JGI IMG/M metagenome (GOLD analysis project Ga0070660, IMG submission 64670) | Corn rhizosphere microbial communities from Kellogg Biological Station, Michigan, USA - KBS C3-3 metaG | ecosystem: Host-associated > Plants > Roots > Rhizosphere > Soil ... | reverse complement strand
GCGGGTACACCACCTTGTCGCCGACCTTGTACAAGAGCTCCTCCGGTTCCGTCTGTAGTCGCGAAAGTGCCGGCGGCCCCTGAAGGCTCCACCGGCGAAGACTGACAGGGTACCAGAAACCCTGCAAATCCGCCCCTTTTTGAAAAAGCCCTGCTAGTTCGGCGAATCCGCCAGCGCGGCCGCCAGCGCACTGCGCAGCGTCTCGGAGCCCGGTCCCAGCACGGTCTCGCAGCCGAACTTGCGGCACTCGTCGAGCCTCCGGTCGGGCTGAGTGGCCGGCCGGAGGCGGCCCGTGAGGCCGATCTCCCCGAACGCAGCCAGGCCCTCCCTGACGGGCACGCCCTTCGCCGCCGAGGCGATCGCCAGGGCGATCCCGAGGTCTGCCCCGGGCTCGTCGATGCGGACGCCGCCCGCGACGTTCACGAAGACGTCGGCCGACCCGAGCGGCAGCCCGGCGTGGCGGGAGAGCACCGCGACGATCATCGCCAGGCGCTTCGGGTCGACCCCGGTCCCGACGCGCCGGGGCATCGCCAGGTCGGTGGGCGCGACCAGCGACTGGATCTCGAGCAGCAGCGGCCGCGTGCCCTCGAGGGTGCAGGTGACGGCGGCGCCAATCTCGCCGCCGTGGGTGCGGCCGAAGATCTCGGACGGGTCGGGCACACCGACGAGCCCCGAGCCCGTCATCTCGAACACCCCGAGCTCGTTCGTCGATCCGAACCGGTTCTTGACGGCACGCAGGATGCGATGGGCGTGGTAGCGGTCGCCTTCGAACTGGAGGACGCAGTCGACCAGGTGCTCGAGAACGCGGGGGCCGGCCACCGAGCCGTCCTTCGTCACGTGCCCCACGAGAAATGTCGCCACGCCGCTCTCCTTCGAGACGCGCAGCAGTCGCGCCGCCGCCTCGCGCACCTGCGACACCGAGCCCGGCGCGGAGCCGATCTCCTGCGACCAGAGCGTTTGGACCGAGTCGATCACGCACACCGCGGGCCGCTCGCGTTCGAGCGTTGCGCAGACCGCGTCGAGCTCGGTCTCAGCGAGGATCTCGACCCCATCGCAGCCGCCGAGCCGCGCCGCGCGCAGCTTGACCTGCGCGACCGACTCCTCACCCGTGACGAGCAGCGCACGCCGCTCGCGCGAGATCGCGCCGAGCGCGTTCAGGAGCAGCGTCGACTTGCCGACGCCCGGCTCACCGCCGACGAGCACGAGCGACGCCGGCACGAGACCGCCGCCGAGCACGCGGTCGAGCTCGGGCACGCCGGTCGGGATCCGCTCGGACTCCTCCGCAACGACGTCGACCAGGCGCAGAGGAGCGCGGCCGACGCTCTTGCCGGCGCGCGGCACCGGCGCCTCGGCGACCATCGTCCCGAACTCGCCGCAGCCGGGGCAGCGCCCGAGCCAGCGCCCCGACGCAGTGCCGCACTCGGTGCAGACGTGCTGGATCGCGGCGGGCTTGGCCATGGGCGGACCACCGTACTCCGCGGCCCCGACGGCATTCGTGCCGATTTCGCGACTAAACGAGCACAGCGCCCGCAGCGTTCGCCCGCTCGAGCCAGACCGTCGCGCCGAGCCTCTCGAAGGCCTCACGCGCGGCGGCGATCAGCGGGGCTCCCTCGTCCGCGCGGCCGATCCGCACGAGCCACTCGCCGTGCTCGAGCCGCACGACACCTTCTTCGAAGGGCACCTCGATCGCAGCGAACTGCGCAGCCGCGGCCGCGAACAGCCGGTCGGCCTCGGGCGCGTCGCCGGCGAGGCGCGCCCGGAACCGGGCCGCCAGCGCGGCGAGATAGGGCGGCCGAAGCCCGATCGGTGCGTCCTCGACGATTCGGAGCAGGCGGTCTGCGGCCTCGGTGTCGCCGAGCGCGAGCGCCGCTTCGACCCCATTGCGGTATCCCTGCTTGACGTCCTGGGACCCGAGCCCGAGCGTCAGTCGCCCCTCGATCGCGCGTTCGGCCGCCGCAAGCGTCTCGCGGAGCCTTCCTTCCGCAAGACGGACGGCGGAAGTGGCTCCGGAGACAGAACCGTGAGTCTGCACGTCGTCCGAGCGGCCGATCTCCTCGAAGCGCGCGAGGAGCTCCTGTGCCGCCAGGAGGTCGCCCCGTCGCAGATGGATCTCCAGCGGCCCACTCAGCACGCTGAGGAGGTTCGTGTCGACACCCAATCGCTCGACCGGCAGCTCGCCGGCCCGCGCCAGCGCCTCGTCCCAGCGGCCGAGCATGGTGAGGACGTAGGACTGCTCGCTCAGCGCGAACCACTCACCGCGACGGTCGCCGCTCCGCCTCGTGAAGGGGAGCGACCGCTCCAGGTAGTCGAGGCAGTCGCCGTACCGGTCGCGCTGCATCGAGAAGTCGGAGAGGTTGCCGTAGGAGATGACGGCAGCGCGCGCCATCCCGTGCTCGAGGGCGACCGAAAGAGCGAGCTCGTGCAATCCCTTCGCTTCCGCCGGTCGGGTCGGGAAGAGAAGAACAGCCTTGCTCGCCCAGGTGCGGGGAAGGACCTCGTAGAGCTGGAGCCCCTCGGCGATGTCAAGGCAGCGGTCGATCAGCTCCGTGGCGCGCTCACGTTCGCCCATGAACGTATACGTCTGCGACAACCGGCTGAGCAGGAATGCGATGTCCTCGTCGGGGTCGTCGTCCTCCACCGCCTGGTACGCCTCTTCCATGATCGCGACCGCCTGCTCCGAGTGCCCGCTCGTCATCGCGACGTAGCCAAGCCATGCGGCGACTCGTGCGGCTCGATGCGGCTCCTTCGCCTCGCCGTACAGCACGTGCGCACGCTCGAACAGCCTCCGCGCGTCGTCGGTCCTGCCCGTCTGGTGCAGCATCTCGCCCGCACGGAGTAGCGCGGCCGCCTGGTCGCTCGTCGACGCTGCGAGCTCTGCAGCCTGCTCGAAGAAGCGTGCGGCCTCGCCCGCCGCACCGAGGGCAGCAGCCCGCTCGGCACCGACAAGAAGCGCCCTGCGTGCGCGCTCGCGCAGCTCCGGCGCGTCGTCCGCGTCCGGGTCGAGCCGGTACGCCTCGACGAGGTGCGAGGCGACGACCTCGGCCACTTCCTCCTCCGTGATGCTCCCGGCGAGGTGCTCGGCGGCGGCGAGGTGCTTGTCTCGGCGATCGCGCTTCGCCAGCGTGTCGTAGGCGACCTGCCGGATCAAGTCCTGGAGGAAGCCGTACTGACCGTGCTCGGGTGAGCGCGGGTCGGCTTGCAGGCCGAGCAGCTCCTTCCGCACCAGCCCGGCAAGCATCGGCTCGAGCTCCTCTCGTCCGAGGCCGGTCAGCGCGCCGAGAGCGGCGAGCGTGAACGTCTTCCCGAGCACCGAGGCGTCCTGGACGACGCGGCGCTCGTCGGCCGAGAGCGTGTCGAGCCGCGCCGCGGCGAGTGCCTGCAGCGTCTCCGGAATCGCGAGCGATTCGACCTCACCGACGACGCGGTACGACGAAGCGTCCTCCGCGAGCAGCCCGCGGTCGAGCAGCATGCGCACCGTCTCGACCGCGTACAGCGGGATTCCCTCGGCGCGGGCGAGGATCTGGTCGCGCAACGTCGCCGGTAGCCCCGGCACGAGCCCGGTGAGCAGCTCGACCATTGCGCCTTCCGAGAGCGGCTCGAGGTAGATCGAGCTGAAGTTACGGTGGCCCGCACCCCAGGTCGGCCGCCGCTCGGCGAGCTCCGGCCGCGCGAGCGTGACCACGAAGATCGGATGGTTCCGCGATGACTCGAGCAGGTACTCGATGAAGTCGAGCAGGCTCGAGTCGGCCCACTGCATGTCCTCGAACGCGAGCACCGTCGGGTAGACCTCGGCGAGGCGCTCGAAGAAGAGGCGCCACGCACCGAACAGCTCCTGGCGCTCACGCGTTTCGTGGTCGCCGAGCCCGAGCAGCTGCGCGAGCCGGGGCTCGACGAACGCCCGGTCGTCGGCGTCGAGCAGGTGCTCGTCGAGCGTCGCGTGCAGCTTCGCGAGCGCAGCCGCGGACTCGTCGTCCTCCGCGATCCCGCAGCGCATCCGCACCATGTCGGCGAGCGCCCAGTACGTGACGCCGTCGCCGTACGCGAGGCAGCGGCCGCGATGCCAGTACACGATCTGCTCGATCCCGTCGAAGTACTTGTAGAACTCCCACGAGAGGCGCGACTTGCCGATGCCCGCGATGCCGGTCACCGAGACGAGCTGCGCACGCTTCTCGTCGGCGGTCGTGTGGAAGAGCTCCTTGATCTGCCGCAGCTCACGGTCGCGGCCGACGAACGGCGCCTCGAGGCCCTGCGACTTGAGCGACCCGGAGCGACCGGAGACGACGCGCAGCGCACGCCACAGGGGCGTCTCCCCTTCCTTGCCCTTGAGCTCGAACGAGCCCGCGTCTTCGAACACGACTGTCTGCTCGGCCGCGCGGCGTGTCGCCTCGCCCACGAACACGGTGCCGGGCTCGGCGACGGACTGCACGCGGGACGCGGTGTTGACGAGATCGCCGGCGACCATGCCCTGGCCGGTCGCGCCGAGCGTGACTGCGGCCTCGCCGGTGAGAACCCCGGCGCGCGCCCTCAGGTTCTCTGCGCCGAGCTCTTCGCCGAGTGCCCCGACAGCGGTGACGAGGTCGAGCGCTGCGCGCACGGCGCGCTCCGCATCGTCCTCGGTCGCGACCGGCGTGCCCCAGACCGCCATGACTGCGTCGCCGATGAACTTCTCGACCGTGCCGCCGTAGAGCTCGATCAGCCGGCGGCACGTGTCGAAGTAGCGGGAAAGCAGCTCGCGCACCTCTTCGGCGTCGCGTGACTCGGAGAGCGTGGTGAAGCCGACCAGATCCGCGAACAGCACCGAGACGAGCCGGCGCTCGGCGGCCGGCACAGCGGCGGCCGGCACAGCGGCGGCCGGCGCGGCGGCCGCCCCGCCGAGCGCCGTGCCACATTCACCGCAAAACCGCTGCCCGGGCGGGTTGGCCGCGCCGCAGCTCGCGCAGGTCTGCGCGAGAGCCGTCCCACATGAGCCGCAGAACCTCTGCCCGGCAGGGTTCTCGGCGCCGCAACTGGGGCAGTTCACAGGACTCAGCCTAATCGGGCGAATCGCCAACAGCCAATGCCCGGCGGCCTCTATCTTGGTGGCCGTGAACGTGGCGAGCCGGATGCCCCAGCCCTGGCGCAGCATCGTCGACTGGGTCGTGACGATCGTGCTGGCCGTGGTCTTCGTGCTCGCGTTCGAGGCCGAGGTCGCCAAGCCGTACCGGATCCCGTCCTCGTCGATGGAGCCGACGCTCCACTGTGCGAAGCCCGGCGCCTGGTGCGAGGGGTCGTACAACGACCGCGTGATCGCCAACCGCCTGGCGTTTCGCTTCACCGACCCGAAGCGCGGGCAGATCGTCGTCTTCAAGACTCCGGCGCGGGCCGCGCAATGCGGCCCGGGAGACGGCGGCGCGACGTTCGTGAAGCGCTTGATCGGCCTGCCCGGCGATCGCGTCTCCGAGCGGAACGGCCAGGTGTACGTGAACGGCAGGAAGCTCGACGAGCCGTACGTCGACCCGGCGCTCCGCGACCACGAGACGGCGTCCTGGCCGCAAGTCCCGTCCGGGCACTACTTCTTCCTCGGCGACGACCGCACCCATTCGTGCGACTCGCGGACGTGGGGAACCGTCCCACGCTCGAGCCTGATCGGCCCGGTGATCGCCACGTACTGGCCGCCGAACCGGATCGATTGGCTCGGCTAGTCATCTAAGCTCGGCGGAATGGCGCGCTTCCGGCTCCGCTCGCGGTCACAGGTCGTCGAGCAGTGCCAGGCGTTGCGCACCGACGTTGCCGCTGCAATGGCACGCCTGCCGTCACACGAGCCCGTCGTCGTCGACGCGGTGTGGCGCGGCGAGGCGCTCGGCACGCTCCTCTGGTCGCTTCACTTGCTCGAGCTGCCGCCGTACGACCGGCCGTTCGACACTGACCTGGTGGTCGAGGCGAACCCGGCCGCGGGCGAGCTGCGCGATCCGGACGAGCTCGAGCTCGAGCGGGACGCCGCGCGGCTCTGGCACTGGCGCGCGCGCACGACCGAGCTGCAGCAGTCGGGGGCGCTCCAGCTCCCCGCGCGCTACTCGAGTTTCGACCAGCTGATCGCTGCGACCGCGATGCGCGGGCACGAGGAGGGGCTGCTGCCCGTGCCGATCCGCGGTGACTTCCGTGCCTACGGCAAGGTCTACCGCCACCTCACGGCCGAGCAGCACGCCGAGGCGCATTCGATCGCGGCGGAACGTCATCACGCCCTCAACTGGCTGGCCGGAGAAGGCACCAGCTGGGCCGACGTTCCACTCGACACTTGATATCGAGTTCTCTATTCTCTTCGGCATGACGCTGCCGAAGCTTTCCGCCTATGCCGACCTGATCGTCCGCGTCGGGACGAACCTCCAGCCGGGGCAGACGCTCCTCGTCAGCGCCCTGCTCGACCATGCCCCGCTCGCGCGCGAGCTTGCAGAGTCGGGGTACCGCGCGGGCGCCCGCTTCGTCGACGTCGCGTACGTCGACATGCACGTGCGCCGCTCGTTCATCCAGAACGCAGCCGAGGAAGACCTGTCACACACGCAGCCCTGGCAGCTCTCGCGCTCGTCGTCGCTCGACGGCAATGCGCTGATCATGATCGCCGGCGACCCGGAGCCGAAGTTGCTCGCGGACCTCGACCCGCAGCGGGTCGGCAAGACGCGCCCGATCAAGGCGCTCGAAGCGCAGCTCGCCTCACAAAACGCGCGAACCGTCAACTGGGCGATCGCCGCCTACCCCACCGCCGGCCAGGCGCAGCAGATGTTCGGCGAGCCGGACGTCGAGCGCCTGTGGGCCGCGTACCAGGCCGCGGTGCGCCTCGACCAGCCGGATCCGGTCGCCGCCTGGCGGGCGCATAGCGAGAAGCTCATGGCGCGCTCCCGGCAGCTCGACGACCACGCTTTCGACGCGATTCGGTTCAGCGGGCCTGGCACCGACCTGACGGTCGGGCTTCTTCCGGGCGCACGCTGGATGGGCGGCGGCGGCGAGACGGTCGACGGCATCTTCCACGTCGCGAACCTCCCCACCGAGGAGGTCTTCACGGCACCCGACTGGCGCCGCACTGAGGGAACGGTTCGTTCGACGAGGCCGCTCGCGCTCGCCGGCATGATCGTCGAGGGTCTCGAGATGCGCTTCGAGGCTGGAAGAGCGGTCGAGGTGAACGCCTCGGTCGGCGCCGAGACCGTCACTGCGCAGATGGACAGCGACGAGTTCGGCCGGGTGCTCGGCGAGATCGCGCTCGTCGACGGCGAGTCGGCGGTCGGCAAGACCGGCCTGACGTTCTTCGACACGCTCTTCGACGAGAACGCCGCCTGTCACATCGCGTACGGTGCGGCAGTGACGTTCGGTATCGACGGGCTCGAAGGGCTGTCGCACGACGAGCTGCGTGGCCGCGGAATCAACGTGTCGAACGTGCACACGGACTTCATGATCGGCGGGCCTGAGGTGGCCGTCGACGGAATCACCAAGGACGGCACGGCCGTCCCGATCCTCCGGGAGGACGTATGGCAGCTATAGCTCCGGCGATCGACGAACGCCTCGAGGCGTATGCCGATCTCGCCGTCCGCGTCGGCGCAAACGTGCAGGAAGGGCAGACGGTCTTCCTTACCACCCAGGTGGAGCACGCGCCCCTTGCACGTGCGCTGACACGCGCCGCGTATCGCGCCGGCGCCCGGTACGTCGACGTCCGCTACCGCGACGACCACGTCCGCCACGCGATGATCGACCTCGGTCCGGACGAAGCGCTCACGCATTCGCCCGAATGGATGAAGCAGCTCTACCGCGCGATGGAGGGCGGGGCGCAGCTCTGGACGACCGGCGATCCCGAACCGGAGCTGATGAACGACCTCGACGGCGAACGTGTCGGTCGCGCGCGCATGAAGGAAGTAGTCGAGATCATCCGCGAGCAGATGGTGGAGCGCTCGCTCAACTGGTCCGGCGTCGCCTATCCGAGCGAAGGCTGGGCGAAGCAGATCTACGGAGAGCCCGACGTCGAGCGCCTCTGGGAGGCGGTGGCGTTCTGCACGCGGCTCGACGAGGCCGATCCGGTGCAGGCCTGGCGCGACCACATGGCTCGCCTCGAAGGGCGCGGCAAGATCCTGACCGAGCTCGAGCTCGACGCCATCCACTACACCGGGCCTGGCACCGACCTGACCGTCGGGCTCAATCCGAATGCGCGCTGGATGTCCGCGTTGTTCAGGACGCGCGACGGAATCGAGTACGTCCCGAACATGCCGACCGAAGAGGTGTTCACGACGCCGGACTGCCGCCGCGCCGAGGGCACGATCCGCTCGAGCCGTCCACTCGTGCTCGACGGCGACATCATCGAAGGGCTCCAGTTGACCGTGAAGGACGGGAAGATCATCGATGTCCAGGCCGACAAGGGCGCAGGCATCGTGCGCGGGCAGCTCGAGATCGACGACCGCGCGGCGTACTTCGGCGAGCTCGCGCTCGTCGACGGAACCTCGCGCGTCGGCCAGACGCACACGACGTTCTTCGACACCCTCTACGACGAGAACGCGACGTGCCACATCGCATACGGCTTCGGCGTCCCTGAAGTGTTCGACGGCGAAGCGGGCGAGGGCATGAACATCTCTGGCGTCCACACCGACTTCATGGTCGGCGGGCCGGAGCTCGCCGTCGACGGGATCACGAAGGACGGCCGTGTCGTCCCGATCCTGCGCGAGGACGTTTGGCAGCTGGACTAGAACGAATCGACCGGTACGCCGAGCTGATCGTCCGGGTTGGCGCAAACGTTCAGCCCGGTCAGCTCGTCGAGGTGATCGCGCGAATCGAGCACGCAGACGTCGCGCGTGCGGTCGCGCGGGCCGCCTATCGTGCCGGCGCTGTGTACGTCGACGTCGGCTATTCGGACCAGCACGTCCGGCGGGCAATGATCGAGCACGCCGGCGACGACATGCTCTCGTGGACGCCGCCGTGGCTTCTCGAGCGGGCGAAGCATTTCGGCCAGGTGAACGCCGCGATCGTCGCACTCGTCGGTGACGCAGAACCGGAGCTGCTCGCCGATCTGCCGGGGGACCGTGTCGGCAAGGCTCGCATGAAGGAGCTCGGCGAGGAGCTCACGAACCAGACGAACGAAGGGCTCAACAACTGGGTCGTCACCGGAGTACCGAACGCAGGCTGGGCGACTCAGCTGTTCGGCACGCCGGACGTCGACGCGCTGTGGGACCTCGTGGAGTTCTGCGTTCGTCTTGACGAGGACGATCCTGTCGCCGCCTGGCGCGAACACGTCAAGAAGCTCGGCGCACGCGCCAAGCTGCTGAACGACATGCGGATCGACTCACTCCGCTATCGCGGCCCCGGTACCGACCTGACCGTCGGGCTGCTGCCCGAGTCGCGCTGGGAAGGCTGTGAGTCCACGAGCGCGACCGGCATCAACTACGTCGCGAACATGCCGACGGAGGAGGTCTACACCACTCCGGACTGCAGACGCACCGAGGGAACCGTGCGCTCGACGCAGCCGCTCGTGCTCGCCGGTCAGATCGTGAAAGGCCTCGATGTGCGGTTCGAGAACGGCCGCATCGTCGACGTCCATGCCGACGAAGGCGCGAGCGTGATCGAAGGCGAGCTCGCGAGCGACGAGAACGCGCCGTTCCTCGGCGAGGTCGCCCTCGTCGACGGCACATCACGCGTCGGCCAGACGGGGCGGGTGTTCTACGAGACGCTGTTCGACGAGAACGCGTCGTGTCACGTCGCCTACGGCAGCGCGTATGCGGAAGCGGTCGAGGGCGGCGTGATCGACGGCGTCAACGTCTCGAGCGTGCACACCGACTTCATGATCGGCGGGGTCGACGTCGAGGTCGACGCGGTGTGCCGTGACGGCGCGATCGTGCCGCTGTTGCGCGACAACGTTTGGCAGCCGGCTGCGTGACGGAACAGGTGTCAGACACCTTTAGGTGTCTGACACCCCATCGACCGGCGGTGCGTCCGGCGCTGCGCCGACGGCGAGCGCCTCGGGCGGAGCCGGCGGGACGACCGTGATGTCGACCTCTTCGTCGCTCTTGCGCGCGACGAGGATCGTCGAGCCCGGCTCGAGCTGGCGGCCCAGGACGAAGTCCGCGAGCGGGTCCTCGATGTAGCGCTGGATCGCGCGCCGGAGCGGCCTGGCGCCCATCGTCGGGTCCCAACCCTTCTCGACGAGCAGGTCCTTCGCCTCCGGCGTCAGCTCGATCGTCACCTCGTGCTCCGCCATCTGCACGCGCAGACGGTTCATGAGCAGGTCGACGATCTGGAGGATCTCGTCCTTCGCGAGCTTCGGGAAGACGATGATCTCGTCGATGCGGTTCAGGAGCTCGGGGCGGAACGCCTTCTTCAAGTCGCCCATCACCCGCGTCTTCATGTCGTCGTAGCTGAGCCCGTCCTCGCTCGACATGTTGAAGCCGAGCGAGACGTTCTTCGAGATCGACGCCGAGCCGATGTTCGAGGTCATGATCACGATCACGTTCCGGAAGTCGACCTTCCGGCCCTGTGAGTCGGTGAGCTTCCCGTCCTCGAGGATCTGCAGGAGGATGTTGAAGACGTCCGGGTGCGCCTTCTCGATCTCGTCGAAGAGGACGACCGAGTACGGCTTGCGGCGCACCGCCTCGGTGAGCTGGCCGCCTTCGTCGTAGCCGATGTAGCCCGGAGGCGAGCCGACGAGCCGGGACACGGCGTGCTTCTCCATGTACTCCGACATGTCGATCTGGA
>Ga0070660_100003599_pt1 | contig 10701 bp, 10 predicted proteins | sample KBSC33metaG_FD_64670 | JGI IMG/M metagenome (GOLD analysis project Ga0070660, IMG submission 64670) | Corn rhizosphere microbial communities from Kellogg Biological Station, Michigan, USA - KBS C3-3 metaG | ecosystem: Host-associated > Plants > Roots > Rhizosphere > Soil ... | reverse complement strand
TTATCGTAGGGAAAATATGTTTTAAGCGCCTGGCCAATTTTGCTGATGCAGGCCACAATGCCAACTACAATACTTTCTTTGCCAAAAAGAGAAACGATTTCTTTTACTGATTTCTCCCAATAATCTTTTCCGGTGGCCTTATGAATACCGCTATCCGCAAAAACGGCAAACTGTTTGTCTTTTATAGCTATATAAAATAGTACGCCGTTTCTCAATTTGGTTTTCTCCATTTCCAGTTTGTGGAATATTTCTGCAGCTCTGTCTAAAGCGTCCACATATTTGCAGCGACTTTCCACAAAAACCCTGACTTCTCCACTGGTTTGCATTTCAGCTTCCTTGATAGAATGAACAATCTGTTCATTTTCTTCGGGAGAAAAAAATGGTTTTTTAGGGGAAAATCGCCACATACAATGTCTTTTTTATTTTATATTAAATTGCACATCAGGAGCTTTTTCACTTCCCGGATCTGCTTTGTAGAATGGCTTTTCGTGGTAGCCAAAGATGCCCGCAAAGATATTATTGGGAAATCTTTTTACCCTTAGGTTGTAATCCTGCACAGCAGCATTATAATCCTGGCGGGCCACATTGATGCGATTTTCTGTTCCCTCAATCTGGGTCTGGAAACCCTGGAACGCAGCCGTAGTTTTAAGATCCGGATAATTTTCGACCACTGCCAATAATTTACTGAAAGAGCTTTGCAAACCTGCCTGTGCATTTTGATATGCTTCCAATGATTTAGGATCATTTGCATCTACAGTAATGGATGTCGCTTTAGCGCGGGCCTGAACCACTTCTGTCAAAGTCCCTTTTTCAAAATTTGCTGATCCTTCGATTGTTTTAATCACACTATTATAAAGATCTGTTCTTCTTTGATAGTTCGTTTCCACATTGCTCCATTTGGTTTTCACCTGCTGGTCAACGCCAATTAAATTGTTGTAGGCGCTACATCCCCAAAAAAACAGGATGACGATAATTCCGAGAATAACAAAGAGGATGCTTCTTGATTTCATATTTGTTGTTTTATTTTAAAAAACTAAAGATAAAGGATTTTGATATAGGTATTACTTTTTTTGCCCTTTCTCGATTCGAAAAGTTTTACCGTAATAAAACCTATCCCAGGCTTTTTTATTCACCACTCACCATTCACTACTCTATTCCTTAATCGCCTTTATCCCCGGCAATTCTTTTCCTTCAAAATATTCAAGCAATGCGCCGCCGCCGGTGGAAACATAACTCACTTTATCTGCAAGGCCAAATTCATTTACTGCGGCAACGCTATCGCCGCCACCTACAAGGCTGAAGGCTCCGTTTGAGGTAGCCGCTGCCACTGCCTCAGCAATAGTCTTTGTTCCATGTTGAAATTTTTTCATTTCAAAAACACCCATAGGCCCGTTCCATAAAATGGTTTTGGAATGATGAATCACTTTAGAAAAAGTTTCACAAGCCATTTCGCCAATGTCAAGCCCCATCCAGCCGTCGGGGATATCGTTGCTCAATGCACCTGATACCATTGCATTCGCATCAAATTTATCCGCGATAATAGAATCAGCAGGCAAATGAATATGCACATTTCTTTCTTTAGCCATTTGTAATAATTCATTTGCTTTATCCAGTCTGTCATCTTCGCAAAGAGAATTTCCTATTTTTCCTCCCATTGCTTTAAAAAAAGTATAAGCCATGCCTCCGCCAATAATGATATCTGTAGCTCTTTCCAACAAGTTTTCGATGATCAGTATTTTATCTGAAACCTTTGCTCCGCCAATGATCGCCAGGAAAGGTTTTTCTGACTTGTTCAATACTTTATCAGCGCTGGATACTTCGGCATTCATTAATAAGCCAAACATCTTTTTATCCTTTGGAAAAAATTGCGCGATAACTGCCGTAGATGCATGCGCGCGGTGGGCGGTTCCAAAAGCATCATTCACATATACATCGCCCAGTAAACTAAGTTTTTTTGCAAATTCTTCTTCGCCTTTTTCTTCTTCGGCATGAAAGCGAAGATTTTCCAGCAGTAAAACTTCTCCGGGTTTTAGCTCCCTGGATTTTTTTGTTGCCTCATCGCCGATGCAGTCATTTGCAAATAAAACATTCGTGTTGCCCAGTAATTCTTTGAGGTGTGGCAACAAATGTTTTAAAGAAAATTTCTCTTCCGGCCCTTTCTTTGGTCTTCCGAAATGTGACATCAGGATTACACTGCCTCCATCATCCAATATTTTTTTTATTGTTGGAACGGCAGCCCGCATTCTTGTATCATCTGTAATCTTAAAATGCTCGTCAAGTGGAACGTTGAAATCAACCCTTACAAGGGCTTTTTCATTTTTGAAATTGTGTTCTGAAAATTGGCTCATGTTATTTTTATATTATCTTCAAAAATAAATAAAAACACTGACGGTGACTTTCTTTTTCCTGAAAGACATGGAATCCTATTACAGTTTGTTATCCGGATATTGATTTTTGAAATGCGTATCCGTTTATTTTAACTAATAAATAATTTTAGATTGTGTAACATTGATAGCTTTGGATTAGCTAAAGAAATTAAAAAAGATAATATGGAAAAATATGATGTAATAGTAATCGGGACCGGTTCGGGATATAGCGTGGCTAAGCGTTGTGCCGCAGCAGGAAAAAAAACAGCCATCATAGATAACCAACCTTTTGGAGGCACTTGTGCTTTAAGAGGTTGCGATCCTAAAAAAGTATTGGTGGGCATTGCTCATGCATTATCACTCAATAAACAATTGCAGGGAAAAGGTATCACAACAACTGCTGCTTATTCCTGGAAAGATTTGATGCAGTTTAAAAAAACTTTTACAGAACCCAAGACATCTGCAACCTTAGCAGGCTCGAAAGAAGCGGGCATTGCAGCCTATCATGGAAGAGCAAAATTTATTGCTGAAAATACCGTCCGGATAAACGAGGATATTTTATATGCTGAAAAATTTGTTATTGCAAATGGAGCCGCGCCGGTAAAGCTTTCCATTCTTGGCGAAAATTTACTGATTGATAGTACTGCTTTTTTAGAAATGGAAGCGTTACCAGAAGAAATTTTATTTGTAGGTGGAGGTTTTATTGCTTTTGAATTTGCACATATTGTTGCGCGGTTTGGTGTAAAGGCAACTATTGTTCATAAGGGTGAAAGACCGTTAAAAAACTTCGACCCAGACCTTGTGAAACTTTTAATCAAAGCCAGTGAAGAGCTGGGTATCCGGATTATTTTAAATGCTGATGTAAAAAGCATAACGGAAGAAAACAATCGTTTTGTAGTTCGTGCTGAACAGGATGGGAAAGAGTTTAACATCACTACTAACCTGGCGGTACATGCTGCCGGAAGAAGTGCTGATATATTTGATATGGGGTTAGAACAAATGGATGTCACTTTTAATAGAAAGGGAATAGTGGTAAATGATTATATGCAAAGCGTATCAAATGCAAATGTATATTCTTGCGGAGATGCTAATGACAAAGGGTTGCCATTGACGCCTGTTGCTGCTAAAGAAGGAATTATTCTTGCTGATAATTTATTGAAAGGGAATTATAAAAAGATAGCGTATGGCCACATACCTTCTAATGTTTTTACCACTCCTGCCCTGGGATCAGTGGGGCTTACAGAACAACAGGCTAAAGACAAAAACTTAAAATATGAAGTGCATTACAAAGAGACAACAGATTGGTATTCATCAAGGCGCCTGAATGAACTGGCTTCCGGTTTTAAAATATTGGTTGATAAAGAAACAGGCCAGGTTATTGGCGCCCATTTATTAGGCCCTAATGCAGAAGAAACCATCAACATATTTACCCTGGCAATGAATGCAGGAATAAAAGCGGGTGATTTGAAAAAAACGATTTTTTCTTATCCGACAAATGCTTCGGATATTGTTTATATGTTTTAGAAAAAGAACTCGCTTAGGCGGGCAAGAATATTACGTTTTGTTTAGTTCTTTTATATAGTACAATTACATTACTTCAAACATGTTATTTACAAAAAAATAAAATCAAAAAAATGAAACAATCAATTTGTGCCGTTGCACTTGTAATGAGTTTTTCTTTTGCGGCAAGCGCCCAAAAAGTCCAACCAAAAGTTATTGCGTTAATTACTAAAGCATCCTGGTGCGTGGTATGCCAGGCGAATGGCCCCCGGTTTATGAAAGATATCATGCCAATGATACGGGGAAATAAAGAAGTGCAAATAATAATTAATGACCTTTCGGATAAAAAAACTACTGCTACGTCCAGAAGACCGCTCCAAAAAGCCGGCATTGACGATTTTGCAGAAAAAAATCCTGCAACAGGAATGCTTTATTTTTTTAATGCTGACACGAAGAAACTTCTTTCAAAAGTAAGCCTGGCACAATCCAATGAGGAAATAGAGAAAGCGTACCAGAAAGCGCTTGCAAAAGGGTAAAGTGTTCTATTGTTTTTATTTCAAGCCAGAAAAAATAATTTGTGTTAATTTGTAGAATCTGTCTCTCGTCAGCCAGATTTATGGTACGAAATTTTTAAAATGAAATTTTAAATGATTATGAAAAATTTACAAACTTGCAGCAGCAAAAAAAAATTGTATTTCCTGGTAATACCTTTTTTATTTTTATTGATTTCAACAACTAAAGTCATGGCAAATAAAACTAATTCCGCAGTATCGGATTCATTGGCTATCCAGGGGAAATGGGATATTACAATTGATATGGACGGCGCTACGGCTCCTTCATGGCTGGAAATCTATAAATCCGGGACACGCATGTTGGTAGGCCGTTTTGTAGGAACCGGCGGAAGTGCGCGCCCTATTTCGAGGATCAATCTGGTAGATGACAAGATGAGTTTTTCTATACCGCCGCAATGGGAAAACGACCCTAATGACCTGATGGTAGAAGGCGTATTGCAAAATGGTATGCTAAAAGGAACCATGACTTTCCCTGATGGAAAAACATATCAATGGACCGGGAAGAGAGCACCTCTTTTGCATAGTGGTAAAAAGCCGGTTTGGGGCAAATCCATTCATTTATTTGACGGTTCCAATATGAATCAATGGCATGCCACAGGGAAAAACCAATGGGAAGTGAAATCCGGACTTTTGCGCAGCCCTCATTCAGGTTCCAATTTAGTAACCAATCAAACTTTTAAAGATTTTAAATTACATATTGAATTTCGTTTTCCTAAGGGAAGTAACAGTGGTGTCTATCTTCGTGGCCGATATGAAGTGCAGATAGAAGAAGGTGATGAACCAGAACCCGATAATAATCAGATGGGCGCAATCTATGGATTTCTTGCGCCTTCCGAACCACTGCCGAGAACTCCGGGCGAATGGCAGTCGTACGATATTACTCTTACCGGTAGAATGGTTACTGTAGTAGCTAACGGCAAAACGGTTATCTGTAACCGCGAGATACCGGGCATTACCGGAGGAGCCATTGACAGCGATGAAGGAGCTCCGGGCCCGATACTTTTGCAGGGAGATCATGGGCCTATTGATTACAGAAATATTATTATTACTCCGGCTAAATAAAAGGGGCGCTGACAGGAAATTCGATTCAGTGTTTTATAGTAAACGAATAAATAGAGTGAATTTTTGTTTTCTTCTGTCTTATACTGCTTCAGTATTAAAGATGGCAAAAATTAAAAAAAATATTTTCAATCTATGGAAATTAATTACTGAAAGAAACATCAATTTTTTTAAACCCTGTATTTCTTAAAAAAGTTTCCATGATATTTTTACATCGTTCATCTGCTTTGGCAAGAACGCCTTGCTGAACAGCGCGCCGATTGATTTCATTTCTTATTTTTATTTTAAGGGCTGTTACTGCTGGCTCGCTCCAATCGCCCTTTTCATCAAAGGTTTCAAAATCGGACGGGTTCATAATCGTTTGTAGAATTTTGGCTGGCGGCAATGTTAAATGAACAGAATCGCCGGTAACACTAACGTTCTTTTTATCTAAATTTTTAAGATCATTTCCTACGATCACTTTGCCTCTTCCTATTATAACCAGGTTGTCAATCGAAGGCGTTAATACTGCGCCAATGGCCATCGGAAGCAGCGAAGGCATTCCATTTCCGATCTTTGAAGAATCCATTACTATTTCATCTGTGTAGGTGACCGTTATTAATTGCGCAAGGGTATTTATTTGCTGAATAACGATAGGAGTTTCTTCAATATTTATTGGTTTACTGCTAAAAATATTTTTGAAAGAGGGAAACAAATTCATTTTTTGCAACAGGAATATAATAAGCACGATCACTGCAACGGTTATCCCAATATTTTTCAAAGATTTGAGCATTATTGCAATGAGTTTTTTACCGTTGAGAAATTAATTTGTATGTTTTTAAATCCTTCTTTTTGTAAAAAATTATTAATGAAAAGTGTAGCGTTGGTTTCCGCAGTTACATAGATGCCGAGTGAATCCGCACTTTCCTTTATCTGTTTTTCAGCTTGTGCCGCCAGTTCATTTTTTTCCTGCGAAGAAAATTTATCCCTGAATAATGATACATCCTGGTAGGCAGTCTCGATGTCTTCCGGTTTTATATTGATGTAGATTAAACTTGCATGCGGCAATGTGATGCTGATATTCTCGCCATCAATATGTATGTTTGATTGATTAAGTTTTGAAAGATCAATCCCTGCCACTAAAGATGCTTTACAGGTCATCAATATTTTTCTGTCACCAATTTTATACCACGTTGCATTATCGTTTGCTTTTATAATTTTAGTAACCACATATTCTGATGTGGCTAACTCACTCATCTGTTGCAAACCCAGCACCTGCTGCATTTTTGAGACTTGTTTTTTTGAAGAACATTGCAGGGCTGATAAAGAAAGACATAGTAATATAACGGCAAAAGAAAAGCGCATGGTGCAATTTACTAAAAGGCAATTAGTTGGGATCACTTTCATTGATTCGATTAACTTTGCCGCTCGAAAAATGAATTGGAAAAAGAATACGAAATGAAAAAAATAGCATTGATTGTTGCCGGGGGAAACGGCTCACGAATGAATAGCGATACACCCAAGCAGTTTTTAACTTTAAAAAATAAACCGGTTTTATATTATAGCATTAAAGCATTTTTAGACGCATTTGACGATTTGGAAATCATCCTCGTTTTGCCTGAAGATCATATTGCCAAAGGGCAGGAAATTATTGACGGCTATTTTGATCATTCAAAATTTAAGATTACTGCCGGCGGAAGAACAAGATTTCATTCAGTGCAAAAGGGACTTTCTTTAGCAGGAGATAAGGAGGCTATTATTTTTGTACATGACGGTGTTCGCAGCTTAGTTAGTCCTGCGCTTATTAAAAACTGTTACGAGGCTGCGCTAAAATCGGGTACCGCAATTCCTGTAGTCGCTTGCCGCGATAGTGTGAGAATGCTGACTAACAGCGGAAATAAGGCGATCAATAGAAATAAAGTAAAATTGGTGCAAACGCCTCAAACTTTTCATAGCAAAATTTTGTTGCCGGCTTATGCTATTGACTACAAGGATCAATTTACAGATGAAGCAACTGTAGTAGAAGCTTATGGCATGAAAGTGAGCCTGGTAGAAGGAGAAATAAATAATATTAAAATAACTACGCCCGAGGATTTATTGATTGCTGAATATATTCTGCATACTAAACCTGTTGATGTATGAAAATAATCCACCGCTTAAAAGAAGCATGGAATAAATTTATTTTCTGTTATACCGCTACAAAGGATCTTTCATCGTTTCTTTCGCTCGTGTGGTTTACTAAATTATACAGGTTAAGAAAGAAATCATTGAAATACCAAAACCTTCAAAACAAGTATTTTTCAATTTCTCTCACTGCATTTCCGGAAAAAAAAATTTTCTTGAGAACTTATGCAGGAGATATTGATATTTTTTATGAAATTTTTTATAAAGAAATTTATCAATTGCCCAATGGATTGAACAAAAATATGATAATAGATGCAGGGGCTAATGTGGGCTTTGCCGCTTTATTTTTTCTTAAACAAATGCCTGATGCTACCATTTATTGTATTGAACCTGATCCGGATAATTTTATTTTTTTAAAGAAGAATTTGAAGGCAGAAATTGAAAATAGCAAAGTAAAGATAATAATGGCGGGACTTTCGGGTAAAGACGGCGAAATGAGCCTGGAGCGTAATTCTTTTAAATATAATTCAAACCTGGTTGAAGCGCCAATCGAAGGCGCTGTTCAAGTGCTTACTTATAAGGTGGAAACATTTTTAAAAAACTTTGTTTCCGGTAAAGTAGATTTATTTAAAATGGATATTGAAGGAGCGGAAGAAAGCATTTTTGAAAATGATATTTCGTGGTTAGATAATGTTGATCAATTGCTGATCGAATTTCATTCAGATAAGATAAAAGAGATGTGTTTTGAAAAACTACTGTCGCAAAATTTTTATTTCATTCCTCAAAAAAATCGACAAAACACAAACGTTTTTCTATTTAAAAAAAATGGTTAAAGAAAATTATTAACAGCGAGTCTGAATGCAATTGTCGTAAAGATAAAGCCCAACAAAGCTACTTTACTAATCTAACCGGCCACGGCAACCTGTTTAATTTTAAATGATAATAATTGACCTGAACAGGATTGAACTGGCTGTTAAAAAATGCTATTCCTTTTTTATCAGATCCTTCAAAACGAAAAACGCGGTTAGTTTCTGCATGCTCTTTAATGGCCGCATCTGTTAATAAATAAAATGCGCCATATTTTTTGCCTTGTTGATTACTTCCGCCGATTAACGAATAAACAAATTTTTCATCTTTCAAAATCATATAAGATGCGATGGTTTCTCCATTTTTTTTTGCAAGCCATGTAGCTGCTTTGCCTTTTTCAAAAGCAATATTGGTAGCAGCAAGTAATTTTTTGTAATCGCCGGGCTTAATATTTTTATGCTCGTTTTTGTAATTTCTTTCATAGAAATCAATCACTTCAAAGGGTTCGCAGTTTCTTATAATTTCAACTTTATTTTCGGCTGCTTTTTTTATCATTCTAATTGCAAGCCTTTTATAGTCTCTATAAATTTCAGGATATTTTTTATTTAAATCCAGTAAGAAATTATTTCTTTTTTTCACTTGCGCATTTTTCAATGCTACCTTTTCAGGATGAATAATATTTTCTTTAAAATCAATATCTGCGTATCTGAACTGATTAGGAATTGCGTTTAAAAGTTGATTTACTGTTTCATCAGATACATTTCCAAAAATACCGAGTGAACCAATAAAGTACGGTTGATATATATAATTAACTCCATATTTTCTTTTCCAAACCAACGGCATTACAGCTTCATAATCATTTAGAATAAGCGCATCCCAATTATCACTCATCGTATCAAGATAAAATGAAGATGCATAGATCAAGCCGTTGGCTGCGTTTTCAATGCAGCGATCCCATTTTAATTTATCAATACCGCCGTGCAACAGATGAGAAATTTTCAAACGAAACTTTTTATTTTTTGAAAATGCAATGAAACTAAAGGTCAGGTAAATTTAAATATTTATTCAAACGAAACTTTTGAATATCAATGCTGAAAGTAATTTTTCTTAGAAACTTATTAGCTTCCTTATCAGTTTTTAAATAATCTTTAAAATCGCTGCTGTAGATAAGCGGTGCATATACATTCAATGCATTATTAAATAACGATAATTGCAGGCCACCTACATATAAAAACCTGGTAAGTGAAGAATTATTTTGCCACGGTTCCGCATAAGTACCCGCATCAAAATAGATTCTCAATGGTAATTTTATAGGAAATAAATTATTGGGTAATGTGGTGCTTAAGTTAATTGCAGCAATCCAGTTATCGGATTGGCCTTGTATGTTAGATGGATCCAGTCTGAATTTAAGACCGCCAGTGTTTGGTATCATAATTTGCTGCGCGGCCAATCCATCGTTTTTAATGGGAATATCACCATAAGAAGTATAGGCGCTTCTTCCCAAAAAATAATTACTATAGGTGTAATCATCAGCTCCATTACCACCCAACAACTTGGGTTGATATTGATAAACGTTGACAAAATCTTTGGATCCGAGGTAACCAAACTTCGCTGCAAAAAAGCGTGCCTGCAGGCCGCCTCCTTTTACATAATTGAAGAAATAATTCAGCGTGAAATTAAATCTGTAAAAACCTTTACCCTGTTGAAGCTGAAGTTGATAATCGTACGGATACAGAGCCCGGCGGTCTTCCGAGTTGAATGAAATTTGATTAATGTATCTACTGTTGCTTTTTACTGCATTAGGGTAGGAGATTAGGCTGTCACTTCCGGCTTTATAAGCATAGTTGCCAAATAGGTTTTCTCCGATGATGTATGACCGGAAATCGAGCCAGGTTTTTACTGTGGCTGGATATTTTGTTTTAAAATAAATTTTCACGTAAGGAGTTACTTTATGAAAATTTTCAAATATTTTCTTTCCTGATGTGTCTAAACTATGATTAGTCGAAAATTTACTTCCATTGATACCTATCTCTATCTTTTGAAATTGATTATCCGGATACCAATGATAATTTACACCGCCAATTCCGGTAAATGTTTTGCTGCCGGTGGCATACAGTGGAGCAACAAAAAATTGAAATTTCTCTTCAGGCAAAGTGTAGTTGTGAATCAATGCTCCTATCATTAATTTATCATAATAGTTATAACCCAATGCAGGAGATAAAAAAAGATAATGATACTTATCCGTATTATTAAAATTGAAGAATCCGGATATTTTAAAATCTTTCTTTTTGGGT
>Ga0070660_100003594_pt1 | contig 10703 bp, 9 predicted proteins | sample KBSC33metaG_FD_64670 | JGI IMG/M metagenome (GOLD analysis project Ga0070660, IMG submission 64670) | Corn rhizosphere microbial communities from Kellogg Biological Station, Michigan, USA - KBS C3-3 metaG | ecosystem: Host-associated > Plants > Roots > Rhizosphere > Soil ... | reverse complement strand
TCGGTCGGCGGCGCGTCGGCCATCGACGCGAAGTCGATGAGGCGCGCCAGCTTGCTGTCGATGCCGGTCGGGTAGTTGATCAGATCTTCGCTGGCGCGCGCGCGGTACTGCACCAGGCGCTCCTCGAGCGGATACAGCTTGTCGTTGAGATCCTTCATCGCCTTGTCGAGCGCCGCGATCCGCCGCGCGCTGTCGGCGCTTTTCTTCGCAGCCGCGATCATCGTCTCGGCATTGGTCCGCATCTCCCGAATCTGGCGCACGACGCCCATGGTCTCCGTGAGCTTGTCGCGCGCCGACAACAGGAAGCGCAGCTGCTGTTCGAGATCCGCGTCGCTGTAGGTGACGCGCGGATCCTTCGTGATCGTGAACGGCTGCGCGATTGTGCGGCCGCCGATCGTCAGCTCGACGCGGTACGTGCCAGGCGCGGCCAGCGGTCCGAGCGCGCGTCCCTGGTGCACGACCCCGGGCAGTTCGTCCGCGCCGGGATAGCGCATGTCCCACACGAACGTGTTCGCGCCGGCGCGCACGCCGGCGGTTCGCGTGGACGCGCGCCGACCTGGCGACGGCGAGGATGCGGCCGGCGCCGCGTCAGCCGGCTGCAGCGTGATGGTTCGCACGACCTCGGCGGCCCCCGCCTTGTCGCGGACGATCTTGAGCGTCGCCGCGTCGGCTGGCTTGTCCTTCACATAAAACGGAATGACGACGCCGTTCGGTGGATTCTGGCCGTCGTTCGCGCTCCTCTCGGAGCCGCCCGCGAGCGCCGCGCCGGCACGGAACCGGATCGTCGTCTTCGGCTGGAACAGCTCCACGGGCGCCGCGAGCGTCGTCTGATTGAACTGCCGCAGCAGCGCGACGTTATCGAGAATCCAGAACGAGCGCCCGTGCGTGGCCGCGACGAGGTCGCCGTCCTTGACGATCAGATCGTGGACCGGCACGACGGGCAGATTGAGCCGCAGCGATTGCCAGTGGCCACCGTCGTCGAACGACACGTAGACGCCCGTTTCGGTACCGGCGTAGAGGAGGCCGCGCCGTGACGGATCCTCCCGAATGACCCGCGTGAAATCGGTGTCGGGAATGCCGTTCGTAATCTTCGTCCACGTCTTCCCGTAGTCCGCCGTCTTGTAGAGATACGGTCGATTGTCCTGCAGCTTGTAGCGCGTGGCGGCCAGGTACGCGACCGCCGGATCGTGCGGCGACGGCTCGATGATGCTCATGAGCGCGAACTCTGGGATGTCGGGCGGCGTCACCTTCTGCCACGTCTTCCCGTTGTCCTGCGACACGTGGACCCAGCCGTCGTCCGATCCCGCCCAGAGGACGCCAGCTTTCGCCGGCGACTCCGCGAACGCGAAGATCGTCGCGTACCACTCGGGTCCGTACGCTTCGCGCGTAATCGGCCCCCAATACTCGCCCGCCTCGGGATGCGTGTAAGACGGCGTGTGCTCGAGCGTCTTCGGATCGGCGCGCGTGAGGTCGGGGCTGATCACCTCCCAGCTCTGACCTTCGTTCGTCGTCCGGTGCACGTACTGCGACGTCACGTAGAGCGTCTGCTTGTCGTTCGGCGACGTCATCACCGGATACGTCCACCAGAAGCGGAAGTTGATATCAGCCCCGCCCCAGCCATAGTGCGTTTCCGGGTTGGGCGAGATGTCGCGGATCTGGTGCGTCCGCCGATCGTAGCGATTCAGGAAATGATGATCCGCCGCATAGACGATGTTCGAATCGGCGCGGCTTGGCGCGACGTAGCCGTCCTCGCCGCCGCCGACCGTCTCCCATTCCTCGATGGTGATGCGGCCGTAATCGGATCGGCTCGGCACCGACATGGTCGTGTTGTCCTGCTGGGCGCCGTAGATGCGGTACGGGAACTGACCGTCGGCCGACACGTGATAGAACTGCGCCGTCGGCTGATTGAGGATCGTCGACCACGACGCGCCGCCGTTGAACGTGATCGTGGCGCCGCCGTCATTGCCCTCGATCATGCGCTGCGGATCCGCTGGATCGATCCAGAGATCGTGATTGTCGCCGTGCGGGATCGACATCTGATCGAAGTGCGTGCCGCCGTCCTTCGATCGCCAGAGATCCACGTTCAGCACCCAGAGCGTGTCGGGATCCTTCGGGTCGGCGAAGATGTGATGGTAGTACCACGGCCGCTGCGTGAGGTCGGCATCGTCGGTCAGATGCTTCCACGTGGCGCCGGCGTCTTCCGATCGATACACGCCTTTTTGTCCGCCGTCAGCGTCGATGATCGCCCACACGCGGCTCGGCCGCGAGGGCGCGACGGCGATGCCGATGCGGCCTTTCGTACCGGTTGGCAGGCCCGGCCGGGCCGTCAACTCCGCCCATGTCGTGCCGCCGTCTGTCGATTTGTACAGCGCGGTACCGGGCCCGGCGCTTCGGAAGCCCCATGGATAGCGGCGGAGCTCGAGCGTGGAGGCGTAGAGCACGTCCGGGTTGGTCGGATCCATCACGAGATCGATCGCGCCGGCGTTGTCGCTGCGGAAGAGCACTTTCTCCCACGTGCGCCCGGCGTCCTTGCTTCGATACACGCCGCGATCCGGGCTCGGACCCCACGGATCGCCGAGCGCCGCGACGTAGACCAGATCGGGATTGGTCGGATTCACGCGTACGCGCGCAATCTGCCGCGTCGCGTCGAGACCGACGTGCGACCATGTCTTGCCGCCGTCAGCCGACCTGTAGACGCCGTCGCCGTACGACGCGTTGCCTCGAATGCACGCCTCGCCCATGCCGACGTAGACGATGCTGGTATTCGACGGAGCGACGGCAATCGCACCCACTGAACCTGTCTTGAAGAAGCCGTCCGAGATGTTGCGCCAGTTCAACCCGCCGTCGTCGGTCTTCCAGACGCCGCCGCCGGTGGAGCCCTGATAAAACGTGAGCTTGTTGACCGGATCGCCGGCGACGGCGACGACGCGTCCGCCGCGGGAGGGGCCGACCATGCGCCAGCGAAGGAGCGTGAGGTAGCTCGGATCGACGGCGCCTGCCGCATCGGCTCCGGCGGCCGGTTGAGCGACCGGCGCGGCCTGAGCGGACTGCGCTCGAACCTGGATGCGAGTCGACGACGCGGCGAGGACGGCGAGGAGGAATGCGGTAAGGACCAGCAATCGGCGCATCATGGCGATCTCCATTCGGACTGGGCCGAAGAAGCGCCTACGATAGCACTCCTGAACGCGAGTCTCGAGCATTCGACCCCGGCCCGGACAGCCGTGGGCGCGTCAAAAAGCGGGGAGGGAACATGCGAAGCGATCGCCATGCGTTCAGTGCAGCTCTATTGTGCGTCGCGTCGATTGCCGTTTTCTCGGCGCAGTCTGGTCCAACCTCGCAGGAGATCACGCAAGCCGAGCGCGACGTGCCGCTGCTGCTGAAGGTGCTTGACGTGGTGCCCGGTATGACCGTCGCCGATATCGGCGCCGGCGCAGGCGCGATGTCGATGGTCGCCTCACGGCAGCTCGGCTCCACGAGCCGCATTTTCGCGACCGATCTGAATCCCGCGACCGTGGCGAAGCTCGAGACGCTCGCCGAGCGGGAGCATCTCGCGAACGTCGACGTCGTTCAGGGCGCCGTCGCGGCGACCAATCTTCCGCCAGAATGCTGCGATGCGATTTTCATGCGTGACGTGTATCACCACATCGTCGACCCGGCGGCGATGAACCGCAGTATTGCGGCATCATTGAAGCCGGGAGGGCGGTTCGCGGTCATCGACTTCGAGGCGAAACCAGGGTCGCCGCTGCCTGAGGGGGTACCGGCCAACCGAAGAGGGCACGGCGTGCCGCCGGCGATCGTGGCTGACGAGGTTCGAGCCGCGGGTCTGATTCACTTGCAGACGTATGCCAAGTGGCCTGACCCGAAGGAGTCCTTGTTTCTCGTGCTGTTTCGCAAGTAGCACGCGTACACCATAGCGATTGCGCGCGGCCGTGTCAGATCATTTACACTGAATGCTCGCGCTCGACATGGAGGCGTTTCTCATGATGTGTCCGAAAAGAGTTGTGTTCGTCGCGCTACTGCTCGTGGGGCTGACGATGCCCGCGTGGGCCGAAACCACAACGGTGAAGGGTGAGCTCGTCACCGTGATGTGCTACACGAAAAACGGCGACAAGGGGCGCGGGGATGCGCACCTCTCGTGTGCGCAGAAATGCGCGAAGGAAGGGTATCCGCTGGCCATCGTGACCGATGATGGTGCCCTCTACAAGATTACCGGCACATTGAGCGCCGACAAGTACGACCAGCTGCAGCCGCTGTTGGCGAAGACGGTGGTGGCCACGGGGACGACGGGGCTCGAGGGCAAGCTCAAGACGATAGACGCGTCATCGGTCGTCGAAGCCAAATAGCGAAGCGCTCCCGAGCGCGCACGCTTCTGGCCGGCGCGTGGCCGGGCGGCTCATCGAGGCGCCTCCATGTGGCCGTAACTGAAGCTCTCCGTCATCATCCAACTGTTGCCGGTCTGCTTCCATAGGATCATGAACCTGCCGATGCCGTCGGGCGAGTGGTCCATATGGTGGAAGCGGTGCACGCCGATTTCGATCGCGCCGTAGCCGGGAACCGGCCAGACCTCGGCGGAACCGGGTTCGAGCGAGCGCGTGAACTGGCCGCAGACGTTCTTCTTCACCGACTCCACGAAGTCATCGCGGCCGACACTGAGGCCGCTCTTGTCGTGGAAGAATCGCAGGTCCTCCGGCACCATCGCGCCGAGCGTAATCAGATCGCATGTGTTGAAAGCCGCAAACAGCGCCGCGTCCTGCGCGAGGATGGTGTCGTGCAGCGGCCCGCTCTTGCCCTCATCGGCGGCCAGTACGGCACGGGGTGCGGCGGCGATGGCCAGGGCAAGGACGATCTTCGCAGTGAGCATCACGATCTCCGGCTTGTTTGACGACGGTTGAGCGGTTGCAGTTCCTGCGCAGCCAGCGCGCGCTCGGGCTGTCAGGTTGTCTCGCCCCGCCGTGTCTATGAGGTATGCACCTTGTCTACATCCTCATAACGCTCCTGGCGGTGGGCGCAAACAGCTATGCCGCCTTCTTGAATTTCGTCGGTTCGGAGTCGGTGAAGGCCGTCGCGGACCGTTTGCAGGTGTCACGAACGTGGATGATCCCGTTCGGCACGTTGTTGGCTTCAGGCGCCGCCGGGCTGTCGATCGGGTTCGCCGTCCCGGTGCTCGGCAAAGCCGCCGCGATCGGCCTCATCCTCTACTTCGTTTGCGCACTGAGTGCGCACATCCGGGCGCGCGACCGTCAGGTCGGTGGAGCGATCAGCTTCTTAGTATTGGCAGTGGCCGCGCTGGTCGCAAACCTTGCCTATCATGATCACTGGTGATGGCCGCAGTTCACGCGGTCTGCGAGTGCGAACGCACGCCTCCGTCGGGAAGCGCTGCCGATGAACGAGCGCGAGTGGCTCACTGAACGATTCCAGGAGCACAGACGCCATCTATCCGCCGTTGCCTATCGCATGCTCGGATCGGTGACCGAGGCCGAGGACGCCGTCCAGGAGGCTTGGCTTCGGATTCGGGACCAGGATCCCCGCGCCGTCGAAAATATACGGGCCTGGCTGACCACGGTCGTCGGGCGGGTGTGCCTGAACATGCTGCGGTCGCGCCGGGCACGCCGTGAGGAGTTCTCTGACGTGCACGTGCCCGACCCAGTCGTCACGCTCCGCGGCACCGTCGGTCCCGAGCAGGAGGCGCTCCTTGCCGACTCCGTCGGGCTGGCGCTGCTCGTCGTGCTCGATGCGCTTGCTCCGGCTGAACGGCTCGCGTTCGTGCTGCACGATGTGTTCGGCGTGCCGTTTTCGGAGATCGCCACGGTGCTCGATCGCTCCGAAGCCGCGGCACAGCAGCTGGCCAGCCGTGCGCGGCGGCGCGTGCAGGACTCACCAACGCCAGACCGGGACCTGAATCGGCAGAGGCGCCTCGTCGACGCGTTCTTCGACGCCGCACGCGACGGAGACTTCGACGCGCTCCTTCACATACTCCATCCCGAGGTCGAGCTCAGGATCGACGGCGGCAAGCTGCGCCGCGAAGCCTCGCTCCTCATCCACGGCGCAAAAGCGGTCGCCGCGCACACACGCACCTATTCCAGCCTCTACCCACACGTCGTGCCGGCACTCGTCAACGGGACAGCGGGAGCGATCATCGCTCCAGACAGCCGGCCATTTGCGGTGATGGGATTCACGATCAGCGGCGAAAGGATTACCGCGATTCACGTGCTCGTCGACCCGGAACGGCTGAATCAGCTCGACCTCAGGATCCCGTAGCCCTGAATGGCCACGATCTTGAACGGGCGACCTGCTAGCCTGCGCCCGCTGCCGCAAGATGTCGATCAAGCCACTGAATATCGTGGGCCCCACGATCGTGGGGCTGTCCCTTTTCGCTGTTGCCGGGTGTGCTGGCAACCTGAAACCGGGGCCGTACACATCGCACAAGGAGACGATCCCTCTCGCCGGCGCTCACGTGGACTTGACGCTCGTGAAGCCCGAGTCGACTCCAACGGCGCCGCCAGTCCTCGTCGTGTTCGCCAGCGGCGACGGCGGTTTGCACGGCGCCAGCCTGGCTGTGCTACAGCGCCTCGCGGAGCAGGGGCACTGGGTTGCCGGCTTCAGTTCGCCGGACGCGTTTCAAGGGATCAAGAAAGCCAGCGGAGTTCCAAACTACGCCGCAGCCCGCGGCCTCTTCGTGTCGATCGTCAAGCAGGCGGAAGGCGCGCTCGCCCTGTCCGATCAGACGCCGATCATCGTGACCGGCATGTCGCGCGGCGCCAGCGTCGTGGTCGCGGCGACGGGCGATCCCACGCTGCAGCCGCACATCGCCGGTGCCGTCGCGATCGCGCTGACGCGGGAGTTCGACGAGCTGACGATCCCGGACCAGGCGAAGCGCCTTCCGGGCGTCAGCATGGATGCGGAGGGCCGCATCCAGACGTATCCGGCCCTCCAGCGGCTTGGCTCGATTCCACTGGCTATCATCCAGTCCACGAACGACAGCTACGTGCCGTCGGCCGAGTCGCGTCGACTGCTCGGCCCGGATACGCCGACTCGCCGTCTCTACGAAGTCGAGTCGCGAAACCATAGCTTCGGCGGCGGCCGCGATGCGCTCATGCGCGACCTCGACGATGCGATGAAGTGGATTGCTGGTTTGAAGCCGGCGAGCCTGAATCGATGACCGGCGTCGATCGAAGACATCGAGTCAACCGGAAACGAATCGCGGCGCTCGCGGTCACGATATGTGCCGGTCTGCTGACGGAGGTTTCGAGCGCACCACTTCAACAAACGTCGCCGCCGTCAGTGCTGGATGCCTATCTCAGGGACACGGTGCATCTGTCGGTGTCTGATCGCGACGTGCTGTTGGCGGGCAGCCCGATCACCACATTTCTCGATTCGGATCCGAGCATAGAGGTGGCGGTCCTCGGCGCCGTCTGGATCAACGCATCACCCGCGGCCTACGTGAAGCGGGCCGAAGACATCGAGCGCTTCGAAAGGGGCGCCGCGTTCCGCGTGACCAAGCGCATCAGCAGCCCTCCGAGGCTCGAAGACTTCGCCGCACTCGAGCTTCCGGACGAAGATCTGGACGATCTGCGGAAGTGTCGCGGTGGCGACTGCGAGCTCAAGCTCGGAGCGAAGGCGCTCGAATCGCTTCACGCCCAGGTCGACTGGAGCAAGCCGTCGGCGAAGGCCGATGCGAACGTGCTGTTCCGGCGCCTCGCTCTCGAATACGTGACCGGGTACCTCGAAGGTGGCAACGAGAAGCTCGCCGTCTACCGTGACAGCGACCGCCCGACGTTTGTCGCGAACGAGTTCCGTTCGATGATCGACCGACTCCCGGCGCTCGCGACTCATCTGCCCGACCTGAAGCGCTATCTTCTCGACTATCCGCGGGCAACGTTGTCAGACGCGACCAGCTTCCTGTACTGGCAGGAAACGCAATTCGGTCTCAAACCCACTATCCGCATCAGTCACATCATCATCCAGGAACGGCCTGAACAGACCGTCGTGGCGTCGAAGATGCTGTACGCCAGCCACTATTTCTGGACGGCGCTCGAACTGCGCGTGCTCATGCCCGATCCAGCGCGCGGCGCGGGGTTCTGGTTCATCACCGTGAATCGCAGCCGGTCCGATGGACTCGGTGGATTCGTCGGCCGTGCGGTGCGCGGCCGCGTACGGAGCGAAGCCCAGGACGGAATACTCGCCGCGCTCACGTCGATAAAAACATCGCTCGAGTCGTCGTCACGGTGAACGCCGTTCTCGAACGTTCGTGTGTCAAAAGGAGATACGGATGACTGACGAAACCGCAGCCGCGAACAAGGAGCTTGTCCGGCGATTCTACAAAGAGGTTTACGTCAACTGGAACATGGCGCTGGCGGACGATGTCGTGTCGCCGCAGTTCACGTCCCACGATTGGCCAGAGGGCGCGACCGGTCCGAAGGCATTCCGGGACTACTACTCGGCGATCCGCTCCGCGCTACCAGACGCCCGATACGAAGTCGATGATCTGATTGCGGAAGGTGACCGGGTGGTGGTGCGGTGGAGACTGCTGGGAACGCACAAGGGCGCCTTCCGCGGCATCGCTCCAACTGGCCGGCCGTTGGCGCTCAAGGGCATCGCTATCTACCGGGTGGACGGCGGCAAGCTGATGGAGCGCTGGGTTGTATCTGACCTGTACAGCGTTCTCGAGGAAATTGGGGCACTTCCGCCACGTTGATCGCCTGCGACGGCCACATGTGTAAGAAGCACGCTCCAATCGTGGGCGCGCGCTGGCTCACCAATCGCAACACAGAGCATTTCCAGACCCTGCCGGGCATCTCCTTTGAGCGATTTCCGCATCACGGCGAAAACTTTGTAATATGACCGCGGCCCATGGCGGAGGGCGACAAGGAGAATGACGGCATGAAAACGTTCAGTGCGGTTCTGATCGCGGCGTCGGCGGCGGCATTTGCGGCCGCCCCACAACCCGATGGTCTGGCACTGCCGTCCGGCTTTCACGCAAGCGTCGTCGCGGAAGGGCTCGGCGCGATACGCCATCTCACCGTCCGCGGCAACGGCAGCATCTATGTCTCCACGCCGCAGAACGAGGATGGCAAAGGAGGCGGCATCATCGCGCTTCATCTCGATGCCAACTATCATGCCGACCGGGCTGAACACTTCGGGACGGTGGACGGTGGCACCGGTATCCGGTTCCACGACGATCGGCTCTACGCGAGCACGCCGTCACGCGTGTACCGATTCACGTTCCGCGGCGACGAGCTGGTGCCCTCCACCGAGCCGGACGTGATCGTCGACGGCATGCCGGCGTCCCATCCCGGCTTCAATCGCGTGAACCGTCCGATTGCGTTCGACGGCAAGGGCAATCTGTTCGTCGCGCTCGACGGGTCCGCGAATCTGTGCACCGAACAGACGCAGCCGCCGCCCGGGAAACCGCTGCCGGCGACGCCTCCTGTCGGCGTGAAGCCGTGCCCGGATCTCGCGATCCGCTCGGGCGTGTGGCGATTCGATTCGAACAAGGTCAATCAGAAATTCCCGGCCGCCGGTGAGAAGTGGGCGACAGGCATCCGCGACATCGATTCTCTCGACTGGGCGCCGGCCGATGGCCATCTATACGGGATCATGCACGCGCGCGACAATACGAACCGGCTCTGGCCGGATCTCGTCAGCGCCGATGACGACTTCCACATCGCCGACGAGATGCATCGCATCACGAAACTGACCGACTTCGGCTGGCCTTACACGTACTACGACGGGGTGAGGAACGTGCGCCTCATATCGCCCGAGTACGGCGGAGACGGGCGGAAGTCGCCGGCGCCCGGCGCCTATTCGATACCTGTCCTCACGTTTCATTCGCGCCGCCCGGCCCCCGTGGATCTGCTCTTCTACTCCGGCAAGGCGTTCCCCCGCGAATATCGCGGCGGAGCATTCATCGTGCTCCACGGCACGCAGAACAAGTACGGCTACAACGTCGTCTTCGTGCCGTTCGATCGCAACGGCAAGCCGGGGGCGCAGATGGTGTTTGCCGACGGGTTCGCGGGCTTCGATCCCTCGTCCGCTACTCCAGGCCCGGCGAGATACCGACCGATTGGCATTGCCGAGGGTCCCGACGGTGCGCTGTATGTGGCGGATTCGCAGAAGGGCCGCATTTGGCGGATCGCGTATCAGGGAGATCGGTCGCGCACAGACTCACCCCGTTGAACGGTCGGCGGACAGACGGTCTCGTGGTGCGCGAGCTATTGCGCATTTCTGCGCACATCATGAATTACTGATGTGCATTTGACCGCCGAACTCGCCATAATCCTCGCGCGCAAATCCTGACAGCACGTTTCTTAGGGAGGGCCGGATGAGAAAGCTCGCATTCTCCGCGTTCGTCGTCTGCTGTTGCTTCAGCGTCCTCGCGGTTGCGCAAGAGTTCAAGGCCAGCCGCCACAACCCGAACGTCGAGGACCTGAACGCCCAGGGGGAGCCGCCAATGCTCGGCATCCACTGGTCGCGCGATTTCCATCCCGCCCGCGCAGCGCGATCGAAAAACGCCAACATGACGTATCACGGTGGCAAGATTCTGTCGACCGTCGTGAGCAAGGCGATCTGGTGGGGAGCGAGCTGGAAGACGTACAGCGGCGACAAGATCACGGGCATCGATACGTGGTACGGCGGTCACGATCGATCCAACTACGCGAAGACGGTGGACGAGTACACCGGCTCCAACGGCCAGGTCGCGAGCG
>Ga0070660_100003592_pt1 | contig 10704 bp, 9 predicted proteins | sample KBSC33metaG_FD_64670 | JGI IMG/M metagenome (GOLD analysis project Ga0070660, IMG submission 64670) | Corn rhizosphere microbial communities from Kellogg Biological Station, Michigan, USA - KBS C3-3 metaG | ecosystem: Host-associated > Plants > Roots > Rhizosphere > Soil ... | reverse complement strand
GACATTGGTGTTTCAATTAATGAAGGTGCAAGCACATTTGCTCTGATATTGTATGATGCATAATATGCAGCAATCGATTTGGCAAAACCAATCACTGCGGATTTTGTTGCGGCGTAAGCATGCGTTGAAAAATATTTTGGTGATGGGGAAAAGCCAAGCACCGATCCCATATTTAATACAACACCACTTTGTTTCTGCTCCAAAAAATATTTTATTGCTGCACGATTCGAAAACATAAGCGATGTAAGATTCAATTGCAAAGTTTTTTCCCAGCCTTCTGTTGTAATTTCATGCAAAGGTCCATCACCAAACTTTCTTCCGCTTCCACCAGCTACATGATACAATCCGTCAAAGCCATCAAATTTTTTTACACATGTTTCAATCGCATTTGCAGCAACACTTTCATCAGTTGCATCTCCTGTTATAACAATACCGTTATCTTTTATTTTTTGTTTTGCGTCTTCAGAGTGTTCAGGATTTCTTCCAACCACTACAACTTTTGCTCCTTCATCAATGCAGGCAAGTGCAGCAGACAAGCCCATTCCGGCGGTTCCGCCAATGATAACGATCCGTTTATTTGAAAGCCATTCTTTTGACATGAAAGCAATCGTTTCGTTTTAATTCAAACAAATGTAAACCTGAATAAAAAATAAAAACGAAAATTTGAAAGCATCAAAAATTATTGCTGCTTCAATCCATTTACAAATAACTCAAATTAGTTTTTGGTGAAAGCTCAAGTAAAGTTTCATACATCAGCAAAATCGTTTCTTCAATATCTTTCCTGTGAAGCATTTCTACTGTAGTATGCATATAACGCAGAGGAATTGAAATCAACACAGACGGACAACCATCATTTGCATAAGCAAAACTTTCTGTATCTGTTCCGGTGCTGCGACTTACGGTACGCATCTGTACATTTATTTTATTATTCTTTGCAACATCTTCAACGATCTTTAATAATTTATTGTGCACTGCTGGTCCGTAAGCAAGTGAAGGACCTTTACCACATGCAATATCACCTTCGATCACCTTATTGATCATAGGTGTTTGCGTGTCATGTGTAACATCTGTGATGATTGCTACATCCGGTTTTATGCGGCGTGCAATCATTTCAGCACCACGCAAACCAATTTCTTCCTGCACTGCATTCACAATGTATAAACCGTAAGGTAAAGTTTTTTGATTCTCCTTTAAAAGTCTTGCAACTTCTGCAATCATAAATCCGCCTATGCGATTATCAAATGCTCTTCCTATAAAAAAATTATGCGCTAATTCATCAAAGCCTTCTTCGTATGTTACAACACAACCTACATGAATACCTAATTGTTCAACTTCTTTTTTATTGCGTGCGCCGCAATCAAGAAAAAGATTATCGACTTTTGGTACCGGTTCTTTCTGATCCTGCTGAGCAATTCGTGTATGAATGGCAGGCCATCCAAACACAGCTTTTACAGCCCCTTTCTTTCCATGAATTAAAACACGTTTGGCTGGTGCCACCTGATGATCCACCCCCCCATTTCTTTTTAAATAAATCAATCCCTGGTCGTTGATATAATTTACAAACCAACTTATTTCATCGGCATGTGCTTCAATTACAACTTTAAATGTTTCTGATGGATTTATTACTCCAACTACGGTTCCATAGGGATCTACGAAATGTGTGTCCACAAAAGGTTTCAGATATTCGATCCATAATTTTTGACCGCCGCTTTCAAATCCGACAGGTGATGGATTATTGATATAATTTTTTAAAAACTGTAAAGACGCGTCCGTTAATACATCTTTGTGTTTTATCTTTTTCTCTTTTGTTTTTTCTTTTGCCATTGCTGATTTGAAAATTTGATGAATTGAATTTTAAAATGGTTTGTTGACAGATAATCTAATATTATTCCCGATCATCTTTTTTTAATTGTGGTCTTTTCAATTGTGTCAGATAAATTGATTGTTTATATCTCCACTCATTGATTGTTTCAGGATTTCCTGATAAAAGTTCTTCCGGCACTATCCATCCGCGAAAATCAGAAGGTCGTGTATAAACAGGCGGAGCGAGAAGATCATCCTGGAAAGAATCAAAAAGCGCAGATGTTTCATCGTTAAGCACACCCGGAATTAAACGTCCTATTGAATCAACAACGATCGCCGCGGCTAATTCTCCTCCGCTCAATACATAATCGCCGATAGAAATTTCTTTTGTAACAAAATGATCTCTTATTCGCTGGTCAATTCCTTTATAATGTCCGCAGATCATCAATAAATTTTCTTTTAGTGAAAGTTGATTAGCCGTTTTCTGATTAAATAATTCTCCATCCGGCGTAAGATAAATTATTTCATCATACTTTATATTCTTTGAAAGACTTTCAATTGCATTTGCCAAGGGTTCGCACATCATTACCATACCCGCACCACCACCATACTGATAGTCGTCCACCTGACCATAATTGTTCAACGCCCATTTGCGAAGATTATGTGTATTTACCTCCAGCAAACCTTTATCTCTCGCTCTTTTCATGATGCTATGGTTTAAAGGGCTTTCAAGCAATTCGGGAAGAACGGTAATTATATCAATTTTCATTTCGCAAACTTATGTCAATTTCAAAGATGGTTACAGCTGAATAAAGTTCCAACCGTAAAAGTGAGTGACACAACAAGCGATGATAGTAGCAATGCAACTGACAACAAAATAAAAAGCTTCTGATTACAGAAGCCTCTTAAAATAAGCAAGTAGTTTTATTTTATCTCACTATACTTTTCTTTAAAACAACATTTCCGCTTCCATCTGCGACCTTAATTATATATACACCTTTTGCCCATAATAAAAAGGGAATATTGAAAGTATTTGTTCCCGTAACGACATTCAATTCATTTGTGTAAGTTTTTCTGCCAAGCATATCGTAAACAGAACAACTATATTTTGAAGCAGAAGTAGAAGTGATTTTAACTGTCAACAAATCTTTAACGGGATTGGGATAAACAACAACGGAAGTTTGTGGTGTAACGCCGGTGCCATTGAAAGTTACGGTGAATGATGCTTTTGTATTTCGTAACCCGTCAAAATAAAGCAGGTAAGTTTGATTTGATTGCAAACCTGTAATAGCGGGAAGCGTTGCATCTCCGTTGAAAGTAATGCATTGCACAGGTGGCGGATAATTTTGCGCGGCAGGACAAGCTGAAACATTATACAAAGCTAACCTTACGCCCTGCCCGCTGCAATCAGCAAGTTCAGCGGGTGATGTAACATAGGATGAAATATTGATGTTAAGGTTACCTGAGCTACCTGTTCTGAAAACATAATATGCATTATTGGTAACCGATGTGCCGGTGTTGTTGCAATCAATTCCGGTGTATTGCGGATCTACCAGTTTGTTACTTGTTGCACCTACTAAATCAATTGCCGCTTGTGTTCCATCAGGTGTTGTTGAAGCAGGGAATGAGGAGGGACAATTATCATTTGAAACCGGTGGGTGGGGTGATTGCGTCATTTCTCCCGGAAAAGCACAGTTGCCATATTGATCGTGCTGAGGAGTTACGGTATATAGTCCACCCTGATAAGCGGAAACATCAAGAGAACGTCTTTCGGCATAATTTAAAATAGAGTAGTGCATCACTTTTGATGGATTAACATTGGTTAACGAACCTCCCTGTGCACCATCATTGATATGTGCTAAATTAAGTGCGTGACCTAATTCATGAAGTACGATCATTTCCCTGTCGTATGCGCTTGTCGCCGGGAAACAGGGACCATCCTCAAAAGGAATATTACCAACTGATACGCCGTCGTTTCTTAATAAAATATCAAAGCCGCTTTTTTGTGCTGTATATGTTTGAAAGGGCGAATCAACAAAGCAAATGGTACCATAGCTGTAAGTGCTTTCGAGCACACCCGCAGCCATTGGTGGCACACCTGTATTTTTATTGTCAAAAACTACCAAATTGATGTTGTCATTTACTACCTTTTGAAGAGCAGTAGAAGCTCCTACTGTGAAATTTACGCCTACAGCAATTTTCCATGTAGTAAGCGCTCTTGAAAAAGATTCTTTTGCTTTGGAAGCATCAAAATTTTTACCGCCACCGTTAGTGCTTGTACTATATTGAATGGTATAACCGCCGGAATTATTTGTATTCATCAAACGTGGTTCAGTATTTACAACGGTATCGGCTCCAACTGATGTAAAGTCAAACTCCAGATTCAGCACGGAATAAAATACATTCAGATCAGTTGCAGATTGAACTGACGAACCACCTTTTAATTGCACTGCAATAGTGCCCGTGGCTGCCCGGTCAGGCACTCTTATAACAATTTTTGTATCGCTCCATGAAATGAGATAAGATGAAGTATAAGGAACCTCATAATCGGGAAAATTATTGTCATTATTTCCGTCTTTGAAAAGCACTGCACATGAACCGGAGGGAACATTGCCAAACCCTGAACCATTAATGGTTAATATATTATTTGCGGGATCATTTAAAGCGCCTCCGTGAACTGTAGTTGGTGAAAAGGAGGAAATAGTTGCCAAAGTTCCTTCACCCCCCTGGGATATATTCTGCGATTCAATTAAAGGAGGATTGAAGTTGTGATCTAGTTGCAGATAAGTTTGCCCGGCTTTTTGCTCAATAAGTTTATAAAGATCAGGAGAGATTTTATAGGATGCAAATGGAGCATAAGCCACACCTTTGTTTAAATCGTAACGCAAAAATCCTTGTTCACTGCTGTAAACATCATACAAAATATTTTGAGTGAAGGGTGATCTTGCATTTATACTATTAGGTTCACAAAAAAACATTCCGATTCTTCCAGTTTCCAATTTCAATACATGACTTACACTTATCGCATTTGTACCTACGGAGCCTCCCTGAGTAATTATTTCAATTGTGTTTTGAGTAATGTTTCCTTTAAATACTTTGTAAACCTCAACTGTGTTGGAGGTAAATATCATTGTATGTTCTTCATTCCAAAAACTTTTTTTCCCGGTTACTTTACCTTCAACTATAACAGTGGAGTTATTTATTTTTTCATCAAGCTCAATTTTGTATAACTGTGCAGTAATCCTGGTTTCAAAAAAAATACAGCATACGAACAAAGACAAGCGTAAAAAGCTCCGCATAAGATTAATTTGACCAATTAAATAAAATAAAATTACCAAAAAGACAGACAAAAAAAGGCCGCCTTAAAAAGACAGCCTTTGTATTTAGTCAGTTAATCAAGTTTTACCATTTATCTACTTCTTCAACGCCATCACCCGAAGGTTTATTGTTTGTAATAACTTCAGCTACTACTACTTCACTTACAATAACTTCCTCTGCAGTTTCTTCCTGAGGTTCGATATAGTCATGGTTGAACGCATCGAAATCAAAGTTAGGCATCAATTCAGTTTTTACATAATCAACAGCTTCTCCAAGAGCTTTGATAAACTTATTGAAGTCTTCTTTGTAAAGAAATATTTTGTGCCTGTCATAACCATCTTCATTAAAACGTTTGCGGCTTTCGGTGATGGTCAAAAAATAATCATTCCCTCTCGTAGCCCGCACATCAAAAAAATAAGTTCTTCTCTTGCCGGCTCTTATGCGTTTGCTATACACGCTTTCCATTTTCTTGTCGTTGTTTTCGTACGCCACTGTTTTGCTGATTTTGGTTAAAGAATAGTGCGCAAATATAATACTGTTTTCATATTGCCAAAATTTTATAAGCTTTATTTCGATTAACAGACTGTAATTTCCCGATTAAAGACTCTTTCTATTGTTTTTGAACAGGCTGTTGTACTTCGTGGCATCGTCTGTTGTGTCACTCTCTTCAGCGTTCTGAATTTTACTCAGCAATAAGAAAGATTTTTAAATTGTAATTTTACAACAATGTCGCACACAGCAAAAATATTACCTTATTACACTATTGCAGATTGGGAACAATGGGAAGGCAAATGGGAATTGATAGAAGGAATTCCCTATGCCATAAGCCCTTCACCTGTTCCAAAGCATCAAAGAATTTCCGGTAATTTATATCAGGAGTTCAATTTGCAATTAAAAAACTGTAAGCATTGCAAAGTTTACCAGGCTATTGATTGGCAAGTAACCAGTGACACGATTTTAGAACCTGATATACTTGTTGTTTGCGGTGATCCCGGTAAACGTTTAAAATTTCCTCCTCAATTGATCGTTGAAATATTATCACCTGCAACCACTTTGAAAGATCGTAATACTAAGTTTTATATCTACGAAGAACAAAAAGTAAAATATTATCTCATCATCGATCCTGAAAAAAATTCTGTTGAGATTTTTGTTCACAATAATGAAAAGTATGAACAAACTTCTTTCTCAAACAATTATCATTTTTCTTTTGAAAACGAGTGCAGAGCAACGATTGACTTCACAAGCATTTGGGAATAATAGCTGAAATAAGAACAAAGCGTACAAGAGTGCGACGCTCCGAAGGAGTCCCTTGGACAACGGAAGCTTAATACATTTTTTTGTCTCGGCTCAAAATAAAACTACAAACTTTAAACTCTGAACTCCCTCCTATCTTTGCCGCAAAATCATTGCCTCCTATGAACGAAAAATTTGTTAGCCGGATAAAACAAGAGGTTTCAGAGATCGAAGCTGCCGGCTTGTTTAAGAAAGAACGCATAATTGAAAGTGAACAGGGCGCAGAAATTATTGTAAACGGAAGAACCGTTTTGAATTTTTGCGCAAACAATTATTTGGGTTTATCATCGCATCCGAAAGTGATCGAAGCGGCACATAAAGCAATTGATTCACGCGGCTATGGCATGAGCAGCGTTCGCTTTATTTGCGGTACGCAGGACATTCATAAAGAACTTGAACATAAGATCTCGAAATTTCTTGGAACAGAAGATACAATTTTATACTGCGCAGCATTCGATGCAAACGGCGGTGTGTTCGAACCATTGTTTAATGAGCAGGATGCAATTATTTCTGATGCATTGAATCATGCTTCCATCATTGACGGTGTTCGTTTGTGCAAAGCACAGCGTTTTCGTTATGAACACAACAGCATGGAAGATCTTGAAGCGAAACTGAAAGCGTCACAAAATTTAAGAAATCGCATTATTGTTACAGATGGTTCTTTCAGCATGGATGGAACCATTGCACAGCTTGATAAAATTTGTGATCTCGCAGATAAATATGATGCGATAGTTATGATAGACGATAGTCATTCAACAGGCTTTCTTGGCAAAACAGGAAGAGGCACGCACGGATATCGCGGCGTAATGGGAAGAGTTGATATTATCACGGGAACACTTGGCAAAGCATTGGGCGGAGCGAATGGAGGATTTACAAGCGGCAGAAAAGAAATTATTGAAATGTTGCGGCAACGTTCAAGACCATATCTTTTCTCAAACACTTTGGCACCGGCAATTGTAGGTGCATCCATTGCAGTGTTTGATATGTTGAGCGAAACAACAGAACTGCGCGATAAACTTGAACACAACACAAAATATTTTCGCAGCAAAATGACCGAAGCGGGTTTTGATATAAAGTCCGGTGATCATCCCATTGTTCCTATCATGTTGTATGATGCAGTTGTTGCCCAAAATTTTGCAGCGAAATTATTAGATGAAGGAATTTACGTGATTGGATTCTTTTATCCGGTTGTTGCAAAAGGCTTGGCAAGAATTCGGGTGCAACTAAGCGCAGCACACGAGCAACGTCATTTGGATAAAGCAATAGAAGCGTTTACAAAAATCGGTAAGGAATTAAACGTGTTGAAAACAAAAGAAGAAGCAAAAGTTTAAATACATGAAGTTTACCACAAAGCATTTTACATTTTATATTTTATATTTTACATTTTTCATTTTACTGAATGCCTGCTCTCAAAATAATGTAACTGTCGATGACAGTTTGAAAAAATATTTTGATGAAAATCATGTAACCGGCACATTCGGTTTATATGATAACGGGCAAGGACAATTCACTATTTACAATTTATCCCGCTTTAAAGATTCTGCATATTTACCGGCATCGACTTTTAAAATTGTAAACTCTCTTATTGGAATTGAAACAGGAATTATCACGAATGAAAAGATGGTGATTCCGTGGGACGGAATTCCTCGCCGCCCCGAATGGGATAAAGACCTTACGATGGAAGAAGCGTTCAAAGTTTCCGCAGTTCCATATTACCAGGAAGTTGCCCGCCGCATTGGAAAAGATACGATGCAACATTGGCTCGATACATTGGGATATGGTTCGCGTTACGGTAAAGCAATTATTAAAACAAGCATTGATACTTTCTGGCTCGACAACTCAATTAAAATTACTTCTGATGAACAACTTGGTCTTGTAAAAAAACTTTATTTCAAACAGTTGCCTTTTCAGGGTCGCTCACAGGATATTGTAAAAAGAATAATGCTGCAGGAAAACAACGCCAACTATAACCTTAGCTATAAAACAGGTTGGGGATTTAGAGAGAATGGCAATGCAATTGGTTGGGTTGTTGGATGGATTGAAGAAAATCAGCATCCTTATCTTTTTGTGCTGAATGTTGAAGGACCGCACAATACAGATATAGCCATTGTTCGCATGAATATTCTTAAAGGCATTTTAAAACAGTTAGGATTTTTTGAAGGAAAGAAATAAAGAAGTCACAGATATCAAGTTTCAGGTATCAGGGATGTGATACAAAAAAAGCAAGGAGACGAGCCTTCAACCTTGCAACTTGTAACTTACAACTTAAACTTAACTATTCATTTTGGCTTGATGCTTGTAGTTTGCAGGTAATAATTTTTTGTAAGCCGGCTTTAGTGTGTGTGGCATCATTTCTTGCGTCGCACTCTTGTACATTCTGAACTTTATTGAACAAAAAGTTTTTGAATATTATTCATGTTTTCATTTGAACATACAGAGTTTATTTTAGGTTTAGCAGTTTTAATACCGTTAGTGATAATTTTTGTATTGGTATTAAGATGGAAACGGAAAGTAAAAAAAGCTTTGGGTGATGAACAACTCATCAATCAACTCACCAAAAATTATTCAGCACGTTTATACATTGTAAAATTTATTGCAGTGCTTCTTGCACTTGCTCTAACAATTGTTGCTGCGACTAATTTGCGCAAACCGCTAAGCGGAGGCAAAGAGCCAACAGCCGGTATTGATGTAATGGTTGTGCTTGACGTAAGTAAAAGCATGTTGAGCACCGATATAAAACCCTCACGATTAGAAAGAGCAAAACAGCTTGTAAGCATTCTTATTGACAGACTGGAAAATAACAGAGTTGGATTAATAATTTTTGCAGGTCGCGCCTACTTGCAAATGCCGTTAACGCCCGATTTGGAAGAAGCAAAAATGTATTTATCAAATGCCTCTCCCGATGCAGTTCCGGTGCAAGGAACAAATATTGGCGAAGCACTTGAATTGGCTGATAATTCACTGGACACGAAAGAAAAAACACATAAAGCCCTCATACTGATAACAGATGGTGAAGATCATAATCCCAACACAGATAAAGTTGCACAACATCTCGCCGATGATGGTGTAATAGTTTGCGCCGTTGGTATCGGAACAACAGAAGGTTCGCCGATAACAGAACCCGGAACAGAAATTTATAAAACAGATATAAACGGCAAAACAGTTATCAGCAAATTAAATGAGGTTGAGTTAAAAAATATTACTGCAAAAACAAGCGGCAATTATTTTCATTTGGATAATGCTTTGGCAACAGCGAATGAAGTAACAAATGCTTTAAGTAGTATTGAAAAGAAATTGATTTCGGGAAGCGGTGAAAGAGAATATTTTTCTTTTGCTCCTTTTTTTATCGGGTTTGCAGTGTTGTTGTTGGTATTGGAAATTTTTATTCCGGAAGCGTTGAAGGAAAAAAGGAACGGACAACAAAAGAAAGTTGTTGAATTAAGAGAACAAGTTTGAAATACTGCTGCTCATTACGATACAGTACAAGTGAGTGACACAACGAAGATGAAAAGAATTACTGAAGCCGGTCAACAAAAAATAAAATAAAAATTGAAAACTTTTTTAATCATATTATTTGCTTTTATTTTTTGCTCATTGCATGCGCAGGATGTGAACAGGACAATTAAACAAGGCAACGACGCATATAAAAAAGGTGATTATAAAGATGCTGCATCATTGTATAGAACTGCATTGGGAAAGGATTCAAAAAATGCTGCCGCAAAATTTAATTTGGGAAATGCATTAGACAAACAAAGTGATCTTGTTAACGCAGAAAAATATTACGATGATGTTGCATCTTCAACAACAAATGCATCTCTAAAAGCAAAATCAGTTTATAACAAAGGTGTTGCGGAAGCACAGCAGCAAAAATTGCCGGAAGCAATTGAATCGTTCAAACAAGCACTGACGTTGACTCCTGAGGATGACGAGGCAAGAGAAAATTTGCAGAAGGCAATTAATGATTTAAAAAAACAACAGCAACAACAACAGCCACAACCAAACAAGAGTAAACAAAAACAACAGCCGCAACAAAAAAATAAAATGCCCAATCCACAAATGATGGAACAAAAATTTAATGAACTGCGCGATAAAGAAAAACAATTGCAAAAAATGTTGCAACAAAAGCCAAATCAAAGTCAGCCGGATAAAGATTGGTAATGCTTTGCTTACTTTTGCATCAATTAGCAAATAAGCACATTAATTATGCAGTTGTATTGTAATTCACTTACTGAATATAGCCGTTTAAAAACACGTGAAGTAAAGATTGGTGATCTGTTACTTGGCAATTTT
>Ga0070660_100003591_pt1 | contig 10707 bp, 11 predicted proteins | sample KBSC33metaG_FD_64670 | JGI IMG/M metagenome (GOLD analysis project Ga0070660, IMG submission 64670) | Corn rhizosphere microbial communities from Kellogg Biological Station, Michigan, USA - KBS C3-3 metaG | ecosystem: Host-associated > Plants > Roots > Rhizosphere > Soil ... | reverse complement strand
CGCCTTGGGCGTTATCCGAAATAGGACCGAAGGTGTCCATCGCAAGCACGTAACCGGTCGTGGTCAGAAGACCAAGACCGACGAGGGCGATGCCATAGAAGCTCAGGATGTAGCCGCCGTACAGCGCCGGCGAGAAGATAAACAGAGGGAACATGAGCGCGATCACGATCGCGAACACCATGAACACGCTGGACTCCGCCGCATAAGCAAAGCCCTGAATGATCATTGGAGCCGGTCCAGCGGTCGCGACACCCGCAACCTCTTGAGTCGGCTTCTTGTGGGTCGAAACGTAGTAGTCGGTCAAGAACTCGATGGCGAATGCCATGAAGATTCCGAACGAGATAGCGACAGCGAAGAGGTACCACGGCACCGTCGTGCTCTTCACATAAGACACCTTCACCGGAACCATCGGCGGCTGCGGAGGTGCGTCGGCACCCTGCTGCTGCGGCGGCACCACGCTCGCCGCCACGTCGGCCTTGCTGGCCCTATAGTAGTTCTGGAATTCGCCGACCGTCATGACGCTCTTGAAGTCGGTCTTCGAGACCGGCACTACAACAGACAGATCGCCGTACTGGTTCGCATAGAGCTGAACCGGGATCACTTCCGTGATCTTGATGTTCGGCGAAGGCATGTTCTTCTGGTAGTCGGAAGCCAGATCCTTGGAGAACGGACCCGCGATGAACGGGGGCTGTGCAGGCTGTCCAGGAGCGCCCTTGCGATCGACGCGGACCATTGCCAGATCCAACAGACCCGCATCCTTGGCTTCCTTGATCGTCATGAACTCCTGCTTGGGTGCACCCTGCAGTTCCTTGACCGTCTTGTGGAGCTTCGGAATTGTGTAGTTCCAAACCGGGTTGTCCGCGTTCGCTTCCTCAAGAGGGCTGTAACCGCGAAGACGTTCGGGTGCCCCTTGGCTCTGGCGGCGAAGGCCACCGCCGTTCTGCTCGGCAATCGTGCGGGATTGTTCGCTGGTCAGAACCCCGGACTGATCCTCAGTGAGGAGCCGGGTGATTTCCTGAGCCCGCTGCTGCTCCACTGAGCTTCCAACGTTGGGCATTGTCGGAGACTGACCGATATCCGCCAGCTCGGGAAGCTTTGCCAAGTCCTTGGGGTTGATCTTCCAGGCGGCAATTTTTGCCTTGCGGGCCTCAGCATCTCGCGCCGCGACCACGCGGTCGCGATTCTGCTGATTCAGGTCCTGCATAGTCATGAGCTCGGTGGTGCGGATCGTTGCCTTCCCACCAGCGCCACCCATCATGAAGTAGGCAAGAACGAAAGTTGCGACCAAAGCGATCGCAGCCGAGCCGTAGAAGCCCTTGCGGATAGCCTTGAGAGGATCGGCATCGATATCTTCTGGACCCTTGACCATCATGATGCCGACGAACGAGGCGATGATGCCTACGCCGCGTGCCATCAAGGCAAAGAGGATCAGCTTCATCCAGGTCGTCTGGTCGAAGATCGCAGCAGTGGCAGCGCCAAGCACGATCGCCGCAACGAGGGTGACCTCGTACGACTCGAAAACGTCCGCAGCCATGCCGGCGCAGTCGCCTACGTTGTCGCCAACGTTGTCCGCGATGGTCGCGGGATTACGAGGGTCGTCCTCAGGAATGCCGGCCTCGACCTTACCGACGAGGTCGGCACCCACGTCGGCAGCCTTCGTGAAGATGCCGCCGCCGACACGCATGAAGAGCGCCGCGAGCGAGCCGCCGAATCCAAAGCCGATCAGCAGCGTCATCGCCTGAGCGCCGCCGAAAAGAAGAATAAGAGTGGCGCCGATAAGGCCCATGCCGACGGTCATCAGACCGGCGACCGCGCCAGAGCGGAAAGCGACGGTCAGCGAGCGGCTATAGCTAGTCAAAGCCGCGCAGGCCGTGCGCATGTTGCCATCGACCGCGGTGAGCATTCCAGTGAAGCCCGCGATGTAGGAGGCAGCAACACCGGCGATGAATGTCGCCGAAACGAGGAAGTTCTTATCGAACAAGAAGAAGAGGCCCACCGCGAGGATGAGAACGAAGACGATCATCAGCTTCATCTGCTGACCGAGATAGGCTAGCGCGCCTTCTCGGATCGCCTTGCCGACCTCCTGCATCTTCTCGCCACCCGGCGAATACTTGAGAATCGCGCTGCGCATCATAAACGCCGCGATGATTGCGAGAATGCCGATGACCAGCGACACATAGAGCATCGTCTTGTCGCTGCTCGTGAATCGCAAAACCACGTCAGCTTCACCCGCCAGCGAAAGCTGCGGAAGAAGGGTGCCGCCGAGGACGGCAACTATGAGGGCTAAGGCGCGGGTAGGTATTGCGGCCACCCGGCGCATCGCTTCTGAAAGGTATTTCATTTGAGTCGAGATATCTCCCTGAAATCGAGCGCTTCCACGCAATCCATTTGCGCTTGGCCGCCGACCTTAGATTCAGCAGACTATACCCGCAGGGGGGTGTAAACAGTTACCAGGTGCACAAATGTCAGCAGAATTCCTAGGGTCACGCTTAGATTCAAATCGACCACCCGAATGAGGTATGATGCGCCCGAATGTCCGTAAAGACCATCGATGATCTCCCGTGGGCACTTGTCCAACTTCTGAGCCACTGGAAAAACCTCGATGCGAAGCTCGCACCCGGTCAAATCATCCTCACCGGCGACTACGGTCGACCTGAGATGATGCGCGATCTCGAGGCACTGAATGCTCTCTCGGAAGTGATCAACCAGCATGCTGAGCGGCATAAACAACTGACATCGGATCTCACAGAGATGCGCAAGGACGTGAAGGAAAGCCTTCGCTCGTTCATCTTCAGCGTCAGGGGCCTACTCATGGGCACGGAATACGAGAAGCAACTGCCCCGCATGCCGGACCTTCTCGCGCACGAGCAGCCTTTCATCAAGCCAATGCAGCTTGCTGTAACGCTCTGGAAGAAGATCAACACTCAAGCTCCCCCGCCTGGCTTCGCGGCGCCGCTTGTTTTGGCGAATGGCCTAACTCAGCCCCGTTTCGAACAGAAGGTCAAAGGCATTAAACAAGCCTTCGATGCCCGCACGAAGGCTGTAGAAGAGGAACGCAAAGTGCGAAAGGAGCGCGAGAAACTCGCATCCACCCTCCGAGACCGAGCGATCCAGTACCACCGTGTGATCAGCGGCAGCTTCCCGTCCACTAGCGAAGAGGTCCGCTCGTTACCGCGACTCTGGCCACCCACGGTACGCCGGAAGAAGGTCGAGGAGTCCGCAGCGTGAGCCTCATAGGCTCGCGCAGCGATTACCAAAGCTCCGGCCTCGACACCTCGGATCTACTAGAATCTCCAACAGACCAGCTCCGGCAATGGCTGGACGAGGCGATCGCAACCGGCGTGGAAGAACCCACTGCCATGTGCCTCGCCACAGCTTCGACAGAGGGTGTCCCCAGCTCGCGAATGGTGCTCATGCGAGGCCTCGATGAGCGCGGCCTCGTCTTTTACACCCACTACGCCAGTCCCAAGGGCCGCGACCTGGAAGCCAACCCCCACGCGAGCGTCACCTTTTGGTGGCCAACGCTCCACCGTCAAGTCCGTGTAACCGGAAGGGTTGAGCACACCTCGGAGGAAGAATCCGACGCCTACTTCGCAAGCCGCCCTCGAGCCAATCAGCTAGGCTCGGCAGCCAGCCCGCAGAGCCAGCCCGTTGCCTGCCGAGACGAGTTGGAGAAAAGAATCGACGAGGTCGAAGACAAGTTCCCGAGCGATGTGCCCCGACCGAACACATGGGGCGGCTACCGCATCCTCCCGACCACATTCGAGTTCTGGCAAGGCCGCCCCGCCCGAGTCCACGACAGGTTCCGCTACACGCGGACCGAGCAAGGCTGGCGAATCGACCGCCTAGCACCCTAGCCACAGAAGCGAACACATAACACCCCAAAGCCCAACGCCGCTCACCCTCGGTACACTGCAGACTCCCATGGTTGTCGGAGTTCCGAAAGAAGTCAAAGCTGACGAGTATCGAGTTGCCCTCACCCCCGCAGGGGTCATGACGCTGGTCGAGCAAGGCCACAAAGTGGTTGTCGAGACCAAGGCCGGCGAAGGCACGCATATCTCGGACGACGAGTACCGGGAGGCCGGCGCCACGATCGCTCCGGTGGCCGAGGTCTGGAAAGCCGCCGATATGATCGTCAAGGTCAAAGAGCCGCAACCTCAGGAATTCCCGCACATCAAGCCGGACCAGCTCCTTTTCACCTACTTCCACTTCGCCGCTAGCAGTGACTTGACCAAAGCCATGGTCGAGACAAAGGCTCATTGCATCGCCTACGAAACTGTCGAAGCGCCTAACGGTTCCCTTCCCTTGCTCACCCCCATGAGCGAAGTCGCCGGTAGGCTCAGCATCCAAGAAGGCGCCAAGTACCTCGAGCGGCCAATGGGCGGTCGCGGCGTTCTTCTCAGCGGCGTCCCGGGCACGAAGCCCGCCACCGTAGCAGTTATCGGCGGAGGCGTCGTCGGTTTGAACGCAGTCAAGGTCGCCGCCGGATTCGGTGCCACCGTTTACGTGCTGGACATCAACCTAGACCGACTCCGCTACCTAGACGACATCTTCCCCCACAACGTCATCACCCTTCACAGCAACCCCGGCACGATGAAGCAGGTCCTGCAGGAAGCGGACCTCGTGGTTGGCGCGGTCTACGTGACCGGCACTCGAGCTCCCGTACTCGTCAGCCGGGACATGCTCAAGCTGATGAAGCCCGGTTCTGTACTCGTCGACGTAGCCGTCGACCAGGGCGGCTGCTTCGAAACCACAAAACCCACAACGCACGGCAACCCAACCTTCATCGTGGACAACGTGGTGCACTACTGCGTGGCGAATATGCCCGGAGCGGTCGCCCACACCAGCACGTATGCGCTCACCAACGCGACCCTTCCCTACATCATCCGCCTCGCGAACCAGGGTCTCGTCGCGCTCCGCCACGACGAGGGATTGCGCAAGGGGCTGAACGTGAGCGGCGGACGAGTCACGCTCGAGGCGATCGCACGTCAATTTGAGTACCCGTATGTTCCCGCCGACGATGTTCTCGCAAGCGCGGCAGCCACGGCCTAAGCTCATGACCCGATCCCTCCTGCTCCCTCTTGGCCTGCTTCCGGTCCTCGGCTTCGCCCAAGTGACGAAAGCCGGAGGTGGATACCAGTTCCGCGCAAAGCTGAGGAAGGGCCAAGTGATCTCCTACTCGATGACCGCAATGAAAACCGCGGGCGGTGGAGGGCCAATGAAGATCCTAAGTCCATTTACCCTCACCGTCTTAGGCCCCGAGGGCAGCGACTATCGAGTTCGCGCCAGTTCTGGTCCGGTCACCATGAACGGCAAGGAATACCAGCCCAAAACCTCGACCGAAGGTCTGCTGGATTCCCGTCTACGCCCCGTCGGCGGAGGCGATCAGGCCGGAGCCTTCACAGGAATGTTCCCCGAGCGCTCCATCGCCATTGGCTCATCCTGGACAGCTCCACTCGCGATCTCGACCGGCAACTTGCCCGGCAACAGCGTCGCCACTTACCGTTTCCAGAAGATCACGACCATCGATGGCCAACCGGTCGCGGTGCTGCAAACCACCCTTGCGGGCATGTTGAAGGGCTCTGGTGTAACGCTGGTCCGCATGAGCGACGGCACTCCGCAGCGCATGACGCTTACTCTTGGACTCACCTACACGAAGGGGCCTCAGAAAGAGACTCCCATGCAGCTTCGCTTCGACGTCATACGCAAATGATCGAACGCGCTTCGTCGGCAGATCCCCGCGTGGTGGAACTGCTTTCTCATCATCCAAAGGTCTCCACCTCAGAACGTTCCAACGTTCCCGGCATCGAATTCAAGCAAGGGGACTGGCAGAGGAGCGTCTCCCAAGGAGACCACGAAGCCCAGCAGTTCGGGCTTTTGGAACTAATGGACAACAATCCGCTGGTCTGCGCCGACGGCGCGTCCATTCCGTGCCCGCTTTCGATCCTTGCAGCCATAGCCCTGGGCCCGCTGATCCTCTCCGGTCTGCTGATCGAAGAACCCACAGTTCTTTCCAGCGCTTCCGTGAGCGCTGAAGACGAAGCCGATCTTCAGCAAACCCTGCACGGACTCGGATGGGAAGGCGGAGCCATTGTCCACTCAACAGACCTGGAACTCCAGAGCGTCCTCGCCGCGACAGTCATCGCAGCAGTTCTAACCCCCGACCGCATCGAAGATCTCGACGATCTATACGAAGAGCGCTTCGGCCGCTCGTTCTTCGTCCACCGGCATGAAGAGGGTGATTGGGACATTGCACTCGTTCAGGGCTCGCAGAATGCCTACTTCAGACTGCGGATCGCCCACGATATCCCGCACAGCTTGCTCACCATCCAAGTCATGGCAGACAAGGACGGGAAATGTGGAGCCGGCGCGCTCGTCCACGCGATGAACGTGATGGCGGGCTTTGAAGAATCTCTCGGGCTGTAGCGACGACACCCCCGTTTGCACGTCAGAATGGGTGATCATGCAATTTCGCCCGCGCCTCGCTCTCTCCATCGCCCTTTGCGCCACAGCGCTCTCCGGCTTTGCCGCCTCAGTAGTCGGCACCTGGCATGGACGCTTGGATATGAGCGCAATGAAGCTCCCGCCCGCGAGCACGCCTCAGCAGAAGGAAATGTTCCAGAAGTTCCGCACCTCGATGGCGACGACAAAGTTCACCTTCACTTTCAAGGCAGATAAGAGCTACGTTTCGACGATGGCTGGCGGCCCCGTGAAGAAGCCCATCAACCGCACCGGCACATGGACCCAGTCCGGAAACACGGTCAGCACCAAAGGCGAAAAGAGCACCGAGACGATGACGCTGAGCGCCGACGGGAAGACCCTGACCGCGATCCCCAAGCGCGGCAATGGGTTGAAGGTGATCTTCACCCGAGCCTAGGAGGAGCTTGGTGGGCGATGAGGGACTCGAACCCCCGACATCCTCGGTGTAAACGAGGCGCTCTACCAGCTGAGCTAATCGCCCGGAACCGGAAGAGCAGGATACCCTTCTGATGGGCTTGGAGAGGAGTAGCTGACGCGAGCGATCACCCCATCACCTCCCTAACCTCATCACCTCCCTCACCTCCTCACCTCCCTCACCTCCTCACCCCGACCTGAGACCGAAACAACACCTGCTTTCACGAAAAGCCCGAACCAAACCACCCCTCAAAGGCGTATATCTGATTGACTCTAACAAAGAGGAGGTGGTGTGAACGTATGAGTAATGAACGTAAACACCAGGGAGGTTGTGGGTTTTAGCGAACTCGCAACCGTCTAGCTGGCGAGTTCGTAATGAACTCAGCCTCCCTGGATAAAAAGGAACAAGCCCTCGCCTTCGGCGGGGGCTTTTTACGTCTTCGGCAAGGTATCGGAGCAGGCTTGCTTAAGCCGCGTTCACAAATCATGCAACTCTTTCCCACTTCTCGTGCGTCCTAGTTTTCATACGGAGGTGTTCTTGCATGATTCTGGCTAGGAGAGCCATGTTAGCGGCAGCCTTGCTGTCGGCAAGTTTTGCTCAGGCTCAACTGGGTGTAGGGCAGTTTTCGAGCGTCCGCGGCGGATTCTTCTTCCCCACCAACGGCGGATCAAAGACCGGCTTCGCGTTCGGCGTAGATTCGAGATTTGTGGGCCTCAAGATTCCTGTGCTCGGCGTCGGAACCTCGATCGAAGGCTCCATCGACTACGTTTCGGCCGGCAGCAACCACAACATTCCCGTTTTGATCGGCGCCCGAGTGGGAGCCGGACAAACCTCCTTTGGCGTCGGCGCAGGTGTAGGCTTCAGCCACGTTGGCAATGGCGACAGCGTGGACTACAACATGGCCTTCAGCGTCCGCCAAGGGCTTTCGACGGGCCCGCTCCCTCTCTATCTTGAGGGGCGCTACTACTACTCTTCGCGCGCTTCGGTGCGCGGCTTTGCCGTGATGGTAGGTCTTAGGTTCTAGCCTAGGGGAACATCCATCCGGTATATGTCATCTTTGTTTCGAGAACACGAGGTGCAACCAAGAATGAAATCACTAATCAAAGGATCCTTGACCACTCTTGCGCTGGCTGCCGTAGCTCTGAGCATCGCTCAGACCAATGGTCCGCAGGGCTTTTCCCTCCGCGCTGGCGCTGCGTTCCCGCAGGCCGGTAGCACAAACCTCGCGCTAGGCGTGGACTTCAAGTTGCCGCAGTTCGGCGCTCCCGCCGCACGCGGCGTGTATGCCTCCTACTTCGGAATCAGCGGCGACTGGTATGGCAATGGCGATCGCTGGAATATCCCGATCGCAGCCACCTACAACGTCCGCAACAACAACCTTGTGTTCTCCGGCGGCGTTGGCATCGATTGGGAGCACAACAACGGCGACACGAATACTGGACTTGGTTTCCAGGTCGGGGCGACGTATGAGTTCCAGAACACGATGAGCAAAACCGGCACCGGCGCTCCGATCTTCCTCCAGGCGAAGTATTTCTTCGCCCGCGACAGCGATCTCAGTGGCTTTGGCCTCTATCTGGGCGTCCGCTTCTAAAGGGACTCTTCGACGGGACCCGGCGCTCTAAGTGCCGGGTCCCTTTACTTTGGCAAAGTAGTTGTCGGAACACTATTCCACAATTGCGGTCTACAGAGCAAGAATGGTGTATACTACGCTCATGCGACGGTTGGCCAGCTTGGAAAAGGAGAACAAGACTTCACGAATGGACACCGCCGGACTTCAGACGGGTTCCGTTCTCAACAAGCTGTTGCTCGCGCTCTTCTTAGCAGGAATACTCGGTGGAGCAGCAGTCAAGATTTCTCATCCGGCACCGCACCCGCAGCCCGAAATCGCTTTACGCTAAGTCGGCCTTGGCGCGGTTCCAAAGCAGGTCCCACTCCGCCGCCGAGAGTTCCCGCAAGGGCTTCTCCGTAGCGCTTTCCATCGCCTGAAATCGTGCGGTAAACCGATTCAGCATCTTCCGCAGAGCCTCCTCTGGCTCAACCTTCGCCCAGCGAGCAAGGTTCACCGCAGTGAACAAGAGATCCCCTATTTCGCTTTCGACCGCTTCGGCGTCCCCCGACGAAAGAGCCTCCCGCAGCTCCATCTCTTCCTCGCGCAGCTTGTCGAAAACTTCCTCGAAGCTCGGCCACTCAAATCCGCTCCGAGCCGCCCGCTTGCTGATCTCAAAAGCGCGCAGCAAGCTCGGCATGGAACGCGGCACACCGGCAAGAATGGAGCGCAGCTCCTCCCTACCCTTCTCCTGCAGCTTGATCGCGTCCCAGTTCTTCAGCACTTCATCCGCGTCCGCGACATTCGTATCCCCAAACACGTGCGGATGCCGACGGACGAGCTTATCCACGATCCCTCGAGCGACATCATCGATGTCGAAGCCGCCCTTCAGCGACTCCATCTGAGCGTGCATCACCGGCTGCAAAGTCAAATCTCCGAGTTCTTCTTGCAGCAGATCCATGTGACCGCCATCGATCGCCTCTAGCACCTCATAGGCTTCTTCCAAAAGGTGCCGCTTCAAGGACTCGTGCGTCTGTGCCTGATCCCAAGGACACCCACCCGGCCCCAACAGCCGGTCCACAACCCGCACTAGGTCATACAGTGGCCCTCGCTCTCGCGGAACCAAGATCGTCCCCTCAGCCACTCCGGATGAAGGCAGAGGAAGCAACTCCCTCTCAATCCCGTAAAGACCTAGGTCAGAAGGGTCGGGCGCATAGAAAGGCGGGGCCAGATCCGCGGTGAGCGAGTCTGGCCCCGAGTAGAAGACGAGTCGAACCAACTAGCTTCCGCCCAGATACTGGTCCATGAACTTCTTATAAGCGTCCGCGAAGTCCTTCTCGGTGATGTCGATCTTCGCGTTTCGACGAAGGGCCTTCATCTCGTCTTTCAAGTTGTTCTTGATGCCGCCTTTCACCAGCATCAACTCACGGCGAATAGACCGTCGCAGGTTCACGTCCAGCGGAATCTTCTCCTCCGGCTTCACGTCCTCGTAGAGGTACTTCACAAAGGCCTCGCCCTGCTTGCCCCACGGCGTCGACTGGCCGATCTTCACGCCCTCGAAAAGCTTCTTCGTATCATCTGGAAGCACATAGCTCGGCACCAACCCAAGGTCTCCACCGATTGTCTTGCTGGCATCCTGGCTGTAGGTCTTCGCCACTTCAGCAAAGGACTTGCCGGCTTTTAAGGCAGCCTCCGCTTGCGTCTTCAAAGCATCGGTGCTCACGGCGATCACCCGCAGTTTCAGCCGTTTCGGAATCGAATACTTCGCCGGATTCTGCTTGTAGTGGTCCTCAAGCTCCTGATCCGTAATCGTGATCCCGTAGGTCACGATCTTGAACTGGCAAAGATCCAGCTTGATCTGGTTCAGCACATCCTCGCGCGTCAGACCACCGTCGATCAAATCCTTGAGGTAGTTCGGATTCTCCGTCGTGCGGCTTTGCAGCTCGGCTTCGATCTCAGGCTGGGTCGGCACGACCCCCTTCTGCTTTGCAAGCTGCATCACCAATCGCTCGGTGATAAGAGTATCTAGCGTCATGAACCCTGGCGGCATCTCCGCATAGCGGCTCCCGATAAACCTGCCAACGCCCGGCAGATACTCCATGCGGTGGTAGTACTCGGAGCCTTTGATCTCCTCGCCATTCACCTTGGCCACGATCCGACTAGGATCAACCTGCGCCGTCGCGACGATGCCCAAAGCGGCCACCGCCGCAACCAACCATCCCTTCAACAAATAAACCCTCCGCCTGCGTTATACCGCTGTCTTGTA
>Ga0070660_100003589_pt1 | contig 10708 bp, 5 predicted proteins | sample KBSC33metaG_FD_64670 | JGI IMG/M metagenome (GOLD analysis project Ga0070660, IMG submission 64670) | Corn rhizosphere microbial communities from Kellogg Biological Station, Michigan, USA - KBS C3-3 metaG | ecosystem: Host-associated > Plants > Roots > Rhizosphere > Soil ... | reverse complement strand
AGATAGTCTTATCGTAAGCAACATTACCGCTAACAGACAGACCACTTACCCATGGAATCTTAATATCCAATTTGATGTTACTCTGCATTAAATAAGTTTTGTCCAATTGATATCCAGTAGCATTAGTTGTGGTAAGCACTGGATTTTGTCCGTACTCTACATCAGGTCCGGGTAGCCCATTAGGCCAATATGCGGGCAAATAAGGATACTGCCGGTTAAGCGCCCACCATGTATTTAAAGCCCCTCCGCCAATTCCATCGCCAGGATAGTGCGCATTTTGCTGGCCGCCAGATAAATCAACGCTCAAATGAATATCTTTAGAAATAGCTGCGTCGAGATTACTTCTGAAATCAACCTGTGAATAATAATTAGCGCTATGGTAAAAAATGCCATCCTCATAATTGGTGCCACCCGAAACAAAATACTTTACTTTATCGGCCCCGCCTCTTAGTGTAACATTGGCATACTGTTGTACAGACCAGGGCTTAATTACGGCTTTAAACCAATCCGTGTTTGGGTGTCCCCAGGGATCAGAACCATCTTTGTATTTTTGAATATCATCAGCAGAGTACTTTGCCGGTTGTCCTTGATACAATTTAATTTCATTGATCATCTCTGCATAACTTGCTGCATCTGCCATTTTTGGAAGTACTGTAGGCTGATTCCAGCCCTGGTTAAGGTTAACCTGGATTTCTGGTTTACCTGATTTCCCTCTTTTTGTAGTAACCAGGATAACACCATTTGCCGCCTCAGAACCATAAATTGCAGCAGAAGCATCTTTTAACACGGTGATTGATTCAATACTCGCCGGATCAATGCGTTGCAAATCCCGGTTTTGAATACCATCAACTATTATCAGTGGGGAATTATCGCCTAAAGTATTTACACCCCTGATTCTTAATAAAGAACCATCGGTACCTGGTTGCCCGGTCCTGGATACTACCACTAATCCCGGTAATCGGCCCACTAAGGAATTTGAGATATTTGGGGCGGGGGATTTTTGAATCTCAGCTCCACTTACTTGACTAACCGCACCGGTAAGAGTAGCTTTCTTTTGGGTACCATAACCAACCACAACCACCTGTTCTAGCGAATTGACAGAAGGCGCTAATTTAACATCAATGGCATTTGTGGAATTTATCGCAATCTCCTGATCAGTGTAGTCCACATTGGTTATGATAAGAACTGCACCTTTTGGTACTTTTATCGAAAATTTTCCGGTTGCATCCGTAGATGTACCGGTATTTTCCCCTTTGACACGAACAGAGGCACCAGTTAACGGAGCATCATCCGCAGATGAATGAACAGTCCCGCTTACGGTAAACGTTTGCTGGGCAAAGGAGAATAGCGTGGAAAAGAGAAAGAATATTAATATTAATACTTTCTTTTCCGGTTTGAAAAATGGCATTTGATTTTTTGACATAGCAATCAATTTTTAATTTTGAATATGATAAATTCTAACCCTGAAACTTATTTATTTACACAAAACCAATAAACATAAGGCGTACTATGGCCTCACCACGCCCCTGTTTGTTTAGGCATGACGGTATCTGGACAAAAGCTAAACCTGCGTTTTATTTTGTACAAGCAATAAAGAAATACATGTAATGAAGCCAATTTTTATATGCCAAAATGGGGGCAATTTTTTGTGACATAAAAAGCAATTTTTTGATAAAAAATAAAAGTCGAATCTTTAAAAGTTTTGAGTTTAATTCCTGCAATCGGGACACAAAATAAAAATCAAAAATTACAAAACCATCCTGTGGTGTATTGCTCTAACTATTTTTTCCAATTTTTTTTAAAGAAAAATATGTGTAAGAAATTTTAATAAAACCTACCTGAAAACATTATGTGGACTGCATTTCGTTTCCTTTTTTAAACGAAAAATATTTTGGGATAAAATTATTTCTGTTCCAAAGCAATAGCGATCAAAGTGTGGGCTGAGATAAAGAATTTCAACGTGCCGGGCTATAGGGAATTTCTCAAAGTCAGTGCAAATGGAACTTCTAAATGTTGTCTATCATTATTTAAAATCATATCGGCAACCATTTCGCCCATCTTTTTAAAATCAGTCGAGATGGTGGTAATGCCGTCCAGCATAAAGCGTTTCCAGGGCGTTTCATTGTAAGAAATAATACCAACATCTTTGCCCACTTTAAGATTCGTTCCCTGTATTTTTTCAAGCAATACAACAAGGTCGTCTTCCATAACATTGATAAACGCTTCACCAGGATTAACAGATTCGCTGTTTAGGTTATACACCACTGAATGATTGAATGCATATTCAATGCAGAAAGAGTGGAAACCCTTCAAAATTTCTTCAGGATAGTAAGTGTATTCAGGAAAAACGATTTTAAGAGTTTGGTATTTGCTTAATTGCGGAAGTGCTCTCTTTAAAGCACTTAAAATGTCCTGTTCAAAATTTTCATAAACAGCTCCATATTCCCTATTGATACCGAAAATTAATTTGTCCAATAAAATCAACTGACCTCCTTCTATTTCGTTGATAATATCATTGGCATTGCCGCCTCCTTCCAAAAAATGTGGAATAATTACATAATGAGTGTACTCGCTTTTTCGATTTTGCAATAATTTTTTAAAGAGAGAAAAATTATTATTATAAATAAAAAAATCAATAGCTGCATGTTCATCCAACTTACCGGCAATTGCATCATATAAAATTTTTTTATGAACGCTTAATTTATTGAATAATAAAAAAACTTTTTTAGTTTGTTTAAAATCTGTTTTGGCAATAAAATACCCTTTGCCTGGCACAGAGCCAATGACGCCTAATGATTTAAGATATCGTAATGCTTTTTCTGTAGTGTCTCTTGATAATTCCAACTCGTAACTCAAATCGTTTATGGATGGCAGTAAGTAATCTTTTGTTATTGCATTTATCTCCACGGCATGCAATATTGCATTGGCAATTTGCAAATATTTAGGGGTTATAGATTGTTCATCTATATGCAGGAACTGGTATATATTTTCTGAAGCCATTTGTTGAAGAATTAAAAATAAAGTAATATCCACCGCAATATATGCTGTTTATCTTCCTGATTTTATAGGCACATGACAGTACATGACGATCAATGAAATTTATTATTCTAATTTTATTCCCGGATTTTATTACCAGCCGAACAACTTTATGAATGCAGATCTTTCTCCGAATTTTTTCCACCTCGTTGGCGGTGACTCTGGTAATTTTTATTTGCTGTATAATGATTGTATGCCTTAAAGTATTTAAATTAATAGCTGGGTAACCATGTTACAAGAATAAAATACGCAACAGGGAAAGAAAAAAATGTCCTGAAATATTTCGACACCAGGTATTTTAATTAATATAGACATAATAAAAAATATTTAAATGAACAATAACTTAAATACGCACAGATATTATTGCTTATCATTATCCTTTATATTCATGCTGCTTTGTTTCATCAGCAATGGTCAAACAAAAAATGCCGATAGCTTATTTTCCAATTTTCAAACGCCACCTGCGTCAGCAAAAATTCGCGTATGGTGGCATTGGATGAACGGGAATATTACCAAAGATGGTATTCAAAAAGATTTGGAATGGATGCATTGCGTTGGCATTGGTGGCTTTCAAAATTTTGATGCAGCATTAACAACACCGCAAATTGTGAAGAAGCGTTTGACGTATATGACGCTTGATTGGAAAGATGCATTTCATTTTACAACAAAGTTGGCAGATTCACTACACCTGGAAATGGCCATCGCAGGGTCGCCGGGATGGAGCGAAAGCGGTGGGCCGTGGGTAAAGCAAGAAGACGGAATGAAAAAAATCGTTTGGACAGAAACCCGTGTAACTGGCGGCGCATCTAATATTAAAATAGCAGCCCCGGCAGGCATTACGGGCCCGTATCAAAACATTCCGATGCAACCTGGATTTGGAGAACGAGTTGATGCATCGAAGCTGCCCATATACTATAAAGATGTTGCTGTAGTCGCATTTAAATTACCACAATCAGACAAATCTTTAAGTGAGTTAGCTGTCGTTGTTACATCAAGTGGTGGCAACTTTACTTTACAGCAATTGACTGATGGAGATTTGAGTAAGACGAATCTTTTGCCGAGAGATTCTGCCGCGGGTTTTGGATGGATACAATTTGCTTTTCCACAGCCGCAAACCATTAAATCCATAACAATGGTGGGTGGCGGCAATCCTGGTATGTTTGGCAGGGGCTCCGATGCAAAAGACAGCCGTAAACTGGAAGCGAGTGATGACGGAGTTAATTATAAATTCGTCTGCACCATACCGCCTGGTGCTGTATTGCAGCAAACTATTAACGTACCCACAACAACTGCAAAATATTTTCGTGTTACCGTAAAGAATCCGCCAATGGCTACTAACGCGGGAGCTGCTTTTGGTTTTGGTGGACCCGTAAAAGATATTGGGGGTACTACAATAGCAGAGATTGTTTTACATACCGCTGGCCGCATTAACATGTTTGAAGAGAAAGATGCTTTTGCACCTGTTGGTAACCTGGGCAGCAAAATAACCGCACCTACTAATGATGTTATCCCCACTACTGATATTTTTGACTTAACCAATAAACTAAATGCAGATGGAACGTTGAACTGGACGCCACCTAATGGGGAATGGAAAGTTGTTCGTTTTGGTTATTCATTGCTTGGCATCACAAATCATCCTGCATCTCCCGAGGCCACAGGTTTGGAAGTAGATAAGCTTGACCCGGTTGCTGTAAAAAAATATTTCACAAATTATCTAAACCAATATAAAAATGCAACACAAGGTCTAATGGGTAAGAAGGGGGGACTGCAATTTATGGTTACTGATAGTTGGGAAGCGGGCGCCCAAAACTGGACAGCGAATTTGCCGGAAGAATTTCAAAAACGCCGTGGCTATAATATCATTCAATGGTTGCCTGTATTAACAGGGCATGTAGTAAAAAGTGCAGAAGCAAGCGAAGCATTTTTGTTTGATTTCAGAAAAACATTGAGCGAGATGGTGACAGAATATCATTACGATGCATTAACAAATATCCTTGCTCTGTATGGAATGAAACGTTATTCTGAATCGCATGAAAGTGGCCGTGCTTTGATTGCCGATGGTATGGATGTAAAAAGAAAAGCCGCTGTTCCTATGTCCGCTATGTGGACTAAAAATGAATTTATAAACGGAGGCGACCAGACAGGGTATGAAGCTGACATTAGGGAATCAGCTTCCGTTGCTCATATCTATGGTCAAAATCTTGTAGCCGCAGAATCACTCACCACATTAGGCATACCTGAAAAAGCCTGGTCTTATGCACCAGAAAATTTAAAACCTACTGCAGATCTTGAACTGGCAAGTGGTTTAAACCGATTTGTGATTCATTGTTCTGTTCATCAGCCAACTGATGATAAAATTCCGGGGCTTGGCCTTGGACCATTTGGCCAATGGTTTACCCGTCATGAAACCTGGGCCGAGGAAGCAAAGCCTTGGACAACTTATCTTGCCCGTAGCAGTTACCTTTTGCAACAAGGAAAGTTTGTTGCCGATGTTGTGTATTATTATGGGGAAGATAACAATATTACTTCCTTATTCGGTAGAAAATTGCCGGATGTACCTGGGGGGTACAATTACGATTTTATCAATCCCGATGCATTAATTGATCTTTTATCAGTAAAAGACGGAAAGTTGGTTACGCCGAGTGGGATGAGTTACCGTTTACTCGTGCTCGATAGTAATGCAATAAGAATGTCTTTACCGGTTTTAAAGAAAATTGAGAAGCTGGTAAAAGGCGGTGCAATCATCAGTGGGGTAGAACCGCAAAGCGCACCAAGCCTTTCAGATGATCAGGCAGAATTTAAAAATATAGTAAACGAAATATGGCATTCTGGAAATCCCAAAGTTTTTACGGGGAGAACAATTGAAGAAGTACTTAATCAGATTAATGTAGTACCTGATTTTGAATATTCAAAACCTTCATCCGACACAAAGCTGATGTATGTGCATCGCACATTACCAGACCGAGAAATTTATTGGGTAGATAATCGCAAGAATAATGTTGAAGACCTCGATGCAACATTTCGTGTAAGCGAAAAAGTGCCGGAGCTTTGGTTTGCAGAAACAGGTAAAACCGAACCATTATCTTACAGTATTGCTGATGGTGTTACAAAAGTGAAGTTGCACATGGAGCCAAATGATGCGTTATTCATAGTGTTCAAAGATAAAGCCACAAAAACATCAGTTGAATTGCCGCCGGTTAAAGTAAATGAATTAGCAACAGTAGATGGTTCATGGAAAGTTGATTTTCAAAAGGACCGTGGAGCACCGGCAACAGCAAAGTTTGAAAAGCTTACTTCATTAACAGAAAATACTGAAGCAGGTATAAAATATTTTTCAGGGACAGCAACCTACACAAAAACAATTACAGTCAATCCAGATTGGTTTATAAAAAATTCTCAATTATGGATTAATTTAGGCGATGTAAAAAATCTTGCCGAGATATTTGTAAATGGAAAATCGCTTGGCGTTGTTTGGAAGCAACCATTTCGGGTAGATGCAACCAGTGCGTTAAAGCCTGGCTCAAACACTTTGGTAATAAAGGTTACAGATCTTTGGGTAAATCGTTTAATTGGGGATGCGCAACCCGGAGTAACAAACAAAATTACTTATACGACGATACCTTTTTATAAAGCAGATTCGCCATTGCAGCCTTCCGGTTTACTTGGGCCGGTAAAAATTATGGCTGTTTATAGGAAATAACAATACCAGTAATAAAAACAATTCGATAAGCTAAATGCCATAGTACATGCAAATAATCTACGGAATCTTTTACCACTTCATTGGCGGCGCTGCTTCCGGAAGTTTTTATGTGCCTTATAACAAAGTAAAAGGCTGGCACTGGGAAAGCTTCTGGATTGTTGGAGGCCTTTTTTCGTGGCTCATTGTTCCACCCATTGCAGCGTGGCTTACCATTCCTCATTTTGCCGAAATCATTTCGAACACTCCGATTTCCACCTTTGGCTGGACTTTCTTCTGGGGAGTCCTTTGGGGTATTGGCGGGTTGATGTATGGGCTGGGGATGCGTTATCTTGGCATGTCGCTGGGAAATTCCGTTTTGCTTGGCTTTACTTCCGCATTCGGAGCCTTGGCTCCTTCTATCTATTATAATTTTCATCCCCAGGAAGGCAAAGTTACCTTTACAGATTTGCTAAATAATCACTGGGGACAGATCGTTCTGATCGGGGTTGTGTTATGCCTGCTCGGAATTTTTATTTGTGGCAGAGCCGGCGTTTTGAAAGAAAATGAACTGCCGGAGGAAAAAAAGAAAGAAAGTGTAAAAGAATTTAACCTTGTGAAAGGATTGATTGTTTGTATCATTTCAGGCATTCTCAGTGCATGCTTTAATTACGGCATAGAAGCCGGGTCTAAAATGGCTGAAGTAGCCAATAATGCATGGAAGGCCGCTAACCCTTCAGAGACCGGTAACTTTTTGTACCGGAATAATGTAATCTATATCGTGTTACTTTGGGGCGGCCTTACCACCAATTTTATCTGGACAATGTTTTTAAATATCCGGAATAAAACTTTTGGAGATTATACCAATAAAAAAACACCGCTGCTACGCAATTATCTTTTCTGTGCGCTCGCAGGTACACTTTGGTTCCTCCAGTTTTTCTTTTATGGGATGGGCGAAAGTAAGCTCGGCAATGGGGCAAGTTCATGGATACTGCACATGTCGTTTATTATATTAGTGGCCAATTTGTGGGGCTTCGCATTGAAAGAATGGAAAGGAGTTAGTACGAAAACAAGGACGACAATCATTCTGGGAATCATTACCATTATTGCATCTGTAATATTAGTGGGATACGGAAATGCTTTGCATCAGTGAATGGGATGAGTGGTATGAGTGGTGAATAGTGAGTGGTGTAAATTAGCAACTGACAACTCACAATTCACAAAAAAAATTAAACGTTTATTAAAATCAATTATGGACACAAAATTAAAACAGGACGAAACACTTTCAAAACCCAACACTTTTAAACATGTAAGTTATTTATGGGACGATGAAACAGCAGCAAAGCTCGCAGGCAATGAAGTTGCGCTGTTAGTGTATCGGTCGAATTTGCTGGGAGCCGATTTAAGATTGACGAATTATGGTGGAGGAAACACTTCCTGCAAAACAATGGCAAAAGATCCTCTTACCGGGAAACAAGTGGAAGTAATGTGGGTAAAAGGCAGCGGCGGCGATTTGGGTACTATGAAAAGAGATGGCCTTGCGGCTTTATATGTGGATCGTTTACGATCATTAAAGAATGTGTATCGTGGCCTTAAACATGAGGATGAAATGGTAGAATTATTCAATCATTGCATTTATGATTTGAATTCAAAAGCGCCTTCAATAGATACACCGTTACATGGATTTTTGCCCTTCAAACATATTGATCATTTACATCCTGACGCTGCTATCGCTATCGCCGCGGCCAAAGACGGAGAAAAAATTACCAAAGAATTATTTCATGGAACAATTGGTTGGGTAAAATGGCAAAGGCCTGGTTTTGAGTTAGGCCTTATGTTAAAGGAGTGCCTTGATGAAAATCCAGGTATCCGTGGCATCATGCTTGGCTCTCATGGATTGTTTACCTGGGGCGATACTGCCTATGAGAGTTATCTCAATACTTTGGAAGTGATTGAAACATGTGCACAATATCTTGAAGATAATTATAAAAAGAAAGGCGAAATATTTGGAGGCGAAAAAATTAAATCACTATCAAAAGAAGAAAGATTAAACAAAGCTGCTTTACTGGCGCCGGTATTGAGAGGCTTCTGTTCTTCCGAAACGAAAATGATTGGTCATTTTACCGATGATTCAAGAGTTTTAGAATACATTAATTCAAATGATCTCGATAAACTTGCTCCGATGGGTACCAGTTGTCCTGATCACTTTTTAAGAACAAAAATCTCACCACTGGTTTTAAACCTCGCAGTAAACGAACAAATAAATGAGATTCCTGTTTTGAAGGAAAAACTGGAACCTCAATTCCTGGAATACAGGAAAATGTATGCGGATTATTACAATACTTGTAAGCATCCGAATAGTCCTGCAATTCGTGATGCCAATCCTGTAGTGATTTTATATCCGGGCGTGGGTATGTTTACCTTTGCAAAAAACAAGCAGACGGCGCGCGTAGCGGCTGAATTTTATATTAACGCTATCAATGTAATGAAAGGCGCAGAAGCAATTTCGGCATATACTTCGCTACCACGGCAGGAAGCTTTCGATATAGAGTATTGGTTACTTGAAGAAGCTAAACTGCAACGAATGCCAAAACCAAAATCTTTAAGCGGGCGCGTAGCTTTGGTTACAGGAAGCGCCGGTGGCATAGGTAAGGCAATCGCCAAAAAATTTGCGGAAGAAGGAGCTTGCGTTATTATCAATGATGTCAATAAAGAAAGACTGTCAGGCGCTACTGAGGAATTTCAAAAACTCTTTGGAAAAGATAATGTTGCATCAGTACAATTAGATGTAACCGATAAGCAAACGATTGATGAAGCGGTAAAAAGCGCTGCACTCGCATTTGGAGGCGTTGACATAATTGTCAACAACGCGGGTATCAGCATCTCAAAACCGGTAGAAGAACATACTATAGAAGATTGGGATAAGCTGTATGACATTTTGGTAAAAGGGGAATTCTTAGTATCACAGTCATGCATAGCCGTAATGCGTAAGCAAGGATTTGGCGGTGATATCATTAATATCGTTTCCAAAAATTCCATCGTGGCAGGGCCTAATAATGTGGCTTATGGTTCTGCAAAAGCTGCCCAGGCGCATCTCTCGAGGTTAATGTCAGCAGAATTGGGCAATGATAAAATCCGTGTAAATATTGTAAACCCGGATGCCGTTATTTCCGACTCCAATATTTGGGCAGGAGGCTGGGCCGAAGGACGCGCCAAAGCTTATGGAATAAAAGTAGAAGAATTACCGGCTTTTTATGCTAAAAGAACTTTACTGAATGAAACGATTTTACCTGAAGATATTGCCAATGCCTGTTTTGCTTTTGTAGGCGGATTACTAAATAAATCAACTGGAAATATATTGAATGTAGATGGAGGCGTGGCAGCAGGATTTGTAAGATAAATTTTTCTCATAATCAATTAATCAAATCGCTGATGTTTTTCAAATCTGTCAGCCTTTTGATTTTTTATCAAAAGCAAATTATACCTAAATCATCATGCGTGTCGCTTCTAAAATGAAATTAGTCAAAGGCTTTGAGGCCGAATACAAAAAGCGCCATGATGAAATATGGCCTGAATTAAAAATGCTTTTAAAAGAAACAGACATTTCAGATTACTCAATTTTTTTAGATAAAGAAACAAATGATTTGTTTGCTTATTTTACAATAGAAGACGACGAAAAATTAAATAAGCTGCCGGGCAAAGAAATTATGAAAAAATGGTGGGCTTATATGAAAGATATCATGGAGACAAATGAAGATAATTCGCCGGTATCCATCCCATTGAAAGAAGTTTTTTACTTACCTTAGAAACAATTTGAAATGCTTCCAAAGTTTTTTAATTAATTGGCTGCCGCAGCTTAAAAAAATAATATCATGATATTAAAAAAAGATCAGATTGAACAAAACAACAAAAAATCTTTATCAAAACATAAAAAGAGTTTTGAATTTGCCGCCGCAGAGATTGATTCACCTGATAAAATCATTAAGAAATTAACTG
>Ga0070660_100003587_pt1 | contig 10709 bp, 9 predicted proteins | sample KBSC33metaG_FD_64670 | JGI IMG/M metagenome (GOLD analysis project Ga0070660, IMG submission 64670) | Corn rhizosphere microbial communities from Kellogg Biological Station, Michigan, USA - KBS C3-3 metaG | ecosystem: Host-associated > Plants > Roots > Rhizosphere > Soil ... | reverse complement strand
AAGCCGGCAGGGAGCGCGGAGCTACACTCGCCCCATGGCCAAGGCGCCCGCACTCCCGCGCGGCTTTGAATTGCCGCTCAAACAGCGGCTGCCGCGCATCGGCTCGATCGACCAGGTGGCCGTCGAGCAGCGTGCCGCGGAGCTCGCCAAGCGGAGCATCAAGAAGGACGCGAAGATCTGGGCGCTCGAGCTCGCGCTTCGCTGCTGCGACCTGACGACACTCGAGGGCCAGGACACGCCGGGGAAGGTGGCCGCGCTCTGTTCCAAGGCGATCCGTCCCGATCCCAGCGACCCGAACGTCCCCTCGGTCGCGGCGGTCTGCGTCTACCCGAATCTCGTTCCGACCGCCAAGGAACGCCTCGCCGGCTCCGGCGTGAAGGTGGCGAGCGTCGCCACCTACTTCCCCAGTGGGCAGGCTCCGCTGGACGTGAAGCTGCGCGACGTCGAGGACGCCGTCGCGCTGGGCGCCGATGAGATCGACATGGTGATCGACCGGGGCGCGTTTCTCTCCGGCCGCTATTCGACCGTCTTCGACGAGATCGTGAAGATCAAGGAGGCCTGCGGCGAGGCGCACCTGAAGGTGATCCTCGAAGTCTCCGAGCTCGGCACCTACGACAACGTGCGCCGCGCGTCGCTGCTCGCGATGGCAGCCGGCGGCGATTTCATCAAGACGTCGACCGGCAAGCTCCCGGGCGCCGCGACGCTGCCCGTGCAGCTCGTGATGCTCGAGGCGATCCGCGACGTCTACGAGGAGACCGGGCGCAAGGTCGGCATGAAGCCGGCGGGTGGCATCCGCACGTCGAAGAACGCGATCCAGTACCTCGTGCAGGTGCACGAGACGCTCGGCCCCGACTGGCTGACGCCCGACCTCTACCGCATCGGCGCGTCGAGCCTCGTCAACGACATCCTGATGCAGCTCCGGACGCAGCGAACCGGCCGCTACCAGTCGAAGGATTACTTCACTGTTGATTAGGACCCCAAGTGACTGACGTCGAGAAGCGCCAGGACCGCTCGCCCGTCCCGAGAGACTGGACGTACGCGCCTGCGCCCGAGAGCACGGAGATCGTCAAGCTGCAGGACCGCTACGAGCTTTTCATCGGCGGCAAGTGGGTGGCGGCGAAGGAGCACTTCACCACGCTCTCACCGCGCGACGAGTCGCCGCTCGCCGAGGTCGCGCAGGCGAGCGAGGCCGACGTGCACAAGGCCGTCGCCGTGGCGCGCGAGGCGTTTCCCGCCTGGGCGAAGCTGCCCGGCTCGGAGCGCTCGAAGTACCTCTTCCGGATCGCGCGCATCCTGGCGGAGCGCTCGCGCGAGTTCGCAGTCCTCGAGAGCTTGAACGGCGGCAAGCCGATCAAAGAGTCGCGCGACGTCGACCTGCCACTCGCCTCGGCGCACTTCTTCTACTACGCGGGCTGGGCCGACAAGCTCGAGTACGCGTTCCCGAATCGCAAGCCGAAGCCGATCGGCGTCGCCGGACAGATCATCCCGTGGAACTTCCCGCTGCTGATGCTCTCCTGGAAGATCGCGCCCGCGCTCGCGGCCGGCAACACCGTGGTTCTGAAGCCCGCGGAGACGACGCCGCTGACCGCGCTCCTCTTCGCGGACGTGCTCCGGCAAGCGGAGCTGCCGCCGGGCGTCGTCAACATCGTCACGGGAGACGGCCGCACCGGCGCGGCGCTCGTCGACAGCGACGTCGACAAGATCGCGTTCACCGGCTCGACCGAGGTGGGCAAGGCGATTCAGCGCCGCGTCGCCGGCACCGGCAAGAAGCTGACGCTCGAGCTCGGCGGCAAGGCCGCGAACATCCTCTTCGACGACGCTGCGCTCGACCAGGCGGTCGAAGGGATCATCAACGGCATCTACTTCAACCAGGGCCACGTCTGCTGCGCCGGCTCGCGGCTCCTCGTGCAGGAATCGATCTATGAGCCCGCAATCGAGAAGCTGAAGAAGCGCATGGCGACTCTCCGCGTCGGCGACCCGCTCGACAAGAACACCGACGTCGGCGCGATCAACTCGCGCGAGCAGCTCGATCGCATCACGGCGCTCGTCGAGGCCGGCAAGGACGAAGGCGCGGAGATCTATCAGCCGCCGTGCAAGCTGCCGGAGAAGGGCTACTGGTTCGCGCCCACGGTCTTCACGAACGTCGCACAGAGCTACCGGATTGCGCAGGAGGAGATCTTCGGCCCGGTGCTGAGCGTGCTCACGTTCCGCACACCGGAAGAAGCGGTCGAGAAAGCGAACAACACGCCCTACGGCCTCTCAGCAGGCGTCTGGACGGAGAAGGGCTCGCGCATCCTCTGGATGGCGCAGCAGCTGCGTGCCGGCGTCGTGTGGGCGAACACGTTCAACCGCTTCGATCCGACGAGTCCTTTCGGTGGCTACAAGGAATCCGGCTTCGGCCGCGAGGGGGGCCTCCACGGGCTCGAGCCGTACATGGACTTCGAATGAGCCGTCTCCCTGTCAACAAGACCTACAAGCTGTTCATCGGCGGCGCGTTCCCGCGCAGCGAGAGTGGCCGTACGTACGAGGCGCAGGGCGCGAACGTCGCGCGCGCGTCACGCAAGGACGTGCGCGACGCGGTGCAGGCAGCGCGCGGCGCGCAGCCGAAGTGGGGGAGCGCGACCGCCTACAACCGCGGCCAGGTGCTCTACCGCATCGCCGAGATGATGGAAGCGCGCCTCCCCGAGTTCGCCGCGCTCTGCACTGGAAAGGCCGAGGTGGAGAAGGCAATCGACCGGTGGGTCTGGTACGCCGGCTTCGCCGACAAGCTCGCGCAGGTGCTCGGTTCGTCGAATCCGGTCGCCGGGCCGTACTTCAACTTCACGGTCCCGGAGCCGACCGGCGTCGTCGGAATCGTGGCGCCGCAGGAGCCGCCGCTCCTCGGTCTTGTCTCGCGTCTCGCGCCGGCGCTGACCGGTGGGAACGCCGTCGTTGCACTTGCCTCCGAGGCAGAGCCGCTCGCCGCGATCGAGCTCGCCGAAGTGATCGCGACGAGCGACGTCCCCGGCGGCGTCGTCAACCTGCTCACCGGTCAGCAGGCCGAGCTCGCACCGTGGCTCGCCTCGCACATGGATGTGAATGCGATCGACATCACCGGCGCGAACGGTGCGCGGGCCGACCTCGAGGTCGCCGCCGCAGATAACGTCAAGCGCGTGGTGATCGCCGAACCCGATGCGCAATCGCTCTACGAGATCTCGTCGTTCCTCGAGTTGAAGACCGTCTGGCACCCGATCGGGCAATAGCCGACATGAGCCATTTCGATCACCTGTCAGAGATCGTGCCGCTCCAGATCTGGACCGGCGTTGTGGGCCGGGCGGTCAGCGGCAACGAGGCGAGCCTCGTCGCCGTCTCGCTCGAGCCGAACGCCGACGTCCCAGAGCACCACCACGTGAACGAGCAGACCGGGATGTTGATCAGCGGCGGGATGACCTTCCGAATCGGCGGCGAATCGCGGGAGCTGACGCCCGGCTCCACCTGGGTGATTCCGGCGGAGGTCCCGCATTCCGTCACGGCCGGGCCGGAGGGTGCGTTCCTGATCGAGCTGTTCGCGCCGCCCCGTGCGGACTGGGGCGATCTCGAGCGGCTCGAGCCGAGCCCACCCGCCGGGCTCCGTTAGCCCCCGGTTAGGCGCTTAGTCGAAGCTCTCCGTCGTCACGACACGGAGGGGAGCGGTGTCCGACCACATCAACCAGCGCGCACGTCTCGCAGCGGCGGCCGGGGTCCTCGCAGTCGCGCTGCTCGCCTCGCTCGGAAGCGTTGCGCGGGCGGCCGGTTCGGCGACGTGCAAGGTGAACGCCCAGGACGCGGATGGGTCGCCCTTCGCGCTCGCTGCACGGGCGCTAACCGACCCGAGCGGAGCCGATGTGACGGTCAAGCTGACACCTGCGACGGACGCATGCGTCGCTCCCGACGTGGTCGACCATCTCCAGGTCAAGATCTACGCGGACGACGGGTCGGTGCTGCGGCTACGGCACTTCACCGCCGTCCCAGCGCCCGGCGGCGTCGCGACTGTTGACATCGGCCAGGTCGCGCGCGGACGGCACGTCGGCGTCCAGGTCTCCTTTCGCTCGGGTGTCGACGCGCAGGAGTTCGTCACGCGCGTGACGACGTCTGCGCTCCTCCGGCCGGACCTCGCCGTGACGGTGTCGGCGCAGCACGAGGTTCTCGCCGGCCGTTCGTTCACAGCCGATGTGCAGGTCGTCGAGCGGAATGGCGACACCGGCGCCGAGGCGACGCTGACGCTCGGCGCTGGTGGGTCACAGGTCGGGACCACGACGCTCGATGTGGCTCCGGGAGGGACGGTGACGAAGTCGTTCACGGTGACGGCGACGGAGCCGGGAGCCCTCCGGTTGGACGCGGTGATCGCAGGCGCCGCGCCGCGCGAGGCGAATCTGGGCAACAACGAGAGTCGCGCAACCGTCGAAGTGACGGAGTTCGAGCTCAATCAGTCGCAAGTGCTCATACCGTCGCTCGCGGGATACGGCGCCCACTTCAACCACCGTGTCTACGCGAAGATCACCCGCGACGTAGGCGTCACGCCGGAGAACGTCGGCGACATGGAATCGAAGATGGTCGCGCTGCAGCCGCAGTTCTCGCGAATCTTCGTCAACAACGCCGACCTGATCGACGCCGACCGCAAGGCCTCATTCGTCAAGACCGTGCTGCTCGCCCAGCGTGCCGGGACCACGATCAACATCACGTGGCAGGGGGGCACGCTCGACCTCAAGACGGGAACGATCCAGAGGCTTGCCGCTGTCCTCAACGACCTCGTCCAACAGCAGGGGGTAACGAACCTCCGCTGGCTGACGCTGCAAAACGAGCCCAACGGCACTCGAGTCACGCCGCAAGAGATCGAAGCCCGGTACCGGACGCTCGACCCGCTGATCTTCGGTATCCGCGGCCAGGTTCGGTACATGGGCGGCGATCTCGTCCGCAACGGTGGGCTCCCGAATGCGGACCAGCAGGATCAGCAGGTCTGGTTCGACTACATGGCGGCGCACATGGCGGACATCCTCGACGCCTGGTCGATCCACGTCTTCTGGGACTTCTGGGACACGCAGAAGCTGCAGGATCGGTTGAACGAGGTGCGTGCGATTTGGGACGCGGAGCCTGAGTCAGGACGCAAGCCTCTGTACGTGACGGAGTACGGCGTCCGCGGTATCCGGACGTTCAACGGCGTCGCGCAGATCGATCCGGGCGTGTGGACCGACGGGACTCCCATCACGCAGACGAACGTCAATGCGTTCCAGCACGCGTGGTTCGACATTCTCGCGGCGCGAGACGGCTACCTGGGGACGATCAAGTGGGACTCGTACTTCGGCAAGTACGACAACGCGACGCAGGCCTACTTCATGCTCGGCGCCCCACAGAACAACGTCTGGCCGGTGTACCCGGTGTACAACGACGTCAAGCTGTGGACGATGTCGGTGAAGCCGGGCTGGAAGGTGGTCGGGCTCGACGGAGCCTCCGGGTCGAAGCTGCTGGCCGGCTATGCAGGCCCGGCGGGCGAGTTGACCGTCCTCGGCCTCGACACCTCCGGCGCTCAGCTCAACACCCTCTCGGGGGAGACACGCAGCTACAGCATCGGGGGTCTCCCGGTGCTCGCAACCTTCCACCTCGCGGTGTGGAACGAGCAGGGGGACGGGCGAAACGCCGTCGACGGAGACGTCGTCGTCGACCCGGCGGGTGTCGCCACGATCACCGTGCCGCTCAACGCGGTGTTCTCGCTCACGACGATGCCCGTCGCGGCGGGCTAGGCGGGGGCCTACCAACGGCCCGCGTACAGGAGACCGCCGGACTGCTCTAGTCTTCGTTCGGCAGTGCCCGGGTCCCGCCGCCTCAGCCAACGCATCTCCGAGGGAGATGGGATAGCGATCATCGTCTGCGTCAACGACGCGGACGGTGCGCGAGACGCCGAGCAGCAAGGCGCGAAGGCGATCGCGGTCTACAACGCGATCGACGGGATCCGCAACGCGACCAGCCTGCCGCTCTTGTGGATCGGCGCCGGAACGCCGAGCGAGGCGGATGCCGTGCGGATCCGTCCCGAGGAAGAAACCGTGGATCACCTCGAGAACGTGGTCGATGTGCGCGACGACGAGGAGCTCGAGCTAGCGCTCGAGCGCTTCGATCCCGAGATCTTCCTCCTCTCCTCCCGCGAGATCGACGAGGACGCAGACCCCCTGGATGCGGTGCTCGAGTTGCTTCCGGATGTCCCGGCGGGCAAGCTCGCGATCGCCCAGGTCGACGTCGGCAACCGTGACGAGGTGCTGGCGCTCGAGCGGGCCGGCATCGACGCCGTGCTCGTCCCGGCCCGCCACGTCGGCGATCTGGTCGGCCACCAGCCGCTCGACGTCTAGTTCGAACCTGATTCGGCGAAGCTGAACCAGATTCGAGCTTTTTCGACGGCTACCATGGCGCCGGTGAGAGGGCTCCTCACGTTTTCCCTGCTCGTGGGCATGTGCGCATTGCTTGCGTCCGGTTGCGGCGAGGCCAAGCGGGCCGCTGCTGCCGCGCCGGCGGTTGCGCCGAAGCCACGGTGCGCCTACCCCGCCGGCTGGCAGAGGCTGGCCAACAAGATCAAGGCGCCCGTCTACTGCCCCGGCTGGCTGCCGGATCCGCTGACGAGCCAGATCGACGGCAAATGGAGCAACGGCAACTCGGTCTCGCCGGATCGCAGTTACCTCGAGAGCTTCGTGTGGCAGGAGACCGGGCCCGGGATCGGCGGCGGCGAGCTGCACGTTGTGCTCCGCGGCTACCCAGGCAGGACGAAGATCCCGACGTGCCGCACGGGCGGCGTCGACAGCAAGAACGTGCCGTGCTTCGACGGCGCGCGTGGACAGGTCACTGCCGGCGGGATCACCGCGCAGGTCTACTCCGGCCCGAACCAGGACATGGACGCGTGGCACGCGGTGCTGCTCTGGCGTAAGGGCGGGACGCTCTACACGCTCTCGGAGCACGTCGCCCCGCCGCTGACCTACAACAAGGTCGTCAGCTACCTGAAGCGCGAGCTCGCCTCGCTCGTCCTGATCAACCCGGCCTGATGAAGCTGACGCGGAGGCAAGTGATCGTCGGCGCAGCGGCCGGCGCAGTCGGCGCGACCGGGATCTACGAGCTGGTCGACCAGTTCACCAGCGGCTCGCCCAAGCGGTTGACCGGGGGAAGGTTGTTTCCCGAGCAGCATCTGCTCGACGGCGTGCGGGTCGTCGACTCGGAGGGCGTCGAGGTGCTCGTCCCGCCACTCCATCACGAGATCCTGACGGCGGACGTCACTGCAGGCCGCGCGGATCTTCAAGCTGCCCAAGGTGAGCTCGAACATCTGCTCGCCGGGCTCGATGCGGATTACGATCCGACGCCCGCCGGTCTCGGTGTGACGATTGCCTGGGGTCTGCCGTATTTCCACCGCCTGGCGCCGGACGCGCTTGCGCGCTATCTGCCGCACGACCGTCGCGCTGACAGGCCGGTACTGTTCGACGCGGAGCGCTTCCAGAGCGACCCGTTCGACACGCGGCTCGAGGCGAACGAGGTGGCGATCCTGCTGCGCTCCGACACGCGCGCGCACATCGACGACGCGACGAAGCGGATCCGCGACTCGAAGCTCTTCTCGCTGACCTCGATCCGTCGCGGTTTCGCCGGCGGCGGGTTCGACGGCGGCCGTTCGCTGCCGAAGCAGATGGCAGTCGCTGCGCAAATCCCGGGCGCCGACCTGATTCCGGAGACGTCCGAGCTCTTCCTCGGGTTCACCTCGACGCAGAAGGCCGGTCTCGGTCCCGGGACGATTGCGAACTTCGAGACGCTCGGTTACGTCGACTTCCGCGGCAGCGACTACTTCCGCCAGGGCACGCACATGCACCTCTCGCACATCCACGAGGACGTGGAGGCGTGGTACCTGAACTTCGACTTCGATGAGCGCGTGGCGACTGCGTTCAAGCCGGGGCTGAACGTGAAGCAGAACTCGCAGACGGTGAAGCAGGGGCCGAAGGACGTCTCGACCGAGGCAGACGTGCATCGCGATTTCAAGAGCTCAGGTCAGATGGGACATAGCGCGTCGATCCAGACGACGTCACGTCTGCCGGGCGATGTCGTCGGGACGGACGGCATCGTGTTCCCGAAGGGCACCGCGGTCCCGCAGCGCGCCGACTTCAACACGCTCGACAATCCGTTCGCGTGGTCGGAGAAGCCGGATGAGATCGGCGTGCTTCCGGCCGCCGGTGTCCACTTCGTCGTCTTCAACCCGACCGGCGACGACTTCCGCCGCAACCGGCGAGCGATGGACGGCCAGCTGCCGGGCGAGAAGATCGAGCTCGAGCCGCGCAGCCGCCCCCAGGGCTTCAACGAAGTGCTCTCGACGACGCACCGCCAGAACTTTCTCGTCCCGCCGCGCCGGCACCGCTCGTTCCCGCTCGCGGAGCTATAGCCCGAACCTGATTCGCCCTCAGGCGAACCAGATTCGAGCAGTTCGTCCTTCAGCCGAAGAACGCCTTGGCCACGTCGTACCACTCGGGCGTCACCGTCTTCAGCTCGGCCGTGGCCTCCTCGAGTGAGCACGCGACCACGTCGTCGCCGCGCAGCGCGGCCATCTGGCCGAACTCGCCTGCCTCAACGAGGTCGGCTGCCTTGAGCCCGAAGCGGGTCGCGAGAATGCGATCGCGCGGCGTGGGGGAGCCGCCGCGCTGAATGTGACCGAGCACGGTGACGCGCGTCTCGAAGCCGGTGCGCTCTTCGATCTCATCGCCGAGCCGTTCGCCGACGCCGCGTTTTGCGAGCAGCTTGTGGCCGAACTGGTCGACTTCGCCCTTGTCGTCCGCGCCGGGGAGCTCGCAGCCTTCGCTGATCACGACGATCGAGAAGTTCTTGCCGCGCGCGTGGCGGCGGCGGATCTCCTCGCAGACATCCTCATAGACGACGGGCCGCTCGGGGATGAGGATCACGTCGGCGCCGCCGGCGATGCCGGAGTGCACCGCGATCCAACCGGCGTGGCGGCCCATCACCTCGACGACCATGACGCGATTGTGCGCCTCGGCTGTCGTGTGCAGGCGGTCGATCGCTTCGGTGCAGATCGAGACGGCCGTGTCGAAGCCGAAGGTGTAGTCGGTGCCGGAGAGGTCGTTGTCGATCGTCTTCGGAACGCCGACGACGGGCAGCTGGAAATCGGCGTACAGCTTCGAGGCGACGCCGAGGGTGTCCTCGCCGCCGATCGCGACGAGCGCGTCGAGCTGCTCGAACGCCGCCCGTGCTTTGTCGACGCCGCCGTCGACCTTGTACGGGTTGGTGCGCGAGGTGCCGATGATCGTGCCCCCGCGCGGGAGGATCCCGGAGATCTGCTGCGGCCCGAGCGGCTCGAAGATGTGCTCGACCATCCCGCGCCAGCCTTCGCGCACGCCGACGACTTCGTGGCCGTTTGACCAAGCGCGTCGCGCGACCGCGCGAATCACTGCGTTGAGGCCGGGGCAGTCGCCGCCGCCGGTGAGAACTCCGATCCGCATCGATTCGAGTCTACGCAGAGACCGGCGAGCCACTCGGGAGTGAACAGTCGAACGTTGACACCGGCCGCGATACTACAAAAAAGATAGTGGCTTGCCGAATCTGAACAGTCCGTGAAATACCCCGCCGTTTCCTGGCGTGCCGTGTGAGGTGCCCGTAGAACGAGTTGACAGACACGACTCGGACCAAAAGGAGCTCGCATGCGCCGCCTCGCACTTCCATTGCTCGTCCTCGTCGCCGCCGCGCTCGCTGCGTCGGCTCTCGCTTCGACCAACGTCACCGGGCCCGTCGTGAAGTGGAAGACCTCGCAGTTCGGCTCGATCCTCGCGACGAAGGGGCATCTTGCCCTCTACACCTGGAATCAGGAGAAGGCGCTGAAGGTCAAGTGCACCGGTGCGTGCGCGAAGACCTGGCCGCCGCTCACGATCCCGCACGGCACGATGGCGCCGAAGCACATCGCCGGCGTGATGGGAACGTTCGGTGAGGTGATGCGCCCCGACGGGAAGACCCAGGTGACCTTCAACGGTCACCCGCTGTACACCTTCCACGGCGACACCCCGACGAAGATCCTCTGCAACGGCGTCGACGGCTGGTACGTCGTCAAGGTTCACTAGAAGCGGATGGAGCCCCGCGAGACCCGCCTCTACGGCCGTCGCGCCTTTCTCGGCGTGACGGCCGTCGGGCTCTCCTCGCTCGTCTGGGGTCGCGCCGCGTGGCGCGCGGCCGCCGGCGCCGCCCAGCCGTTCGCAGACGTGCTACCGCCCGGGCTCGTCTCCGGCTGGCGCATCTACACCGTCGCAGCGACGATGCCGCGCTTCGACCCCGCGACATGGCGGCTGACGATCGACGGCCTGGTCGACGCCCCGCAAAGCATCGGCTACGAGGAGCTGCGTGCGCTCCCGAGCGCGGAGCAGGTGTCGACGTTCCACTGCGTCACCGGCTGGACGGTCAACAACGTTCACTGGCGCGGGGTGCGCTTCCGCGACCTGCTGGCCGCGGCCCGCCCGCATCCGGAGGCGCAGGTGCTCACGTTCACTTCGGCCGAGAAGCCGTACGTCGACACGCTCACGCTCCAGCAGGCGCAGCTTGCCGACGCGATGCTCGCCTACGAGATGGACGGCAAGCCGCTCGCCCGTGAGCATGGCGCGCCGGTGCGCGTCGTGATCCCCGACATGTACGGCTACAAGGGCGTCAAGTGGGTCGAGCGGATCACGCTCGGCGCCGACGCG
>Ga0070660_100003584_pt1 | contig 10716 bp, 13 predicted proteins | sample KBSC33metaG_FD_64670 | JGI IMG/M metagenome (GOLD analysis project Ga0070660, IMG submission 64670) | Corn rhizosphere microbial communities from Kellogg Biological Station, Michigan, USA - KBS C3-3 metaG | ecosystem: Host-associated > Plants > Roots > Rhizosphere > Soil ... | reverse complement strand
TCTTCAGCGGCGTGCCGTGATGGGTCATCACGTGCACCTGTCCCGGCCGTTTGTGCACGTGGTTGGGGAAGTTGACGTTGTTGACGAAGTACTTCGCGCGCGCGATCACGTCGCGGTACTCGGGCGTGCCGGGGTGGACGATGTCGACGCCGCCGGCCATCACGCTCGCGTGCTCGGGCTTGACTACCCACACCCCGCGCAGTCCGGGAACGAGCTCGAGCGCCTTCGCGTGGATCGCCCGCGGGCTGCAGGCGACGCCCCGGTACCAGTAGGCGCCGAAGACCGCCAGGTCGTCCTCGATCGGCGGCGCCTTGCGCCCAGCGGGTTTCGCGACGGGCTTGGCCGCGATGCGCCGGCGGAGCGTGCGGCCAAGCCGCGTGGGAAAGCTGGCCTGGGCCATGCGGCGTGGCAAGCTACTAACGCGGTGGCCATCTTCGACGACGTCCCGGCGCTGTGTGGCCACCGCGGATGCGGGCGCGGGGTCGTCGACGGCTACGCCGAGAACACGCTCGAGTCGTTCCTGGCCGCGGTGCGGGCGGGCTGCACGTGGGTCGAGGTCGACGCACGACTCACGAGTGACGGCGCGCTCGTCGCTCGCCACGACCCGGCGCTCGAGGACGGCCGCCCGATCTCCGAGATCACGGCGGCCGACGCCGACGCAGCCGGCGTGCTGCGCCTCGACGCGCTGCTCGACGCGCTTCCCGCCGGCATCGGCGTCGACCTCGAGGTCAAGACCGCGCTCGAGGACGCCCTGCGCGCGCCCGACCGCACGACCGGCGCCCACACCGCGCTCCTGGCCCGCGACGCGGCCGCCCGCCGTCCGGTGCTCGTCACGAGCTTCGACCCCTCGGTGCTGCTCGTCAGCCGCCGCCTGGCGCCCGCCGTGCCGGTCGGGCTGCTCACCTGGACGCGCTTCCCGCTGCGCAAGGCGATCCCGGCGGCCGTCCACCTCGGCGCGGCGGTCGCCGCGCCGCAGTTTCTCTCGATGGACCTGCCCGACGCCGAGCTGCGCCGCGCGATCGACATCGCGCATCGCGCGGGGCTGCAGATCCTCGGCTGGTGCCCGCCGCGCGAGGCCGCCGACAAGCTCGTGGCCGCGGGCGTCGACTGCCTGTGCGTCGACGACGTGCTCGAACGCGCCGCGCACGGCTGATTGCAGGACTGGGCACCGCGGCGAAGCGGTGCCATCTTCGGGCCGTGGCGGTTCACACCGAATACCGGCCGATGCCCGCGATCCGGCCGATGGAGCGCGTGTTTCGCGGCATGGTCGCGATCCTGGTCGTGCTCGCTTTCACGATCGTCGGCGTGATCGGCGGCTACGAGTACGGGCGGCGCTCGCGACCCAGCGACGCGCACATCGCCGCGCAGCGCGGCAGCGCGGTGCAGGCGGCCGTGGACCGTGCAGTCGCCGCCAAGGGAAGGGCCGAGCACGCGAAGCGGCTGCGGGTCGAGCGCCGCTACGCCGCGTGGGTGGCCCAGCGCTGGCACGTCAGGCTGGAGAACGCGGTCAACCAGGCTCACATGGACGACGCCGCGGCCGCCGCGCGCGCGTTCCGGCGCGGACGCGCATCCGCCCAGGCGAAGCCCAAGCCCGGCTAGCTTTTGCGGGGTGACCGACCCCGCCCCCGTGGAGCGCGTCATCGGCCGCGGACTCGAGGAGGCCCAGGGCCTCGGCAAGCCGCTGTCCGAGCGCACGCGCCAGCGCCAGCGCACGGTCGAGGCGTACCTCAAGAACGGCTCGCCGCCGCGCTGGATGGAGCGCATCAACGAGATCGACCGCGGGATCGCCGACCACGTGCGGCGCCTCGAACGGCGGCGCCGCGCCCTGCGCGCCGAGTGCGGCGGCGACGCGGAGGCCTTCGCCCGCGGCTGGCGCGCACTCGCCGCGCGCTGGAGCTTCGAGGAGCTCAACGAGCTCATCGCCCAGCACAACGACTGGTATCCGATGGAACGCGACCTGCCGATGGACCTGCGGACGCGCGACTACGTGCTGATCAACGGGCGAACCTACCGCCGGGAGCCGCTGGGCCCGGAGTGGATCCTGCGGCGCTTTCCGGCAGGCGGCTGAGCACCTCGAAGCGGTCGCGCATCCCGGTCAGGTCCAGCAGCGAGGACACGGGGCCGTCGTTGACGACGATCGTCAGCCCGCGGCCCTGACGGCGCAGCTGCTCGGCGGACTTGGCGAGGATCGCCAGGGCGCTCGAGTCCATGAACGTGACCGCCGAGAGGTCGACGACCGGGTCATGGGTCGTGTCGCCCACGGCCTGCGAGAGCCCGGACGCCATGGCCCTCGTGGTGTGAAGATCGAGCTCCCCCTCGAGACGGAGCACGCGTAAACCCGCCTGTTCCAACATGGGAAAGAAGAGGATGCCCCCAACCACGACGGTTCATGCATACGGCCAAGGGCAAGACTCCAACCTTCAGGGCGCCCGGCGGTCTTGACGAGTAGTGAATCAGTGGGATTCGTGGAACCATTCCCTACGGGCATGGAGGCTGCCACTCTCAGCCACGCTCGCGCCAGAGGCGCTGGGCGATTCGGTCGCGGCGCAGCAGACGCCGATCTCGTCGTGCGCCTGCGCGCAGGCGACGACACCGCCTTCGAGACCATCTACGACCGCCACCACCGAGGGATCCTCGGGTTCTGCCGGCACATGCTCGGCAGCCGCGAGGAAGCCGAGGACGCCGTCCAGCACGTCTTCCTCGCCGTCCATCGCAACCTGCGCGAGTCCGACCGCGACGTCGCGCTCAAGCCGTGGCTCTACGCCGTCGCGCGCAACCGCTGCCTCAACATGCTCGCCGCGCGGCGCGAGCGGACCGCGCTCGACGACGTTCCCGAGCCCTCGACGGACGGGCTGGCGGTCGCCGGCGCCGTCGAGCGCCGCGAGGATCTCAAGGCTCTGCTCGGCGACCTCGCCGGCCTGCCCGACGACCAGCGCGCCGCCCTGCTGCTCGCCGAGCTCGGCGATCTCTCCCACGACGAGATCGCCGCGGCGCTCGAGGTCCCCCGTGACAAGGTCAAGGCGCTCGTCTACCAGGCCAGGACATCGCTCATGAGCGCCCGCGAGGCCCGCGAGGTCGACTGCCAGGCCATCCAGGAGCAGCTCGCGACGATGCGCGGGGCCGACCTGCGCCGCGTCACCCTGCGCAAGCACGTCGCCATGTGCCCGCAGTGCGCGGCGTTCAAGGCCGAGGTGCGCCGCCAGCGCGCCGCCCTGGCGCTCGTGCTGCCGATCGTTCCGGCCGCGGCGCTCAAGGGCACCGTGCTCTCCGCCGTGCTCGGCACGGGAGGCTCTGCCGGGGCCGGCGCTGCCGCGAGCGGGGCGGCCGCGGGCGGCATCGGGGCCGGCATCGCCAAGACGATCGCCACGGTCGCGATCGTCGGCGCGGTCGGAGGCGGGGGCGTCGTCGCGCTCAACCGGATCGAGCACGCCCAGCACCACGCCAAGCCCAGCGCCGTTCCGCCCGCGCACCGGGCGCCGGCCTCCGGGAAGGCCTCGCCGTCGAACGCTGCCCCCGGCGCCGCTCGCCGCGCGGCCGCGCGACATCACGGCACGGCGCATCGCGCCGCCCATCACCGCGCTGGCGCAGCCGGACAGAGCACGACCGCGGCCGGCACGAGCACGGGCGTGGCCCACAACGCGCACGGCCAGCAGACGGCGGCCGGTCACGGCCTCAAGCTCGGTCACGCAACGCATCCGGGCGGCACTCCCGTTCGCGCGCACGGCAAGCCGCCGCACCCGGTCCATCCGCAGCACCCCACCGTCTCGCAGCGCCCGACGACCACGCCGGTCCACCCGGCGCATCCCGACAAGCCGGCGCATCCCGCGACCGGCACGACGACGGACGGCGCGACGCAGTCCGGCGACAGCCACGGCAAGCCGGCGACCCAGGACGACTCGTCGTCGTCGAGCGACACCAGCGGTCAGACCGCCACCACGCCGACGGCGACCACGAGCTAGCTCAGCGCCTCCGCGCCAAGTTGCGGTTGTCACCAACCCCGCGGCGACCGCGCGGTTCCTGACGACATGACCAAGATCGCCTGCTGCGGGGCCGTCGCGATCCTGGCCGCCGGAGTGCTCACCACACCGGCGGGCGCGGACAAGGGCGGCGTCCCGCACAACGGTGGTGGGCAGGGGTCCGATCAGGCCGCCCAGCCCGCCACGCCGGCACAGCCGGCACAGCCCACGGTCGCTCCGGCGACACCCGCGACCCCGGCGCAGCCGGCCGCGAAGAAGGACAAGCACCACGGCAAGCCCGCGCATCCGGTGCACCCGGCTCATCCGGCGCACCCGTCGCAGGCCGCCAATCCGGCGCATCCGGTCCATCCGGAGCATCCGGCACACCCGGCACATCCATCGCACCCTGCGCATCCTTCGCAGGGCGGCTCGTCGACCGACACGTCGCCCGGCGGCGGCAAGGCCGGCAAGACGACGATCTGTCACGCGACGGGCTCGGCGACGAACCCGTACGTGGAGATCACGATCTCCGACCACGCGATCCCGGCGCACCAGCGTCACCAGGACGGTCGCGACATCATCCCGGCGCCCGCGGGCGGCTGCCCGTCGACCGCGTCTGCGCCGACGACGCAGACCCAGTCGGCCCAGGCCACCGCGCCGTCCGGCGACGACCAGACGCCGGCCGCGCCGACGACCGGCTCGAGCGTCGACAGCGCCGGCCAGGGCATCGCGCATGTGCTGGCGTTCCGTCAGACCGCGGCGGCGAACACTGCCGCGACCCGCACAGCGCCGCACATCGCGGTCCTCGGCGCCCACGCGGTGAGCCCGGCCACGGCCGTCTCCCCGGTGGCCGCCGTGACGCCGGCCGCGACCACGAGCGCCAGCGGACTGCCGTTCACCGGCATCCAGGTCGGCGTCGTGATCATCGCGGCGCTCGCGCTGCTGCTCACCGGCTTCGCCCTGCGGCGCGCGGCAGTGATCGCTCGCCGCCAGTAGTCGGACCCCTGGTCAGTCAGGACCAGATCGCACGGGCGGGACGCGGGAAGCGTCCCGCCCGTTGCACGTTCCGGGCCTTGACATGTGACCAAAAGGTCACATATAGTTCGCGGCGATGGACGAGGTCTTCAAGGCGCTGGCGGACCCGACGCGGCGGGCCCTGCTCGACGAGCTCTTCGAGCACGACGGGCAGACGCTGACCGCGCTGGAGCAGCGTTTGCCGATGACGCGCTTCGGCGTCATGAAGCACCTGAAGGTGCTCGAGGAAGCCGGCCTGGTGGTCACGCGCCGCCAGGGCCGCGAGAAGCTGCACTTCCTCAACCCCGTCCCGATCCGGCTCATCCACGACCGCTGGGTGAGCAAGTACGCGGAGCCGTGGGCCGCAGGCCTCAGCGAGCTCAAGACCGACCTCGAGAAGGAGGGGCAGTGATGGAAAAGGTGTACGAGATCTACATCCGGACGACGCCGGAGCGGCTGTGGGAGGCGATCACCGATCCCGAGCAGCGCGCGAAGTACAACTTCGGCATGGGCGTGCAGTCCGACTGGACGCCCGGCTCGACCTACGTGTCGACCGCCGAGCTGGCGCCCGGGCCGCTGGCCGAGGGCGTCAACGTCGAAGTCGACCCGCCACGCCGGCTCGTCCAGACGTTCACCGCCCTGTGGGGCGAGGACGTCAAGGCGGAGGGCGAGTCGCGGGTGACATGGGAGATCGAGCAGATCGAGGACTCCTGCCGCCTGACGGTCGTGCACGACCAGCTGCGAGAGGGCGCGAACGACCAGCTCTTCGGCGGCTGGCCGATGATCCTCTCCGGCCTCAAGACGTGGCTGGAGTCCGGCGACGTCCTGACGACGCCCGGATCGCTGCGCTACGCCACCCCGGCCTAATGCAGATGACGTAGTCAGAAGTGGGGGCCGACGCGCCAACTTACGTCCAAGGGGAGGTCCTCACCTCTAGATCCCGGTGCGTCGGCCGACCACCGGCAGGAGTTTGTCCCATTCACTCCTCCGGAGGCGACGATGAAGCTGTTCACGAAGAAGCGCAGTGCGGTGTTGGCGGTTGTGGGGGTGCTGGCGATCGCCGGCGCCGCATTCGCGTACTGGACCTCGAGCGGGTCCGGCACGGGGTCGGCCAGCGCGGCCGGTTCCACGCAGGCACTGACCGTCAACCAGACGACGACGCTGAGCGCGATGTACCCGGGCGACAGCCCGCAGACCATCGCCGGCGATTTCAGCAACCCCAACGGCGGGCCGATCCACGTCGGCACGGTCACGGCGAGCATCGCATCGGTCGCCAAGGCCGTCGGCGCGCCCACCGGCACCTGCGACGCGACGGACTTCACGCTGTCGTCCGCGGCGATGACGGTGAACGCCGACGTCCCGGCCGGCACCCATCAGGGCTCGTTCACCGGCGCCACGATCCAGTTCAACAACAAGAACACGAACCAGGACGCCTGCAAGGGCGCCACGGTCAACCTGGCCTACGCCATCTCGTAGTTCGCGGGAGATGGCGGGGCCGACGTCATATCCATCGAAACGGCGGGCGCCCCGGGCGCTCGCCGTTTCGATCGTCGCGCTGGCCTCGGTCCTGCTGGCCAGCTACGCGGTCTACGCGGCCGTGCGCCACGCCCGCCGGAGCGGGCAGGGCTCGCTGTCGATCTCCGGCGCGTTGCGGGTCCCGCTGCGCCCGGGGATCCACGGGGACGTCGACGCCCGGCTGACGAACCGCTATCCGTTCGACGTGCTGGTCACCGACCTCGCGCTCGGGATCTCACTCGATCAGCGCCATCGTGTCGTCGGGTGCTCGGCGACCGTCGACTTCGCCGTCCGGCAGCTCCCGCGGTCGGCGTATCCGCTGCTCGTCCCCGCGCGCTCGTCGCGGACGCTCAGCGCGCTCGGGGTGCGGAAGCTCCCGCGGCTGGCGATGGTCGACCGGCCGGACCGCGATCAGGATCCGTGCCGCGGCACCGAGCTGACCTTGCACTACCGAGCGGTCGTGCACAGGGCCCCGTCACGCAGCCAGGGACGGGCGAGGTCGCGCTGATGCTTGGGCGGGCGGCGGCGCTGTGCGCGGCGAGCTTGCTCGTGCCCGCTTCGGCGATGGCGTTCTGGACCTCGCCCGGGCTCGGAACGGGGACCGCGGCGGCCGACTCGCTGCCGGCCGGGCCCCTGCCCACCGCGACGGCCGCCGGCCGGTCGGTCACCGTGAGCTGGACGCAGGTGTCCTTCCGCCTCGCGCCGCTGGGCTCGTACGCGTCCGCCGGCTACGTGATCAAGCGCTACCCGGCGTCGGGCGGCTCGGCGCAGACCCCGGCCGGGACGTGTGGCGCGCTGGTCAGCGGATCTGCCACCGGCCTCTCCTGCCAGGACACGAACGTCGCGATCGGCACCTGGCGCTACAGCGTGACGCCGGTGCTCGGCAGCTGGACCGGCGCGGAGAGCAGCGTCAGCGCCTCGGTCACCACGACCATCGACGCTCCGTCGCTGACCGCGGTGACCGCGCTGAACCCCACCGGCTCGGCAACGACCGGCGACGTCCAGCTCACCTGGTCGGCGGTCAGCGGGGCGGCCGGCTACAACGTCTACCGCCGCACCGCGGCCGGCAGCTACAACTTCGCCGCGCCGCTGAACGGCGCCAGCCCGGTGACGGGCACCGGCTACACCGATTCCGGTGCCGGCCTCGCCGCCAACGCCGGCTACGACTATGTCGTCCGGGCCGTCCAGGGCTCGCCGGCAGCCGAGAGCCCCAACAGCAACGAGCTGGCCGCAACGACATGGAGCCGTCCCGCGGCCCCGTCAGGGACGCCGACGGCCACGCCGCGCGCCGGGGCGCAGATCGCGCTGTCCTGGAGCGCGGTCGCCGGCGCCGCCGGCTACAACGTCTACCGCCGCACGACGGCCGGCAGCTACAACTACGCCTCCCCGCTCAACGGGGCGAGCCCCGTCACCTCGGCGTCCTACACCGACACGACCGCGGTCAACGGCACCGCGTACGACTACGTCGTGCGCACGGTCGTCGCGGGCAGCGCTGGCGCGCCGATCGAGAGCGTGAGCAGCACCGAGAGCGCAGCGGCGACCGCGGATTCGACCGCGCCGCTCGCTCCGGTCAGCGTCACCGTCGGAGCGGCGGCGGGCCCGCTGCTCGCGATCGCCAGCTGCGGCTATGCCGCCAGCACGCGCTTCGTCAACGCGGCCGGCCGCGCGGCCGTCCCGGTCACGGTCACGATCGCGACGCCCGAGACCGGCGAGACCGTGACGGTCTCGGCGACCACCGGCGCAGCGACGCCGGTCACGGTCACCGTGCCGGCGACCGCAACGAACGTCACGGCGACGCTCGACCTCAGCACGCTTGCCGACGGCGCGGTCACGGTCAGCGCCCGCACCGCCGACGCGCTCGGCAACGCGTCCGCATCCGTCGGCCCGAGCACGGCGACCGTCAAGGACACCGCCGCCGTGCTGGGGTCGCTCCAGTACGCCGATGCGAACAAGGGCACCGCGGACACGCTCGCCGGAGCGTCGGAGTGCGGCGCGCACATCACCGCCGTCGAGACGGCCGGGACGTCCGTCGGCTCGACGTACCCCGCGGCCGGCACCTTCACGGTCGGCTCCACCGGCAGCTTCAGCGGCTTCGCCGTCGACTCCATCAAGGGCGTGGGCCAGGGCACGGCGTACGGCTACGACGTGACGGCCACCGATCTGGCCGGCAACGCCGCCACGGTGGCGATCACGGGCACCGACACCGCCTGATCACGGAGAACGCCAACGTGCCAAGTGTCGGCAATCTCACCAGAACCGGGGATCGTCAAGACGGCGGCGATCGCCGATGATGTGGGTGCACATGTCCCGCGTCTTCGTCTGCGACGACATCCCCGAGTACCGCGCCCTGGTCCGCACCGTCCTCGACGCCGAGAGCGATCTCGAGGTCGTCGGCGAGGCGGGAACCGGAGCCGAGTGCCTGGCCGAAGCGCCGGGGCTCGAGCCCGATCTCGTCCTGCTCGACCTCGACATGCCGGGCCAGCACGGCCTCGACACGCTGCCGCTGCTGCGTGTCGCCGCGCCGCACGCCGCCATCGCGATCCTCAGCACCGACTGCGAGCAGGCGTCCAAGTGCCGCGCCCACAAGCTCGGCGCCGACGCCTACATCTGCAAGCCCCGCGACGTCTTCGACCTGCCCAGCGCGGTTCGCGAGTCGCTCGCCGCCGCGGCCTAGCCGCGACGCATCAACCGGCCGACCGCAGCCATCAGCTCGTCGGTCTTGGCCTCCCGGTCGGCGCCCTTCGCACCCATCACGCAGTGGTGGGCGTGGTCGTCGAGCAACCCCAGCGCGACCTTGTCGAGCGCGGCCTCGATCGCGCCGATCTGCGTCAGCACGTCGATGCAGTAGCGGTCGTCCTCGACCATCTTCTGCACGCCGCGAACCTGCCCCTCGATGCGGCGCAGGCGGGCGAGAAGCTCATCCTTCGAAGCGGAGTACCCACGGGCGATCGGCATGGTTGCCACTATACCCCCGGGGGGTATAGTCAGATCACATGGACGTCATCTGGCACGGCCTTAAGGACTCCTTCCTCATGGCCTGGGAGGTCTGGTGGGCGCTCGTCCTGGGCTTCGCGATCTCGGCGATCGTCCAGGCGTGGGTGCCGCGTGAGCGGATCGAGCGCGCGCTGTCGGGCTCGGGCGCCCGGCCCGTCGCGCTGGCCACCGGGCTCGGCGCGGCGTCGAGCTCGTGCTCCTACGCGGCGATCGCGATCGCCAAGTCGCTCTTCCAGAAGGGCGCGTCCGCCGCGTCGGCGCTCGCGTTCCAGTTCGCATCGACGAACCTCGTCTGGGAGCTCGGGCTCGTGCTGTGGGTGCTGATCGGCTGGCAGTTCACCCTGGCCGAGTACCTCGGCGGCATCGTGATGATCGTCCTGATGACGGTCCTGCTGCGGCTGTTCGTCAGCCGTGGGGTGGAAGAGGAGGCCCGCGCGTACGCGCGCGAGGCGGACACCGGCCACCAGCACCACATGGCGGGGGAGGAGCTGACCTGGCGCCAGCGCCTCACCAGCGCCGGCGCATGGTCCGACGTCGCCCACAACTTCCGCGGCGACTGGCAGATGCTGTGGAAGGAGATCGCGACGGGCTTCCTGCTCGCGGGCTTCATCGCGCAGTTCGGCAACGGGTTCTTCGAGTCGCTGTTCCTCCACAACGCGCCGGACCCGATCCCGACGATCGAGAACGTGGTCGTCGGCCCGCTGATCGCCGTGATCAGCTTCGTCTGCTCGGTCGGCAACGTCCCGCTCGCCGCCGTGCTGTGGAGCGGCGGGATCAGCTTCGCCGGCGTGCTGGCGTTCCTGTTCGCGGACCTCATCGTCCTGCCGATCCTCGCGATCTACCGCAAGTACTACGGCTGGAGCTTCACGCTGCGGATCACCGCGCTGATGCTGGTGACGATGATCCTCGCGGCGCTCGCGGTCGACGGGCTGTTCAGCGCCGCCGGCGCGATCCCGAGCGGGCCGCGGCCGAGCCGCGGCGACATCTTCGGCGCGCTCACCGTCAACTACAAGCTGTTCCTCAACGTCCTGGGGATCGCGATCTTCGCCGTGCTGTTCTGGATGACGGCGCGCCGCGGCGCCACCGATCCGGTGTGCGGGATGAAGGTCGACAAGGCCAAGGCGGTCACGGCCGAGATCGACGGCCGGACCGTCTACTTCTGCTCAGAGCACTGCGCCCATTCGTTCAGCGCGGAGCGAGCGTCAGCGTGACCGCACCCGTCGCGGCGGGCAGCTCC
>Ga0070660_100003580_pt1 | contig 10722 bp, 9 predicted proteins | sample KBSC33metaG_FD_64670 | JGI IMG/M metagenome (GOLD analysis project Ga0070660, IMG submission 64670) | Corn rhizosphere microbial communities from Kellogg Biological Station, Michigan, USA - KBS C3-3 metaG | ecosystem: Host-associated > Plants > Roots > Rhizosphere > Soil ... | reverse complement strand
GCGCCGCGGACTTGCGCCGATGGGGCGCTATGTCGGCATGGCGGTCGCCGGCACCGAGCCCGACGAAATGGGAATCGGCCCGATCGATGCGGTCACCAAGCTGCTCAAGCGCTTCGACCTGAAGGGCGACGACATCGGCCTGTGGGAATTGAACGAGGCGTTCGCGGTGCAGGTGCTCTACAGCGCCGACCAGCTCGGGATCCCGGAGGACCGGATGAACGTGGATGGCGGTTCGATCTCGATCGGCCATCCCTATGGCATGAGCGGAGCCCGCATGACCGGCCACGCCCTCATCGAGGGCAAGCGCCGCGGCGTGCGTTATGTCGTGGTGACGATGTGCGTCGGCGGCGGCATGGGCGCCGCGGGCTTGTTCAAGGTGCTGTAACCGGGATCCTTGAACCCAAACGGCCGCACGCGGGTTGATCCTCCCAAACAGGGAGGAACCCGATGCCCGTTTCCGAACAGCCGCTGGTCGAACGCATTGCGCGGGTGCTTGCCGGCGCCGCGCTCAGCAGCAACGCCGAGGGGAGCGATCCGTCGGCCGCCGAGAAAATCGACCGCGTGTGGCGCGAGCATATGAACCAGGCGCTTGCCGTCCTCCACACGATTCGCGAACCGGACGACGAGATGGCTTCGGCCGGCGATGCCGCGGTCTGGCGCAAGATGGTCGAAGCAGCGATCGCCGAGAACGTGGGCTAGGCGCCCTTCGTCATTGCGAGCGTAGCGAAGCAATCCAGCGGCGCATGGATTACCGCGTCGCTGCGCTCCTCGCAATGACGCCTACTGGTTAGCCCCGACGAACTTTTCGACCACCGGCGCGATTTGCTCGCGCCATTTGCGGCCGTTGAAGATGCCGTAGTGCCCGACGTCTTTGGCGAGGAAATATTGCTTCTTCGCCTTGGCGAGCTTGGTCGCGATGTCGAGCGCGGCCTTGGTCTGACCGATGCCCGAAATGTCATCGCGCTCGCCTTCGATCGCCAGCAAGGCAGTGTCGCGGATGGCGTCGGGACGGACCAGCCGCCCGCGATGCTCCATTTCGCCCTTGGGCAGCAGATGCTGCTGGAACACGACATCCACCGTCTGCAGGTAGAATTCCGCGGTCATGTCGCAGACCGAGCGATATTCGTCGTAGAATTTCTGGGTTGCCGTGGCGCTTTCCTCGTCGCCGACGACGAGGTGCTTGAACATTTCCCAATGGCTGACGAGGTGCGAGCCCAAGTTCATCGTCATGAAACCGGCAAGCTGAAGGAAGCCCGGATAGACCTTCCGGCCCGCGCCCGGGTAGATCATCGGCACGGTCGCGATCACGTTCTGCTCGAACCAGCTGAACGGCCGCTGCGTCGCCAGCGTGTTGACAGCGGTCGGCGCCTCGCGTGTGTCGACCGGACCGCCCATCATGGTCAGCGTCTTCGGCCGCCACGGGTTCTTGTCCTCGTTCATCAGTGCGGTCGCGGCGAACGCCGGGACCGAAGGCTGGCAGACGGCGAGCATGTGCGGGCGGTCGCCGGTTTTCTCGCCGATCAGCTCAAGGAACTCGACGACATAATCAATGTAGTCGTCGAGATCGAAGCTGCCCTCCGACTGCGGCACCAGCTTCGCGTCGCGCCAGTCGGTGATGTAGACGTCGAAGCTCGGCAGCAACCGCTCGACCGTGCCGCGCAGCAGGGTCGCATAGTGGCCCGACATCGGCGCGACGATAAGCAGCCGCGGCCCGCCGTTCACGCCCTCGCGATAGAAATGCTTGAGCTGTCCGAACGGCTTGCGGAGCAGGATCTCCTCGTTGACCGGCACGTCCTTGCCGCCGACGTGGACCGATTCGATCCCGAATTCAGGCTTACCATGGGGCGCGGTTGCATGCGCGAACACCTCGAGGCTCGCGGCGACCACCGGCCCCATCGAGCTGTAGCCCCACGGATTGGCCGGATTATTGAGCCAGCCGGCTCCGAGCCCGGCTAGCTTGCTCGCACCTGCGAGAAGGGAGCGTTGGACTTCATAAGCATCGTAAAGCATCGCACCTCGCAAGCACCCCTAACAACAGATGTGGCGGGGCTTGGCTCCGCTGGCAAGGGCGATGTTGCAGCGCAAAAAACGAGCGGAGGATCCTCTACGAAGCCGCATCCTCGAATTCGGCGGCGATTTCGGGCTCGGCGCGCTGATCGTTAGGAGCCGGCGCCTGCTCGGACTCGGGCTTGGCGGCCGGCAGCACTTCGATGATCTCCGCGATCCGGTAGCGCTCAGACAGGACGTCGTGATCGGGTCCGTAGGACGTTTCGAGATCGACGCGGCAGCGCAATGCGTCGCCTGGGCGGATATCGAGCTCGCGCCGATAGAAACGGTCGAGCATGGTTCCGGGCTCAGCCACCGCGGTGGTGCGCGTGTCGCCATGCTTCAGCTGCCATTCGCGCGTGCCTGAATAGTCCGGCATCTCAACGACGAAAATCATGTCAGCCGAATGGTTGACCAGCTTGCGCGCCAGCAAGAGGGTGCGCGGATCGGCGATGCGCTTGGCCGGGTCGACGGCGGTCGAGCCGTTGTTGGTGTTGATGCGGATCGATTCGCCGCTTCCCACCGCCTGCTTGGCATTTTGCCAGGCGACGATCGCGCTCACGAGATCGGCCGACGAGGGCAGCGCCGGATGCGCCGCGGTCGTGATCGATGTCCCCCAGGCGAGCACGCGGATCGCCTGCTGGAGATCGGCGAGCTGAAGCGTCGGCGAACCGTCCATCCAAGCAACGATCGCCAGCGTCCCGCGGGCGAGGAACTTGAGCAGCGAAGCATCGGACGAATCCGCGAGCGCGCCATTGCCCTTGACCTCCACGCGCAGCCACAAAGAGAGGCTCCGCTTTGCGATTTCCTCAAGCACGGCAACCGTGCCGAGCCGCACGGGGACCGAGCCGGCGAGCGCGCGATACGACGCCTCGACCGCGTCGGCGACCCGGCGCGCGCGATCGACGTCGAGCGCGCGGCCCGAACCGGGCTTGCCGCCGATTTCGATTACCACGTCGCTGTCGCCGAGCTCGCGCAGCAAGTCGGAAAAGCCGGGCCGCTCCTGAATTTCGTCCGAAACCATGGGTTCACTCGCCTGATTCGTTAATCATCCATTTACTAGCCCTTCCCCACCGCAGGGCAACCGCTTCAAACTTGTACAGAATACCCATACCGGACCGGGCATTTGAGGCCGTAGGAGCGGGCTGTTAGGGAGCCAACATGGCCATCAACTCCGCCAGCCGCCCGAAAGGTCGCTCAATTCGCAACCTGCGCATGGTGTGGGGTTTCGCGCTCCATTATCGCGGGCACATCTCCGTCGCCGCGCTCGCGCTGCTGGTCGCGGCGGGCGCGACATCGGGCGTCCCCTACGCGTTCAAGCTGATCATCGACAAAGGCTTCGCCCACGGCGCCGGCACGACGCAGGACATCGCGCGCTGGTTCGAATATCTGCTCTTCCTGGTGTTCGTGCTCTCGCTGGCGACCGCGACCCGTTATTATTTCGTCTCATGGCTCGGCGAGCGCACCGTGGCCGACATCCGGCTGGCCGTTCACCGCAACCTGCTGCGCCTGTCACCCGGCTTCTTCGAGGAAAACCGCCCGGCCGAGATCACCTCGCGCATCACCGTCGACACGACCATCATCGAGCAGGTTGTCGGGACGACGGTGTCGGTCGCGCTACGCAATGCAATCCTCGGCATCGCCTGCATCGTCATCCTGTTCGCGTTGGCTCCGAAGCTCGCGTTGGCGATCCTCGCCGGCGCGATCATCGTCGTGCTTCCCGCCGCGATCCTCGGCCGCCGCGTGCGTGCGATCTCGACCCGCAGCCAGGACCGCATCGCCGATGTCAGCACCGTCACCAGCGAGGTGCTCGGCGCGATGAAGATCGTCCAGGCGTTCAATCAACAAGGGCGCGAGGCGACGCGCTTCGCCGACGCGGTGCAGCGCGTGTTCGCGACCGCCAAGCGGCGCATCTTCGTCCGTGCGGTCATGACGGCGATCGTCATTTTCCTCATTTTCGGCGCGATCACTTTGGTGATCTGGCAGGGCGCGATCGAGGTTGCCGCGGGCCGGATCACCGGCGGCACGATTGCCGCCTTCGTGCTCTACGGCGGCCTGCTTGCCGGTGCGTTCGGCAATCTGACCGAAGTCTATGGGGACCTGCTGCGCGCCGCCGGCGCGTCCGAGCGATTGTCCGACCTGCTCGACGCCGAGCCCGACATCCGCGCGCCGGCTAAGCCGGTGCGGCTGCCTGAGCCGCCGCTCGGGCAGCTCGCGTTCGAGCATGTCACCTTCCATTACCCGACCCGGCGCGAGGTCTCGGCGCTCGAGGATTTCAGCCTCACCGTCCGCTCGCAGGAACGGCTGGCGCTGGTCGGGCCGTCGGGCGCCGGCAAGACCACGATCTTCCAGCTCGCCGAGCGCTTCTACGACCCGCAGGCCGGACGCGTGCTGCTCGACGGCGTCGACCTGCGCGATGCCGACCCCGCCGACATCCGTCAGCGGATCGCGATGGTACCGCAGGAGACGGTTCTGTTCGCCGCGTCGGCGCGCGACAATTTGCGTTACGGAAACTGGAACGCGAGCGAGGACCAGCTGTGGCAGGCGGCGCGCGACGCCAATGCCGAGGAGTTCCTGCGCGCGCTTCCGGACGGCCTCGATACGTTCATGGGCGAAGGCGGCGCGCGACTTTCGGGCGGCCAGCGCCAGCGCATCGCGATCGCCCGCGCCCTGCTGCGCGATGCCCCGTTGCTGCTGCTCGACGAAGCGACGTCAGCGCTCGACGCGGAAAGCGAGCGGCTGGTGCAGGACGCGCTCGACCGCCTGATGGAGCACCGGACGACGATCGTGATCGCACATCGCCTGGCGACGGTGCGCGCGGCCGACCGCATCGTGGTGATGGACGGCGGACGAATCGTCGAGGAAGGCACGCACGCGACGCTCAGCGCGCGCGGCGGCCTTTACGCGCGTCTCGCGCGCCTGCAATTCGAAGACGCGGCCTAGGCGTTCGAGCCGCCGCCGTTCCCGCCGGAGCTGCCGCCGCGGCGGCGGGAGCTCGAACCGCGCGAGCGCGATGACGTGCTGCGGCTGGTGGTGCGCTTTGCTGCGCTGGCGGGCTTGGCGCGGCTCGTGGAACTCGAACCAGTCGACGACTTTGCGGCGGCCGGCTTCTTCGCGCCGGTCGAGCGCGAAGCGGTCGAGCGCTTGACCGTCGAACCGCTACTCTTGCGCGCGCTCGAACCGCGCGCCGAAGATCCGCCGGAACTCGAGCGTGCGCCGCCGCTCGTCTCCTCCTCGGTCCATTTCCCCGACAGCACACGCTGCGCCGCGTCGGCGACAGCCTCGGCAATCAGCGAACCCAATTTGGTCGCGCTCGCCATCATGTTGCTTGCCGCCTGCGACGCGGTGTCGGCGGCGTCGAGGCCCGCATCGCGGATCGCGCGACGAGCCTTGGGGCTGGCACTGATCGCCGCCGCGGCCGCAGCCAGTCCAGCCGCGAGCATCTCCTTGCTCATCGCCGCCTTGGCGAGCTTGTCGACCGTGGTTTCGTTGTTCGAGCTCGACGAATCCGAGGAACTCGACGAACCCCTGCGCGCGGATTTGGCCATCGCTTCATCTCCTCCGTTGCCACGAAAGACACTTAAGAGCCGTAACGGTTCCCGAATGAGTACGGCAAGAGCGCACGCGTCGCGCCGACCGCGGAATATGTAAAGGGCACCGCCGCGGCGTTGCGCAGCGATGCCCTTCGACATGGTCAGCGGCCGGAAGTGAACGGCCGTTCGTCAGCGTTTAGGGACGAACACCCCTTTCCGACCTCCCTGCTGAACCATGAGACATCGGATCACCTCCTTTCGCTGCGTTGAAGCCGTAACGAAGATGAGTCGTAATCGGGTTCAAGACAAGACTTGTAATGCCGTGAACATTCGGCAATCTTCGTCGCTTCGCGCTCGCAAAGCGGACAGGCTCAGGCGCGGCAATCCTCGATCACACGCGATGCTTCGGGCCAGGGCGGAAGCACCAGCGGCGGCTCGGTGCCAACGCTGAACCCGATGCGGCCACGGCTGCTGGTGATCGCGTCGAGCAAGGGATCGGTCGCGGCTAGCGCGATCGTCAGCCGCCCGGTCGCGGGATTGAAGCTCGACGGCACACTGCGCGTCAGCGAGCTGGTCCAGACATTGATGAACGGGGCCGCGGCGGATGCCGCCTTGGCGATGCTTAGCTGGCGCGTCGCGCGCGTGCAGTGGATCCACAGTTGCGGATTGCCCGACGGGTCGGCGAAGCGCGCCTCGCTGCCGTCGGTCGTCGCCGCGTAGCTCCAATTGCCGGCGATCGGCGCGACATAGCTGAGGTCGGCAATCGGCGCCTGGGCATTCAGCGACGAGGCGGCGGCCAGCGCGAACGCTGCGAGTATGCGGTGCTTCATGGAGTTCAGCGGCTCAGACGGTCGACTTTGGCCTGGAGTTCGGCGAGCTCAGCTTTCAATTGGTCGACGTCGCTCTTGCCGGCCGGCTTCGGCTCGGCCTTCGACTTGCCGGTGAAGGCCTGCGCGGCATCTTCGAACATCGCCATGTTGCGCTTGGCGAGGTCCGCGAAAACGTTGCCGGCGAACGCGTCCTTGACCGTGCTCTGGTTGCGCTGGAACGCATCCATCGCGGCTTCGAGATATTGCGGGACGAAGTTTTGCATCGAATTGCCGTAGAGGCCGATCAGCTGCTTCAAGAAATTGATCGGCAGCATGGTCGATCCGCGCGCTTCCTCGTCAACGATGATCTGGGTCAGCACCTGGCGCGTGATGTCCTCGCCACTCTTGGCGTCGACAACTTCGAACTCGCGGCCCTCGCGAACCATTTGCGCGAGGCGGTCGAGCGTGATGTAGGTCGAGCTTTCCGTGTCATACAGGCGCCGGTTGGCGTATTTCTTGATAACCACCTTGCCCGAACCCTTGGCCATGAACAGCTCCCAAAACGCGACAATGGGCTTACTACCGGAGGATAGTGCGCTGCAACATGAACGCGCGCCGCGCCCGCTGCCGCTGTTTCTCGAATTGGTACGCGAGGTTGCGACCAGCGACGCGGCGCTCGCCGCCAAGGCGCTCGCGGGTTTGCGCGCCTACGGACGCGCGCCGCGGCGCGAGCGGCCGGCGCCCCGGCCGGAAATTGCGCGGGTCGGCGGCGCGACGCTGCGCGATCATGGCGGCCACGGGCCGCCGGCGGTGCTGGTGCCGTCGTTGATCAACCCACCGCGCATTCTCGATCTCGACGAGCAAGTGTCGCTCGCCGGTGCGGTAGCGCGGATGGGACGGCGCGTGCTGCTGCTCGACTGGGGCAAGGCCGATGAGCGGCGCGAGCTCGACGTCGCCGGCCATGTCAGCGAACTGCTGCTGCCGCTGCTTCGTGAGTTGGACGAAACGGCCGCGCTGGCCGGTTATTGCCTCGGCGGCACGATGGCGATCGCCGCGGCCAATCTAACAAAGGTCGAGCGAGTGGCGACGCTCGCCGCGCCCTGGCACTTTGCGCGCTATCCGCGAGCGTCGAAAACGGCGCTGCAGCATATGTGGCGCCACTCCGAAACAGCCGCCAAGGCACTCGGTGCGCTGCCGATGGAAGTGCTACAGGCAGCGTTCTGGTCGCTCGACCCGCAGCGGACCGTTCGCAAGTTTGCCGAGTTCGGGCGCCTCGATCCAGCCAGCCCGGAGGCACGGCGGTTTGTCGAGCTCGAGGAATGGGCCAACGAGGGCGAGCCCCTGCCCTATCCCGCGGCAAAGGAGCTAATCGAAGAGCTGTTCGAAAAGGACCGGCCGGGCTCGGAGCGCTGGACGTTTGCCGACCGCATTGTGTCCGACAAGCTGCCGGTCCCGTCGCTCCATCTCACCGCCGAGCACGATCTCATCGCTCCGCCGCAGACCGCAGCGTCGGGCGAAGTCATCGCCATTGCGGCTGGCCATGTCGGGATGATCGTCGGCTCCAGCCGCGCCCGGCTGCACGAGCAATTGCGCCGCTTCCTTGCTTGAAGCACGGGGCGCCGCCCGCTAAGCGAGCGCTCCAAAGCACCCGTAGCTCAGCTGGATAGAGCGTTGCCCTCCGAAGGCAAAGGCCACAGGTTCGAATCCTGTCGGGTGCGCCACCTTCTAGAGCGGCGGCATGGCTGACGAGACCTCCTCGAAGCGCGATTCACAACGCACCTGGGGAGGGCGGTTCGGCAGCGGGCCGGATGCGCTGATGACGCGCATCAATGCCTCGATCCGGTTCGACAAACGGCTGTGGAGCGAGGATATCGCGGCGTCGAAGGCGCATGCGGCGATGCTGCGCGACCAGGGCATCATTTCCCATGGCGATGCCGCGGCGATCCTCGAAGGACTCGACCTCATCGCCGGAGAGTATCAGCGCGACGACGTGCCCGAGCGGGTCGAGCTCGAGGACATCCACATGACCGTCGAGCACCGGCTCGGCGAATTGATCGGACCCGCGGCCGGGCGGCTGCACACGGCGCGGTCGCGCAACGACCAGGTCGCGACCGATTTCCGGCTTTGGGTGCGCGCTGCGTGCGATGAAGCCGTTGATGCCATTCGCGCGCTGCAGCGGGTGCTGGTCGAACGCGCCGACGAGCATGCCGACACGGTCATGCCCGGTTTCACCCATTTGCAAGTCGCGCAGCCGGTAACGCTCGGCCATCATTTGATGGCTTATTATGAGATGCTCCGGCGCGACATCTCGCGCTTTAGCGACGCGCGGGCGCGGATGAACGAGAGCCCGCTCGGCGCCGCGGCGCTAGCCGGCACCGGCTTTGCGATCGACCGCCACGCGACCGCCGATGCGCTCGGCTTCGACCGGCCGACCGCCAACAGCCTCGACAGCGTTTCCGACCGCGACTTCGCGCTCGATTATCTCTCGGCCGCTGCGCAATGCAGCCTGCACCTGTCGCGGCTTGCCGAGGAGCTGATCAACTGGGCCAGCGCGCCGTTCGGTTTCGTGAAGCTCAGCGACCAATTCTCGACCGGCTCGTCGATCATGCCCCAGAAGCGCAACCCCGACGCGGCCGAACTGGTGCGCGGGCACAGCGGGCGCATGGTTGGGGCCCTGACGGCGCTGATGGTGACGATGAAGGGCCTGCCGCTCGCTTATTCGAAGGACATGCAGGACGACAAGGAGCCGGTATTCGAGACGCGCGACCTGCTGATCCTGTCGCTCGAGGCGCTCGCGGGCATGGTCGAGACGGTCGAGTTCGTGCCGGAGCGAATGCGCGCCGCGGCGGCGCAGGGCTATTCGACCGCAACCGACCTTGCCGACTGGCTGGTGCGCGAGGCCGACGTGCCGTTCCGCGAGGCGCACCACATCACCGGTCGCGCGGTGAAAGCGGCGGAGGAGCGCGGCTGCGATCTCGCCGATTTGCCCATCGATGCCCTCCGCGCGATCGACGAGCGGATCGACGCACGCGTGTTCGACGTGCTCAGCGTCGATGCGTCGGTACGCAGCCGGACAAGCTACGGCGGCACCGCGCCCGTGCGCGTGCGCGAGCAGATTGAGACCGCGAGGGAAGCACTCAACTCGTCACCCCGGACTTGATCCGGGGCCTGCGTGGCTTTTCTTCCCCAGCAAAGAAGAGGCGGATCCCGGCTCAAGGCCGGGATGACGGTTACGAGTTCCGCCGATCCCGCTGGGCGAGTGTGCGGAGGCGCAGCGCGTTCAATCGGATGAAGCCCGCCGCGTCGCGGTGGTCGTAGCTGCCGCTGCCTTCCTCGAATGTCACCAGGTCCTGGTCGTAGAGCGACTGGTCGCTTGTCCGGCCAATTACGGTCGCATTTCCCTTGTAGAGCTTCATGGTGACGCGGCCACTGACATGCTGCTGGCTGAAATCGATGGCAGCCTGGAGCATTTCGCGCTCGGGCGCGAACCAAAAGCCGTTGTAGATGAGGCTCGCATATTTCGGCATCAGCTCGTCCTTGAGGTGCATCGCGCCGCCGTCGAGGGTGATGCTCTCGATACCGCGGTGGGCGGCGAGCAGGATCGTGCCACCGGGCGTCTCATAGACCCCGCGCGACTTCATGCCGACGAAGCGGTTCTCGACCAGGTCGAGCCGGCCGATGCCATTGTCGTGGCCGAGCTGGTTCAGCCTGGTCAGCAGGGCGGCCGGCGACAGCCTCTCGCCGTCGATCGCGACCGGGTCGCCGCGCTCAAAATTGATCGTGATGATAGTCGCCTTGTCCGGCGCGTCCTCGGGCGAGATGGTGCGCTGGTGGACATATTCGGGCGCCTCGGCCGCCGGGTCCTCGAGCACCTTCCCCTCGGACGACGAGTGAAGCAAATTGGCGTCGATCGAGAAGGGCGCCTCGCCACGCTTGTCCTTGGCGATCGGGATCTGGTGCTTCTCGGCGAAATCGAGCAGCGCCTCGCGGCTCTGGAAGCTCCACTCGCGCCACGGCGCGATCACCTTGATGTCGGGCTCGAGAGCATAATAGCCGAGCTCGAACCGAACCTGGTCATTGCCCTTGCCGGTCGCGCCATGACAGACCGCGTCGGCGCCGACTGCCCTCGCGATCTCAATCTGGCGCTTGGCAATCAGCGGCCGGGCAATCGACGTGCCGAGGAGGTAGTCGCCCTCGTACTGCGTGTTGGCGCGGAACATCGGGAACACGAAGTCCCGAACGAATTCCTCGCGCAGGTCCTCGATGAAGATATTTTCGGGGCGAACGCCGAGCATCTCCGCCTTGCGCCGCGCGGGCTCGACCTCCTCGCCCTG
>Ga0070660_100003573_pt1 | contig 10737 bp, 9 predicted proteins | sample KBSC33metaG_FD_64670 | JGI IMG/M metagenome (GOLD analysis project Ga0070660, IMG submission 64670) | Corn rhizosphere microbial communities from Kellogg Biological Station, Michigan, USA - KBS C3-3 metaG | ecosystem: Host-associated > Plants > Roots > Rhizosphere > Soil ... | reverse complement strand
GAGGCGATCACCGAGCTCGCGATGTACCGGAAGTTCGCCGATGCAGTAAAGGTGCCGATCCTCGCCAACCTCACCGAGTTCGGCCGGACGCCGCTTTTCACCGTCGACGAAATCGCCAGCGCCGACGTCGCCATCGCGCTCTACCCGCTGTCGGCATTCCGCGCGATGAACAAGGCGGCATTGCACGTTTACGAGACGCTGCGCCGCGACGGTACGCAGAAGCGCGTCGTCGACACGATGCAGACGCGCAACGACCTGTACGATTTCCTCGGCTACCACGACTACGAGCGCAAGCTCGACCAACTCTTCGCGCGCACCAGGGAAGGCTAGCGCATTCACCGATGACGACGACCACCGACGCGCCGGCCACGGCGCTCAAGCCCAAGAAATCGGTTGCCCTGTCCGGGGTCACCGCCGGCAACACCGCGCTTTGCACGGTCGGGCGCACCGGCAACGATCTGCACTACCGCGGCTACGACATCCTCGACATGGCCGAACAGTCGGAGTTCGAGGAGATTGCCTACCTGCTCGTGCACGGCAAGCTGCCGGCGCGGGCCGAGCTCGCCGCCTATCATACGAAGCTGCGCTCGATGCGCGGCATCCCGGCGCCGCTGCGGACGGTGCTCGAGGCCATTCCCGCTTCCGCGCATCCGATGGATGTGATGCGCACCGGCGTGTCGGTGCTCGGCAGCCTGCTGCCCGAGCACAAGAAGCACGATGTCGCCGGTGCGCGCGACATCGCCGACCGCCTGATGGCCTCGCTCGGCTCGATGCTGCTGTACTGGTACCACTACAGCCACGACGGCGTGCGCATCGACGTCGAAACCGACGATGCGTCGATCGGCGGGCATTTCCTGCACCTGCTGCACCGCCGGCCGCCGTCGACGTCGTGGGTGCGCGCGATGCACACGTCGCTCAATCTCTACGCCGAGCACGAGTTCAACGCATCGACGTTCACCGCGCGGGTCATCGCCGGCACCGGCTCCGACATGTACTCGGCGATCACCGGCGCCATCGGTGCGCTGCGCGGGCCGAAGCACGGCGGCGCGAACGAATTCTCGTTCGAGGTGCAGAAGCGCTACGCGACGCCCGACGAGGCGGAAGCCGACATCCGCCGGCGCGTGGCCGCGCGCGAGGTGGTGATCGGCTTCGGGCACCCGGTCTATACGATCGCCGACCCGCGCAACAAGGTGATCAAGGAAATCGCGCGCGCGCTGTCGGCCGAAGCCGGCGACACGAAGATGTTCGACATCGCCGAGCGGCTCGAAGCGGTGATGTGGGACGCAAAGAAGATGTTCCCGAACCTCGACTGGTTCTCCGCCGTGAGCTACCACATGATGGGCGTCCCGACGGCGATGTTCACGCCGCTGTTCGTCATTGCGCGCACCGCCGGCTGGGCCGCGCACGTGATCGAGCAGCGAGAGGATGGAAAGATCATCCGGCCGTCGGCGCACTACACCGGGCCCGAGGATCGGAAGTTCGTGCCGCTCGACGAAAGGGCGTAGGACATGTCCTCCGCGACCCACAGCACGGTCCGCCCCGCCGCCGACCAGGTCCTGGTCGACATCGCCGACTACGTCGCGAACTACGCGATCCACGCCACCGAGGCCTACGCAACCGCGCACTACTGCCTGCTCGACACTCTGGGTTGCGGGTTCGAGGCGCTCACCTACCCCGCCTGCACGAAGCTGCTCGGGCCGATCGTTGCCGGCACGATCGTGCCCGGCGGTGCGAAAGTGCCGGGCACCGGCTACCAGCTCGACCCGGTGCACGCGGCGTTCAACCTGGGCGCGATGATCCGCTGGCTCGACTTCAACGACACCTGGCTTGCCGCCGAATGGGGTCATCCGTCCGACAACCTGGGCGGCATCCTGATGACCGCCGACTGGCTGTCGCGCAGCGCCGTCGCCGCCGGCCGCGCGCCGCTAACCGTGCAGGACGTGCTGACGGCGATGATCAAGGCGCACGAGATCCAGGGTGTCATCGCGCTCCAGAATAGCTTCAACCGCGCCGGCCTCGACCACGTCGTGCTCGTCAAGGTGGCGACGACGGCGGTCGTCGCGAACATGCTCGGCCTGTCGCGCGACGAGGTGATCAACGCGTTGTCGCTCGCATTCGTCGACGGCCAGAGCCTGCGCACCTACCGCCATGCGCCGAACACCGGCTCGCGCAAGAGCTGGGCCGCCGGCGATGCGACGTCGCGCGGCGTGCGCCTCGCGTTGATCGCCAAGTCCGGCGAGATGGGCTATCCGTCGGCGCTGACCGCGAAGACGTGGGGGTTCTACGACGTGCTCTTCAAGGGCCAGCCGTTCCGCTTCCAGCGGCCCTACGGCAGCTACGTGATGGAGCACGTGCTGTTCAAAATCAGCTTTCCCGCCGAATTCCACGCGCAGACGGCGGTCGAAGCAGCCATGCAACTCCATCCGCTGGTTCGCGACCGCCTCCCGCAGATCCGCCGCATCACGATCCGTACGCACGAATCGGCGATCCGCATCATCGACAAGAAGGGTCCCCTCGCCAATCCCGCCGACCGCGACCACTGCATCCAGTACATGGTCGCGGTGCCGCTGATCTTCGGCCACCTCACGGCGGCCGATTACGAGGACGCGGTCGCCGCCGATCCGCGCATCGACGCGCTGCGCGAGAAGATCGTCTGCGTCGAGGATCCGCAGTTCACGCGCGACTACCTCGACCCGAACAAGCGCTCGATCGCCAATGCGATCACCGTCGAGTTCGACGACGGCAGCCGCACCCCCGAAGTCGTCGTCGAGTATCCGATCGGCCATCGCCGCCGCCGCGAGGAAGGCATTCCGCTGCTGCTCGAGAAATTCCGCATCAACGTCGCGCGCCGCTTCGCCGCGAAGCAGCAGCAGGCGATCCTCGACGTCGCGCTCGATCGGAAGCGGCTCGCGGCGATACCGGTGCACGCGTTCGTGGATCTGCTGGTGTGACGCCCGTGCGCCTTCTCGTCGTCGCGTCGGTCGCGGCTTTCGCCGCACTGCCGGCACTCGCCGCCGACTACCCCAAGCTCCAATCGGGCCTGTGGGAGATGCAGCGCTCGTCCGATCGGCCCGACACGCAGCCGAATCGCGCGACGATGTGCCTCGACGACTCGGTGCAAAAGGAATTGTTCGACATGGCGGGCGCGATGCAAGGCACGTGCAGCAAGCACGAGTTCAAGTTCTCGGGCAACCGCGGCCGCGGCGACTTCGTTTGCGCCATGGGCGGCAGCACGATGCGCTCGAAATCGACGATGGTCGTCGAGGACGGCCGCTCCTATCGCACCGAGATCGACACGACGTACGACCCGCCGCTCATGGGTCACGCGCACATGAAGACGGTGGTCACCGCGCGCCACGTCGGCGCGTGCAAGGCGGGACAGCGGCCGGGCGACCTGGTGTTGCCGAACGGCCAGACGATGAACATGCACGACATCCTCGCCGGCGCGCGCAGCGGGCACGGCGTCGCGGGCACCGTCCAACCGGTCCCGCGCAAGCCCGCGCCGCCTGCGCAGAAATAGAACGGACTCCACGATGGCACACAACCTCTTCGATTCGCTCAGGACGTTCCCGCTCGCATCGGGCGCCACCGCCCACTACTACGCGTTGCCCGCGCTCGAGAAGGCCGGCGTCGGGCGCGTCAGCCGCCTTCCGGTGTCGATGCGCATCGTGCTCGAAAGCGTGCTGCGCAACTGCGACGGGCAGAAAGTCACGGAGCAGCACGTGCGGCAGGTCGCGAACTGGGCACCGAACGCGGCGCGCGCGGAAGAGATTCCGTTCGTCGTCGCGCGCGTCGTGCTGCAGGACTTCACCGGCGTGCCGCTGCTCTGCGACCTCGCCGCGATGCGCAACGTCGCCGCCGACATGGGCCGCGATCCGAAGCTGATCGAGCCGCTCGTGCCCGTCGACCTCGTCGTCGACCACTCGGTGATGATCGACCGCTACGGCGCGCCCGGCGCGCTCGATCTCAACATGCGGCTCGAGTTCCAGCGCAACGCCGAGCGTTACCAGTTCATGAAATGGGGGATGCAGGCGTTCGATACGTTCAAGGTCGTTCCGCCGGGCATCGGCATCGTGCACCAGGTGAACCTCGAATTCCTGGCGCCCGGCGTGCACGCCAGGGACGGCGTCTGCTTTCCCGACACGCTCGTGGGCACCGACAGCCATACGACGATGATCAACGGCATCGGCGTCGTCGGCTGGGGCGTCGGCGGCATCGAAGCCGAAGCGGGCATGCTCGGCCAGCCGGTGTACTTCCTGACGCCCGACGTCATCGGCGTCGAGCTCGCGGGGCGGCTCCCCGAGGGCGCGACGGCGACCGACCTCGTGCTCACCGTCACCGAAATGCTTCGTCGCGAAAAAGTCGTCGGCAAGTTCGTCGAGTTCTTCGGCGAAGGTGCGGCGAGCCTGTCGGTTCCGGACCGCGCGACGATCGGCAACATGGCGCCCGAATACGGCGCGACGATGGGCTTCTTCCCGGTCGACGCGGCGACGGTCGCGTACCTGCGCGCGACCGGGCGCAGCGATGCCGCGCTCGACGCGTTCGAGCGCTACTACAAGGCGCAAAACCTGTTCGGCATGCCGCGCGCCGGCGACATCGACTACACGAAGACGGTGCGTCTCGATCTCGCATCGATCACGCCGTCGGTCGCGGGTCCGAAGCGCCCGCAGGACCGCATCGAGCTGCCGAAGCTCGGCGCGCGCTTCGCCGAGCTCTTCAGCAAGTCGATGTCCGAGAACGGCTTTGCGCAAGCGCCCGAACGGCTGCACGAGCGCCACGCGACCGCGCCGATGGTGCCGGGGCGCGGGCAGCTCGGCGATCCGATGGCGTGCGGCGCGCCGGCTGGCGCAACGCCGTCACCGAAGCCGATCGACATCGGCAACGGCGACGTGCTGATCGCCGCCATCACGTCGTGCACGAACACGTCGAATCCCAGCGTGCTGCTCGCGGCGGGCCTGCTCGCGAAGAAGGCGGTCGAGAGAGGACTCACGGTCGAGCCGCACGTGAAGACGTCGCTCGCGCCCGGCTCGCGCGTCGTGACCGACTATCTGACGAAGACCGGTCTGCTTCCGTATCTGCAGCAGCTCGGCTTCGACGTCGCCGCGTACGGTTGCACGACGTGCATCGGCAACGCCGGCGACCTGGCGCCCGAGATCAACGACGCGATCACGAGCAACGATCTCGTCTGCGCGGCCGTGCTGTCGGGCAATCGCAACTTCGAGGCGCGCATCCATCCGAACCTCAAGGCGAATTTCCTCATGTCGCCGCCGCTCGTCGTCGCGTTCGCGATCGCGGGCACCGTGCTGCGCGACATCGTGAACGAGCCGCTCGCGCAAGGACGCGACGGCCCCGTGTACCTGCGCGACGTCTGGCCGTCGAACGAGGAAGTGAACGCGCTCCTCGATTACGCGCGCGACCCCGCCACGTTCCGCAGGCTCTACGGCGATCTCGCGAACGCCAATCCGATGTGGTCGACGATCGCCGGCTCGACCGGACAGGTGTACGACTGGCCGGCGTCGACGTACATCGCGAAGCCGCCGTTCTTCGACGGCTTCGGGATGACGCCGCCGCCGATGACCGACATCCGCGGCGCGCGCACGCTCGGCATCTTCGGCGACTCGGTGACCACCGACCACATCTCGCCGGCCGGCTCCATCAAGCCGACGTCGCCCGCCGGCATCTTCCTGCAGGAACGCGATGTCTCGGTCGCGAACTTCAACAGTTACGGCGCGCGCCGCGGCAACCACGAGGTGATGCTGCGCGGCACGTTCGCGAACGTGCGCATCAAGAACCTGATGCTGCCGCCGAAGGCCGACGGCACGCGCATCGAAGGCGGCGTCACGCTCTACTACGGCAGCGGCGCGCCCGAGCAGATGCCGATCTACGATGCGGCGATGCACTATCAGCAGCGTGGCATTGCGACGGTCGTGCTCGGCGGCGAGGAGTACGGCACCGGCAGCTCGCGCGACTGGGCGGCGAAGGGCACGCAACTGCTCGGCGTGAAGGCGGTGATCGCGAAGAGCTTCGAGCGCATCCACCGTTCGAACCTCGTCGGCATGGGCGTGCTACCGCTGCAATTCCAGCCCGGGCAAGGCGTCGAGACGCTCGGCATTCGCGGCGACGAGACGTTCGACATCGCGGTGCCCGCCACGATCGAGCCGCAGCAAACGCTGTCGGTCGTGATGACGCGCGCCGACGGCACGCGACAGGAGTTTCCGGCGCTCTGCCGCATCGACACGGCGGTCGAGGTCGACTACTACCGCCACGGCGGCATCCTGCCGTTCGTGCTGCGCGGGATTCTGCAGGGATCGCGCGCAACGGCGGCCGCCGCGTAAACGCGCAGGCGGCAGCGACGCGCTTTGCGGCGCCGAGCGATCGGCGCCGCGCGCTTCATCGTGCCGAATACGTCACGCCTCCTGCGCGACGCTGGGCTTCCGGGGCGCGAGCGGCATCTGTCTCGCCGCGTGGGAGCGCCGCGGGATGCGTGCGCTCCAACCCGTGCGTGCGGCGTCTTGAACGGCTGTTGCAATTGCGTTGCAACAGCATGATCGAGCCCCTGAAAACGCGGAAATTGCTGCGCTGCAGCGAAACGCGGGCTACACTTGTCGATGCGGTCGCAGTCTCGCGACCCTTCACCCCTCATCGACTCCGGGAGAACCGCCCATGAAGAACGCAATTTCCGCTGCCCTGGCGCTGGCGCTCGCCGTGACGCTCGCCGCCTGCGGCCCGCAATCGGACCAGGCTGCCGACAAGGCGAAGGCATCCGCCGGCGCCGCCGCCGATGCGGCAGCGACCGCCGCGAAGGACGCCGCCAACGCGGCCGGCGCCGCCGCCAAGGACGCGTCGAATGCCACGGCCGACGCGGCGAAGGAAGCCGCCGACAAGGCGGCGGAAGCGGCGAAGGACGCCGCTGCAAAGAGCACCGACGCGACGAAAGACGCGGCCGCGACGTCGGCGGCCGCCGCCAAGGACGCGGCGAACACCGCCGCGGACGCGAGCAGGGATGCCGCGGCCAAGGCAGGCGACGCCGCGCAGAAGGCGAACGAAGCCGCGAAGGACGCCGCGAAGAAGTAACCCCTTTCCCGCGACGCCAACGGCCGTCCACGGGCGGCCGTTTTCGTTGGCGCGGGACGCTCCGTCCGTCGGCGTGGCGGGCGCCGTGGCATCGGGCTTGCGGCCCGATCACCGCCACACCGCTTCCACGCGTTCGGAACGGACCGCCATGCACGCGTCGACCGTCGTCATCCGCACCCCCGCCGGCAACGCCGAACTCGCGAACCCGGCGCATGGCCTGTCGCTCGCGCAGCGCCGCTTTCTGACGCTGCTCGACACGGCGTGCTCGGTCGACGAACTCGCCGCCCGCCAGCGCAGCGACGCGTCGAAGGTCGAGCGCGACCTCGCGCGACTGGCGAGCCTCGGGCTCGTCGTGTGCGCGAAGCCGGCCGCCAACGACGACGACGCGCTCGGCGCCGACAACGATGCCTGCATCGCGGCCGCCAACGACGACGAGGCGCTCGGCGCCGACAACGACGCCGCCATCGCGGCCTCCAACGGCGCGCAGGCGGCGAACGACGCGCGAGCAACGCGGGTGTCGGTCCGCCTCGGACCGCGCGCCGCATCGTGGCTCCCGTACGTGCTCGTGGCGCTGGGTGCCGTCGCCATGGGACTCGTCGCCTGGCGCTTCCTGGCGTCGTCCCCGGCACCGCTTCCCCCGCGCGACGCTGCGCCCCGGCAGGTGACGCAGCCGCCCGCGGCCGCCGTCGCACCCGCGCGCCGCCTCGTTCCGATGACGCAGTTCGATCGCGCCGTGCGCAAGGCGCTGTCGCACGGGCGCTTCGAGCCGGGCACCGCCGGCCGCACGACGACGGTCGACGTCGCGTTCAAGCGCCACTGAAGCGCGCGACGCGCCGGCCGCGATGGTGCGCCGGGTAAAATCGGTCGATGGACGATGTCGTCGCACGTTCTTTGCCGTCGCGCCAACCCGCAGTCGAGGCATCGCCACTCGATGGCGAGCGCCGCGACACGCGCAAGGCCGATTTCGAGCTCGGCAAGCTGCGTAAGCGGCTGCGGCGGCTCGTCGGCCAGGCGATCGCCGACTATTCGCTGATCGACGCGGGCGACCGCGTCATGGTCTGCCTGTCGGGCGGAAAGGACAGCTACGGGCTGCTCGACGTGCTCCTCGCGCTGCGCGATCGCGCGCCGCTTCCGTTCGAGATCGTCGCCGTCAATCTCGACCAGAAGCAGCCCGGATTTCCCGCCGACGTCCTGCCGACGTACCTCGCGTCGCGCGGCGTGCCGTTCCGCATCGTCGAACAGGATACGTACAGCGTCGTCAAGCGCGTGATTCCCGAAGGCGCGACGATGTGCTCGCTGTGCTCGCGGCTGCGCCGCGGTGCGCTGTACCGCGTCGCGGGCGAGATCGGCGCGACGAAGATCGCGCTCGGTCACCACCGCGACGACATCCTCGCGACGTTCTTCCTGAACCTCTTCCATGGCGGCAAGCTCAAGACGATGCCGCCGAAGCTCGTCTCCGACGACGGACGCCATGTCGTGATCCGGCCGCTCGCCTACGTGCGCGAGCGCGACCTCGCGCGCTACGCCGACGCGTGCGCGTTTCCGCTCATTCCGTGCACGCTGTGCGGCTCGCAGGAGAATCTGCAGCGCAAGCAGGTGGCCGCGATGCTGCGCGAGTGGGAGAAGCGCTTTCCGGGCCGGATCGAGTCGATCTTCAACGCGCTGCGCAGCGTCACGCCGTCGCATCTGCTCGACACGACGCTGCACGACTTCGCGGCGGTGCAGGCGACAGGCATCGCGTGCGCGGACGGCGACCGCGGGTTCGATCCCGACGACGCGCCGGCGGCCTCGATCCCTGCATCGGTCGGCATCGCCGCCGACTGACGTCGGCGCGCGCTGTCGATCCCTGCATCGGTCGGCATCGCCGCCAACTGACGTCGGCGCGGCGCTAACCTTGAATGGTGTGACGATCCTGTCCGAACAGGATCTTGCGCGCCGCCTCGTCGTTCACCGACGGCGCGACGTTGACCGTCTTCGCGATTTCGTATGCGCGCTTCGTCGCCGGACGCGCCGCGATCGCTTCCTTCCAGCGCTTGAGGTTCGGGAAGTCGTCGATGTTCTGGCTTTGGCGTTCCGGCTGCACCCACGGATAGCACGCAATGTCGGCGATCGAATAATCGTCGACGATGGCATCACGGTCCTGGAGCTGCTTGTCGAGCACCGCGTAGAGACGTGACGTTTCGTTCACGTAGCGGTCGATCGCGTACGGAATCTTCTCCGGTGCGTAGCGCCCGAAGTGATGATTCTGTCCGGCCATCGGCCCGAGGTTGGCCATCTGCCAGAACAGCCACTGGATGCAGTTCCAGCGTTGCCGCGTGTCGCGCGGAACCAGCTTGCCGGTCTTGTCGGCGAGGTAGAGCAGGATCGCGCCGGACTCGAACAGCGGCAACGGGCCTCCCCCGAACGCGGGCTCGTGGTCGACGATCGCGGGAATGCGATTGTTCGGCGCGATCCCGAGGAACTCCGGCTTGAACTGCTCGCCCTTCCCGATGTTGACGGGCCGAATGGTGTACGGCAGTCCCGTCTCCTCGAGGAACATCGTGAGCTTGTGGCCGTTGGGGGTGGTCCAGTAGTACAGATCGATCATGTTCAGCGATCGGGATTCGGGGATTGGTTCAGGATCCCGGCCCCTCTCCTCAAAAGGTGCCCGGATAAGCGCCGCCGTCAGCGAGGATGTTCTGGCCCACGACGAAACCCGCGTGCACGCTGCATAGGAACGCGCAGATCGCGCCGAATTCCCGCGGATCGCCGAAGCGCCCGGCCGGATTCGCCTTCATCGCCGCATCGCGCGCCGCCTCGTACGTCGTGCCCGTCGCCTTCGCGCGGCCTTCGAGCGTCACGCGCAGGCGATCGGTCGCGAATTGACCGGGCAGCAGGTTGTTGATCGTCACATTGTGTCGCGCGACCTTTCGCGCAAGCCCCGCGACGAAGCCCGTCAAGCCCGAGCGCGCGCCGTTCGAAAGGCCGAGGATGTCGATCGGCGCCTTCACCGCGCCCGACGTGATGTTGACGATGCGGCCAAACTTGCGCTCGATCATCGTGTCGATCGTCGCCTTGATGAGCTCGATCGGCGTCAGCATGTTCGCGTCGAGCGCGCGGATCCACGCCGCGCGATCCCAATCGCGGAAGTCACCCGGCGGCGGGCCGCCCGCGTTGTTGACGAGAATGTCGGGTTGCGGGCATGCCGCGAGCGCTTTCGCGCGCCCGTCCGGCGTCGTGATGTCGCACGCAACGAAGCGCACCTCGCGCCCGGTCGCCTCGCCGATGTCGCGCGCGGCCTGCGCAACGTCGCTTTCGGTGCGTGCGCAGATCGTCACGTCCACGCCTTCGCGAGCGAGCGCCTCGGCGCAACCGCGGCCGAGGCCCTTGCTCGCCGCGCACACGAGCGCGCGCCGCTGCTTGATGCCGAGATCCATCGTGTCCTCCTCCGATTTCAGGCCGGCTGCGGCACCCGCGCGCGGCGCACGTTCACGACCGTCGCCATCGCCACCGCCAGCAGCGCCGCGATGACGAACAGCACGTCGTGCGCGAGCCCGTGGTCGAGCATGAGCCCGAACCAGATCGGACCGAGCATCGCGCCGATGTCGAGCCCCGAATACACGAATCCGTAGACGCGGCCCGTCGCGCCGCGCGGCGTCGCGTTGCGGACGATCAGATCGCGCG
>Ga0070660_100003571_pt1 | contig 10742 bp, 9 predicted proteins | sample KBSC33metaG_FD_64670 | JGI IMG/M metagenome (GOLD analysis project Ga0070660, IMG submission 64670) | Corn rhizosphere microbial communities from Kellogg Biological Station, Michigan, USA - KBS C3-3 metaG | ecosystem: Host-associated > Plants > Roots > Rhizosphere > Soil ... | reverse complement strand
AGGCTGACGCTCGGCAGCTGGGCGTTGAGCTGGGTCAGCGCCTCGTTGGTGACGTCGACGGCGGGCAGGCTCGCCCAGGTCGCGCCCTTGGCGACGATGACGCTGGCATTGTGCTGGGCGCGGATCGCCTCGAGGATGACGCGCAGCCGGCTGTCGATCTGGACGTTGACGTTGGCGCCGATCGACTCGATCTGCGCCCCACGGCTCTGGATCTCCTGCGCGGCGGTGTTGCGCTGCGTCTCGAACGCGCGGATGCGGGCCTGGAGCGCCGCGTCCGGCTGCTTGCCGGCGAGCGCGTTGATCGACGCCTCGATCGGCGCCTGCGCGGCCTGGAGCTGCTGGGCGAGCTGCTGCTGGCGCTGCTGGAGCGCGGCGCTCTGGCTCTGGAGGCTCGCGGCCGCGGTGCGGCAGGCATTGCACTCGGTCGAAATGCGGGTGATGTCGACGACGAGGACCTCGGGCGCGGAGCCGCCGCGCTGGGCGAGGGCGGCCGCCGGGGCGGCGAGGGCAAGCGCGGCAAAGGCGGCGCCGGTCAGAAGCTTGGTCATCAGAATGCGGTTCCTACGTTGAAGGTGAGAAGCTTGGGCGCGTCGCCGGGCGCCTTGATAAGCGCCTTGGCTATATCGATCCTGAACGGCCCGAAAGGCGAGTTCCAGTTGATGCCGAAGCCGATCGACAGGCGCGGCTTGGGCGTATCGCCGACGAAGCGCTCGAGGAACGGCTTGGTGCCGGCCGTGAAGGTGCCGGTGGAGCAGATGCCGGCGGCAGGCGCGCCCACGTTGTTCCCCGAGGCGTCGAGGCAGCGGTCCTGCGCACGCGGATCGTTGGGGAGGAGCGAGTCCGTGGTCGGCCGGCGAACCCCGAAGACGGCGCCGACGTCGAGGAAGACGGACGGCCTCAGCCCCATTTCCTTGAAGCTGGCGCTGACCGGGATTTCGAGCTCGGCGCGGGCGAGATAGTAAGCGCGCCCGCCGATCGCGTCGTCGACGATCTGCTTGCGGTCCTCGATCGTCTGGTAGCTGCCGTCGGGATTCGTGACGTAGGCGCCGTTGGAGTCGGTCTTGAAGAAGACGCGCTGGATGCGCGGGCCGACGCCGCGGATGTCGAAGCCGCGGATCTGCGGCTCGCCGAGGAAGAAGCGGTCGACGAGGCGGACGGGATCGAGATCGCCGGACGTCTTGTCGAAGCTCTTGATGTAGCCGGCCTCGGCGTTGATCGAGAAGATGTAGTTGCCGAACGGCCGCCAGAATTTGGCCGCGGTGCCGCGGGTGCGCAGGTAGTGGACGTCGCCGCCGAGGCCGGCGAGATCCTGGTTCAGCGTGAAGCGCTGGCCGCGGGTCGGGCGGATCTGGTTGTCGGTGGAATCGTAGACGACCGAATAGCCGACCGACGAGGTGAGCTTGTTGCCCACCGCCTCGCACAGGTAGCGGCCGGCGAGCAGCGGGTCGCAGGTACCGTTCGAATAGAAGGTCGCCTTGTCGAGGCTGACCTGGTCGTAGCTGAGGCCGTAGCGCAGCGCGACCGACAGATATTCCGTGAGCGGGACGCCGAAGCGCACCTGGCCGCCGGTCGACACCTGCTTGTAGGTCGTGTTGCGCTGGTCGCCGATATAATTGAAGTTCGAATAGTCGCGGCGGAACAGGTCGAAGCCCATCGCGACATTGTGGTCGAACACGTACGGCTCGGTGAAGCCGAGCTCGACCGACTTCGAGTAGCTCGAATAGTTCACGGCGGCGCGGACGGTCTGGCCCTTGCCCATGAAGTTGCGCTGCTCGATCGACAGGTTGACCAGGAAATGCTCCAGGCTCGAATAGCCGGCCGAGACCTGCAGCTGGCCGGTCGCCTTTTCCTGGACGTTGACGCCGAGGTCGACGCGGTCGGGGCCGGAGCCTTGGGTCTGCTCGATCTCGAGATTGTCCTGGAAATAACCCAGCGACTGGATGCGGTCGCGCGAGCGCTTGACGCGGATCGAGTTGAACGGGTCGCCCTCGGCGACGCGGAACTCGCGGCGGATCACCTTGTCGCGGGTGAGCTTGTTGCCGTTGATGTTGATCCGCTCGACATAGACGCGCGGCGTCTCGCCGACGTTGAACGTGATCCCCATGGTGAGGTGTTCTTTGTCGCGCGCGAAATCCGGCTGCACGTCGGCGAAGGCATAGCCGAACAGGCCCGCCGCCTCGTTGAGCTGGGTGACGGTGTCCTCGACCTGCTTGGCGTTGTACCAGTCGCCCTTGTGCATAGGCAGCATGCGGGTGAGGCCGGTGCCCTTGAAGTCGCGGATGCTGCTCTCGACCTTGACGTCGCCGAACTTGTAGCGGTCGCCCTCCTCCACCACGAAGGTGATGATGAAGTCGCGACGGTCCGGCGTCAGCTCGGCGACCGCGGAGACGACGCGGAAATCGGCATAGCCCTGGGTCAGGTAGAATTGCCTCAGTTTCTGCTGGTCGTAGGCGAGCCGGTCCGGATCGTAGACGGCGCCCGAGGAGAGGAAGGAGAGGAAGCTCGCGCGCTTGGTGGCGAGCTGGCCGCGCAACTCGCCGTCCGAGAAATGCTCGTTGCCGATGATGTTGATCTGGCGGATGCGCGACTGCGGCCCCTCGTTGATCTCGAAGACCACGTCGACCCGGTTCTGCTCGAGCTGCACGATCTTCGGCTCGACGGTGGCGGCGAACCGGCCCTGGCGGCGGTAGAGCTCGATGATGCGGGCGACGTCGGCGCGCGCCTTGGAGCGGGTGAAGATCTGCCGCGGCGCGAGCTTGATCTCCGGGTTGATCTTGTCTTCCTTGAGACGCTTGTTGCCCTCGAGCACGATCCGGTTGATGACCGGGTTCTCGCGCACCTGGACGACGATGTTGCCGGTGTCGGCGCCGTGGATCTGGACGTCGGCGAACAGCTCGGTGGCGAGCAGATCCTTCAGCGCCTGGTCGAGCTGCTCGACGTCGTAGGTCTGGCCGACGCGCAGCTTCATGTAGGACAGGACGGTGTCGGTCTCGAGCCGCTGGTTGCCGGTGACGGCGAGCGATTGGATGACCCGCGCCGGCTGGGGCGCGGCGACGGGCGCGGCAGGCGCCGGAGTCGGCTGGGCCGCAGCGGGTGCGGCGGCCGGAGCCGCCGCGGGCCCGGAGGCCGGCGGCTGCGGCTGCTGGCGCGCGGCGGCCGGGACTGCATAGCCGCCGAGGATGGTGCCGACGAGCAGCGCGGAGGCGAAGCGCCGCCGGGTGGAAAATTCGTTTATGGCTTTCACGCGTCCCCGCCCTTGCAAGATATGGGGCCGCGCCGTCCGGCGGACCCCTCTCTCCCTGTCGTCCTTGCCCTGCCCGATCATGACCGGCCGATCAACCCGCCAAGCTTCGACCACAGCCCAAAAGACGCCAAGTCGTTCAAAGTGACGAAGATCATCAGCATCAGGAGGGCAGCCAGGCCCGTCCGGAACGCCCACTCCACCGCCCGCGGCGGCAGCGGCCGCCGACGCACGCCCTCGATGAGGTAGAAAAGCAGGTGGCCTCCATCCAGCATGGGAACTGGCAAGAGGTTGATGAATCCGAGATTAATCGAGATCATCGCGACGAAGTAGACGAAGCTGATCCAGCCGAGGCTGGCCTGCTCGCCGGACATCTTGGCGATCCTCAGCGGCCCGCCGAGCTCGCGCACCGAGCGCTTGCCGGAGACGATTTGCCCGATGCCCTCAACCGTCATCGAGACGACCCTGCCAGTGCCGGAAACGGCAAGGCCCACGGCCTGCGCCGGCGAGACCCGGCGCAGCGCCAGCCCGGCCGGAACGATGCCGAGCCTGCCGACGCGCGCGCGGTTGCCGAACGCGTCCTTCTCCTCGTCCCAACGGATGCGCGGCGCGATGCTGAACCGCGTCCCGCCCCGCAACACGTCGATCCGAACCACATCGCCGGCGCGCAGCATGATGCGCGGCGCGATCTCCTCGAACCGGTCGATCGGCGCACCGCCGACCGCGGCGATGCGGTCGCCGCGGCGCAGCCCCGCCTCGGCCGCCGCCGACTTCGCCACGACGTCGCCGACGACCGGCGGGCTGTAGGGCTCCCCGAAGGCGACGAAGAAGCCGGCGAGGATGAGGATTGCGAACAGGAAGTTGGTGAAGGGCCCCGCCGCCACGATCAGGAAACGCTGCCACAGCGCCTTGGCCTGGAAGGTTCGTTGCCGCTCCTCCGCCGGCATGGTCAGCCATTCGCGGCTGGGCTGGCTCGCCGGGTTCATGTCGCCGGCGAAGCGGACATAGCCGCCCAGCGGCAGCGCCGCGACCTTCCAGCGGGTGCCACGCCGGTCGGTCCAGCCGACCAGCTCCCTGCCGAAGCCGATCGAGAAGACCTCCGCCTTCACCCCGAACCAGCGGCCGACCCAATAATGGCCCATTTCGTGGACGAAGATCAGCGGCCCGATCGCCAGGAGGAAGAAGATCAGGGTCCAGAAGACGCCGGGCTCGCTCAATGCACGTACCTTCTCATGATCCCGCCGGCCGCTCCGCGCGCGGCGCGGTCAACCTCCAGCACATCGTCGATTGTGCGGGGCGGCGGCGGCGCGAAGGCGGCGAGGGTTTCGGCGGCGATCGTCGCGATATCGAGGAATCCGATGCGCTTTGCAAGGAAGGCCGCGACGGCGATCTCATTGGCGGCATTGAGGATTGCCGGCCGGGCGCCGCCTTCGCGCAGCGCCTCGCGGGCGAGCGCTAGCGCCGGGAAGCGCGCCTCGTCCGGCGCCTCGAAGTCGAGCCGCGCGATGCGCACGAGATCGAGCCGCTCGCACGGCGTCGCCATTCGCGCCGGCCAGGCAAGGGTATGGGCGATGGGAATGCGCATGTCCGCCGCGCCGAGCTGGGCAAGGAAGGAGCCGTCGACATATTCGACGAGGCTGTGGATCACCGATTGCGGGTGGACCAGCACGTCGAATCCATCCGGCCCGAGAGGGAAGAGATGAAAAGCCTCGATCAGCTCCAGACCCTTGTTCATCAGGGTCGCCGAATCGACCGAGATCTTGGCACCCATGGACCAATTGGGATGGGCGACCGCCTGCTCGGGGGTGACCTCGCGCATCTCGTCGCGCGACAGGGTCCGGAAAGGGCCGCCGCTGGCGGTGAGCAGGATGCGCCGCACCGCCTCGGGATGCTCCCGGTCGAAGCATTGGAACACGGCATTGTGCTCGCTGTCCACGGGAAGAAGCGCCGCGCCGCTCTCCCGCGCCGCGGCCGTCATCAGCGCGCCGGCGGAAACGAGCGCCTCCTTGTTGGCGAGCGCCACCGTCTTCCCCGCCTTCAGGGCCGTCATCGTGGGGGCGAGGCCGGCGGCGCCGACGATCGCCGCCATCGTCCAGTCCGCGCCGAGCCCCGCCGCCTCGAGCACGGCATCCGGCCCGGCCGCGGTCTCGATCCCGCTCCCGGCGAGCGCATCCTCGAGCGTCCGCAGCGCCGCCGCGTCGCAGACCACCGCGCGCCGCGCGCCGACGCGCCGCGCCGCCTCCGCAAGGCCGGAGGCATCGCGGTTCGCGGTCAGCGCCACGATCTCGAATCGCTCCGGCGCGCGCGCGATGAGATCGAGCGTCGAACGGCCGACCGATCCCGTCGCGCCGAGGATCGTGACGCTGCGCCGGCCGCTCACCCGAGCGACGCCATCAGGATGAGCAGCACGGCGACGGCGACCGGCAGCAGCCCGTCGACGCGGTCGAGCACGCCGCCATGGCCGGGCAGGATCGCGCCGCTGTCCTTGACGCCGAGGCGCCGCTTGACGCTGCTTTCGTAGAGGTCGCCGATCTGCGCGAGCAAGGCGAGGGGGGCGCCGAGATAGAAGAAGGGCTGCTGGACCTCGAAGGCCAGCCCGACAAGGGCGCCGACGACCATCGCGCCGGCCATCCCGCCGATGAGCCCCGCCCAGGTCTTGTTGGGGCTGATCCGGGGCGCGAGCTTGGGCCCGCCGATGCCGCGGCCGGCGAAATAGGCGAAGATGTCGGTCGCCCACACGACGAACATCAGCCAGAAGACATGCTCGTCCCACGCCCAGTCGATGACGATCAGCGCGAAGGAGGGAATGCCGATATAGGCATAGCCCCAGCCCTGGCTGAGGCGGCGCGAGAAGACGCCGTAGACAAGTGCGACCCCGGCGACGATGCCGAAGCAGAGCCAGACGGGGGTCAGCAGGTCCGGGCTCAGCGGGGTCGGACTGCCGGCGGCGGCGGGGAAATAGAGCTCCGGCAGGACCAAGGTGGGGACGGCGAGCAGCGCGATTCCGGCATAGGTCGACCAGCGCGGCGCGCGGTACATCGTCCCCCATTCGAACATCATCACGCCCGCGGCGGCGGCGACGAGGGCGCGGAAGACCCAGCCGCCGAGATAGATGGCGACGAAGGCGACGGCGATCATCACCACCGCCGCGGCGAACCGGGTGGTGAGGTCGGAGGCCGCCTTTTCGGCGGGCGCGTCCCGCGCCTCGCTCATCGGCCGCCGAAGCGCCGCTCGCGCGCGGCATAGGCGGCCAGCGCCGCGCGCAGCTGGTCGGCGCCGAAATCCGGCCACAGCGTCTCGACGAACAGCAGCTCGGCATAGGCCGCCTGCCACAGCAGGAAGTTGGACAGCCGGCATTCGCCCGACGTGCGGATGAGGAGGTCCAGCGGCGGCAGGTCGGCCGTGTCGAGCTCGGCCGCGATCGCCGCCTCGTCGATCGCCTCCGGCGCCATCTTGCCGGCCGCCGCGCGCGCCGCGAGCCGCTGCGCGGCGCCGACCAGCTCGGCTTGCGACCCGTAATTGAGGGCGATGGCGAGCGTCATCCGGCGATTCCCCGCCGTGCGCCGCAATCCCTCCTCGATCAGGCTGACAATGTCGGGCGAGAAGACCTTGTAATCGCCGATGATCCTCAGGCGCACGCCCTCTTTATGCAGCGCCTCGACCTCGGAGCGGAGATAGAAGCGCAGCAGCCCCATGAGGTCGCCCACTTCCTCGGCCGGCCGCCGCCAGTTCTCGGAGGAGAAAGCGTAGAGGGTGAGGCACTCGACTCCCGCCTCGCCAGCGGCGCGAAGCACCTTGCGCGCCGCCTCGGCGCCCTGCTTGTGGCCGGCGGCGCGGGGCAGGCCCTTCGCCTTCGCCCAGCGGCCGTTGCCGTCCATGATGATCGCGACGTGCCGCGGCACGCTCCCGCCGCCGCCGCCGCTGAGGGCGCCGTCCGCGCCCGCGACCGCCTCCACGGCACGCGGCGCCGCTTTGGCCGAGCGGAAGATCACTTCTGGAGGATTTCCTTTTCCTTGGCCTGCGCGGCCGCGTCGATCTCCTTGATCGTCTCGTCGGTCAGCTTCTGGACCTCGGTCTCGAGCCGCTTCCTCTCGTCCTCGCTGATCTCGTGCTTCTTCTCGTCGGTCTTGAGGGCGTCCATGCCGTCGCGGCGGACGTTGCGCACTGCGATCCGCGCCTTCTCCGCATATTGGTGGGTGAGCTTGGCGAGCTCCTTGCGGCGCTCCTCGGTCAGCTCCGGGATCGGCAGGCGAAGCGTCGTGCCGTCGGTCACCGGATTAAGGCCGATGCCCGACGATCGGATCGCCTTCTCCACCGCATTGACGTTCGAGCGGTCCCACACCTGCACCGAAAGCATGCGCGGCTCCGGGGCGGAGATCGACGCGACCTGGTTGATCGGCATGTGGGAGCCGTAGACCTCGACGGTGATCGGCTCCAGCAGGCTGGTGGAGGCGCGGCCCGTGCGCAGGCCGCCCAGATCGTGCTTCAGCGCCTCGACGGCGCCGTGCATGCGGCGCTGGAGGTCGGCCTTGTCGTAAGCGGGCATCGTCTCACTCCTCGTTGCTGACGATCGTCGCGGTGCCGTCTCCGTCGAGGACGCGGGCGAGATTGCCCTGTTCGCGAATGTTGAACACGACGATCGGGATGTCGTTGTCGCGGCAAAGGGCGACAGCGCTCGCGTCCATCACCTTCAGATCGTCCGCGAGCACCTGGTGGAAGCCGACATGCTCGTAGCGCTTGGCGCCCTGCACCTTCTTGGGGTCGGCATCGTAGACGCCGTCGACGCTGGTGCCCTTGAAGAGGGCGTCGCAGTCCATCTCGGCCGCTCTCAAGGCCGCCGCGGTATCGGTTGTGAAATAAGGATTTCCGGTGCCGGCGGCAAAGATCACCACCCGACCCTTCTCGATGTGGCGGAGCGCGCGGCGGCGGATGTAGGGCTCCGACACCGCGGCCATCGGGATCGCCGAAAGGACCCGGGTGTCGACGCCGGTCTTCTCGAGCGCGTTCTGCATGGCGAGCGCGTTCATCACCGTCGCCAGCATGCCCATATAATCCGCCTGGGCGCGGTCGAAGCCCTTCGCCGCGGCCGCGAAGCCGCGGAAGATGTTGCCGCCGCCGACGACGATGCAAAGCTGGTGGCCGGCCTCCTTCGCAGCCTTGATCTCCTCCGCCATGCGCGAGGTGGTGTCGGGGTCGATCCCGAACTGCCCCTCGCCCATCAGCGCCTCGCCGCTGAGCTTCAGGAGGATGCGATTGAAGCGCGGGCGCGGCATGGGGTCGTCGGTCCGATCTTGGGCGTCTGCGTGGAAGGCGCGCACCTTAGTCAGGCGTGCGCGCGGTGCCAAGTGGAGCGGAGGAGGAGAAACACTCGACGTGCGCCATCCGCGGGAAAGCCGTCACCCTGGCGGACGCCGGGGTCTCGTGGGGTGAAGAGCACCGGCGCCCTTCACCCTTTGAGATCCCGGCTTTCGCCGGGATGACGATCAGCCCACCGTCTCCGGCTTCTGGGCGACGCCCGAGGCCGCCGCCACTTCGGCGGCGAAGTCGTCGACCTTCTTCTCGATGCCCTCGCCGAGCTGGAAGCGGACGAAGCCGGCGACCGCGATAGGCGCGCCGACCTTCTTCGCCTCCGCGGCGACGACGTCCTCGACCTTCGTCTTGTTGTCCATGACGAAGAGCTGCGAGAGGAACGCCATCTCCTTGCGGAACTTGGCGAGCGCGCCTTCGACCATCTTCTCGACGATGTTCTCGGGCTTGCCGCTCTCCTTGGCCTTCTCCGCGGCGATCGCGCGCTCGCGCTCGATCAGGTCGGCATCGAGATCCTCGCCGCGCAGCGCCAGCGGGTTGGCCGCGGCGATGTGCATCGCAAGGCTCTTGCCGAGCGCCTCGAGCGCCGCCTTGTCGCCGGTCGATTCGAGCGCGACCAGCACGCCGATCTTGCCGAGACCGGCGGAGACGGCGTTGTGAACGTAGGAGACGACGACGCCGTCGCCGACCTCGATGAGGGCCGCGCGGCGCAGCGACTGGTTCTCGCCGATCGTCGCGATGTTGGCGGTGAGCTTCTCCTCGACGGTGCCGCCGGTCGGCCAATTGGCCGCCTTCAGCGCTTCGACGTCGCTGCCAGTGTCCAGCGCGAGACTCGAGACGGTGCGGACGAACTCCTGGAACTGCTCGTTCTTGGCAACGAAGTCGGTCTCGGAATTGACCTCGACGACCGCGCCCTTCGTGCCGCGCACGGCGACGCCCACCAGGCCCTCGGCGGCCTGGCGGCCGGCCTTCTTGGCGGCGGCGGCGAGGCCCTTGGTGCGCAGCCAGTCGATGGCGGCTTCCATGTCGCCCTGGGTCTCGCCCAGCGCCTTCTTACAGTCCATCATGCCGGCGCCGGTGCGCTCGCGCAGTTCCTTGACGGTCGCGGCCGTGATCTCAGCCATGTCTCGTGTCCTTTGTGTGTGCCAGCGGCGATGCGCTGAGCAGGTGCCAAAACACCGTTCGTCCTGAGCCTGTCGAAGGACCGTCCTTCTCTTCGCGGGAAGAAAGGGAGGGCTTCGACAGGCTCGGCCCGAACGGGCGTAGGGCCAGAGCCCTCATCTCAATCTCGGGAGGGGGAGAGCCCCTCCCTCGTCGGCTTACGCCTCGGCGAGCGCCGCTTCGGCCGGCGGGGCGTCCATCGCGCCGATGTCCTCGCCGCGCTGCGCCGCGCCGCCCGACTTGCCGGCGAGCACCGCATCGGCGATCGCGTCGCAATAGAGGCGGATCGCGCGGCTCGCATCGTCATTGCCCGGGACCGGGAAAGCGATGCCCTGCGGGCTGACGTTCGAATCGAGGATTGCGACGACGGGGATGCCGAGCACGTTGGCTTCCTTGATCGCCAGCTCTTCCTTGTTCGCGTCGATGACGAACATGACATCGGGAAGGCCGCCCATGTCGCGGATGCCGCCGAGCGACAGCTCGAACTTGTCGCGCTCGCGGGTCAGCTGGAGGACCTCCTTCTTGGTGAGGCCGGCGGTGTCGCCCGAAAGCTGCTCTTCGAGGCTCTTGAAGCGCTTGATCGAGCCCGAGATCGTCTTCCAGTTGGTGAGCATGCCGCCCAGCCAGCGGTGGTTGACGTAATGCTGGCCCGAGCGGCGCGCGGCCTCGGCAATCGGCTCCTGCGCCTGGCGCTTGGTGCCGACGAACAGCACCTTGCCGCCATGGGCGACGGTCTGCCGCACGAAATCGAGCGCGCGCGCGAAGAGCGGCACGGTCTGCGACAGGTCGATGATGTGGACGCCGTTCCTGTCGCCGAACAGGTAAGGCTTCATCTTCGGGTTCCAGCGATGAGTCTGGTGGCCGAAATGCGCGCCCGCTTCGAGCAGCGCCTGCATGCTGACGCCATTCGGCGCCGTGGCGTTGGACGCCATAGGTCTTTCTCCTTCCGGTTATACCTCTGCGCGGCCGAGAAACCCACCTTCGCTGAAAAGCTCCGGCGGGCACCGGTATGATGGCCACGCATGTGGAATGG
>Ga0070660_100003569_pt1 | contig 10744 bp, 14 predicted proteins | sample KBSC33metaG_FD_64670 | JGI IMG/M metagenome (GOLD analysis project Ga0070660, IMG submission 64670) | Corn rhizosphere microbial communities from Kellogg Biological Station, Michigan, USA - KBS C3-3 metaG | ecosystem: Host-associated > Plants > Roots > Rhizosphere > Soil ... | reverse complement strand
GGGCGAAAACGGCGAGACCCACCTCCCGCCGGCCGAGGCCGGCTGGTCTCGCCGCGCCGCTCGATTCGTGATGCGCTTTTACCGGATCGCGAGATGGATCCGGCTCGCCGCTACCAGCGCCTCGCACGGGTCCCACCCACGCTCGCTCAGCTTGCGCATGCGCCGGAGGAGCAGGCCGACGACCTCGTCCTCGCTCAGCGCCTCGAACTCCTCCATCGCCCACGCGGGCTCGGGCGGAGCCGAGTCTGTGCTCGCCGGGGCGAGCTCCGTTGCCGCAATCATGGCTCGCGTTATCGGCCGGCGGCCGGCCGGACTGTAGAGCGACTTTGCTCGATTGGGGCCCCGGACGCCGTTCGGTCAATTGAACGCGCGAACTTCTGCGAAATCCGTAACGTTCGGTCAAGCGGTGCTTGCGGCCAGACCCCCCGCAAGCACCGCCCTGCGAGGCGGCCCTATGCGCCGCAGCCTGGGGCCGCCTCGCTTCTTCGCCAAGTGTCGACCACAATGAGATCGTGTCGATGGAACTGCGGCAGCTGACACGCCTGCGCACGACCCTCGAGGTCGCCTCGGCGACTGCGCTCCAGCCGGGGCCCGCCGGTCTGCTCGTGTACGCGAACGCGCGGAACTCCGTTCTGGCTGCGCTCGAGGGCTCGCAGCCCGCGAAGGAGTTCGAGCTCCTGTTCCCGCGTGCGGATGCAAGCTTCGCCCTGTCGCCCGAGTACCCGATCGTCTTGCTTGGCCAGTTGATCGTCTGGCTACGCGAGTTGGAGCAATCACTGGCCGACGCGGTCGTCTCGCCGGAGCTGATCCTGGTCGATCCCGAGTTGCGGCGGCTCGCCTCGCTGGCCGCCGAGCCGCCGCCGGAGCCGGTGAGCGAGCCCGAGCGCTTCGACGTCGATCCCGACGCAACGCCGACGTTCGATGCAGTTGACCGGCAGGAAGACCATCGCCGCGGCTTCCCGGCAACAGCCGGCGCCTACGTGCTGCGCGCGTCGATCAGGACGGCAGTCATCGATCTGGCGTTCTTCGTGCTGCTCGCCTGCATCGTGCTCCTGATCAGCATCCGCTGAGAAGCAGCCTGCGGCGGCCGCAGGTCATGCGGCCACCGCGAGCGAACTTCGACGGAGCGGCTACGCCGCGCTGACAGCGGGGAGGCTGCGCCGGTGCTCCCGGCGGGCCATCGCCCCGAGGGTGATCGCGACTGCGATCAGCGCGACCGCGATGATCCATTCGGCCGAGCCGTTGTGGCGGTCGGGATCCCAGCCCGTCACCTCGAGCCAGTCGCGCCAGAAGAACGTCACGATGCCGAGAACGCCGCTGAGGGCGGCGAGGGTCGTCTCGATCTTGTAGAGACGGCTTCCGTCTTTCAGCACCACTCCCCCTTGTTCGGACTGCAGGAACCTTCCGAGATCCGCAGGATAGGCGAACCTCTATGACTTTGCCACCGCTACTTGCCCGGATCGAGCATGCCCGGAAGCGGCTTCCGGCTAACGTCCGGAAGCTCGGCTGGATCTCCCTGGCCAACGACGCGGCCAGCGAGCTCGCCTATCCGATCGTTCCGCTGTTCCTGACGGTCACCTTGGGCGCGCCCGTTGCGATCGTCGGGCTGATCGAGGGGATCGCGGAGGCGATCGCGACCGGCGTCCGGCTGCTCTCCGGCTGGGTGTCCGACCGCACGGGCGACCGGCGGAAACCGTGGATCATCGGTGGGTACGGCGCCTCGACCGTGGCGCGGGCGATGCTTGCGGCTGCACCCGGCTGGGGTCTCGTGCTCGCCGGACGGATCGTCGACCGGTTCGGTAAGGGCGCCCGGAGCACCCCGCGGGATGCATTGATCCGCGACTCGACACCGGCGGAGCTCCTTGGCTCGAGCTTCGGCTACCACCGCGCGATGGACACGGCCGGCGCCGTTCTCGGGCCGTTGCTCGCCGTGATCCTCCTCGAGAGCGGCGTTGCCCTCCGGGGGATCCTCTGGGTCGCGTGCGCGCTCGGCGTGATCACGCTCGTCGTCTTGCGGGGCGTGCGCGAGGCGCCCGGTCACGACCGGGCGCGCGCGGCCGCGGTCGTCGCCGAGCGCGAGGCGCTACCGCCGATCTTCTGGGGAGCGCTGGTCGTGTGGGTGCTCTTCTCGCTCGGCAACTCGAGCGACGCCTTCCTCGTCCTGCGTGCGCGCGATCTCGGTCTCGGCGTCGTTGTCGTCGTGCTCGCCTACGCGGTCTACAACGTCATCTACTGCTCGCTCTCGTGGCCGTTCGGCGCGCTCTCCGACCGTGTCCCCCGCTCCCTGCTTCTTGGGGGCGGGCTCGCGGTATTCGCCCTCGTCTACTTCGGCTTCGCGGTCACCTCGCGCGGGTGGACCGTCTGGCCGCTGTTCGCGGTCTACGGCGTGTACATCGCTGCGACCGAGGGCGTCGCGCGTGCGTGGATCGCGGACACGCTCCCCGACCGCGCGGCCGTGGGCACCGCGTACGGGATCTTCTTCCTCACGACGGCTGCGGCGTCGCTCGTGGCGAGCGTCGTCGCCGGCGTGCTGTGGACGTACGTGAGCCCACGCGCGCCGTTCGTCGTCGGCGCGGCCGCGGCCGTTCTCGCGCTCGTGGTTCTGCTCACCCTCGAGCTCGGCTGGCAGGCGCAGGTGCGGACGATCAAGCTCGCGCTCATCGGAGCCGGCGTAATCGTTCTTGCCGCGGCGGCCCTCGCGATCACGTTCGAGCACGGCCGCCTCGCCGACGCGTTCCGCACCGGCGAATCGGAGCCGCTACCGGCGGCGTTCGTGCGTCCCTGCGACGCGGCGCCGACCGCACGCGTCTCTGTTCCCTTCCCGGCGGCCGGCTCGATGTACACGCAGCGCTCTCTCGAAGGTCCGACGACCGTCGTGAACGGGTTCCGCGGCGGAGTCGTGAAGGACGCGAACGCGGCGTATCGCGATGCGCTCGCCGCCGCCGGCTACACGATCCTGCGTTCGGAGATCGACCCGGCCGACTCGGAGGTCGTCTTCCGCAACGCGAAGACGACCGGTCAGGTTGCGATGACGCAGGAGTGCAAGAGCCGCGTCAGGCTCCGCATCACGATCCGTCCGGCGTGAGCCTCAGGCGCGCCGGCGGATGAACGACGCGACGTGCACGACGACGAGCAGGATCGCGATCGTCATCGGGAGCCACTCGACGACCTGCCACACTGACGTCGCCCCGAGCATCCGCGCCGCGATCAGCAGAAAGGTGAAGATCGCGGCAAGACGCCACAGAAGCCGCGTCGTGAACTGGTGCAGTTCGGCCGGCATGCGCTTGCAGGCTATGGCCCGGGTTGGCAGCGTTCAGAGAATCGAACGCGAGATGCGTGTCTGCGGTTAGGCCGACACAAGCCGCAGCAACTCGAGCGGCAGCACGAACAGCCAGATTCCCGACGCCGCGAGCGACAGGAGCGTGCAGACGGTGAACTCGGCTGCGACCGGCTTGGTGAGCCGGAAGCTCTTGATGTTCTGTGGGGTCGGGCCGACCGCGATCGCCATGCCCGGTGTATCGGCGCCCGCCGGGCGGCGCTGGAGAGGGCTTGTGTAAGCGGGAGGCAAAACCGGCCGTTGATGTTTCCTCGGGTGGCAATGGGACACACCGACCGCAGGCCCTCTGCCCGCCCTCGGCGGGGTTCGTAACCATCGGCACTAGACTCAGCGATTTGGCTGTGGAAGCACTCTTCGACGAAGGCGAGCAGCGACTGTGACGCGGCGTGTCCTCCGCATGATTCGCGACGCGCTGCCGATTCCGGTGCGGGTCCGGCTGCGCGCCGGAGCCGAGCAGCTGCTGAACGGCACCAGCATCGAAGGTGCGCTTTGGGCTCTGCGAAAGCATGGACTCTCGCCGGCCTTCTGCGTCGACGTGGGTGCATACACAGGTCGGTGGACCCGCGTCTGCAGAGAGATCTTCCCGAGTGCCGGCGTGCTGATGGTCGAGGCACAGGAGTCGAAGCGGGCGGGGCTCGAGCACGTTGCAGCCGAGCTCGGGCCAGGCGTGGCAGTCGAGATAGCGCTGCTCGGGCCCGAGGACGGACGGACGGTGCGCTTTGTCGAGATGGAAACGGGTAGCTCTGTGCTCGAAGAGCACAGCCATGTCGAGCGGATCGTCATGGAGAAAGAGCTGAAAACCCTCGATCGTCTACTCGCCGCGGGCTCGTACCCGACCGCCGACCTCGTGAAATTGGATGTGCAGGGCTACGAGTTGGAGGTCATGCGGGGTGCCTCCGCGACGTTGAAGACCGCGCGCGCCGTGCTCCTGGAGGCGTCGTTCCTCCCGATCAACGACGGCTGCCCGTTGATTGTCGACGTCCTCACGTTCATGCGGGACGCGGGGTTCCAGCTCTTTGACCTGTTCAGCGTCACACGCCGCCGCGACGACATCCTCTGGCAGTCCGACCTCCTGTTTGTGCGCGCAGATTCGCCGCTCGTTCGCGAGCCATCGCTCGACGCGACGAACTGGTGAGCGGGGGCCTAGTCGACGGCTACCCGGCAGCAGACGAGAAGCTGACCTCTGGGACAGGGACGAACTTCTCGACGACGTAAAAGCCGGGATGGCGCTCGACGACGGTCTCGATCTCGGGCCGCTCGTGATCCGGCAGGAGGAAGAACCAGGCTTCGTTGCGCCGGATCCGTTCGTACTCCGATCGCTCGAGCAGGATCGTCAGCGCGCAATCCTGATCGGCGCACTCGCAGATGAAGCGAGTCTCTGTCGCAGCGAATCGCGCGACCGCGATGGTCGCGTTGACCTCACGAAAAAGCGCTTCGTTATGCGCGAGCTTGCGGGCACGGAGCTCGTCCACTTCCGCCAGTATCCCGCCTCGTCCGACGTACGTTCAACCTCTATGAACACTCTGAGAGAGCGCGGAACGCGGCATGGTCACAGAGGCAATGATCCCGACGAGCGGCGCGCGCTGCTTCGCTCCTTGAACGAACGTGTGGCGGAGTCGGCCAAGAGACGCCACTTCCGCACCGCCCGAGTTCCGTTTCAGTGTGAATGCGCCGCCTCTGATTGCGAGGAGTTCGCGCTTCACACGCTGGCGGAATACGAAGAGCTGCGCAAGGCCCAGCCGGCGTTACTGGCGCCGAGTCACGCATAGGACAGCCCTCCCAGCCCAGGAACGAACCGCCGGGGGTCCAGCGATCCGTTCCTTTCCCGTAAAGGGAACCGCAGTCGTCAAAGGCTGACTCAACACCAGGGGGAGAGCTGGCCGACGTCCGCAACGCGAGCCTACGACATCGAGGCTGATCGTTCAGAGAGTCGAACGACGTACTGCCTCGCGACTCGCTACGCCCGCGAAGCCGTACGACCTCGGCCGCGCTGAACCAACGTCCCAAGCCCCCACAGGATGAGTGCGAGAACGCAAATCAGGAACCCGAACCACCCGATCCCGCCGAGAACGTTCTTGAACGTTCCATGTGGATGCTGACCGAGGATCGCAGCGATCACGAACAAGATCGCGCCTAGAACCGCAACGCCAGCCGCAAAGCGCCAGTTACCAAGCAAGTAAACCCCTCCTCTCGTAGACGTCGAACGTGGAGTTTGGTCGAGCAGACCTCGATCTTCAAGTGACGCTCAAAGCGCGCATGGATGGCACACGTGATCCCGGCATCCCCGCCCGAGTGGCGATGTTCACGTCTTACGTTGCCCTGTCCCTCGTCTGCACGCTCCGTCCCTCATTCGAGGCACACCGGAAAGGGGCATCACTTCAGCCGTATGCCTAGTAGTAAAGAGCCGTGGACGCGTCAGCATGTGTTCGGGTCACGGCCCCGATGTGAATCGGTCAACAAGGAAGGGTGATACGGGGATGGGGGAAGTCGAAGATCCGACTGAGACGGGGCGGTTGCTGCATCGAAGGGATGAGCTCGTACGTCGCCAGGAAATCCTGTGTGAACGTGTCGCGCTCTTTGAGAATTCGGTGAGCCGCCGTCAGCTGGACAAGCTGACGATCGACATCTCGCTGGTGCAGCAGCAGCTCACCGAAATCGGAGCGTTCTAGTCATGGCCGAAGAAGGCACAGTGGAGATCGAGGACGTCCCGCCGATCCGCGTCGTGTTCGAGGGGTTCCGTTGGGTTATCGACTATGGCGGCGGCATCACACGTCGGTTGAGCAGCCGCGACGAAGCCGTGGAGCTGGCTCAAGAAGCCGCTGCCGCCGAAGATCGCGCGCTTGAACTAGCAGCCTGAGCTACCTCCACCAAACGTCCGGGCCGTACCCGAATTGCCTCGAGCCGCGTCGTGCGTCATTCCGGGACGCCGGCGCTGCCAAGAGAGCCGTTCCTCCCTCGTCCGAGGGAGAGTGATCCGTTTTGCAGGGACTTTACGTCCTTGCCGGTACCGGGATCCCCGAGCAGCACGTTTCCCCAGCGTCATCTAGAGAGCCCGAGTCGGCTCGTGTCGAGCCACAGCAGCGGGCGAAGGGCGAAAGGGAGAACATGAAACACAGACTCACGACGCGGGCGATGCCATTTTGCGGCGTGGTAGTTGCTGCGATCGCCGTGGCTGGTGGAGCTCACGGCGCCGATCAGGCAGCACCGGTCAGCAGCACACCACCGACGATCAGCGGAACGCCAACTGTCGGTCAAACCCTCACCGGATCCGACGGAACCTGGAGCAACAGCCCCACCAGCTTCAGCTACCAATGGCTTCGCTGTAACGGAGGCGGAAACAACTGCGGAAGCATCTCCGGCGCAACGACTAAGACGTACACGTTGGCCGCGGCTGATTCGGGGCACGCAATCCGGATTCGCGTCACTGCAAGCAATCCCGACGGGTCGGCGGCAGCGCAGTCCGACGCAACCGCAGCAGTTACGCCCGCCGTCTCCACCGCTGCACCGAAGAACACAGCAGCGCCCACCATCTCGGGAACGACTCGCGTCGGCCAACCTCTCACAGCTGCTGTGGGCACTTGGAGCGGCAACCCAACCGCGTTCGCCTTCCAGTGGCAGCACTGCGACGCGGATGCTGCGACGACCTGCACCAACATCGCGGCAGCGACAACAAAGACCTACGTGCTGCACACCGCTGACCTTGGCTACCGGATGCGCGTCAAGGTAACCGCTCGAAACGCTAAGGGAGCGGCCAGCACAACTTCGGCGGCAACCACGGTTGTGATCCCTGCCGCTCGACTGACAAACCACCGTCCGACGCTCGTCATCCTGTCGGCTCGATTCCTGGGCCAGACAATGTACGCACGCTTCAGAATCTGCGACGACTCGTACAAGAATCTCACTGTGATCGAAACCGACTCAAGGGCGGGCGTTGCCTCCTACACCAGGCGGTTCACGACGCTCATTGCACCTAAGCCTTGCGGCGTCTACACGCGCCACTGGATCCCGCTTGCACGCTTCCGCGGTCCCGGCCGCTACACGCTCACGCTCCGTGCGCGCGACAAGTCCGGCTTGACCAGCCTGCCGGCTCGCCGCAGCTTCTCACGCGGATAGTCAATCTGACCGACGTGCCGGGCAGTCAGATGACCAGGCTGCCCGGCACCACTATGCCGCTCTCTGAGCAGAGTGGGACCGAACGCGCGACCGCATCCTTCCAGCCTTTCTGAAGGGAACCACTGCCCGAAACGCTGGTGGGCCGCACCGTTCCGACCGTGTCTACGTGACCGACGCTCTGGAGACCGCTGCGATGTTTTCAATGGACTACGACCCCGATCAGCGCGGCACGGTGTACGAGGTAACGATCAACGGACGACTGGAGGATGACTCCGCGTCACTTCCGTGGATGCGCGGATACGTGAGCGAAAGCGCGACGGTCGTTCGGGATCTTGGTCGCGTTTGTGTTTGCGGCTCCGGTCGCGTAGTCGATGACTGTTGCGGTGAGGATCTCCTAGAGCAGACGCGCTGGGCGGCGCGACTCAATCCCGATCTCGTTGAGCGTCTGTCGGCGTGTCGGATTCTTGCGGTGCTGCCGTACTTCCTTCTCGTTGGGATGGACGCGTCGCCGGCAGCGCTTCGATCAGACGTCCATGGCCCAGTGCATTGGGAGCAAGTCGCACTCAACGGTCTGTACGTCGCAACCGAGACTGACGCAGACATTCGCACCGTGCTCGCTTTCGCATTGCTTCACGACGCGTTTCGGGTGAACGACCGACACGACCCCGAGCACGGTGCCCGCGCCGCAGAGTGGGCAGAGGCGAACGCCTCGAAGCTCGAAGGCGTCGACGTCAAGACGCCATCGCTCGCGCTCCGCGAGCACAGCGCCGGCCGTACATCTTCCAACCCGACCATCGCAGCGTGCTTTGACGCGGATCGTCTCGATCTGGTTCGTCTTGGCGTGCTTCCCACGGCCGACCTTCTGTCGAGGGAGGCTGGACTGCTTGCTGCAAAGAAGCTGTCCAGCAACTAAGCGATGGTCCATATGTAGGCGGCGGCGAGCAACCCGCCGACCGCCTGGAGCATTATCCCGATGTTGTTGGCGCAGCGTGCGGTACGGATGAGCCGCGCCGCATCGTTAGCGGCGGTCTGTGGCCGGCATGCACGTTCCGCGAGAATCCGGCGCCAGCCGTTATCGACCATCCCGACGAGGCACGCCACTGATACAAGACTGCCTACTGCGAAGCCGCGCAAACCACCTGCCGTCCGATCGAGGAAATGCCCGGCGAAGGCAAGACCGACCGAGATCAATGCGAAATTGCCGAAGAGCGTGGTCCAACCGCCCCACACAGATGTGAGATAGATATAGACGTTGGTTGGATCAGGATCGCCCGCCAGCGCGGCTTGAAAGGCCGCATCGTGGTCGACGTTGCGGCGCCGCGCCGACCACCGCGCCACTGCAAGGTTGAGACGGTCGGTTGGCTCGATCGTTGAGTCGATGTCGCTTCCTCAAGCTCGCCTGGACTGTCGTCTGAGGGCGGTCACGATCCCCAGAATCTATCGGCGTAGGCGAACCTCGATTCGGTCGCGGCCGAACCTGCAAACATGGCGTCTAGGGCGCGCATGAGGGCGAACTGCGCACGGTGAGATTGAAGCGTTGCCCTCGCTGTGTTGAGGCCGCGGATGGTGCCTTCGCTCTCCGCAACCACAAAGAAAGATGACTACCGCGTCTCGCGTTGCGCGCCGCCGGATCGATTCTCGACGAGGTCGCTCTCGTCGGCTGGTCGGTGGCTTTAGACGGCCGACCCACAAGCTCGAACTCTCCCCACGTATTCAGGGCCGGCAGGTCGGCCGCAAGCGCATGGTTCCCGACATGTCGCTACTTCGCTCGGGGTTTTACCGAGCCCGTACCAAGCCGTACCGAGTCCGCACATCGGTACTCGCGAGGAGCGACAAATACGGCGGCGGTGACCGAGCGGGGAGAGTTGCTTAGGCCAACCGCCGCCGTGGCCGGCCTGCGGACGCTAACGCATCGCTACTCCAGTCCATCGAACAAGGAGCCTTCTCTTTGAACCTCTGCACCGCTTGCGGCGAGGACTTCTCGTCCGTCTCGGCTTTCGATCGTCACCGCATCGGTAGACATACCCACCTCTTCGCCGAGGGACTCACGCTGAGTCCGTAGCGTCTCGATGGAAGGCGTTGCATGGACGTCGACGAGATGCGCTTGGCAGGGATGGAGCGGGATGGCCGGGGCCGGTGGGTGGTCGTGGCTGATAAGAGCCGGATCGCGGCGTGGGCTGAGGCCGCGTAGATGCCCCTGGAAGCTGCGTATCTCGGCCAACGCGGGGCTAGAACCGGAAGGGGGGTTGGTCCAGCCGATGTTCAAGGAATAGAGTCCTCTCGCCGTCGTCCCCAACCGATGTCGCTTCGAAACGGGCGCGCTGGCGTGGAGCGTTGGCGGAGCGACCAGGAACAGACTGTTCTATCGATGAGTTGACGCGAGGCAGCGAGCTGCATAGAACGTGACCCGATGGGATTGTCGACGCGGGTCTGCCTGACGTTCGTGGTCGCAGTTGCGGCGTCGGTGCTCGGTGTCAGTAGAGCGAGTCCAGATCCGGCCGGTGGCGTCGCGCTGTCGGTGACGGAATCAGGGCCTGCATGGGTCACCAGCGACTACCGCGTGGCGGTCACGGTGACCAACACGGGATCCACGACGTCTGGGAGCGTTGTCGTATCTGAGACGCTCGACTCCGGCGAGCATTACGTGGCAACCAACATCTCTCCTGGCGGCGGCGGTTGTGGCAACGGTGTTCCGTCAGGTGCGGTCGCGACGTGCGAGATCGGCATGCTCAGTCCAGGCGCGCACGCCCTGATCGCGTTTGACGTGCATGTCGATGTGCCTCCTGCGAGTGGCGTGTTGAATCATTCAATCTCAGCGACCGATGGCACCGCGTCAGCTTTGGGATCTGCGTCCCATCCATATCGCGATCCGAGCGTGACCGACGTGTACCCGACGTTCAAACAGTTCTTCGCCGCGTCAACGCCCGCCACCGTTGGGGTCGAGTGGGCCATCGTGAATGACGGACCACATGTCGCCGACGATACCTCGGTGCACCTAACCTCGACCGTTCCGATCGTCGGTCTACAGGCGACCGCTGGCCAGCCGGGCGGCTACTCGGTTCCAGGAACGTGCGACGTCGCGACCGCGACCTGTCAGCTCGGAACGATCTCGGATGCGCAAGTGATCATGTACGTCGACGCGCCCATCGGCGTCGACGAAACCTACGGCCTGCACGTCTCGACCTCGACTCCGGACGCCAACCCAGCCAACGACTCACTCACCGCCACGTACACCCTTTGCTGCCCCCCCGCTGGTGGTGGTGGTGGTGGTGGTGGTGGTGGTGGTGGTGGTGG
>Ga0070660_100003566_pt1 | contig 10746 bp, 7 predicted proteins | sample KBSC33metaG_FD_64670 | JGI IMG/M metagenome (GOLD analysis project Ga0070660, IMG submission 64670) | Corn rhizosphere microbial communities from Kellogg Biological Station, Michigan, USA - KBS C3-3 metaG | ecosystem: Host-associated > Plants > Roots > Rhizosphere > Soil ... | reverse complement strand
GCGATCATGCCGGCGAGCCCGACCGAATTGAGGCTCGCCATGACGCAGGTGCCGCCGAGGCTTTCGACCAGGTCGTGCCGCCGCCGCATCTCGTCGACCTCGCCAGTGAGGTTGAAGGCGAACATCACCTTGCGGCCCCGCCGATCGGCGGCGTCGTTGATCACCCGCATCACCGCCCGGGCCCGCGCCTCGAACGGGCACCCCGGCCCGTCCGACTGCAATTCGTCGTCCTTGATGAAGTCGATGTCGGCGTCGCAGAGGCGCTGCACCAGCGCCGCCGTCTCCTCGGGCGAAAACCCGATCGAGGGCTTGATGATGGTGCCGATCAGCGGCCGGCCGGCGACGCCCGTGAGTTCGCGCGTCCCCGCAACACCGAATTTCGGCCCCGGATAGGCCGCAGCAAACGCCTCGGGCAGCCGGATATCGAGCAGCCGCAGGCCGGAAAACTGCTTCAGCTCGAACAGATTGCCCGCCACCGTCGCCATCAAATTGGGCAGCGACGGCCCGATATTGTCGAGCGGCCAGGAAAGCGTGGCGCGCGCCGTCTGCCGTTCGCCCGTGCCCTTGCCCGACCCCGGCAGGCTCGGCGTTTCGACCTGGCCGATCAACTCGAGCGCTTCGAGCCGCGCCGCCGACCGCGCCTTGAGCTCAGGGGTTTCGCCCGGCACCGGCACGAAGGTGCCCGAGGACTGCTCCCCCGCCATGACCTCGACGGCCCGGCGCGGGTCGTAGGCGGTCTCGACCAGATAATCGGCTTCGATACGATCGACACTCACGACGCACCACCCGGCAAGGAATTGAACGCAACGAACGCCACGGCATAAGGCGGCAAGCTCAGCGGTCCACGCCGTTCCGCCAGCGTGCGCTCCACCCAGTCGGGGTGAGCTGCGGCGGCGCGCACCGCCCCGGCATCGAGCACCGCGAGGCGCGCGTCGCCCGCCCATTCGACCTGCTGCGGCACGGCGCTGCCATTGGCGACCAGCGCCGACGCACCGCCTTGCCCAGCCGCCACCGCCACGACATGCACGTCGCGCGGCACGCCGAGCGGACGGAGCCGCTCCTGCCCCTGCATCGCCGCCAGCCAGCGCAGCACATGCAGGCCCGGCGCCGGCCCCTGCGGCCCGGTCGTGAGGCCGAACGGTCCGCCGGCCGCTGCCAGCGTCAGCAACTCGATGTCCGCACCCGCCGTCGCCGCGGCGAAACCCACCAGCCACGCCGCGCCGAACAGGCTGCCCATGCGCGGGTCGGCATCGGTCATCGTCACACGGCGGCCCGCCGGGTTTTTCGCCAGCCCCGCGCCATAAGGATTGGACCGGGCGCCGATCGCCGTCAGGCCGAGCCGGTAGGGTTTGTCCGGCGCCATGGCGCGCGCGCTGGCAAATATCTGCGGCAGCGCCTCGAGCGTCTGGAAGACCGAAAGGTCATCGGCCGCATGGACGATCGCCGCCGTGCCGTGGGTGAGGTAATCGATGCCCGCCGGGTCGGGCCGGCAGCGGTTGAGCTCGGTGAAATTGGTCAGCGCGCCGCCCCCGATCCGGGCCTGCGGGAACGCCCGTCGCGCCGCGGCGCTCGCGTCCGCCGGGCTCGCGCCAGTCGGCCATTTGCCGTCCGGCTGGTAGCTTTTGAGATAAGCCGCCGGCAAGGCCATGACGTGCTGCGGCACGACGCCAAGCGCCGCCAGCGCCTCGGCCAGTCCCTGCAATTGCCGCTTGATCTCGGCCGTGTCGTCGCCAACGATCAGCTCGAGGTCGACCGGTGCCCCTCCCCCCGGCAGCCCCAATGCGGCGAGCGCCGGCGCCTGCCGCAGATCGAGCCGCACCAGCCGCCGCAATCCGGCGAGCGCCGGCGGCAGAGCCGTAGCGGTCGGCCATCCCGCCTCGACCGCCAGCGCCAGTTCGGGAAACCGCTCCCCCGTGCTGCGCACCAGCCGCAGGCCGGCCTGCTCCGCCGAGCCGCCCGCCCGCCCGGCACCGGAAAAACCGAGCGTCAGGGTCTGCTCAATGCACTCGCCCGCCTTCGCCTCGAAGGCAAACGGAAAACTCGCCGTGATCCCGTAGGTCTTGTACGAAGCGTCGGTCCAGTTGCGCTGGTCCTCCATCTCGAACCGGTCGCCCGCCATGGCGATGTCGACGGCGCTGCCGCCAACCGCGTAGCGGAGCCCCGCAATGTCGGTCGCCGGCTGCGACGGCGCGATCGACAGTGGAAACACCGTCTCGCCGGTCCCCCCGTCCGGCCTGACGATGGTCAGCTTTTCGCCGGCCAGCCCGGCAATCGGATGCAGCAGCGTGAAGCCGGCGCGACAGAGCCGCACGTCGCGCCTGATCGTCAGCACCAGATGCAGCGTCAGCCGCCCGGCTGCATCGGCCGCAAGCTCGAATCGCCCGGCAACGCTCCCCTCCTCGGTCTCGAAGGCGCGGCGATAGCGATAGCCGCCCGCCGCATCACGGCTGGCCGCCTGCTCCAGTGTCCGGGTCGAGAACGTCCCCCATTCGCCATCGCGGATCGGATAGTCGATCGAGCGCACCAGCTCGCTGCCGTGCCAGGCGATGGTGCGTACCGCCGTCTCGCCGGCCAGGAAGCTCAGCGGCCCGAGCTCGATCCGCTCCAGGGCGAGCGGCGGCTCATCGGTTCCGAACATCGCCCTGCGATCGTCGCTCACGGCCATTCCTTTGGTACGACTGTCAACTCAGTATACCAGTTCGAACGCAGCGACAATCCCATCGCGGCCGCAGGCAGCCCCTCACGACGAGCGGAGGTTCGCCTGATGGTAGAGGCTGTTGGCCCGATTGAGATGGTCGCCGGTGAGCTTGGCCGCCGCTTCGGGATCGCCCCGCTCGATCGCGTCGAGGATCTGGCGATGCTCGGTGAGCGTCAATTGCTCGAGGCCGGGATGGCGCACCAGATCGAAATGGAACTGCGCCAGCCAGGCGAACAGCGCTTCGCTCAGCGAGGCGAAGATCGGATTGCCGCTGATCATCGCGATGCGGTGGTGGAAGCGCCCGTCGGCGGCGAGAAAGGCAGACGAAACCAGCCGCATCCGCTCCTGTTCGGCGAGGATTTCGCGCAGGTCGGCAACGTCGGCCGGCGTGCGCTTGCGGGCGGCGATCTCGGCCATGTCCATCTCGAACGTGGCGCGCGCCTCCTTGAGATGGTCCAGCGTCGCCGGGGAGTTCACCAGCACGTGGTGCATGGTTTCGGTCATGTTGTCGACCATCCCCGCGAACGAGGGCGCCGCCACCCGGGGCCGCTCGCCGTGGTTGATCTCGATGAGCCCCATGCGCTTCAGGTTCTGCATCGCCTCGCGGATCGACGGCCGGCCGACATCATAGGTCTGCATCAGCTCGCGCTCCGACGGCAGCAGATCGCCGGGCCGGAGGTTTTCGGCCCGCATGATGGCCAGCAGGCGGTCCTGCACCAACTCGGCCAGCTTGGGCCGCACCAACGGCGTTTTCGCAGCCATGCAAGGCTCCTTGATTTCGGCCCCGGGGGGAACGGCCGTCGACATTGCCGGGTGGGTCGCGACCCGCACGTCCGGCTCCTCGCCTTCGATTGTTTACCCACAGAAGCGGCCGCGACTATAGGCCTATTCGTACACGGCTTGCCAAATGACGCAACTGGTATACTATGTACCCCAGCAGGTGCCCGGCCGGGAAGCCGTGAGCGCGTGCCCATCAAGGGGAGAAGAACAGATGAAGTTCGCTGTGGCCGCGCTCGCCGCGGTATTGTTGTCGAGTGCCGCCTTGCCGGCGTTTGCCAGCAAGGATGCGCCTGTCGTGGCGCTGTCCAACGCCTATTATGGCAACACCTGGCGCCACCAGATGGTCGACGCCTTCGAGGCCGCCGCCAAGCAGGCCAAGGCCGACGGCAAGATCGCCAGCTTCATCACCACCAATGGCGACGGCTCTGTCGCCCAGCAGAACAGCCAGATCGCCGAGCTGATCCTCAAGAAGGTGGATGTGCTGCTCGTCGACGCCGCTTCCGAAACCGCCGTCAATGGCGTCATCGAAAAAGCCTGCAAGGCCGGCATCATCGTCGTCTCGTTCGACTCGATCGCCAACGCGCCGTGCAACTACCAGCTCAACTTCGACTTCAAGGGTTACAAGGTCGCCCAGGCGGAAGCCGTGATGAAGATGCTCAACGGCAAGGGCAACGTCATCCAGGTGCGCGGCGTCAAGGGCTCGGCCCCCGATAACGATATGTACAACGCCCAGCAGTCGGTGCTGAAGAAGTACCCGAACGTCAAGGTCGTGGCGACCGTCTACGGCCAGGCGACGGCTTCGGTCGCGCAGGCGGCGATCACCAACGTGCTGCCGAGCCTGCCGCATGTCGATGCGGTGCTGGCGCAGGGCGGCAGCGACGACGTCGGCATTGCCCAGGCCTTCACCCAGTATGGCGGCGAATATGTCGGCCACATGCCGATCATCGAAGGCGGCGGCGGCACCGATTTCGTCAAATGGTGGGCCGCCGAGAACAAGAAGAACGGCTACCAGACCATCTCGATGAACACCACGCCCGGCATCGGCGGCGCCGCCCTCTGGCTTGGCGTATCGCTGGCCGAAGGCGCCAAGGCGCCCAAGCTGATGGTCATGCCGGTCGCCACGGTGGACTCCGCCAACCTCGCCCAATACGCTGATCTGCCCGCCGGGCAGATTATCAGCCCGACCTACTCGCTCGACTGGGTGAAGGACAATCTGCTGTCGAAGTGACGGAGTCGCTTCGCGAAAACCTGCTTCGGTCGGGCACCGGCAAAGGCGGTGCCCGACAATTGGCGTCGGAGTTGCAATTGCCGGATAGCCGCCTGGCCACCGTGGTGGCCGCCCCGCCGCTCGCCGACTCGATCGGGCCGTGCCTGGTCGAGCTCGCAGGCGTCACCAAGGCGTTCGGCGCGACGCTGGCCAATGCCGAAATCGACCTGGCAGTCGGCGCGGCCGAAATCATCGGCCTCGTCGGCGGCAACGGCGCCGGCAAATCGACGCTGATGCGCATCCTCTGCGGCGTTACCCCGCCGACGCTCGGCAGCATCGCCTTCGACGGCGGCGAGATCCCCTTCGGCACCTACAGTACCGGCGAGGCGCAGCGCCGCGGCATCCGCATGGTGCACCAGGAGCTGTCGCTCTGCACCAATCTGTCGGTGGCCGAAAACTTCTTCATCGAAACGCCCGAAGGCGCCGGCCTGCTTCCCGGCTGGCGCGACAATTACCGCCGCGCGGCGCGACACGCCCTCGATGCGGTGTTTCCCGGCAATGGCATCGACGTCGACAGCCCCGTCGACCTGCTGTCCATCGGCGAGCGGCAGATGGTGGAAATCGCCCGCGCCACCGCGACGCCGGGCGTCCGGCTGATCGTGCTCGACGAGCCTACTTCCTCGCTCGACCAGGAGCGCTCGCGCCAGTTGCGCGACTTCATCCGCGCCCGCGCCGGCGCCGGCCTCGCCTTCATCTTCATCAGCCACAAGCTGCAGGAAATCATCGACGTCACCACCCGCGTCCTCGTGCTGCGCAATGGCCGCATCGCCTGGCAGGGCGCGGTCGCCGAGGCCTCGGTCGACCGGCTGGTCGAACTGATGGGCGGCGACGCCGCCGCTGTTCATGGCCGCCGGGAGTATACGCCCGGGAGCGGTGCGGAAGTAGTGCGCGTCGGCGGCGCCTTCACCACGCCCCTCGGCCGCGAACTGAGCCTCAGGGCCGGCGAGATCGTCGGCCTCGCCGGGCTCGAGGGTCACGGCCAGAAGGACCTGCTCGCCGCCATCTACGCCGCCCGCGCCCGTGCCGGCAGCGATGTGCGGCGCACCGCGCCGGCCAGCTACATTTCCGGCGACCGGCAGAAGGAGGGCGTGTTCCCCCTGTGGAGCGTGCTCGCCAACATCGCCATCGGCCGCATCGCCATGCGCCGCGCCTTCGGCCTGGTCTCGGGCCGCAGGGAGACCGAAGCGGCCCGGTCCCCCGCCGGCCGCCTCCGGCTCGACGACGGACGCTTTGGCTCCAACATTCTCGAATTGAGCGGCGGCAACCAGCAGAAGGCACTGGTCGCCCGTGCCGTGGCCACCGGCACCCCGATCATGCTGCTCGACGACCCGACCCGCGGCGTCGACATCGCCACCAAGCGCGACTTCTACCGGCTCTGCGGAGAAGCCGCCGAGGAGGGCAAGACGCTGGTCTGGCACACCACCGAGGACGCCGAACTGCTCGCCTGCGACCGCGTGCTGGTGTTTGCCGACGGCCACGTGGTGAGCGAGCTGGCCGGCGCCGACATCTCCGAGGAAGCGATCGTCGCCGCCTCCTTCGCCCATATCGGCAAGACCGGCACGACCGAGCAGGCGCCGCGCCGCGCCGCACACGCCCCGGTCAACCGGCTGGTCCGGCAACTGGTCAATGCCTCGCCCTTTCTCGGCCTCGCGATCGTGCTCACGGTGATGATCGCCGCCAATCCCTCGGTCGCGTCGGTGTTCGGCATCGACCTGCTGCTCATGCCGGCGCTGTCGCTGGTACTGGTCACCATGGCGCAGATGTTCGTCGTCGGCGCCAGCGAGATCGACCTCGGCGTCGGCGCCTTTGCCGGCCTGATCAGCGTCATCAGCGCCACCCTGCTCTACGACCAGCCGCTGCTGGGCGCGGTGGCGATCGTCGCCGCCATTGCCGGCTATGCCCTGCTCGGCGGGCTGATCCAGGCCCGCAATATTCCCGCCATCGTGGTGACGCTGGGCGCCTCCTTCATCTGGGCCGGCATCGGCTATTCGATCCAGCCGACGCCCGGCGGCGCGAGCCCGGACTGGCTGACCGCCCTCACCAGCTGGTCGGTGAGCGACTATGTCCCGACCTCCATCCTGCTCATCGCCATGGTCGGCGTGATCGCCTTCGTCATCGACCGCCTGCCGCTCGGCGTCGTGCTGCGCGGGCTCGGCAACAACCCGGCGGCGATGATCCGCTCCGGCTGGTCGCCGGTCCGCTTCGCCATCGTGCGCTACCTGATCGCCGGCCTGTTCGCCGCTGCTGCCGGCCTGTCGCTGACCGCCATCAATTCCTCCAGCGACAGCAATTCCGGCAATTCCTACACCCTGCTCAGCGTTGCTGCCGTGGTGATGGGCGGCTGCGCCCTGATGGGCGGCATCATCTCGCCCCTCGGCGCGGTGTTCGGCGCCGTGACCCTGGCGCTCATCGGGGCGCTGCTCGGCGCGCTCGGCGTCAGCAGCGACTTCAACGCGCTGGCGCAGGGCCTGGTGCTGCTCGCTTTGCTGGCGATGCGCTCCCTTACCAACCGGAAGGACGACGAATGACCTCGCTGCGGCGGTTTTTCGGGTGGGCGCGCGCCAACCGCTGGGTGTGGTCGGCACTGGCCGCGCTCATCCTCTGGCTTGTGCTGTCGATCGTCACCAGCCGCTTCAGCATCGCCAGCCTGTCCGGCATCCTGCTCTCGGCTTCGTTCCTGACGGTGGTTGGCATCGGGCAGATGTTCGTCGTCACCACCGGGCGCGGCAATATCGACCTCTCCATCCCCTCCGTGGTGACGCTGAGCGCCTATCTCGCCTTGCTGACCATCCGCGGCGAGGACGCCAACCTCATCGTCGGCATCCCCGTCGCCATCGGCCTCGGGCTGGTCGTCGGCCTGGTCAACGGCGCCATCGTCGTGCTGCTGCGCATCCCCGCCATCATCGCCACGCTGGCGACCGGCTACATGCTCGCCACCGCCACCCTGCTCAGCAATCGCGCCATGGGCGGCTTTGCCGTCAGCCCGCTGCTCAAATACATCGCCGGCGGGCGCCTCGGCGGCGTGCCGATCATGCTGATCATCGCCCTCTGCCTCGTCGGCATCGCCGCGTTCGTGCTGCGCTTCACCGTCTACGGCCGCACGCTCTCGGCCGTCGGGCAGAACCGCGCCGCGGCCCGCCTCGCCGGCATCCGCGGCGGCCCGGTGGTGGTGGCAGCCTTCGTCGTCTCCTCGGTGCTCGCCTCGCTGATGGGGCTGCTGCTCGGCGGCTATGTCGGCGGCGCCTTCCTCGAAATGGGGCAGCCCTATTTGCTGCAATCGGTGGCCGCGGTGGTGGTCGGCGGCACGCTGATCTTCGGCGGCTCGGCTACCGCGCTCGGTACCTTCATCGCCAGCGTGCTGTTGATCCTCATCGTCACCACCATGCAGATCATGCAATTGCCGCCCGGCACCCAGGACATGGTGCAGGGGGTGGTGGTGATCTTCGTCCTCGCCATCGCCAACCGCGACCTGGTGCTGCGCCGAGCCCCGCCCCCCGAAGCTGCGGCGCCCGACGCGAGTGCGAAGCCCAGCGCCTGATTCACGTCGCTCGGAACAAGAAAGGCCCCTCACCCGGCCCTATCGGGCCACCCTCTCCCGACGGGGAGAGGAATACGCGAAGGCCGCGCCCCATCATTCCTCTCCCCGTCGGGGAGAGGTCCCGGCAGGGGGTGAGGGGTCTTGGCCGCGGCGTTGGCGTACCCTCCCTGCCCCGCCTGCCCGCTACCGCGAAACGATGCGCCCGTCCGGCCCGACATGCATCGTCACCCCCGACGCCGCCGCGTCGTACGCCGCGAACCCGAGCCCCAGCGTCCTGAGATTGTCGCGCCCGGAGGTCGCCGGCTCGCGCCCGCTCCGGAGGCACTCGACCCAGTGCCGCTCGATATTAACCACGCTGTCCTGCACCGCCTCGAACGGCGGATCGGCCCACGCCCGAGGCGGCGGCGCGACGCTGCGCATCTCGGTGCCGGCCGGCGTCACCAGCCGCAGCGCGTAATCCTGCCCGATCAGCAGCGACCCCTCGTCGCCGTCGATCTCGAGCAGCGTCTGCGGGAAGGGATTGGGATCGCGGTGCGCGAAAAATGAGCAGTCCACCACCGACGTCGCACCGCCCGCATGCCCCAGCAGCAGCGTCGCCACATCCTCGCCGCGCACGATCGGATTGATGCTCGCCGTGCGCGCCGCGAGCGACACCACCTCGCCGAACAGCGCCCGCGCCACGTCGATGAGGTGAATGCCGAGATCGAGGATGACGAAGCGCTCGTCCGTCGCGAGGTAGGGCTGCTTCCGGTAGATGTCGAAATCGTGCCGGAACGACACGCGGCCGAAATACGGCGTCCCGATCGCCCCCGATTGGATGATCGCGGCCGCCGCCTGCATCGGCGCCTGCCAGCGGAAATTCTCGTGCACCATCAGCGGCACGCCGGCCCTGGCGCACGCTGCGACCATCGCCTCGGCATCGGCCAGCGACGGCGCGAACGGCTTTTGGCAGATCACCGGCACGCCATGCCGGGCCGCCAGCTCCACCAGCGGCCGGTGCGATTGCACGGTCGTGGCGACATCGACGAAATCCGGCCGCTCGGCGACCAGCATGGCCTCGGCGTCGTCGTACACCCGGGCGATGCCGTGCTTCAGCGCTGCCGCTTCCGCCTTGCCGCGATCCCGGTCGCACACGGCAACGATCGTGGCGCCCTCGATCTCGTGCCAGGCGTGGAGGTGATTGTCGGCGAAGAAGCCGCAACCGATCAGCACGCCGCGAAAGCCGGTTACCGGGGATGCCTGGGTCATTTGATGCTCAAGGTTGCACGTGAAGTCTGCCGCACGAAACCGTCACGCGGGGATCGGGGCTTGCAGCCCGGCCATCGCCTGCTGCCAGCGTGCCAGCAGGGCCTCGTAGCGCTGCAGCAGCGGCGCCGGCGGCAGCGCGGTCAGGCCGCGCAGCGCCTCGGCGCCCTCGCGCCATGGGATTTTCGGATCGAAGCCGAGGTCGCGCCGCGCCGCCGCGCTGCTCAGCACGTTGTGGTACTGGAAATTGATATCGCACCATTCGGCCATGTCCGGCACCAGCCGTGCCAGAACCTCGGTCGGGATGTGCACGAAGCTCGGCGGCGGCGCACCGATCGCCTCGGCCGCAATCTGCCAATAGCATTCCCAGGTGATGAACTCGTCGCTGGCGAGAATGTAGGATTGGCCGATGGCCAGGGGATTGCCGAGCGCCCCGACAAAGCCGCGGGCCACGTCGTCCCGATGCGTCGCGACCCACAGCGTCGAGCCATCGCCATGCACGATCAGCGGCCGCCCGCGCCGCAGCAGATCGAGATAGAGCGCCGTCGTGCCGATCGGTGCGACGATATTGGCGGCATAGGTCGCGGCCGGGCGCAGGACGGTCAGCCCGAACGCCGCTGCCGCGGCGGCGGCCTCGAAGCGCTGTTCGGCGATGGCCTTCTGGTAAGCGTAGCGGAATTTCGGCGACGGCTGGCGGGGGTGCGTCTCGGTGATCGGATAAACCGCGGCCGGCGTGGTGAACACGTCCACCGTGCTGCACAGCAGATAGTGCGGTGTGTGGCCGCTGAACGCCGCAATGGCGAGCTCGGCATCCGCTTCAGTGTAGCAGATCATGTCGATGACCGCGTCGAACTGCATCGCCGCCAGCCCTCGCAGATCGGCCGCCGACTGCCGTTCGCCGTGGATGGTCGTCACCTGCCCCTCGAAGCCGCTGGCGGTGCGCCCCCGGTTGAACAGCGTCACCGCCTCGCCGCGCTCGAGCAATTGCCGCGTAATGCCGGTGCTGATCACCCCGGTGCCGCCGAGTAGGAGAATCCGCATGTCGTCCGGTAGCCCCGCCAACCGCGCCCACTCTCGGGGCGAAGCGTCTAGTCATATGCTGATTATACCAGTTGAGCCCTGCACGTCAAGCAGCCGCAACAAACCCCCCCGCTCTGAGGAAGGATGAGGCCACTCCTCAATCCTCCCTCTCCCCTTGCGGGCCTGTCGCGCAGTTGT
>Ga0070660_100003562_pt1 | contig 10751 bp, 8 predicted proteins | sample KBSC33metaG_FD_64670 | JGI IMG/M metagenome (GOLD analysis project Ga0070660, IMG submission 64670) | Corn rhizosphere microbial communities from Kellogg Biological Station, Michigan, USA - KBS C3-3 metaG | ecosystem: Host-associated > Plants > Roots > Rhizosphere > Soil ... | reverse complement strand
GGTATGCGGGCAGAAGCGTTGTGAGCAGCGGAAGTGCCAGTAAGGCCGCGCAGGCGGCGGTGGCCACCAGGTGACTTGTCGACGAAGGCGCTCGCCTGCGGATAATCGCGAGGACGATCCCGGCCATGATCAGCAAAGCAAGGCTTCGAATATTGAGCCACACGAACCACGGAAGCCACTCGATAGCCAGGAACTTGCTCATCGTTCGTCCTTCCCGTCGATGTCGACGTGTCTTGCCTCTTCGATCATCCGCGCCATCGACGCCAATTCCTCATCCGACAGCGAATCCGAATCGGCCAGGAATGCCTTCACCGCATTCGAGAAACTGCCGGAAAAGAATGTCTTGACGACCTGCTTCAGCGCCGACTGTGCCGCTCGATTGCGCGGCTGCGCCGGCAGGTAGACGTAGCGCTTGCCAACCTCCTGGTACCGGGCATGCCCCTTCTCCACCAGGATCCGCAATGTCGATCGCACCGCCGAGTAAGAGATTGGATCTTCGATCCGGTCTAATACTTCAGCCACGGTCGCCTCACCCTTCTCGTAAAGGATGTCCATTATCTCTTTTTCGCGACGGCTCATACCGTCGCCTACTTTTTTAGGCATGGCTGGTAAACATTAAGTGCTGATTTTTCAGCACTATGCTGATAGATTAGCACATCGAGCGCGACCTGTCAATAGCACGAGGCGAAATAAAAGGCGCCGACGGACACCGTCAACGCCCTTGTGATCTGCCATTGATGCCGAATGCAACAAGAATAAATCCTGTCCATCCTTATATCCGTGCCAATACTATTCCGATTTACAGCAGCTTCTTCTTGACCGTGGTCCCCGTCGGCGAGTCGCCGACGGTGTAGCCCATGGCCTCGATCTTATTCCGTAGGTTGTCGGATTCTGCCCAATTCTTGGCCTTGCGAACGGCGTCGCGCTCGGTCATCAGGGCGGCGACGTCGTCGGGGACGGCGTCGTCGTCGGCGGCGCGGGAGCGCTTTTCAATGTTGAGGCCCAGCACATCGTCGAACTCCGCCCACAGCCGGTAGGACTTCGCCTCCTGAAGTGCGGCCACGGCGCGCGGGAGGTTGAGGTCGTCGTCAAGCGCTTCCTGGATTGTCGACCGGAACTCGGCGATCTGCTGGTCGGAGAGTCCATCGCCGCCGGTTTGTCTCGCCTTCAGTTCCCAGATCTTGGCGAGGGCCGTGCTGGCGCCGTCGAGCGATTCCCAGGTGAACTTGAGCTCGGAACGATAGTGCGCCATCAGGCACAGGTAGCGGTAGGCGAGGGGATCGTAGCCGTTGTCGATGAGGGTGTCGACCTTCAGGAACTCGCCGGAGCTCTTCGACATCTTCCCCTTCTCGATGATCAAGAACGCGCCATGCAGCCAGAAGCGCGCGAAAGTCTTGTCCGTGGCGCACTCGCTCTGCGCGATCTCATTGGTGTTGTGGACGGGGATATGGTCCGTGCCGCCGCAGTGGATGTCGAGCGTTTCGCCGAGGTACTGCATGCTCATGGCCGAGCACTCGATGTGCCATCCGGGATAGCCGACGCCCCACGGGGACTCCCACTTCATGATGTGGCTCGGCTTGTTGGTGAACCAGAGGATAAAATCCGCCGGGTGACGCTTGGCCGGGTCGACATTGAGGTCCTCGCGCGCTCCCGCCTTTTGGTCAGCCAGGTTCAGCCCCGCGAGCTTGCCGTAGTCCGTGTCGCGCGATGTGTCGAAGTATACGCCCTCGTCTGTTACGTACGTGTACCCCTTGGCCTCGAGCGTCTTTATCAGGTCGATCATCCCCTGCACATGCTCGGTCGCACGTGGGGCGACGTCGGGCTTGATGATATTGAGGCGTGCGCTATCTCGGAAGAAGATTTCCTCGTAGTGCTTGGCGATCTCCCACGGCGATTTATTCTCGCGCTGGGCCGCCTTCGCCATCTTGTCCTCGCCGGCGTCGCCGTCCGAAGTCATGTGGCCGACGTCGGTGATGTTCATGACATGTTTGACGCCCCAGCCGTGCCGCTGGAGTATTCGATGCAGCAGGTCCTCAAAAATGTACGTCCGCAGGTTTCCGATGTGGGCGAAGTTGTAGACGGTCGGCCCGCAGCAGTACAGATTAACCGTCTTGCCGTCCGTAGGAGTGAAAGCTTCTTTGCTTCGAGTTAACGTGTTGTGTAAAAGGAGGGGTCCCATGCCGATTATTATAGCACCAACTGACATTGACCCGGATGCCTGCCGACCGTTTCTGAAATCGCACAGACGAATGTGCAGTTTTAGCCTGGAGCAGGACTCCGGAGAGTCGGTGCTTCCCACCATTGGGACCAAAAATACCGGTATAATAATGGGGGCTTTTTCAAAGGCTTTACAGTTTTGCTAGTACGAGCAATCGATTACCCATTTCTTTCGATCGCCAAAAGGATTATTCTATGGACCGTTTGCGGGTTGGTCTTGTCGGCTGCGGCAATATCAGTGAAATCTATCTTGAATCTTCGGGCAAGTTCCCGGCTTTGGAAATCGTCGCGGTGGCCGATCTCGACACCGCGCGTGCGCAGGCGAAGGCGGACAAGCACGGCGTCAAGCGAGTGCTCTCCGTCGACGACCTCATCGCCGACGCCGATGTTGACGCCGTCCTGAACCTGACGATTCCGGCAGCCCACTTCCCCGTCTGCCACAGCGCGCTTCTGGCTGGTAAACACGTGTATGTCGAGAAGCCGCTTTCGCTCACGCGGGAAGAGGGCAATGCATTGATCGCGACGGCGAAAAAGATGGGCGTGCGCGTTGGCTGCGCGCCGGACACGTTCCTGGGCGGCGGCATCCAGACCTGTCTCGAGCTGATCAAGAGCGGCGCCATCGGCGAGCCGGTCGCGGCTTCGGGCTTCATGATGAGCCATGGCCCGGAAGATTGGCATCCTGATCCGGAGTTCTTCTACAAGGAAGGCGCCGGCCCGATGTTCGACATGGGCCCGTACTACCTCACGGCCATGATCGCCCTGATGGGGCCAATCGCCGACGTCACCGCGACGACCCGCATCAGCTTCCCCGAACGACGCATCGGCACCGGCGACAAGAAGGGCCAGATGATCGTCGTCGACACTCCGACTCACGTGGCCGGTGTCATCGAGTTCGAATCGGGCGTCGTTGGGACATTGGCGACCTCCTTCGACGTCTGGTCCGCCGAACTGCCCCGCATCGAGGTCTACGGCTCCGAAGGCACCCTCAGCATCCCCGACCCGAACACCTTCGGGGGCCCTGTGCGCCTGCGCAAGAAGGGCGATAACGAGTGGCACGATATCGAGCTGACCCACGGCTGGGCCGAGAACAGCCGCGGCATAGGCCTTGCCGACATGGCCATGGCGATCAAAGAGAACCGCCCGCACCGCGCCAGCGGCGAACTCGCCAACCACGTCCTCGAAGCCATGCACGGATTCCTGCAAGCCGGTCGCGAGCGCAAACACTACGTTATGACGACGTCGCCGGCCCAACCCGAGGCGCTGCCGAACGGCTGGAAGGCCGAGTAGCTTTCGAAAGAACGTCGCCCTTCCGGTTTCGGGAGGGCGATTGTGGTTGTGCAACCCGCACTTCGCTTCCACAGGACTCAGCCATTGAAATCATCCGTATCGCGAGGTTAGCTATGAGCCTGTAAGTTAGGTGGTTAGCCATTCGCAACATCTGAGACGGAGAAAGCCTAAACTGATTCGAAGACCATTAATTAGCCTAACTGTTTCTCGTACGAACTCCAGGCCCGCTTCTCGAACATGTTGTCGTAGAACAGATACTGTTGTGCCCATCCCGCCATGGGCCCGAACCGTTGACGGAGCGCGTCGCCGATGGCGGCGTAGACCGTCGGCGTGAGTGACTTCCCGGCAAGCTCCGGGGCGTAGAGACGTTCGACCACCTGACGGACATGGGTGTCGCCGGGAATAGCATCGTCCTTGTCGAGGCTGAACAGGCACACGCAGTCCGCCACCTTCGCGCCGACTCCAGTCAATGCCATCAGCGCCGTCCTTGCCTCGGTGTAGGGCTTGTGTCGAAGCCCCCGCAGCCACTCTTCCCCGCCGAGGTCCAGCACCTGACGCGCCGATTGTCGAAGGAACTTGGCCCGGTACCCCAGGCCGAACCCGAACATCGTCTCCTGGTCCGAATCGGCGATCGCCTGAACGGTTGGGAACGAGCGGAAGGGGACCGCGCCCCAGCCATCGTCGACGCTGGTCTCGCCGTAGGTGTCGCACATCTTGTTGATGTTCTTGCGGATGCGGTGCAGCGGCGATGCCGTCGAGCAGATGAAGGAGAACAGGCACTCGACGGGATCCTGTCGAAGGATTCGCAGCCCCGGATACGCCCTCGCCGCCGGAGCGATCGAAGGGTCCGCGTCGACGAACTGGGCCGTCAACGCCGGCAGGTCGACATCCATCCGGAAGTAGTCACGCACGAAGTCCATGCGCCCCGCCGGTAGAGTCGACACCAGCACATCCGTCCCGGCCACCGCCAGTCGCACGACGACGGGACCCGCCGTCGACCACAGCACACAAGCCCTCGCTCCATCGTCCTCTCGACGCCACCGAAAAGCCTGACCACCGAATACCGTGTGGTCGACATCGAGTTCGTCGACCGTGCAAAGAAATTCCATGAGGACTATTATCCATAAAACAGATGGCAGTCGGCGAAAACGCTTCGTTGAGGTCGCTTGCCTTCCGAAGCGCTAGCTTTGCGCTAGTGCCATCATGCTGCCGTGTGCATCATCGCGCGAATAGGCGAATAGTTCAGCCAGGCACAGCCTGAACGTTAAATCGTTAAATCTAAAACGTTATGGTTTGTTTTACCGGTAATAAATTGTCTATTGACAACTTGAACGCTGAACATTATAATTCACGAACAGGGCAAACGAATACTCAAGGCAGAATGACTGCTTGTTGTGGCGATAATTGGAAGTTTAAGATCTATTTTAATTGCGCGCTGAATTAATAGTTTAATTGAAGTAATTGCCATATAAGTCTACTGCGAATGGCGCGGTGTCGGGCAAAGGGGGTGATTTGCGCCGATTAGGCCAGTACTCTAACAGGGCGACGGGCTAAGAACTCTACGCCTTAAGGTCATCGGATGCTTTGCAATCGAGGCCATACAACACAGGGTAAGGAGATTAGTAAAATCAATGAAGATCAAGTTATTCAACACGGCGGCCAGGGCGGCCGCCACGATAGCACTGGGCGTCCTCATCTGTTGCGGAACTGCGCAGCGGGCGTCGGCGACGCTCACCCTCGCATGGAGCGCCGAATTCAACGGCAGCGGGGCTCCCGGCTGGACCTACGACCTAGGCGCTGGCGGTTGGGGCAACAACGAGCTTGAGACCTACGTGAATTCGCTCGCCAACTGTTTGCAGACTGGTGGGCACCTCCAGATCGAGGCGCAGACTGATACCTCCCACCGCTGGTATTCGGCCCGCATCCACACGCATCCGTGGGGGCCGTACGGCTACATCGAGTACCGTTGCCAGTTCCCCCGCTCTGGTCAGGGCTACTGGCCGGCAGGTTGGATGCTCGGTAACAACATCGGTTCCGTCGGTTGGCCCGCGTGCGGCGAAATCGACGTCGCCGAGGAAATCGACGGTCAAAGCACAAACCATCAGAGTCTTCACATGCCAGGTTGGGACCCGACTGTATCTCATAGCTGCAGCACCGGCTACGACTCCTATGGTGCTTACTGGCAGCCGGGACTTGTCACCTTCAGCCAGAACGGAGCCAACACCGCCACGTATACAAGTGCCGGTCATACATGGCCATTTACGAAGCAGCAGTTCATCATCTTGAATCTGGCCATCGGAGGGAATTGGCCCGGCAATCCTAATAGCAGCACACAGCCCAACGGCAACTTCAATATCGACTACGTTCGCCAGTACAACGGCTCGTAGGACGCGACCTTAAAGGCTGACCGTAGTCCGTGCGTATGTCGCGGACTATGGTCTGCCCGTCGGGAAAGGATGAGTACTTTGAAACGCTGGTCCATGCGCGCCATCGTCGTCGGTGCAACCACGGTCCTGTCGACCGCGACCCTTGCCGGCCCGCCGCCGCACGGAGGGCCGACCCAACTCTTCGCCACCGATGTCCACGGCGACAACACAACCGCGACCACCAGCGGCGCGGCTGCCATCGTGGATGGCCATGTTATCCCTATGAGCGACGTCGTTCTGCAATCCGTGCGCGACGATCGTGACGTCGTCGTCGACCAGATGATTCAGAACTACGTCATCGACCGCGATTGCAAGCAGCGAGGCCTGGAAGTCAGCGAAGCCGAAATCGACAAGGGGGTCGAGTGGTTTCGCAAGGACAACGCGCCGGTCACTGTCGAGCAGACGCTCAAGGCGCACCACATGACGATGTCCGAGCTGCGCTATGCCTTCCGCCAGAAGGCCGAGCGCAACCTGGTCGTCGAGGATCAGGTAAAGCCCAGCAAAATGACGCATTGTCGCGAGATCCAGGTCAAGTTTTGCAGAGCTGGGGAAGATCCTGCGACGGCTGGAACGACGCGAACGGAAGCGGACGCGCTTGCGATCGTCAAAGATATTCAGGATAAGCTCAAGCACGGAGCCGGCTTTGCCGCCCTTGCCGCTCAGTACTCCGAACTCGACACCACTACCGACAAGCATGGCGACATTGGCGTCGTCTTCGACAACCGGATGGACCTGTACCCCGCCGTCATCGATACCGCACTGAAAATGAAGTCAGGTGACGTCGCCGGGCCGATGCCGTCCCAGGTCATCTCCGCGATGTTTCTTTTGCAGGCCGTCAGCACCGATAAGAATCACCCCAGGTCCGAGGATGCCCTGTACAGAGCGGCGGCGGACAAGTGCCGAAATACGCAACTGCAGTTCCTCGCGCCCAAGTACATGGTAGGCTTGATGCAGAAGTCGAAGTTGACCTTCGTCCCGGACTCAGATCTCGTCGCCGGGAAGCCGTTGCCGGCGGTTGCCGCGACAGTCGACGGCCATCCCATTCTAATGAAGGATGTCGTGCGGCAGTGTGTGAACAACGTCGGCGCGCACGAGGTCGACCTGCTTGTGCAGCGGTATGTTGTCGAGCGCGAATGCAAGAAGCGCGGGATCACCGTCAGCACCGCGGAGGTCGACGGACGCCTCGACGAACTGCGCAAGACGATTGCCCCCGCGACGCTCGAAGAGGCGTGCAAGATGCACAACACGACGGTAACCGCGCTCAAGAGGGACTTTGCGCAGGACATCCAGCGCACGAAGCTCGTGGTGGACCAGGTGAAGCCCGTCAAGATGGTCCACTGCGCCGGCATCATCGTAAGGTTTGGCCCGTCCGGTGACGGCGGCAGTCCGAAGCATACGCGGGCTCAGGCGGAAGACCTTATTAAAACTGTGCAGGAGCAGCTCAGGCTCGGCCATGACTTTGGCGACCTCGCCGCGCGGTACTCGGATGTCGGCTATCCAGAGGACAAAGGCGACCTCGGTATCTTCTATCCCGGCATGCATGACATCGACACCGCCGTACTGAACGCAGGCCTCACCCTCGACGCCGGCCAGACGTCGCCGGAATATTTCGCCACGAACGACGCCTTCTGCATCGTTCGTGCCGTTAGCACGAGCGAGCGTCATTCGGCCAGTGAGGATCAGGCCTACACCGAAGCCGCCGTCGCCTACGACGAGCAGCAGGCCCAGATGCTGATTCCGGACTTCATTGTCGACCTGATCAAGAAGTCGAAGGTCGTCTACTACGTGCACAGTTAGCCATGATGACAAAGATCAATGCCTTGCGAGCTTGTCTTGTTGCCGGAGCCCTGTTGAGCCCGGCCATACCCGCGTGCGCCGGAGATGTCTACCTGAGCCTGGGGCAAGCGATCTCGCGGCTGCCCGCTAACCCGTCGGGCCCGGAGTTCTTGATAGTGGTCAATCCCGACATCACCGCTCGCGTCACCATACAGACGACCAACTCGTATGGCGATTGGCAGACCGGCGGACCGCCCGGGCACGGTAATGGCGACTGGTATGTCAAGGGCGACGCGCCTGTACCCGCCGAGGCCGGTGCCCCGAGCGAGTCGATCGCAACGATCACAAGGATGTTCAATCGCAATTACCAGCTCTTCGGGCATATCGCCGCACTGGTCCCGCGCACGATGACCGTCCTCAACCCGCCTGAACCTATCGACGCGTCCGAGGGCGGCGAGTCACTTGAGGACGCCGTAAAGATCTTCCTCAATAGTCTGACTGCCGATCAGTGGCGCGCGCTGCTCGGATCGGGCCTCAGTGTCGACGACCTCACCAACAAGCAGCGCGATCTGCTCCTGTCGAGAGTCGCGCGCCCGATCGACGTCGTCCCGGCGGCGACCCAGGTACCGAGCGATAAGGGTGTCGATGGGGAGCGGTCGCGGCAGCAGTATTTTACCAGCGTCCAGCATCTCGGAATGCAGGACGTACAGACCGTCACCAACCTGCACGCCTCGTTCGACATGCCGCGGTCGACGGTCCAGACCGCGTCACTGCAGTCGGATACCGATGCCGCCACGCCGCCCGACTTTCGGATGTCACTGGTCGACGCCTACCAGGAGTACGGTGCCGATCCTCTCGCCAATGTCGCCATTCTTTCACGCAATTCCCCCAAGGAGTCGCAACTGCCGACCAACGACGTCTCCGCTCCGGTTCACCTGGTTGCGAAGCAGACGGTGGGAGATCTGGTGACTGCATTGGCCGCCGCTACGAAGCTGGAGCTTTACTGCGATCCCCGTTACGTGAACCGCGAGGTCATCACGGTCGGGCGCCTCGACAAGCCGGCCGAAGCGGGCGAGGTCCTCGACGCTCTGCGCGTCAGTCTCAGCGCCACATGGCGCAAGGTCGGTCCCGCCTATGTTCTTACGAACGACCTGGTAGGTATCGGCGCGCGACGTCACGCGATCAATGCGGCTGTGCGGAAATGGACGGACGGGGTCTCCGCCAGTGTCGACAAGGCGGATCGGGATCTGGTCGCCCGGTCGACGAAGGCCGGTTGCGTTTGCGGAGTTCTGCACGTGACGATCGACATCCCCAGCATAGGTCATATTGCGCTGAGGGATATAGTCCCGGCCCGGCAAATGAATCCGAAACCGAGCGACCTCGGATCGGCAATTCCAGAGGTGATCGAGCCAGGTTCGGCGGACGAGGCGGTCAAGGCGATCGACGATGCTGGCGGCACGGTCTACCTGAATGTCTTCCGGAATGGCGATCCCTATTGGGCGAGCAAAAGCCTGACGCCTTCAAGTCCATTCGCGGCCGCCGTACTGCCGGCCGCTCTCGCCGAGGCGCGGGCGAAAGGTGTTAAGCTTTACGCCGTGGTCGATCTCCTGAAATGGGGCGGGCAGTCGGACACAGAGACAAGTCTTGCATGGCGTGGGAGGGTTGACGAGGATCTGACTGTCGACGGCCACTCCTCGCCGGACGGCGATCATTGGGTTTCTCCAACCGACCCACGCGTGAGCGACATTCTCTCCGGCCTTCTGCGCGAACTCGGATCGACGCCCGGGCTTGCCGGGATCGTCTTCCGCGATGTTGCCGCGCCGGGTTACTACACTCCGTCGAGGCAGGCCGTCGAGCTTGGGTACTCCGAATCAATGCGCCTTGCCTATCTGCGCTCTCGGCATGAAGATCCGATCGATGTCGACAATCCCTTGGAAACGCAGGTGACGCTCGGTCCGCGAACCGTCGACCTCGACGTCGCGGGCTTCGACTCGTCGACGTCGCCTGAGCAAGATATGAAAGCCTGGCGCGTGTTCCGCCGCAGTTGTCAGCAGTCACTGGTTACCGATCTTATTGCGGCCTTCCATCAGGCCAATCCGTCGATAGACGTGTATGTCGACGGACCGGGGCCGTCGACTAAGGACGGGGACCACTAAAACAACAAGCGCCCCTCCCGTATTGGGATGGGGCGCTTGTCGATTTGGGTTAGAAGAAGCGAACGCCGGCGGCGAGTTCGACGCCGGAGAAGTTGAACCCCTTGACGTCGGCGATGCCGTCGTATCGGAGCGTGACGAACTCCTGGCGGCCGATGTTCGTGCCGATGAAGACGCTGGCGCCGGGGACGATGCGGAGGCCGCCGTGGACATTGTCGAGCGGTGAGCTAACGTCTACAAAGACCGCGTCGGCCGAGACGCCGTAGAAGGGGGCGTAGTCCTTCTGGCCCGCGGACGCAGAGGTGTCGAAGCCTCGGCGGTATTCCAGGCCCAGATTGCCGACAAAGACGTGGGCGTCGTTGTCGCCCGTCTGGTACTGGGTCCGCAAGTCAAGGTCCCAGGATCCGTGCCCGGTGACCTTGGGGATCGAGCCGATGCCGATACCGGCGCTCCACCAGGTGTTGCCGAACCGATCGCGCGCCTTGCCGCTGGTCGGAGTAAAGAGCCCACCGTTGATGCCCAGTACCAGCCCACGCCTCTTGTGGTGTTCCGGCTCAGCCGGTGGATTGGCGGCCGGCGTCGGCGTCGATGTCGACGGGACACCGCCGTTATACGTTGGATTCGTGGACTGATCCGACTGATCCGTCGATGGTGGCGGGGGCGGAGCGTCGTCGGCCCGAACCGCCTGTGGCACAGCGAATATGGCCAAAGCGGCCAAAGTAGCGATGGTTAGTCGCCTGTCAGTTGCGCATGTCTTTCCGATCATTTTTCGTCTCCCTTGCGTAAAACTAAGGACACTTTGAGTTCTGGATTATTATACTCGCCGAATATAGGCACTCGTTCAATTACGGGGAATTCCGGCGGATTTAGTACGATTATCGCGGAACTCGAC
>Ga0070660_100003552_pt1 | contig 10763 bp, 10 predicted proteins | sample KBSC33metaG_FD_64670 | JGI IMG/M metagenome (GOLD analysis project Ga0070660, IMG submission 64670) | Corn rhizosphere microbial communities from Kellogg Biological Station, Michigan, USA - KBS C3-3 metaG | ecosystem: Host-associated > Plants > Roots > Rhizosphere > Soil ... | reverse complement strand
CCAGCAGGCGCATGTGCTCATCTATCCTCGCCGCTATGCGGCGATATTCTTGCATACTCATTGTTTGCTTTGTCTTCCAAATCGTCTTGCAGGACCGCTTCGTGGTCCTGGCGGCCATAGAATATGCCGATGATGGAAAAAACCAGCTCGGCATCTACACTATAGGCGATCACAGTACGCTTTCTGTGATGGGGTGATGCGCAGGCCGGGCCGGACATCATCGCGCGCAATGCTACGATGCGGGAAGCTGCGCAGGTCTTTGCAGTAGCTGACGATACTCTCAGTGCATCTACGACAATCAATGAAGTGAACTATTACGACTTGAAAGAAACAGCTGGCACACAGGTTGGAGGGAAGGGGGGCATGCTACCTAAACGATGGGGAAGTTTGTCATTCCGCCCAAACCGTCGATTGCAGGATGGTTCTCCACCCTCGTCATGGCTGTAGCAGCAGCGGCGATAACCGTGATCAACCTCTTCTCCGTCAAGCCGGGATAACAGGACAGACATTGATGCGTTTCAGGCCAATGCAGGAAATGTATGAAATCGCGCTGTCAACCCGTCAAAATCGTAGTCGGCCGTGTTCTTGAATTTGTTTGCCTCATTCATGCCCATGCTCTCCGAGGAGAAAATATCTGTGCCTCAACATGCCCATGTTGCACATCGCATTCCCGGTCGCGTGCGTGTCAAGGTGCCGCACCTGAAGAACAATCCACAGGCGGCGCAGCAACTGAACCGGATGGCGGCTTCCATTAAGGGAATCAAGAAGGTTGAAGCGAATTCGGTGACCGGATCGATGGTCGTGCATTACGACAAGGACAGCGTCGATACCCAAGCAGAGTTTGGCGAGATGATGAATGACATCGGTTCCATTCTTTCCGTTGCCATTCCTGAAGTCGGAGAAGCGCGAGAGATCGGCAAGGCGATTGCTCTGGATGTCGCTTATTTGGCTGAGCATGTGCCCGCGTTGGCTCTATTAGCGAATACCTTCAGGGCTGTCGATGACAAGGTGAAAAGTGCCACCTACGGCTCAGTCGACCTGGCGACGCTTGCCCCGATTCTGCTGGGGGGATGCTTCATCTTGTTGGGCGACAGCAGCAAATCCATACGTCGTTCGGTCATGATCGGCGGTCTTCTGTTTGCCTCTCTCCATTCATACATGGCATTGCACCAAGGCCGCAACGCAGCGCAGCAGCAGATGCATTCCGCAAACATGTAATGCTTGCCAGGCGGAAACTAGGTGGGCAACGTTATCCCGCTTCTCCTATATCAATACACTGTCATGCGCAGTGTGTAGCATGAAGATCAGCGGCGTTGAGGGAAACAACATGTTTCTCTTTTCTGGATTCTGGACAGTCATGGCAAATCCTTTCAAGAACAATTTTGTTGTAGGTATTACCTCAGGCTTGGTAGCGGCCTTTCTGGCACCGCTTCTGGTTCCTGCGCTCAAGCGCAGCAGCCGCCCGATCACGAAGGGAATGATCAAAGGCGGCATGCTTTTGTACGAGAAAGGCCGGGAGATGACCGCTCACGCTGGCGAGTTGGTCGAAGATGTGATGGCGGAAATCCAGGCGGAACAGGCGACTAAGGCGAGCGGTGAAGAAGCTTGGGGACACGAGGAAAATCCCCATCCTCATCAGGAAATGCGCGAGGAAACTGCAGGCACCCAGCCATCCCATGCCGTCGGTCGCGACGGATCCGTGGAGCCGACGCGGCATTGAAATGACCGCGGCTGTCATTGTTCATCAGATACCCGGCCGCCTGCACCTCCGGGTACCCGACAGGCGCGCAAGTCGGTCTACTTCGGCATTCATGGTGCAGGGCAATTCGAGAACGATTGCTATGGAAGCGACAAAACTGTTGTGAGGTCTCTTTCATGCCAGCTGTACTGCCAACAGATGACGCACAGAACCAGAGAGCACGTAAATCCCCAAGGCGATCATGTTCCATGGCAGAAGTGTCTGGCTATATTGCCGTATGACTCGCCCAATCCACGGGTGATAAGCCAAATACCACGCAAGCCAGCACCATACGGCCGTCATTACGAGAAAAACAGCGGACATCAGAAGAACGGTTAATGGCGGATGAACCGTAAAAACCGGCACGTAGACACTTATATTATCGCCCCCATTCGATAAGGCAAGCGCAGTCGTGGAGCCGACCGCTTGCCATGGTCTATTGCCTTCGATGCTGCTTTGTTGATTCAGCGGCTCTGCACATTGGCATTTTTTCCTGTCAAACAACTTCAATGCCCCTAATGTAATTGGCAGTAGGCCGGCCAGCCCAACGTATGCGGGGGGAATATGCAATGCCAGGCGAGCTAAAGCAGCACTGATGAGAATCAGAATTACCTGGCTGAGGAATTGACCGACGAAAACGCTTTTGACAGGAAAGGTTGGTGTGCAGAGCAGCACCATGAGCAAAAGCAGGCCGTCAATATTGCATGAAATGAAAATAATGGCAGCAAGCATCGGTAATGGATTGGTTGGAAGCGGGTACTGCTCGCTAGGTTCAAGTCACGCGCTAAAGAGCACAAGCTTGCCTCGCACAGGAGACTACATGCATCAAGGTGTTCGCCATCCATCATTTATACGATGGAGCATCACTCCCTATTTTTATCTTTTCTTCCGTTTGGAAACCATGGCCATGAACCTGTTTAAAAACAATTTTATCGTCGGCGTGACCGCTGGTTTGGTTGCTGCACTGATCGCGCCGGTTCTGATTCCCGCCTTAAAGCGGAGCGGACGCCCAATCGCCAAGGGATTGATCAAGGGAGGCGCGGCTCTCTACGAAAAGGGCCGTGAGGCCACGGCCTATGCCGGAGAAATGCTCGAAGACGTTATGGCCGAAATCCAGTCGGAGCAAGCAGAAAAGCCGTCTGAGAGCAATGCCGGAAGCGAATGGGATGAAACTGAACAAGCCTCGATGGGAAGTAACGGGAATGGCCAGCTTCATCCTCTTCCTATCGAAGAGGACAAAAACAAAACCCTCCAGCATAGCGCTGCAGCAGCATGACCACATTCACGATTGTTCATCAGCTTCCCGGCAGAATCCGGATGCGGGTTTCCGCCAAGCGCAACGATGCCGCTTATTTCGCAAGACTCTCGGAGTATCTGGCGGGACTCGCCGGCGTTCGCGCCTCTCAAGTGAATGCCGCCACTGGCAGTGTTGTGGTGCATTACGATGGCGATGCTGACTTGCTGCTGGCAAGAATGCGGGAACAAATCCCCCACCTCGTCATCGAAAATGATCATCGTAGTAAAAACAATTCTCCAATTGGCACGCGTCCTTTCAGAATCGTCAGTGGACGTCAGTTGTCACCGATGTGGATGCTGGGAGCGGTGCTTTCCGCCGTCGGCGTGATGCAAACCTTTCGGGGAAAAATTGCAGTACCTTCGATTACGGCATTTTGGTATGCGCTGGACTCTTTTCGCCAGTCTGGAAAACACCGCAATGAAATTCCGTGATCGCTTTACTTTCATGCCTATTGGCATAGCCATCTAACAGTGAAGGAGCTCATGATGGACCGATCCGGTTCGAGTAGTGCATACGACAAAGACATCAAAAATCCGCAATCCTCAGCTACATCGAGCAGCACATCGGAGCAGATCGCTGGCAGCGCCGAGCGTGTGGGCAACAGCGTGGTCGGAGGCGTTACGCATATCGCCGCAGACTTGGTGCATGGAATGGGAACGCTGGGCAGTGAAATGGTGACTGTCGTGCGCGATACGGCCAACTCCGCCATTGCCGGGGTGGGAAGCGTCGGCGAAACGGCGGTGCATACGGTGACCCACCTGTTTGCTGACTTGGTAGGCGGCTTGCGTGATATTGGTTCAGCAGCGATGCATGGAAGAGCCGGCCAGGAGGAACGCGAAGAAGAAATGCGCAGACGGCAGGAAGAAGTGATGCATTGAAGCTTTCCTTGTCTTCAGAACTGACATGAGGTTCCCCTCATCAAGCAGAAGGAAGAGTTTGCCTTGCTAACAGGGGGCACTCTTCCTGGCACATCGGACAAAAGCTTTTTCTGTCATTGTTCTGTCATCTGCGGCTCTTAAGATACAGGTATGTATCAAAGGAGGACGAGATGACTGCCGTCCATCACATCACAGGACGCCTGCGCCTGCGATTCATCGAACTCAAAAGTCGAAGAGACTTGTGCCATGCCGTGGAAAAGGCCATACGAACATTGCCTATGGTTCGTCTGGTCCAGGCAAATGCTGTAACTGGAAGCCTGTTGATCCATTACGCTGCGCGCGGCACGCAACAAGCCATTTTGCTAAAGCAGATCCGCAATATCCTTGCCCACCAATTCGGCTTTGCATTTTCAAGCGATAGATTTGGAAAAACTACCGCGAGCGCGCCCAGCAATGCCCTTGTCGAACGCATGACGAACATGATCGTCGAAAAGATCGTGGAACAATCCGCATGGACACTACTTGGGCTCTTGATTTAAGGCTGATTCGAATAAGTGCCTGACTTGATACGGTGATTCCCAATCCGTATCAAGGAAGACTCAGCCTGCCGAGAAAACTTCGCCTCCTTCCCGGGCTATTCAGCGGAATTTCATTTTTACCGCAGTTTCATTTGCAAAATGGAACCGGCTGCCTGATTTCACCACTCATTGATTGTATTTTGGATTTACTAAGGATAATCATGTTAAGAATGCAAGCCTTTCGCAAGCAGCCCTCCGGTTTGGGCGTTGATTGCAGCCCCCTTCTGATAATTGGACGCGGAAAAGCACCGCCACAATGGATGGCCTTACTGGAAGACTGGTGTCGCAATGCAACAAGGAACGAACAATCCGGAAGGCTGGAAGCGGCAAAGCGTGTGTTGCAGAAATACCTGGATCCTAACAATACCTCTTTGGATCTGTCGCGACTGGATCTGACGGAGCTACCGCCAGGCTTGTCGCATCTCTCCAACCTTCAGGAACTGAATGTCAGTAAGAACCTCGAATTACGGAAATTTCCAGAGGATTTGGGCAAGTGTATTGCATTGCGCAGCATCGATGCTTCGTCCTGTTCGATCGATACATGGCCGGCATGTTTATCGGAGCTGCCTTCACTGAAAACGCTGCTGCTCGATGACAATCCCGGCTTGCGCGTCTTTCCCGACCAGCTAAAACAATGCCGTGCGCTTGCCCATCTGAGCATGGAGGCCACCATGCCCCGTGATTACCACGAGCCGCCCATCCGAGTACTTCCGCCTGGAGAGTCGCGGGGGCGCGCCCTCGTGCGCAGCGCTCCTTCTTCTCCTGCACGTGCCGATGGCATTGTCCGGGCGAGAAGCATGTCGCCCTCGCCTCATGCGACTGCGCCTTCGGTTGCCACTATGCTCGGCACGGATAAGGCGAGCCAGCTCGATACGGATTTCGGTTCGCTGCAGTGGCCATTCAGACGAGGCGAACCGGCGCTCAAGGACTGGGAATTGGATGACGCCGGAAACCCATTAATGCTCAATGACCGTATCATTGTTCCGGGCGAACACGGCAACTTCGGAAATCTTTCTGCATTATTGGATCTTGAGAAACTCAAGACGGGCGAGAAGAGATACATCTGGACTGTCGGCAAGCTTGGACGCATCTTCATTTCCGAAGAGCGCGATTGCGAAAAATACTCGGTCAAGGATAACGGCAAAGAAAGCACGGAACCGCATTATATCGGCCACCCTGCACAGGTAGGCGGCGGACGGTCGCGGATCTCGGGAGAATTGAAATACATTAGCGATCCAAACGACAAATTGTTTGGAAAGTTTGTAATCAACAATTCCTCGGGACGCTACTCCAAATTTGTCGACCGGAACAAGGGGCAAATGGAAAAAGTGGCAGCGGCATTGCGAAACGCCGGACTTGACGTGGAAATCAAGTACAAGCAGCGAGACAAACTGCAACCGGTTATCGGTTTGGTTTTGCAAGCGTCGGAGCCGGCACCATTCAAACAACAGAAGCTGAATTGATTGTCCTTCTCGAAACCGTTCAATCCCCCTCTTTCTTGAGATGACTGTTTTCAAGTCATCTCAAGGATAATTAATCAATGCAAGGCCGCTCGCAAAAGGCGGCCTTTTGCGTTATTGCCATGCAGATTTCTTGTGTTCTTATCCCTTTGCGTAATGAGCAAAGGGGAACCCATGCCATTAATTCAAGTCGGAACAGAAGCTTGTCAAAAGGAGCATCAAGGCCATCCGGCAAATAACGCAAAAGAGAGAGGTGTTGTGGAGAAACACATTAACTTTCTGCATCACAGTCCAGGGCGGATACGCATTCGAGTGAAGGGGTTAAAAGGCAATGCGCAACTGAGCGAAGCTATTCACTCGACGGCCAATAAGGTATATGGAGTCAAGCAGATCAGCGCCAGTACAGTCACCGGCTCCGTCCTGATTTGTTATGACCATGCCGATCCCCATGTTCTTCCCCACTTGCAATCCATGATGAACGACGCCGAGGAATTGCTTGGCATGGGCGTGACCGATCCGGCTGCTTTCACAAGGCTGCTTTCCGCATATGCCAAGGAGAAGTGATGCAGTGTCTTGCCAAAGCCACTGCAGTAGCACATGCACGAGGATATTTGCGCATCAGCGTGCCGGGCCTTTATCGCTCCGCAGAACGGAAACGCGTCATTGAATCGACATTGGCCAAGACACCGCATGTCACCGAGGCGACAGCCAACCTCTTGACCGGAAAAGTGCTGGTGCTGTTCGATCCGGCGGTACCGTTGGAAAAGATGCTGATCATCCTGGGCATGCAGGCGGTGAATGATGAGCCAGAGCAGGATGTTGCGGCACGCGCTCGAACGCCGCAGGCACGGCCCTCAAGAAAAACAACGCTCCGAACGAAAGACAAAGCCAGGCCGCATCAACCCAAAGAGATGTATGCCGCCTGGCATCTGCGACCGGCGGAAGAGGTGTTGGCGCATTACGAGGTGTCGCGCGCGCATGGTTTATCTTCTTTGGAAGTCGAGCGCAAGTTGCACGAGGGACTCAACCTCTTGCCGCAACCGCGTACCCGTTCTTCATTCGAGTTGCTGGCCAGTCAGTTCAAAAGCCTTCCCGTGGTGCTGCTTGGCGTGTCCGCTGCGCTGTCGGTGGTGACAGGCGGTATTGCCGAGGCCATCTCCATCGTGGCCGTGCTTGCTTTGAATGGCGGTATTGGTTACGTCACCGAAAAGCGGGCGGAAGCCACCATTGCCTCCCTGTCCGAACTCATCGATGAAAATACGCCTGTCCTACGGGATGGTGCGGTCGTCCAGGTGCCGACCTCGCACATCGTTCCCGGCGATCTGATCGTGCTTGCCCCCGGCGTGCATGTGCCGGCTGATGCACGGGTGGTGCAAGCGAGCGGGATGGCAGTCGATGAATCCGCCTTGACCGGGGAAAGCCATGCCGTGCACAAGTACAGCGCCGAACTCAGTCAACCCCTCGCTTTGGCGGATCGAAACAACATGGTGTACATGGGCACCTCGGTGGCAGCAGGCACCGGATTGGCGGCCGTGGTCGGCACTGGCGAACGCACCGAAATCGGTGCCATTCAGGCCGCCATGGAAGTGGCCGAGCACCCCAAGACGCCCATCCAGAAAGAGATGGACAGCCTGGGCAACCGTCTGGTGACGATCAGCAGTTTGATTTGTCTTGGCGTGTTTGGCCTGGGATTGTTGCGCGGCCAAGGCTGGCTGCAAATGCTCAAGTCCTCCATCTCGCTGGCCATTGCCGCCGTGCCGGAAGGCTTGCCTACCGTGGCGACGACTTCCCTGGCGCGCGGCCTGCGCGTCATGCGGGCCAAGCAAATGTTGATCCGGCGTTTGCAAGCCGTTGAGACCATTGGCGCTATTCATACCATCTGCTTCGACAAGACCGGCACGTTGACCATGAACCGCATGGCGGCAGTGGCAGTCACTGTTGGTACACAACGGTTGACACTAAGCGATGGAAAGCTGCCGCCATTGCGCCAGTCCGATTCACAACAAGATAGCGGCGATGTGGAACGCTTGCTCCAACTTTGTGTGCTGTCTAATGAAACGCTTGCTCATAGCAACGATCCCGCCGCGTTTCTCTCCAGCGGTTCCGCTACTGAAAACGCACTCGTGCGGCTTGCCGAAGAGGCTGGCATCGATGTTTCCGCATTGCGTCATGCCTTTCCTCTTTTGCATGCCGAGTTGCGCGCGGAAGGGCGGAACTACATGCGGACCGTGCATGCAACGCCAGACGGAAACCGTCTGATTGCAGTCAAGGGCAGTCCGCTTGAAGTGCTTGCCATGTGCACGCGCATGCAAAGCGGAAGCGATGTGGTGGAACTAAACGATGAACTGCGAGGCCGGATCGAGCAGGAGAACGGGCACATGGCCGCCAGGCAGTTGCGTGTGCTGGGGTTTGCTTACACCCGGCATGAAGTCTCCGAAGACGTGCCGGACGATGAGGATCAGCTCATCTGGGTGGGATTGGTCGGTCTTGCCGACCCGCTGCGCAGCGGCGTGCAAGAAGTGATCCGGCAACTGCATCGGGCCGGCATTCGCACCACGATGATTACAGGCGACCAGCACGCAACCGCCTATGCCATCGGACAGTCGCTGGGTTTGTCGGATGAGACGGAGCCGCGCATTCTGGATTCGGATCATCTGGAAGACATCGCCCCGAACGAGCTGGCTGCTCGCGCCGCCAACACCGATATCTTTGCCAGGGTGAGCCCGGCGAAAAAACTGCACATCGTGCATGGGTTGCAGCAAAGCGGCGAGGTGGTGGGCATGACAGGCGATGGCATCAACGACGGCCCGGCATTGCGGGCAGCGGATGTTGGCATTGCCATGGGACGGCACGGCACTGACTTGGCACGCTCGGCTGCCGATGTCGTATTGGCCGACGACCAATTGGAGACCGTGCTCGACGCCATTCGCCAAGGCCGCACCATCACCAACAACATCGAGAAATCCCTGCATTTCCTGATTTCCTCCAACCTGAGCGAAATTCTCGTTGTGCTGGGAGCCGTTGCCGCGACTGGCACCTCGCCGCTCACGCCCATGCAGCTTCTATGGATCAATCTGTTAAGCGATGTATTACCGGCGATTGCTTTGGCGGCCGAACCGGCGGAAGGCGATGTCATGGAACGGCCGCCGCGCGATCCGCACAAGCGTCTGATTGCCAACGAAGACCTGAAACGCTATGGCATGGAAGGCTCGTTCATTGCGGGCGGAGCGCTTGCGGTATACGGCTATGGTTTGCTGCGCCATGGCAGCGGTGCAAGTGCAGGAGGACTGGCCTTCAATTCGCTCATGCTGGGGCAATTGCTTCATGCCTATTCCTGCCGTTCCCGGCATCGGGGCTTGTTTGGCAAGGGCGAGCGCAATGGCAAGCTTGATCTGGCTGTAGGCGGTTCGATCGGATTGCAACTGCTGGCAAACCTGATTCCCGGATTACGCGGTTTGCTTGGTTTAGGCGCTACCAGCTTGCTGGATATCGGCGTCGTGCTTGCGGGGGCGACCATTCCCATGCTCATGAATGATGCAACGAAACACCGGAATCACATACTGACTTGAAGCTGCTTCGCCGAAATGAACACAGCCTAATTCCTCGGCTGTGAACATGGATGAAAACAAGCATCATATAGCTGCATCGATACGGTCATATAAGCCCGCAAGCATTTTCGAAGAAAACAGCAAGCAAGCGAACTTCCCTTGTCAGCCGTGTGCCGGGATGTTCTGCAAGAGTCGCTATGTCGCTGGGTTGATAGTCTTTGCCCAGATCAACCGAATGTGAACGCAAACGTTTCCACACCGGGACCGAGAAACTCGATCTCGAACTGTCGATCTGCAATGGGCGGCGGTTGCCGGATCAGCTGATAGAGCCGTGGTTCGAACACGGTGCCGTTGCCTTTGGCATCAACATCAAGACCGTGGCTGGTATTTGGCGGCTGTCCATCGACGAGCACGCGGAATTGCACGGGCTTTTCTTTAGGTGCCCCCATGACGATATGAAGATCGCGGGCGTGGAAGCGGTATGCAATCCGTCCGTTAGCCTTGTTTAGAGCTGTGGCCTGTTTTCCCATCGTCCAATTACCTGAAAGAGCCCAATGATTGAGTCTCAACCGCGTGGGAGCGGTATATACACGGGGCTGATCCTCTGTTGCTCCGCCGGGAGAGGCAAAGTTCTCGGTGCGCGCATAGCCGACATAGTTTTCCGGAGATCGCAAGTTATCCAAATCGGCAGCGGCTTCAATGCCACGGGCATCAACCGAAACTGATTCCTGGCTGACATCGCCGACTCCTGCCTCGGTCAGCATTTGCTGAATAATCCTTTCCGACCGACCGTAGTCACCTTCACCGAATTGATGATGTCGAATATGACCTTGAGCGTCTATGAAATAAAGGGCAGGCCAATATTCGTTGTTGAAAGCACGCCAGACCGCATAATTGTTATCGACCGCGACCGCGTAATCGATCCTCATGCCCTTCACAGCACGACGCACGTTATCGAGGTTTTTCTCAAAGCCGAACTCGGGTGTGTGTACGCCGATCACTACCAAGCCATGATCCTTGTATCTCTCGTCCCATGCGCGAACATAGGGAAGAGAGCGCAGCCAATTGATGCAGGAATAGGTGCAGAAGTTGATGAGGACTACTTTACCGTGCAGTGCGCCTGCGGTGAGCGGCTGCGAATTGAGCCATGCGGTTGCTCCTTCAAGGGAGGGAAAGTTGCCTTCACCCGGCGTTGTCTTGCCGAACTGTGCTTTGGCGGAACCGATCAGGCCGAGTTCGGCGGCTGCGATGCTCATGGCTCCGG
>Ga0070660_100003548_pt1 | contig 10766 bp, 4 predicted proteins | sample KBSC33metaG_FD_64670 | JGI IMG/M metagenome (GOLD analysis project Ga0070660, IMG submission 64670) | Corn rhizosphere microbial communities from Kellogg Biological Station, Michigan, USA - KBS C3-3 metaG | ecosystem: Host-associated > Plants > Roots > Rhizosphere > Soil ... | reverse complement strand
TTTGGAGAAGATTTTGTATTTCTTTCCACAAAAATAATACTATTAAAATTCTAATTTGATAACTTTTATTGCAAAATAAGAACACGAACTTAACGAACAGACTTCCTCTTAGTGTATCAAATCCGAACCACTAACTGTATCAAAACCGTACAGTTACATTTTTTCATAAAACCTAATTAATTGAATATGAATACCAAAATATGTGGCTTGGTTTTTTAAGTAAATGAATCAGTAGAATTAGAAAAAAATAGAATTTCTGAATATTTGTTCATTTACTGTTACGAATACTTCTTAAACAGCAAATTGAGTTTGGCTAGTCACTGGCAAAAAAATTATTATGATAAAAAATTATTTCAAAATCGCCTGGCGTAACCTGATGAAATATAAATTCATCTCGTTCATTAACCTGTTTGGTTTAACGGTAGGGCTTACCTGCTGTTTGCTAATTACAACTTATGTTCTGAATGAATTAAGCTACGACCGTTATAATAAGAATGCCGAGAACATTTATCGCGTTACCAGAAGTTTTAATAATGCGGCTGGCGTTGTTTCTTTAAAATTCGGTACCGTCTCTCCCCCATTTGGATATTATTTCCCAACAGATTTTCCGGAGATAAAAAAAATAACAAGATTCTTGAATGCAGGCACGCTTCCTTTTAAATATAATGATAAGCTTATCGCTGAAAACAACGTGTATTTTGCTGATGAAAATTTATTTAATGTTTTTACTTTGAAGACGCTGGAAGGCAATCCACAAACGGCATTAAAAGATCCGTTTAGCGTAATGCTTACAGAAGATGTGGCCAAAAAATATTTTGGCAATGAAGATCCTATGAATAAAGTCATAAAAGTAAGCAACCAGTTTGATGTAAAAGTAACCGGCATATACAAAGGCTTTCCTGAAAATTCTTTTATGCATCCTGACATATTAATTTCTTTCAACACTTTAAAGGATTCCGCGGTCTATGGCGAAAAAAACCTGGAAACGAATTGGGCCAATAATTCATTTTTTACTTTTTTAGTGCTTCCCAATCATTACGATCCCAATAAAATGATTGCGCGCTTTCCTGCCTTTCTTGATAAGAGAATGGCGTCCGAATATGGAGCCAATCAAGCATCAAAATTTACAAAAATCGGATTGCAAAAACTTACCGATATTCATCTATATTCTCACACCGACTCGGAAGCCGAGCCTAATGGAGACATTAGCAGGGTTTATATTTTTTCGGCCATTGCCTTATTTATTTTATTGATAGCCTGTATCAATTACATGAATCTTTCTACAGCCCGCTCTTCTTTACGGGCAAAAGAAATAGGAATTCGAAAAGTAATTGGCGCGAGAAGAAAAGAATTAATATATCAATTTTTAAGCGAATCGGTGTTGATAGCCTGGAGCGCTATTTTAATTGCTTTCGCTCTTTTATATGTAACGTTGCCGTGGCTTAATCAAATTTCAGAACAACAACTTTCCATAAACATATTATTGAAATGGCAGGTTTTAATTCCGCTTTTTTTAACGCCATTTATTGTAGGTGTTTTATCCGGTTTGTATCCCGCTTTATTTATGTCTTCTTTTCAGCCGGTAAAAACTTTAAAAGGAGTGTTTAAAGCCGGTAGCGGCAATATTTCTTTCCGCAAAGTTTTGGTGGTGGCGCAATTCACCATTTCTATTGTGCTTATTATTACCACCATTATTGTTTTTCAGCAGTTGCGCTACATGCAGGATACATCTTTGGGTTATAATAAGGAACACATCATCACCCTGCCTTATTATAATTCTGTCAATCCCCAATATGATGCCTTCAGAAATGACTTATTGCAAAGCCACGGCATCAAAGATGTAGCGCGTTCTTCGCGCATTCCTACAGGAAGGTTACTGGATATGCAGGGCGCTTCCGCAATGGTTGGCAATTCTTTGCAACCCGTTACTACAGATATAAAAGATGTATCGGCTGATTATGATTTCATTTCCACTTACGGTATTCATTTGGTTGCAGGAAGAAATTTTTCCCGCGATTATAGTATGGATAATTCCAATTTTATTTTAAATGAATCTGCCGTAAAAGCCATCGGCTGGAAATCGCCAAAGGAAGCCATAGGCAAAGATTTTAAATATGGAGATATGCAGGGACGGGTAATCGGAGTTATGGCCGATTTTCATTTTGAATCGTTGCAACATGCAATTGTTCCCATGGTTTTATTAAATCCGCCAACAACGCCAACCAATTCTTCATTCAACAGTCTTTCTATAAAACTAACCGGCAATAATATTCCGGGTGAATTAGCTTCCGTTGAAAAAATATGGAAAACGTATATGCCCGAAATGCCTTATCAATACACTTTTCTTGATGAGAATTTTAATAAAATGTACCAGTCAGAACAAAGGCAGGAAACCATCTTTACAGTTTTTGCATGCATCGCCATATTCATTGCCTGCCTGGGTTTATTTGGTTTATCCGCTTTTGAAATTACGCAGCGGATAAAAGAGATTGGAGTAAGAAAAGTACTGGGAGCCAACGTAAGATCCATCGTTACTTTATTGTCAAAAGACTTTTTAAAGCTTGTGCTGGTCGCTACCATTATCGCTTTTCCAATAGCATGGTACGCCATGTCGCATTGGTTGCAGGGTTTTGCTTACCGGATAAGTATTCAATGGTGGGTGTTTTTGCTGTCAGCAATTCTTGCGTTGATTGTGGCATTGGTTACCGTGAGCTTCCAGGCGATAAAAGCAGCGGTGGCAAATCCGGTGGATAGTTTGAGAAGTGAATAGAATTAATTAGCTAATGTGATAATTAGCTAATATGCTGATGAGGAAAACAGGAATTGTAACTATTTGTTTGTTTACTATAAAATAACAGTTATCAATAAACGAAAATAAAATGTTTAAAAACTATTTCAAAACCGCCTGGCGGAATTTTCAACATCAGAGAATTTTCTCTTTCATTAATATCTTAGGATTAAGCATTGGCATTGCCTGCTTTTGTTTGTTAATTTTATATGCCTATAATGAATTAAGCTTTGATAAGTTTAATAAGAATGCAAATGATATTTACAGACCGTACGTGTGGTTTACAGCCGAAGGAATGGGGAATGGAAATTCGTCAGAAGGATACATGGACTATTCAGGACCAACCAGTGCAACATTAGGTGAAGCAATGAAAAAAAACTTTCCCGATGTTGTTAATTATGTGCGCATTCAATTACCGTACGATGAAAGCTTACTGCGTATTGGAGATAAAGGTTTTCGTTCAAGTGTAACTTACGCCGACCCTTCCCTTTTTTCTATGTTTAGTTTTCCATTAAAGTATGGTAATATAAATACTGCATTGAATAATTTGAATGATATTATTTTAAGCGAATCAAAAGCAAAAGAGATTTTCGGAAGTGATAATGTAATTGGAAAAACAATTGAAATTAAAATAGGTAGTTCGTTTCAATCTTTTATTGTGTCTGCAATAGTGAAGGACATTCCGGAAAATTCTACTATTCATTTTGATATATTAGGTAGCTTTTTATACGCGGAAAAATATGTGAATGGAAGTATTTTCATCGGAAATGATTTTCATTATATAGATAAGCAAACGTTTGTTCAATTAAAGCCGGGCAGCAATTTGCCACATGACTCGCAGCGACTACAAAGTTTTCTTGCTTCATTTAACCCGGGCTATTTAGATGGTGTTGATAAACACGCCACGCAAGCCGGCAATGAACCTCCTGTAAGTTTGAAGCTTCAATTACTTACCGATATTCATACATCAACACTTAATTTGTGGCATGACTTTCCACGAGTTGATATAAAAACAATTTGGATTTTACTGCTAATAGCATTTGGCATTTTATTGATCGCGTGTATTAATTTCACCACACTTACTGCTGCCCGCTCGGCAGCAAGAAGCAAAGAGGTTGGGGTAAGAAAAGTTATTGGCGCTTTAAAGAAACAGCTTATCACTCAGTTCATGGCAGAAGTCTATTTCTTCGCCGTTATTTCAACGATCCTCGGATTGTTGCTTACTATATTTTTATTGCCTTATTTTAATGCCTTAGCCGGAAGTAGTTTGCATCTTTCTATTTCAATTTTGCCAAGGGCGCTGCTTTTAATAGCCGGTGTTTTGTTTATCGTTGGCTTGCTTGCAGGCAGTTACCCGGCATTTGTGTTGTCCAGTTTCAAGCCATTAGAAGTTTTTAAAAATAAGCTCCGCATCGGAGGCTCAAATACGTTTACAAAATCGCTGGTTACTTTACAGTTTGCTCTGTCGGTTGTGTTAATAATTTCGACTGTAATAATTCTTGAGCAAACACAATACATGATTAACAAAAATCCTGGATTTAATAAAGATAACATTGTGGTAATTGATGCTTCAGAAGCTGATCCTGCTAAAATTTTTCCCTTATTCAAACAAGCGATAACGCAAAATCCATTGGTTGAAAATGTAGCAAGCGCTGCCGCCGGTATAGGTGCAGGCAAAAGTTTTCTGGGATATTCTGACAACCGACTTTCTGCAGACATCAATATCATAGATACAAATTATATAAATACACTGGGTATGAAATTAATAGCCGGTAACAATTTTACCGGGACGCAAATGAACGATACATTGAAATCAGTAATTATTAATGAAACGATGATGAAAGCGTTAGGATGGACTACAGAAAATGCAATCGGAAAAACAATTAAAAATTTCCAGGGCAGAAATGCGCTTGTAACAGGTGTTGTAAAAAATTTCAACTATGAGCCATTGAATAAAGAGATAAAAAACCAGATTTTTATTACATCAAAAGATAAAGGGTATGCAAACTTTTATATGCGCATAAAAGCAGGTAACCAGTTGCGTACAATTGCTGACATGCAAAAGCAATGGAATCATTTATTACCAGGTGTACCCATGAAATTTAGTTTTCTTGATGAGGACATCAATAAATATTATCAATCTGAAAAAGCGTGGTCAAAAATTGTTGGATGGGCAAGTATTATTTCCATCTTTCTCGGATGCCTTGGTTTGCTGGGTTTAACAACACTTGCAGCAATAAACCGTACAAAAGAAATCGGTATCAGGAAAGTTTTGGGATCGTCATCAAAAGGGATAGCAATACTATTATCAAAAGATATTTTGAAACCGGTTATTGCTGCTATGTTTATTGCATTTCCGGTTGCGTGGTGGGCGATGAATAAATGGTTGCAGGGCTTTGCCTACCGGATTGATATTAGTTGGTGGACATTTTTAGCTGCCGGAGCTACGGCGATAATAATCGCATTAATAACTGTGAGTTTCCAGGCAATAAAAGCAGCGATGGCAAACCCGGTGGATAGTTTGAGAAGTGAGTAATCGGCTGATGTGGTGATTAGCTAATGTGCTAATGAAGAAAAAAGGAATTGTAAATATTTGTTGGTTTACTATAAAAAATAAATTATATAACAGTTACGATTAAACGAAATAAACTATGTTCAGAAATTATCTTAAAAGCGCATTTAGAAACCTATCTAAAAGTAAGTTTTATACGTCAATAAACATTGCCGGACTCGCAGTGGGTATCGCTACCTGCCTGATGATCTTATTATTTGTGATGGATGAGTTGAGCTACGACCGGTATAATGTAAAAGCGGACAGAATTTACCGTGTAAACAATGAAATAAAGTTCAATGGCAATCACCTGGATCTTGCGCAGGTACCTGCATTAATGGGTTTGGCAATGGTGAACGAAATGCCGCAGGTTGAGAATTATACACGCCTTAGCTGGTACGGAAGCTTTCTTGTAAAAAAAGGAAATGAAGATATACCGGAAGGAAGAGTTGCTTTTGCAGACTCAAGTTTGTTTGATGTATTTACTTTACCCGTTATTGCCGGCGATCCTAAAACGGCGTTGAAAGAATACCATTCTCTCGTGATTACAGAATCAATTGCCAGAAAATATTTTAACAGTACCGATGTTGTTGGAAAACCAATGTTGATAAACGATACTGGGAATTATAAAATCACGGCAGTAATCAAAGACATTCCCAAACAATCACATTTCCATTTTGATTTTTTTGTGCCGATGATGGAAAACCGCGGCAGCAACGAGGATAACTGGCTTGCCGAAAACTATACTACTTATATCCTTTTAAAGAAACATGCAGACGTAAAACAGGTGGAGGCACAACTGAATCCATTCATGGACAGGCATATCGGCCCACAACTAAAAAGCATAGTCAATCAAAGCGTTGATGAATTCGAAAAGGGAGGAGGGTATATTAAGGCATCGCTTACGCCTTTAACGGCTATTCATCTTCATTCAAACAGAACTGCGGAGCTTGAAGGAAATGGCAATGTGGAATATGTATATATTTTTTCAGCAATAGCCCTGATGATCCTGCTGATTGCGTGTGTCAACTTCATGAATCTATCAACAGCGCGTTCCTCAAACCGTGCAAAGGAAGTTGGCGTAAGAAAAGTATTGGGGTCATTGAAAAAAAATCTTATCGGGCAATTTTTAATTGAATCACTTTTAATAAGCTTCATTGCAGTTGTTTTTGCGCTTTTTATAGCATGCCTATTACTCCCTTATTTTAATGAACTTTCCGGAAAAGAGATTCTTGCTTCTACTCTGTTTCAGCCAAAAATGTTGCTGTCGCTTGTTGTGCTGATGATTGTTGTAGGATTACTTGCCGGCAGCTACCCTGCATTTTTCTTATCATCATTCCGGCCGGTAGATGTGTTGAAAGGTAAACTGGCCGGCGGTTTCAAAAGATCATGGCTACGTAATGCATTGGTGGTTTTTCAATTCGCCATTTCAATCATACTCATTTTCGGAACGGTAGTTATTTATAACCAGCTAAATTACATTCATAATAAAGATGTTGGGTTTAACCGCAACCAGGTTATTACCATCAACCATACTAATGCATTAAAAGACCAGGCAACCACTTTTAGAAATGAGTTGCTGCAAATAAGTGGTGTTAAAGACGCCACGATGACGGGTTATCTTCCGGTGAATTATTACAGGAATAGTAACACTTATTTTACATCGCCCGCTCTTGACCCAAGCACAGGAATCAACTTGCAGGCGTGGACAGTTGATGAAAATTATATTCCGACGCTCGATCTGAAAATATTACAGGGAAGAAATTTCTCTCCCCAATTTTCTACAGACTCAACAGGCATCATCATAAATGAAGCTGCTGCGAAATTTCTTGCGACAAAAGACCTCCTGAATAAACAGATCTATACACCCGTTGGTATGAATTCAAAAGCCAATCTTGACTACCACATCATCGGCATAATAAAAAATTTCAACTTTAGCTCCTTACGCGATGTAGTTACCCCACTTGCGCTTTTCCTTGGAAAAAGCAACGGAAATATCTCCGTGCGTATCAATTCAAAGGACATTCAAAATACCATTGAACAAATAAAAAATAAATGGAAAACCATGGCGCCATCAAAGCCCTTTGATTATACTTTTATGGATGAGGATTTTAATAAATTATATACTACAGAACAGCGCACAGGACAGATTTTTATCACTTTTGCCTTGCTTGCCATTCTTATCGCCTGCCTCGGTTTATTTGGCCTGGTTACCTATGCAGCCGAACAACGGACAAAAGAAATCGGCATACGAAAAGTGCTGGGCGCCAACGTGGCCGGCATCGTACAAATGATTGCCCGCGATTTTTTAAAGCTGGTAATCATTGCTTCCCTTATCGCATTTCCTGTTGCATGGTGGGCTATGAATAAATGGCTCCAGGGTTTTGCCTACCGGATAAATATACACTGGTGGATTTTTGTTTTAGCCGGAGTTATTGCCATTTTGATTGCACTGATAACAGTCAGTTTCCAGGCGATAAAAGCAGCGATGGCCAATCCGGTGGAGAGTTTGAGGAGTGAGTAGGATCGCCTCGGGGCGTGTTCGAATGTGCTCTGCACATTCTGGTGAATAGGAATTATGAATATTTGTCCGTTTACTGAAAGTAGAGGTCAATTGGTTACACAGAGAGCCACAGAGAACCACAAAGTTGCACGGAGTTTTTAAATTCATCTCTGTGATTCCTCAGTGAAACTCTGTGTAAAAGTTGTAGAAAGATTAAAAAAAATAAAAATGGTAAAAAATTATTTCAAAATCGCCTGGAGAAGTTTGTGGAAGAATAAAACGACTTCGTTCATTAATGTAACAGGTTTAGCTGTTGGTATGGCTTCCGCTGTATTGATTTTTATATGGGTTCAGAATGAAATGAATTTTGATAACTATCATAAAGATGCGGATCACATTTATCGCCTTACAACCAATTTGAAAGAATTTGGCTGGGTATGGGAAAATACACCTTTGCTTTTGGCAGACGCTGTAAAAGAAGATGTGCCCGAAGTTGAAAAAACCACAAGGCTTTATGCAAGCGGCATGCCCGTGTTTAACATCAGGAATAATCTTTCTTATGAAAAGAATTGTGCTTACGTGGACGATGACTGGTTCAATATGTTTCATTATGACTTTGTAGAAGGCAACGCAGCAGCTTTTGCAAAAGATCCGAACAGCATTATCCTCACTGTATCCGAAGCAAAAAAATATTTTGGTAATCGAAATGTGATTGGAACTGTAATCCGTGTGGATAGCATGAATTATGTTCTAAAAGGAATTATTAAAGACGCACCTTCAAATTCAAGTTTTCAATACACCGCTTATATTCCACTTTCAAACCTGCTGCTAAACCCTAAAAGAAAGGCAAATGACGAACAATGGAACAACGCGAATTACATAACATTTATAAAAGTAAAACCGGGAGCAAACGTGGCTGCTGTGACAAAAAAAATTACAGATGTTTTGCAACGCCGGAGTGGCGACACAGAAAAGCAAAGTGCTATCACCCTTGTTAATTTAAAAGACCTGCATTTTGAAAGTGACTTGCAATTTTCCTCTTTTTTAAGTGGCAATAAAAATACGGTTTACATTTTTTCTGTGCTTGGTATTTTGTTGTTATTGATTGCCTGCATCAATTACGTAAACCTTACCACTGCAAAAGCAAGCCTGCGTGCAAAGGAAGTAAGCGTAAGAAAGATTGTTGGCGCCGGAAGGTTTCAATTGTTTTGCCAGTTTCTTGCCGAATCATTGCTGGTAAGTTGCATTGCTTTAATAATAACATTACAGTTTATTCATCTCTGTTTGCCTGCCTTCAATTCAATTACCAATAAAAATTTTGAATTGCCGCTTACATCCATAAACATGTGGAAAGTAATTGGCTTTACTTTATTTTCTGCCTTCATTATAAACAGCATTTATCCTGCATTGGTACTGTCTTCCTTTAAACCACTGAATGTTTTCAGAGGTTTTACCATTCTTAAATTAAAAGACAGCTATTTAAGAAAAGGCCTTGTCATCATTCAGTTTACTATTTCTGTTATATTGATTGCCGGAACAATTGTGATTTATAAACAAATGCATTTTATACAACAGGCCAACCCCGGTTATAACAGATCGCAGGTATTGATAACGCATGTACCGCCAAATATAGATTCCAATAAAAAGAAGCAATTGGCTGATGAAATAAAACAAGATCTACTTACACAAGCCGGCATACAAAATGTTTCAATGGCCAATCAATCTATTGTAAACATTGGCAGTTATTCTACCGGCAGTGCAGATTGGATAGGTCGTGATACTACTTTCAATCCAAAGATCGCACAACTTTCAACTGATGCAAACTACGCAAATACCATGCAGTTACAAATGAAAGAAGGACGATGGTTTGAAAAGGGAAATGAAGCGGATAAGAATAATGTGGTGCTAAATGAAGAAGCGATTAAAGAATTAAAAATTCCAAAACCTTGTATTGGCCAACGCTTTACCTGGAAGGGAAAAACAGGACAGATCATTGGGATTGTAAAAGATTTCAAGTTTCAGAGTATGCACGACAAGACAGGCCCACTGGTTGCATTTCAGGATCCAAACTGGTATAATACATTTATGATACGCATTGCGCCCAACACCGCATCGCGATCAATCGCTGCCTTAACTAAAACATGGAAGAAATTTTTGCCAGGCAGCCCGCTTGAGTACAATTTTTTAGACGACACCTTCAATGAATTATACAAATCAGATAACCAGGCTTCTACATTAATTTTAGCCTTTGCAATAATCGCCATTGCTATATCATGCCTCGGTTTATTTGGTTTGGCCACGTTCACTGCAGAGCAGCGTTCTAAAGAAATTGGTATACGAAAAGTATTAGGCGCAAGTGTCGCAGGTATTGCGCAACTACTTACGAAAGATTTTTTAAAGCTTGTAATAATTGCTATTCTAATTGCATCGCCAATAGCGTGGCTTGCCATGAATAAGTGGTTGCAAAGCTTTGCGTACAGAATAAATATTGTATCGTGGATGTTTATTGCAGCAGGGCTGGTTGCCATATTAATTGCAATAATAACTATTAGTTTCCAGGCTGTAAAAGCAGCAATGGCGAACCCAGTGGATAGTTTGAGGAGTGAGTAGGTGAATTGAAAACTGAAAATGGAGAATGGAAATCGATGTTATTTGTCGGTCTGCTAAATAAAATTGAAAAGTAAAATTACAGGAATTATTAACCGAAAAATATATTCACATGATAAAGAATTATTTTATAATCGCATTGCGAAATTTAAGAAAGAACAAAGCTTTTTCTTTCATTAATATTCTTGGATTAACTATTGGCATCACCGTTTGCATGATGATATTTCTCTTTATTATAAACGAATTCAGTTTTGACAATTTTCATAAAGACGGAGACCGTATTTACAGGGTGATGCGCGGTTTTGAAAATGAGGGGA
>Ga0070660_100003545_pt1 | contig 10770 bp, 11 predicted proteins | sample KBSC33metaG_FD_64670 | JGI IMG/M metagenome (GOLD analysis project Ga0070660, IMG submission 64670) | Corn rhizosphere microbial communities from Kellogg Biological Station, Michigan, USA - KBS C3-3 metaG | ecosystem: Host-associated > Plants > Roots > Rhizosphere > Soil ... | reverse complement strand
CAGCGGACGAGTGTGGTGGTCGCTATTGCTCGGGACGTCATCGCCGGGTGTTCTTCGTTCTCCGGGCGCACCGGACGGTTCGAGGCAAGGACGCAGGACTTGCCGATAGCGGGACTACCGGCATTTCCGAGGACGCCGCATCGGGCCGTCCGGTGTGGTCGGAGGACACAAGGTTCACCCGGTGGTGGCGTCCAAAACCTCGACCTGGACGATGCCGTCCTCGACCGTGACGGGGTAGGTCGCGACCTTCTCGTACGCTGGCAGCGAGAGCGGGATGCCCGTCTCGAGGTCGAACGCCGAACCGTGGCGCGGACAGATCACGCGGCACATGTCCTCGTCCCACTCGCCCTCGCAGAGCGGGCCGTCGTCGTGTGAGCAGCGGTCCTCGAGCGCATAGAGCTTGCCGTTGCAGTTGTAGACGCCGATCGACGTCCAGCCGACGGTGACGATCTTCGTCGAGCCCGGCGGGAACTCGTCGAGCGGCGCGACGTGGATCTTCGCCGAGCTCAAAGGCTTGATGTCGATTGGGGTGCTTGCGGGGATGGCTCAGACCAAGCAGGTCGTTCTGGTCGGGCGCAGGGCATAGCGGTGCCTACGTTCAAGCCCGACCAGGGCGAGATGCGCCGCGTATGAGCCACCATCCGTGAGTGCCCTAAATCCACATCAAGCCTTTAGGCGAAGGACAGGTCGTCGCCCATGCCCTGCCACTCCTGCGGCAACGGCGTGCCCTTGGCCTTGTGCAGCGCAACCTTCAGCACGCCGAGGCCGAGGATCGCGCACTTGAGGCGGATGGGCGTGAGCGGGATGCCGATCTCGTCGAGCAGCTCCTCCTTCGGGAGCACAGCGACCTCCGAGGCTGTGCGGCCCTGGACGAGCTCGGTGAGCATCGAGGTCGCCGCCTGCGAGATCGCACAGCCGCGCCCTTCGAAGCCGATGCTCTCGATCGTCTCGCCGTCGGCGGCGAACTTGACCGAGATCGTCACCTCGTCACCACAGAGGGGGTTCTGGCCCTCGGCCTGCGCGTCGGCGTTCTCGATCAACCCGTGCCCGCGCGGCGACTTGTAGTGATCCAGGATCACCTCGCGATACATCTGCTCCATTTCGCTCATACGAGACCCCAGAACAATTTTCTCGTACGAGCGAAATGGCTGTTGCTATCGGCTCCGTCGAGCCTACGCCGCGTTTCGCTCATGCGAGATCCATTCAGGCCCCGAACGTGTCCTTGACCTTGTGCAAGCCCGCGATCAGGCGGTCGACGTCCTCGGGGATCGAGTAGAGGTAGAAGCTCGCGCGGGTCGTAGCGGCGACGCCGAGGCGGGTCATCAGCGGCTGCGTGCAATGGTGGCCGGCACGAACCGCGACGCCTTCCCAGTTGAGAATCTGCGCGACATCGTGCGGGTGCACGTTCTCGAGCTCGAAGCTGACGATGCCGGTGCGGCGGTCGGCCGGAGGGCCGAAGACGCGCACGCCGGGGATCTCGAGGAGCGCGTCCATCGCCTGCACGACCAGCTCGTGCTCGTGCGCCTCGATCGCGTCGAGGCCGATCTCGGAGATGTAGTCGAGCGCGACGCCGAAGCCGTATGCCTCCGCGATCGCAGGCGTGCCGGCCTCGAACTTGTACGGCAGCTCGTTCCAGCTCGTGCGCTCGAGCGCGACCGAGCGGATCATCTCGCCGCCGAGGTTGAACGGCTGCATCTCCTCGAGCAGCTCGCGCTTGCCCCAGAGGGCGCCGGCGCCGCTCGGCCCGCAGAGCTTGTGCGACGAGAACGCAAGGAAGTCGCAGCCGAGCGCCTGCACGTCGATGTGGCGGTGCGGCGCGGCCTGCGCTGCGTCGACGACCATGATCGCGCCGTGCTCGTGCGCCCACGCAGCGAGCTTCTCGACGGGATTGATCGTGCCCAGCGTGTTGGAGACGAGGTTGTTGGCGACGACCTTGATGTTCCCGCGGGTCGCGATCTCGTCGAGCGCGTCGAGCTGCAGCTCGCCGTAGTCGTCGATGGGGATGTGCGCGAAGTGCGCGCCCGTCCTCTGGGCGACGAACTGCCACGGCACGAAGTTGGCGTGGTGCTCGAGCTCGGTGATGACGACGACATCGCCGGGACCGAGGTTGTCCAGGCCCCACGAGTACGCGATCAGGTTGATCGCCTCTGTCGCGCTGCGCGTGAAGATCACCTCGCGGTTCGACGGCGCGTTGATGTACGCGCGAACCTTCTCGCGAGCGCCTTCGTAGCCGGCAGTCGCGCGCTCCGCGAGCGTGTAGACGCCGCGGTGCACGTTGGCGTACGAATGCTCGTAGAACTCGCGCATCGCGTCGAGCACCTGCCGCGGCTTTTGTGTCGAGGACGCGGAGTCGAGGTATGCGACGGGCTTGCCGTTGAAGAGCTCCTCGAAGACGGCGAAATCGGCGCGCAGCTTCTGCGCATCCAGCTTGGTTGCGGGCGTTACGGCCACCTGGCGAGTGTAGCGAGAGGCCTGTATGTGGAACTGCGTGCCCCTGGGGATGGCTCAGACCAAGCAGGTCGTTCGGGTCGGGCACGCATTTCTACAAGAGCAGGGCATAGCGGTGCCTACGTTCAAGCCCGACCCGGGCGAGATGCGCAGTGTGTCTGAGCCACCATCCAGGGGTGCGCGTGCGTTCCGCATGCAGGCCTCTACGGCCTCTTGAATGAGGCCGGGTGTAGCCGGCTGCGCTCGCAACGATGCGGGTTCCCCTCTTCGTGTCAGCGGTGGACGATCTCGCAGCCGGTGAGCTTGTCGGTGCGGTCGGCCCAGACCGTGTCGCGGCCCGCGCCGCAGTTCACCTTGTCCGTGTGCCCGTCGTTCGCGTGGATCTGGTCGTTGCCGGCGAGACCGAGGATCACGTCACCCCAGAGCGGCGTCCCTTCGATCACGTCGCCGCGGGACGTCCCTTGTACCTCGCACGTCCCTACGAGCGGTCCCTCGATGCGGATCGACAGGTGGCCGGGGCAAGAAGGGTGCGGGCCGGCCCAGGCGACGACGTCGGACAGCGGGGAGAATGCCGCCCCCAGGCCGGCCGCGCTGTGCAGGAGGACGGAACGGCCGGTGAGGTACGTCTGCGTCACACCTCCGCGCCAGCTGTAGACGACCGAAGCGCCGTCGCGCGACCAACTCGGGGCAGACGCGTCGGGCTTGCCGGTGGCGATCGCATGCGCCGGTACCAGCCCGCGGCTTGCGACCCACACCTCGTCGCGGATCGTGAACGCAAGTTGCGTGCCGTCAGGTGACCACACCGGATCACCCGGATTCGGAGCGCCGACGAGCAGGCGATCGTTGCCGGGACCGTCGGTCGTGTAGATGCCCTCGTCGCGACGGAAAGCGATCGTCTTGCCGTCGGACGACCAGGCCGGTCGTCCGATCACGCGATCGGCCCACACTGCCGGGCCGACGAGCAGCTGCATGTTCCGGGTCCGTGCGATCACGTCGCCGTACGCCGGAGCGCCGCCCGGCCCGACACGCCGCTTGACGCCGCGCAGGTCGGTGACGTAGACGGCGCCCCCGGCCTGGTAGGCGAGCTTCGTCCCATCGGGCGACCAGCTGGGCTGCAGCTGGAAGGTGTTCTGCGCGAGCTTCGTGACCCGATGGGTCTTGGTGTCGACGACGTAGAGCTCCATCAGGTTGCCGGGCAGGTGGATCCGGGTGAACGCGAGCGTGTGACCGTCCGGCGACCACGTGGGCCAGGCGTCCTGGTAGGCGAGAATGCGCGCGGTCGACGCCGAGGCAGGCAGCGCGGTCACCAGCAGGGCAAGCACGACGAGCCGCTTCACGGAGCGAAGCGTAGGCCGCAACCGTCAGCGATCCGTGAACCGCGTGTTAGCAGGCGAGGTGACGGGCGACGCTATCGTGGCGGCCGATGAGCAGCGAATACATCTTCACCATGTACCGGGTCGACAAGTTCTACGGCCCGGAACGTCAGGTCCTGTCGAACATCTCCCTCTCGTTCCTGCCCGGCGCGAAGATCGGCGTGCTCGGCGCGAACGGCGCCGGCAAATCGACGGTGCTGCGGATCATGGCCGGCAAGGAAGAGCCGTCATCCGGCACGGCCGAGCTCGCGAAGAACGCGACGGTCGGCCTGCTGGAGCAAGAGCCGGAGCTCGACCCGAAGAAGACGGTGCGCGAGAACGTCGAGGACGGCGTGCGCGAGGTGCGCGACCTACTCGACCGCTTCAACGCGATCTCCGCGCAGTTCTCCGAGCCCGACGCCGACTTCGACGCGCTGCTCGCCGAGCAGGCCACGGTGCAGGACCAGATCGACCGGCGTGGCGCGTGGGAGCTCGAGGCGCAGCTCGATCACGCGATGGACGCCCTGCGCCTGCCCGAGGGCGACCGCGACGTCGAGACCCTCTCAGGCGGTGAGCGGCGCCGCGTCGCCTTGTGCCGCTTGCTGCTCTCCTCGCCCGACCTGCTGCTGCTCGACGAGCCGACGAATCACCTCGACGCCGAGTCGGTGTTCTGGCTCGAGCGCTTCCTCGCCGATTACAAGGGCACCGTGGTCGCGGTGACGCATGATCGGTACTTCCTCGACAACGTTGCAGGCTGGATCCTGGAGCTCGACCGCGGCAAGGGCATTCCGTACGAGGGCAACTACTCGGGCTGGCTCGAGCAGAAGCAGGCGCGGCTCGCGATCGAGGAGAAGCAGTCGTCGGCGCGCCAACGCACCCTGCAGCGCGAGCTCGAATGGGTTCGCCTTGCGCCGAAGGCGCGGCATGCGAAGTCGAAGGCGCGCCTCGGTGCGTACGAAAAGCTGCTCGCCGACGAGGACAATGTGAGGCTCGACAAGGTCGAGATCCACATCCCGCCCGGCCCGCGCCTGGGCGACGTCGTGATCGAGGCCAAGGACGTGTCGAAGGGCTTCGGCGACCGCCTGCTCTTCGAGAACCTGACGTTCTCGTTGCCGCCGGCGGGCATCGTCGGCGTGATCGGTCCGAACGGCGCCGGCAAGACGACGCTGTTCCGGATGATCTCCGGGCAGGAGACACCGGACTCCGGCGACCTCCGTATCGGCGACACCGTGCAGCTCGGCTACGTCGACCAGTCACGTGCCGATCTCGATCCGAAGAGCACCGTCTGGAAGGAGATCTCCGGCGGCCAGGACATCGTCCTGCTCGGCAAGAAGGAGATCAACTCGCGCCAGTACACGTCGTGGTTCAACTTCCGGGGCGGCGACCAGCAGAAGCCCGTCGGCAAGCTCTCGGGCGGCGAGCGCAATCGCGTGCACCTCGCGAAGATGCTGAAGAGCGGCGGCAACGTGCTGCTGCTCGACGAGCCGACCAACGATCTCGACGTCGACACGCTCCGCGCGCTCGAGGATGCGCTGCTCGACTTCGCGGGCTGCGCCGTGGTGATCACGCATGATCGCTGGTTCCTGGACCGCGTCGCGACGCACATCCTCGCGTTCGAAGGCGACTCGCAGGTGACCTGGTTCGAGGGCGACTGGGCCGAGTACGCCGAGTGGGTCAGGGAGACTCGCGGCCCTGAGGCGCTCGAGCCCCACCGGATCAAGTACAAGCCGCTCGTCCGCGCCTAAGCTCCAGGCGTGAACGTCCACCGCCTCGCGCCCATCGAGCTGCGGGTCCTCGGCTGCCTGATCGAGAAGCAGCGTACGACGCCCGAGCAGTACCCGCTGACACTGAACGCGCTGCGGATCGCGTGCAATCAGGCCACGAACCGCGAGCCCGTCATGGAGCTGGACGAGTCACAGGTGCGCGCAGCCGCGCAGCATCTGGGAACGCTCGGCTGGGCGCGGCTCGCGACCGGCCCCGGATCACGGACTGCGAAGTACCGGCAGCTCTTCGGCGAAGCGCTCGATCTCTTACCGTCGGAGGTCTCCATCCTCGGCGTGCTGATGCTCCGCGGGCCACAGACGGTCGCCGAGCTGAAGACGCGCACCGAGCGCCTGTACCACTTCGGATCGAGCGACGACGTGACGCAGACACTGACTCGGCTCGACGAGAAGGAGCTCGTGCACCTGCTCCCCAAGCAGCCTGGCCAGCGCGAGGAGCGCTGGACGCACCTACTGGCGGACGGTCCGACCGAAGAACCGCCTCCGCAGGACGAGCTGGCGGAGCCTGTCGCGGCAACCTCGGTCGAACGGCGCCTCGCCCAGGTCGAGCGGCGGCTCGGCGAGCTGGAACGACTGCTCGCCGAGCGCGGTCTACTCGACTAGAAGGAGGCTTGATGTGGAACTGCGTGCTTGCGGGGATGGCTCAGCCATACAGCTCGCCCGGGTCGGGCACGCATTTCCGAAGAGCCGTGCATAGCGGTGGCTGCGTCATACCCGACCCGGGCGAGATGCGCAGTGTGTCTGAGCCACCATCCGCGAGTGCGCGTGCGTTTCACATCAAGCCTCCAAGGTCAGGACCGCAAGACGCTCAGGACCAGCATCAGAAAGACGAGCACGAGCACGACGAGTGCGGCCGCAGCGGGTGACTGGGACATCGGTACCACCTCCGCTGTTGGTCCACTCATCGTCACTCGCACCCTGATGATGGGAATCCCCCGAAATGGTGATACAGGCCGAGGAGCCCGCGTGGCGCGCGCCGCGCAGGCTGCTCGACCGGAGCGCGAGGCCTAGAGGGCCAGGGCAGCGTTGCCCGAGTGCGAGCAATGGTGACCACTGCGCATCTGGGCCTTCTTCGCCACCATCTTCTTGACGACAATGTGGTGGCGCACCACCTTGTGCACCTGCGGCTTCGCGTTGTGTGAGCTGCCATGCGTGGCAGCGATCGCACCGCCCCCGCCTGCAACGGCGAGCGCGACGATCGACGTGCCGATTGCAGCCCTGCGACCGAGCATGGACGTCTCCTTTCGCTCGGGTCGCCTGCATTCTACGCCCGGCGCCGAGCCGGCTCCACCATCGCCCAACCGGACGTGTCCACGCTGTCGCGCGCCCACGACCGTCGTCTGGCGAAGTTCCTAAGGCTTTGACAAGGAGGACGCGTCCCTCCCCGGGAGGGGGGCTGCTTACGCCTGCGGGATGCGAGCTTCGAGCGCCGCGCCGAGGGCTTCGCGCACCGGCTCCAGCTCGATGCGGTCCAGGACGTCCTGGAAGAAGCCACGAACGATCAGGCGCTCCGCTTCCTCACGCGAGAGGCCGCGGGCCATCAGGTAGAAGAGCTCCTCGCGGTTGACCTTGCCGAGTGTGGCGCCGTGGGTGCAGCGGACGTCGTTCGCCATGATCTCGAGCCCCGGGATCGAGTCCGCATGCGCGTGGTCGGAGAGCAACAGGTTGCGATTCTCCTGATACGCGTTCGTCTTCTGCGCGCCTTCCTCGACGCGGATCATCCCGCGCCACACCGCGGTTGCGTTCTCACGCAGCGCGCCCTTGAACGCGAAGTCGCTCTCCGTGTTCGGCGCGATGTGCTCCTGGAACGTGTCGAAGTCGAGGTGCTGGTCGCCGTCGGCGAAGTAGGCGCCGGTCACGCGCGACGTCGCGCCTTCGCCGGCGAGATCGTTCTCGATCCAGACCTTGCCGCGCTTCGAGCCGAAGCCGCCGATCACCCAGTCGAGCTCGCTGTCGCGCTCCAGCCACGCCTTGTAGCGGCCGAAGTGCCAGGTCTCCTTCGAGAGGTTCTGCAGCGAGACGTACTCGATCTTCGCGGCGGGATGCACGAAGAGCTCGACGACGGCGTTCGTGTAGGCGACCGTGTCCTCGGCGACCGACGAGAGGTCCTCGATCAGCGAGAAGCGAGCACCCTCGTCCGCGATCACGACCATCCGCCAGAAGAGCGAGCCGCCATTCGACGTCACCTGCACGTAGAGCGGCTTCTCGAGCTCGACGCCCTTCGGCACGTGCACGAGCAGGCCGTGCTCCCACTTCGAGAGGTTCTCGAGCGCGAACTTGTCGTCGTCGGGAATCAGCGTCGCGTCGTAGTCGGGCGAGAGCAGCTCGAAGCGGATGCCTTCCGGCACGCCGCTGAGCTCGATCCCGTTCTCGGTGACGATCGCGCGCGCCGCGACGTCCAGATCGAGCATCGGGCCGGTGGGCGCCGACGCCGCTCCGGCGGCGGGTGCGGGGTCAAAGCCGCGCAGGTCGGTGAAGCGCCAGTGCTCGTCCGCGGTGGACGGCAGTGGCAGCTCTGCGAAGCGCTTCGCAGCTTGGGTGCGCGTGATCGTCGTGCTCATGATTCGCGGGCTGCTGTATCGGGCGCGGTGTAGCGGCGGTGCAGGACCATCTGGTTGCCGTCGGGGTCGGCGAAGAACGCCATGTGGCACACGCCCGTGTCGAGGACCTCGCCGTTGAACTCGACGCCCTTTGCCTCGAGCGCCTTGCGTGCCTCGTGCACGTCCGGTACGCGCAGTGCGAAACCGGCATCGTGCGGACCACGAAACGCTCCGCCGATCGCCTCGAGGCTCAGCAGGTAGACGCTGACGTTCTCCCCGAGCTGGTACTCGGGGAAGCCGCCGTCCGACACCTGCGGCAGACCGAGCGTCTCACCGTAGAACTGTTTCGACCGCTCCATATCCGTCACCGGCACCGCGATGAAGTCCGTCCGCTCGACGGTGATCACGCGTCGGTGCGTCCTTGGCTAGCCAACCGAGCCCTCCATTTGCAGCTGGATCAGCCGGTTCATCTCGACGGCGTACTCGAGCGGCAGTTCCTTCGTGATCGGCTCGACGAAGCCGCTGACCACCATGGCCGAGGCCTCGGCCTCGGAGAGGCCGCGCGACATCAGGTAGAAGAGCTGCTCCTCGCCGATCTTCGAGACGGTCGCCTCGTGTCCGATGTCGACGTCGTTCTCGTCGATCCGGATGTACGGGTAGGTGTCGGAGCGCGACTCGTCGTCCAGGATCAGCGCGTCGCAGACGACCTTCGACTTCGAGCCGCTGGCGCCGGCGGCGACCTCGAGCAGACCGCGGTAACCCGCGCGCCCGCCGTTCTTCGAGATCGACTTCGACGTGATCACGCTCGACGTGTTCTTGCCGATGTGCACGCACTTGCCGCCCGCGTCCTGATGCTGGCCCTTGCCGGCGAACGCGATCGACAACACCTCGCCGTGCGCGCCCTCACCGGTCAGCCAGATCGCCGGGTACTTCATCGTCAACTTCGAGCCGAGGTTGCCGTCGACCCACTCCATCGTCGCGTTCGCCTCGGCGACCGCGCGCTTGGTGACGAGGTTGTAGACGTTGTTCGACCAGTTCTGGATCGTCGTGTAGCGGCAGCGTCCGCCCTTCTTGACGACGATCTCGACGACAGCGCTGTGCAGCGAGTCGGACGAGTAGATCGGCGCGGTGCAGCCTTCGACGTAGTGCACGTACGCGTCCTCGTCGACGATGATCAGCGTGCGCTCGAACTGGCCCATGTTCTCCGCGTTGATGCGGAAGTAGGCCTGGAGCGGCAACTCGATGCGAACGCCCTTCGGAACGTAGATGAACGAGCCACCGGACCACACCGCGCTGTTCAGCGCAGCGAACTTGTTGTCGTTCTGCGGGATGATCGTCCCGAAGTACTGCTTGAAGATGTCCTCGTGCTCGCGGAGCGCAGTGTCGGTGTCGAGGAAGAGCACACCCTGCGCCGTGAGGTTCTCCTGCAGCTTGTGGTAGACGACCTCGCTCTCGTACTGCGCGCCGACACCGGCGAGGTACTTCTTCTCCGCCTCCGGGATGCCGAGCTTGTCCCAGGTGTCCTTGATGTCCGCGGGCAGGTCCTCCCACGAATTCACCTGATTCTCGGTCGGCTTGATGTAGTAGAAGATGTTGTCGAAGTCGATCTCGGTCAGCGACGGCATCCCGCCCCACGTGGGCATCGGGCGCGCGTTGAAGTAGTCGAGTGACTTGTGGCGGAACTTCCGCATCCACTCCGGCTCGTTCTTGTGAGCGGAGATCGCGTCGACGAGCTCGTGCGAGAGCCCGCGGCCGCTCTTGAAGAAGTAGTCCTTGGCCTCGTCGGGGTTGGAGAAGCCGTACTTCGTCCCGTAGTCGGAACCGATCCCTTCGACGATCTCGCTCTCGGTCTGCACTGCACCGCCGCCTCCGTCAAGCCTACGACTCATCACGCGGGCACCTCCTGGGTCTCCCACTGTTCGTAGCCGGAGACTTCGAGCTTCTCCGCCAGCTCGGCGCCGCCCTCTTCGACGATCTTGCCGTCGACGAAGACGTGGACGAAGTCCGGCTTGATGTAGTTCAGGATCCGCTGGTAGTGCGTGATCACGAGCGCGCCCATGTTCGGGCCGACGAGCTGCCGCACGCCCTCCGCGACGACCTTCAGCGCGTCGATGTCGAGACCTGAGTCGGTCTCATCGAGCACTGCGATCTTCGGCTGGAGCATCGCCATCTGCAGGATCTCGACGCGCTTCTTCTCGCCGCCGGAGAACCCGTCGTTCAAGTAGCGCGACGCGAGCTCGCGACTGACCTTGAGGTCGTCCATCTTTGCGAGGAAGAGCTTGCGGAACTCGGGCACCGGCATCGGAGCGTCGACTCCGCCGTTGCGAGCCTTGCGCACGGCGTTCATCGCCTGCCGCAGGAAGTTGGTGACGGTGACGCCCGGAATCGCATGCGGGTACTGGAAGGCGAGAAAGAGCCCGGCCTGGGCGCGCTCGTCGGCGCCGGCCTCGGTGATATCCACGCCGTCGAGGAGGATCTGCCCCTCGGTGATCTCGTAGGCCGGATGGCCCGCGATCGCGTAGGCGAGCGTCGACTTGCCAGAGCCGTTCGGGCCCATGACCGCATGCACCTCGCCGGACGAGATCGTCAGATCGACGCCCTTGACGATCGGGGTGCCGTCCTCGAGGGCGACGTGCAGATTCTTCAACT
>Ga0070660_100003541_pt1 | contig 10773 bp, 5 predicted proteins | sample KBSC33metaG_FD_64670 | JGI IMG/M metagenome (GOLD analysis project Ga0070660, IMG submission 64670) | Corn rhizosphere microbial communities from Kellogg Biological Station, Michigan, USA - KBS C3-3 metaG | ecosystem: Host-associated > Plants > Roots > Rhizosphere > Soil ... | reverse complement strand
GCCAGGTTCCCGGTACGATCTCGCTCGGTCAGGGCGTGGTCCACTACGGTCCGCCGCCCGCCGCGCTCGACGCAGTGCGCGCCGCGCTCGCGTATCCGTCGACCCACGAATACCAGGACGGCAGCGGTCTGCCGGCGTTGGTCGACCGGCTGGCGCGCAAGCTGCGCGAAGAGAACGGCATCGACGTCGGCCGCGGCGGCCGCGTGATGGTGACCGCCGGCTCGAACATGGCGTTCCTGCACGCGGTCTTCGCCATTACGGAGCCGGGCGACGAGATCATCCTCAACGTGCCCTTCTACTTCAATCACGAGATGGCCATTCAGATGGCCGGCTGCACCGCCGTGCGCGTCGCCACCGACGCGCGGTATCAGCTGCAGCCGGACGCGCTGCGGCGCGCCGTCACCGATCGCACGCGCGCCATCGTGACGGTGTCGCCGAACAATCCGAGCGGCGCGGTTCTCCACGAATCCGCCCTGCGCGAGGTGAGCGCGCTATGCGGCGAGCGCGGCCTCTATCACATCTCAGACGAAGTGTACGAGTACTTCACCTACGGCGGCGCCTCGCACGTGTCGCCGGCCTCGTTTCCGGATGCGGCGGATCACACGATCTCGATGTTCTCGCTGTCGAAGGCGTACGGATTCGCCGGCTGGCGCATCGGCTACTTCACGTACCCCGAGCACCTGCACGGCGCGATGATGAAGAGCCAGGACACGATTCTCGTATGCGCGCCGGCGGCGTCGCAGATCGCCGCTCTGGCCGCGCTCGAGGCGGGACGCGCGTACGCCGATCCGTACGTCCGCGCCCTCGCCGAAGTCCGCGAGATCGTCGTCTCGAAGCTGTCGGCGCTGGCGCCGGCGGTCGAAGTGCCGGCCGCGGACGGCGCGTTCTATTGTCTGCTGAAGGTCCACACGGACCAGGATCCGCTCGCGCTGGCCGAGCAGTTGATCCGCCGGCACAAAGTCGCCGTTATTCCGGGTCCGGCGTTCGGCATGACCGACGGCTGCTACTTCCGCGTCGCGTACGGTGCGCTGCAGAAGGAGACGGTCGCCGAAGGCATCGGCCGGCTGGTCGACGGGCTGCGCGCGCTCGTCTAGGGAGCTTACGGGCTTATCGCCGATCGGTGCTTATAGACGATCGGTCTTTAGATGATCGCTGTAGCGCGAAGGCTTTAGCCGAGCGTTTCAAACGTCCAGCTCCTCGGCTTCGTCGGCGCGCTCCATGATGAAGCGGAAGCGGGCCGACGCATCCTTGCCCATCAGCTCGTTGATCACGCGGTCGGTGACGATCTGATCCGAGACCTCGACGCGCAGCAGCCGGCGCGTCCGCGGGTTGAGCGTCGTTTCCCACAGCACCTTCGGCATCATCTCGCCGAGACCCTTGAACCGCGTGATGTCCGGCGTGCCCCGTCCATTCTTCGCGTGGTGCGCGAGAATCGCGTCGCGCTGCGCCTCGTCGAGCGCCCAGTGGGTCTCCTTGCCGATGTCGATGCGATACAACGGTGGCTGCGCGATGAACACCTTGCCGTTGGCGATCAGCTTCGGCAGATGCCGGTAGATGAACGTGAGCAGCAGCGTGGCGATGTGATTGCCGTCGGAGTCGGCGTCGGCGAGGATGATCACCTTGCCGTAGCGCAGCCGCTCGAGGTCGAAGTTGTTGCCGAGTCCGCAACCAAGCGCGGTGACGAGATCCGACAGCTCCTTGTTCTCCAGCACCTTCGCCAGCGACGCGCTCTCGGTGTTGAGGACCTTGCCGCGCAGCGGCAGAATCGCCTGACGCGCGCGATCGCGCCCCTGCTTCGCCGAGCCGCCGGCTGAATCGCCTTCGACGACGAAGATCTCGCTGCCCTCGCTGGTGGCGTTCGTGCAGTCGCTCAGCTTGCCCGGCAGATTCAGCCGCGTGGACGTCGCGCTCTTGCGGGACACCTCCGCCTGCGCCGCGCGGCTCGCTTCGCGGGCGCGCGCCGACAGGATGATCCGCGCGACGATCGCCTCGGCCACGCTGATGTTGTGATTCAGCCAATGCTCGAGCGCGGGACGCACCACGCCGTCGATCGCGGAAACGAGCTCCGGATTGTTCAGCCGATCCTTCGTCTGGCCCTGAAACTGCGGCTCGGCGATGAAGACGCTGACGACGCCGGTCATCCCTTCGCGGATGTCCTCAGCGATGAGCGTCACGCCTTTCGGCGACAGATTGTGCGTCTCGATGAAATTGCGCACCGCCTTGCCAATGCCGGCGCGCAAACCGCTCTCGTGCGTGCCGCCCGATCCGGTTGGGATGCCGTTCACGTACGAGCGGAGATGCTCGTCGGTCGCCTCGGTCCACTGCAGCACGAGATCCAGCCGCATCCCTTCGTCTTTGGTCAGCGTGAACGGCGCGTCGTGCACCGGCTTCGCGCCGCGCTCGGCGACGATTTTCCGCAGGTAATCGACGAGCCCTTCGGTGTGCTCGAAGACGAGCTTCTCGTTCGTCGCTTCGTCTTCGAACGCGACTTTCAGCCCCTTGTGCAGATAGGTGGCGATCTCGAGGCGTTCCTTGATGAGCGCGGCGTCGAATTCGATCTTCGGAAAGATCGCGGCGTCCGGGTGGAAGTACACGCTCGTGCCGGTGCCTCGCGCCGGGCCGAGCTTCTTCAGCGGTCCAGTGGGCTTTCCCTGCTTGAAGCGCATCTCCCAGCTCGCGCCGTCGCGCTTGACGGTGGCGACGAGCTCCTTCGACAGCGCGTTGACGACGCTCGCGCCGACGCCGTGCAGGCCGCCGGCTGTCTTGTAATTGCCGTGCTCGAATTTCCCTCCGGCGTGAAGGACGGTGAAGATCACTTCGATCGCGCTCTTCTTCGTCGACGGATGTTTGTCGATCGGAATGCCGCGGCCATCGTCTTCGATCGTGATCGAGGAGCCGTCGGCGTGCAGCGTGACGCGGATGTTCGACGCGTGGCCGTTCATCGCCTCGTCGACGGCGTTGTCGAGAATCTCCCAGACGAGGTGATGCAGCCCGGCGGATCCGACGCCGCCGATGTACATGCCGGGACGTTTGCGAACCGGCTCCAATCCTTCGAGTACGGTGATGTCTTTCGCGGTGTAGTTCGCGGATGCCATGTATATAATGTGCGCCTTTGAAACGCCTGCTGCTGTCGTCGATCGTCTTCACTACGATTGTAGCGGCATTTCACGTGCAGGTTGCCGCGGCGGACATCGTGTGGGCGAGCGACGTGTCGGCGAGCGGCGTGTCGGAAGACGTGCCCGTCGCCGGCGGCACGCTGGCCATCGCGCAGGCCGTGGGCCTTGAGGCTCCTCCCGATCGCGCACGCTTCGTCGCCGACGTCGCGCGCGTTCTGTACGGCGGCTCTGACAGCCGCCGCGCATCCGCCGACGGGCTCGTGCGCACGTTGCCGGCGGCGCCGAGCACTCCGCCGGATCGAGGCACGGACGCCGCTGACGCGGCCGCGCCGCCGCTCGACGTCGTGCCGGTGCCGTTGACGACGGAGATCTGGAATGCCGCCGTGTTCCACCGGCGGGTGCCCGCGTCCGGGCTGGTGACGGCGATTCTCGCCGATCGCCGCGCCGCGCTGTTGTGCCACGGTCTTGCGGCCCTCGACGATTCGACGCTCGCGTTCCTCAGCGATCATCCCGACGTCATCACGCGCCTGTACACGGAACATGCCGCGGTGTTCGCCGTCTTTGCCGGTGCGCTGCACGTTCGCGATGGTCGGGTGGCGACGGTCGGCGGCGACGCGGCCGCGCCGCTCTGGGAAGCCGCCGTCGGCGAGCCGGTGACGCGTCCGGATCGGTTCGTGCGCGAGCTATTCACCCGCGGCGGCGGACGGCTGGCGTATCTCTATGACGCGATTGGACAGCTCGATCGCGCACACGCGGCCTTCGCGCTCGGCGCCTGGATGCCGGGGCCGCGCCGCGCGGAGCGCTTCGCCGCGTTGGTCTCCGCGACCAACGCCGCCTATCGCGAGTGGCACGTCGACAACGTGCCGTTCGCGCGCCCGATCCACGACATCGCTTCGCTGCTGATGCGCGTGGACGTGGCCGCCGACGGATCGCCGAAGCCGCCAGCCGGACGCACGCTGTGGTCGGCCGTTTTTGCCGGCGGCGATCTCTCCGAAGCCGACGCGAAGCTGCGCGCGCCCTCGTCGGACGACCCGGTCGACGCCGCATGGCTCGCGCAGTCGATCGCGCGCCTGGAGGCGCAGCAGCGCGGCGATCGTCTCGATCAATTCAGCTTCGGCCAACGAACATTCGGTTCCGCCGCGGACGACGATCGTGCCGCGACGATCCTCGCGCTCCGCGCCTTCGATCGCTATCCGATGCTGATGCTGACGCTCGAGCGCATCGGCGTCACGAGACCCTCCGCGTATGTTGCGGCCGGGCGCCACGCGGGCGAACTGGCGGCGGTGAATCGGCGCCGAGGCTTCGCCGCGCTCGCGCAGTTTCAAGGCGTTGTCGCGGTCATCGCACGCTTCGTCCGCGTGCACACGCTCGACACCGACGCGGCTGAATCGTTGATCGAATCGCTGTGCGGGCTGCCCGTCGGCGTCGATGGGTACGACGGCGCCGTGCTGCAATGGATCGAGCGCGAGATCCGGCCCCGACTGCCGGAAGGAGAGGCGGTCGATCGCGGATTGCTCGCGCAGCTGGCCGGTGTGCGCGGCACCCAGTCCTCGCCGCCGGTTCACATCGTCTGGGAAGGGCAGTCGTATCACCTGGATCTCGCCGCGGCGGAGGAGCGTCGACTGCGTCTGGTTCGCGAGAGGCAGCGAGGCGTTCCGCTCGACTCCGCGCTGGATATCGAGGACCAGGCGCGACGGCTGCGGACGGCGCCGCTCGAAGCCGCGGTAGTGACGTCGGCGATTGATGCGCTGTCGCGCGACCTGGCGATCCTTCGGTCGCGGCCGAAGAGCGACGAGGAGATCGCGCCCGAGGGCGTCAAGGCGTCACGCGATCCGCGCGTGGTGCTCGCGGCAGCGATCGAGTCGCTGGGGAAGATGCAGAAGTCGCCGGCGCCGGGTCGTGTCGCGCAGGAGGTCAGGTCTTCGCTCACGACCGTCGCCGAGGAGATCGCCGCCGACGCGCTGCTGTCGTTGGCGTATGCCGTCGACCTCGGCGATCCCGACGGCACCGTGCTGATGGCCGGCAACGTCGCGCGCCGCCACGATTTCGGATTCGCGCTGAACGACGCCGCTGCGCGCGCGCGTGTGGCGTGGAGCGCACCGAATCCGGAGGTGACGCCCGGCGCGCCGTGGCGCGTGAGCGGATCCGCGCTCGGGCTCGACGTCGGATTGGCCTCGCTGGTCCTCCGGCGTGTGGACGCCAGCCGCGTCGGCGGAGCGCCGTCACTGACGTCCAACGAACGGCAGACCTTTGCGGTGAGCGTCGCGCTGATGAGGCCGGCCGAGTTGACCGACGTCGATCGCGACACGATTGCCGCGGCGATCGCGCGGGGCGCAGAACGAATTGCCGCGCTGACGCCTGAGTCGCTTGACGGAATCGCCGCCGAAATCGCCCTTGACGGCTGGCGCCGCCGCGCCGTGAAATGGTCAATCGCGCATGACGCGGCGCGGGTGGCGACGATGTTTTCGTTGACCGAATTGCTGTCGCTCGGCGGCGGATTCACCGCGGGCTCGCTCGACGCGTGGGGGATGAGCGCGGTGCCGACCGACGGCTGCGTCTGCACGCGACTGAGGGCGCCGGGCGGCTGGTGGAATCTGGCCGGGCGTCCGCAAGTCGGCCTGCTTGCCACGACGGTCGCCGACGTGAATCTGCGCGTGGCGGTGCTGCTGCACGATCTGAACCTGCCGGCCGCCCTCGCGCGCGACGTGCTGACCGCGGCGGTGCAGGATTACATCGACGACGTGCGTCCGTCGGACCACGACGACTGGCTGACGCTGGTGCGCGCCGCGCAGGCGATTTCACGCGATCGCGTCGAAGATTACGTCGCCGCGATCACGTCCGGCGGCGCGCTGGTGCCGGACGAAAAAGGGGACGGGAGTCTTTTCGCCGGCGCCGCTTCACCCACCCTAAGCATCGACACGTCAGCAGTTGCGGGCAAGAAAAGGGGACGGGTCTCCCGATGATTCGCCGTTTGGCCGCGGCGGCGACCCTGCTGCTTCTCCTCGTCAGCGCCGGCCACGCGCAGCCGCAAACCGACACCTTGCAGATCGTGTCGCCCGCGCCCGACAGCTTCGTCAACGGCGCCACGCTCCTCCGCGCGCGCGTCGACCCCGACGGCGCAGCCGAATCGGTGGCGTTCTTCGTCGACGGTCGCCTCGTCTGCACGATTGCGAAGGCGCCGTTCGACTGCGAATGGGACGCCGGCCCCATGGTCGCGGAACACCAGGTGCGCGTCGTCGCGAACCTTGCGGGCGGCGGCCGTCTCATTCAAACGAGGCGCACCAAAGCGCTCGGCTTCGCCGAGAACGTCGACGTCGACGTCGTGCAGGTGACCGTCACGGTCAGCGACGGCCACGGCCGCTTCATCCGCGGGTTGCCGCGTTCGATCTTTCACGTGGCGGAAGACGGACGCCCGCAGAAGATCACCCACTTCGCCTCTGAGGACATTCCGCTCGAACTGGTCGTCGCGATCGACATCAGCGGCAGCATGACGCCGTCGATGCCGAAACTGAAAAAATCCGTCAAGGAGTTTCTGTCGGCCGTCCCCACGACGAACCAGGTGACCTTGCTGGGATTCAACGACAACATCTTCACGCTCACGCGCAAGACGATGGATCCGGCCGAGCGTGTGCGGGCCGTGGACCATCTCGCGCCATGGGGCTCCACGGCGCTCTACGACGTCATCCTGCGCGGCGTCGACATGCTCGGACGGCAGACTGGCCGCAAGGCCTTGATCGTCTTCACGGACGGCGAAGATCAGGGTAGCCACGCAACCATCGCCGACGTCGAACGGCACCTGCAATCGAGCGACGTGACGCTTTACATGATCGGTCAGGGTCGCGGCATCACGCTCGAGCCGCTCAAAAAGGTGATGGGCCGGCTCGCGACGCCGACCGGCGGCCGCGCGTTGTTCACGGACAGCATCGACGAACTGCACGACGCGTTCACCGATCTCCTCGACGAGCTCGCGAACCAGTATCTGCTCGGCTACGCCTCCCCCAACGAGGCGCACGACGATGTGTGGCGCCGGATCAAGGTGGAGGTGGACGGCCATCATGACGTGCGTGCCCGCCAGGGCTATCGCGCGGCGTCAGGCAAATGATGACGAGACTGGCGATGGCGATCGCGATCGCGATGGGGACTGCGGCGGCCGCGGCGCAGGAACCGCAGCCGCCCCGGTTCACCTCGAGCGTCGAGGTCACGTCGATCGATGCGTCCGTGGTCGACGATCGCGGTCAGCCGATCCGCGATCTGACGCCGTCGGATTTCACCGTGCGTGTGGATGGCAAGGAGCGGCCGGTCGTGAGCGCCGACTGGGTGCCGCTGGCGTCCGGCGCGACGGCATCGACGGTGTTCGTACCCGAGGGTTACAGCACCAACGAAAACGCCGCCGGTGGACGCCTCATCGTCATTGCCGTGGACCAGCCGAATATCCGCTTCGGCGGCGGTCGCGCGATCACCGCCGCTGCGAACGCGTTCATCGATCGGCTCTCGCCGAACGATCGGATCGCTGTCGCCGGCTTCGGCCTCGGCGCGCCGGCCACCGCGTTCACGGCGGATCGCGAGCGCGTGAAGACGGCGCTGTCGCGCATGGCGGGCCAGAAGCGTGCCGCGGTCGACCTGCACCATCAAATCACCTTGGACGAAGCGCGGCAGATCGATCGCGGCGACGCCGCGGCGCTGCAGACCGTCCAGCAGCGCGAGTGCGGCGTCGCGAACAGCCGCATGGGGTCCGCCGCCCAGGACTGCTATCTGGAGGTGGAAACGGAGGCGCAGGAGCTGGCGCGCGACGCGAGCCGCGAAGGCGGCCAGACGCTGCAGGGACTGCGGAATCTGCTCGCCGGTCTCGCGTCAATCGAAGCGCCGAAAACGCTGATTCTCATCTCCGAAGGATTTGTGCTCGACGACGTGCGCTTCACGACGGAGATGGGGACGCTGGCGTCAGCGGCGCGCACGAGCCTGTATGCGCTGCAGCTCGATCAGCAGATGTTCGACGCGAGCAGCGGCGCCAGGGCCGCCGCCACGTTTGCCGACCGCGACGCGCGGGCCGACGGATTGCGCACGCTGGTGAGCACCGCTCGCGGCAGCGTGGTGACCGTGAGCGGATCCGGCGCGTCCTTCTTCGATCGCCTCGAGGCGGAGCTCTCCGGGTACTACCTCGTGGCTGTCGAATCGGATCCGCGCGACCGCGACGGCAAGCCGCATCCGATTCGGATCGACGTGTCGCGGCGCGGCGCAACCGTGCGCGCGCGACGGCAGTTCGTGAGCGCACCCGCGGAGACGCACGTGCGATCGCCGCGCGAGGCGGTGACCGCGGGGCTGACCACGCCGCTGCTGCTGTCGGCGCTGCCGCTGCGCGTCATCGTGTTCCCGCTGCGCGGTCCGGAGCGAGGGAAGATTCAACTCTTGATCCACGCCGACATCGGATCCGACTACGTCGCGGCGAAGCCTGTGTCGATTGGCTACCTGCTGTTCGATGCCGCCGGACGAGTCGTGGACAGCCAATCCGCCGACGCGCGGATTGGACCGATCATGAACGGCGTGCCGTCGCCGCTGCAGTACACCGCCGGCGCGAGCGTGCTGCCTGGCGAGTACACGCTGAAGCTGGCGGTCGCGGAGGGCGACAAGGCGGGCAGCGTCGAACATCCGATCCATGCGGCGCTGCGTGAGGCCGGCGGCGTGAGCGTGAGCGACCTGATGGTCGGCGGCCCTTCCGGCGACGCCGATCCGCTGCGGCCGACGATCGGCTACACCGTCAGCTTCGGCGCCGTGCACGCGTATCTCGAGGCGTATGCGTCGAAGACCGACGCGGTGCACGTGGACTACGAGATTGCCGCGGATGCGGACGGCCCCGCGCTGATCGCCGCGAAGGCGGCGGCGCGTCAGGCGGGCGACGGCAGAGCGCTGTTTGCCGCGATGGTGCCGGTGCCGCAACTGCCTGCTGGCCGCTACGTGATGCGCGCCGTCGTGTCGAATGGCGAGGAGCCGGTGGCGACGGTCACAAGGGCGTTCGAGGTGGCGCCGCCGCCGGTGCTGATGGCGTCCGCCGAAGGCACCGGCGCGCCGGCGTCGGTCGACGCGGAGCTGTTCCTGCCCGTCGGCGACGATCTGCTTGCGCGTCCGTTCCGGCGCGATCACGCGCTGGCCAGCGAGACGCTGAAGCCGTTTCGCGAGCGCGTGCCGGCGTCGGTGCGGTCGGCATTCGATGCGGGCGTGGGGATGCTGGCCGCCGCCGATTACCCGAAGGCGGAGGCGGCGTTGAAGCGCGCGATTCAGCCGGAGATCGACAGCACGGCGCCGCTCGTGTATCTCGGCGTCTGCTTCGCGTCGGCAGGCCACGACGCGGAGGCTTCGAGCGTGTGGCAGACGGCTCTGGTGAACGGCGGCGATTTGCCGCAGCTGTATGAGTGGCTCGGCGAGGCGCTGCTGCGCGTGCACGATCTCGGATCGGCGCGGACGGTGTATGAGGAGGCGCTCGGCAAGTGGCCGGCGGACGCGCGGTTCACCCGGCCGCTGGCGCTGGTGGATGCGACGTTCGGACGCGGGCGGGAGGCGGTGCGCGCGCTCGAGCGCTATCTCACCGCGCAGCCTGGCGACCGCGACGCGCTGTTCCTCGGCGTCGAGTGGATCTACACCGTGCACGCGGCTGGCGGCGTCGTGCACAACCGCGCGGAGGATGTGCGGCTGGCGCGCGGGTATGCGGACGCGTACGAGAAGGCGGGCGGCCCGCAGATCGCGCTCGTCAAGCAATGGATGGCGTTTCTGGACAAGTAGCGGATGCTCGTCGCTGGGTGAGCTCATGATCGCCGCAGTGCGCAGTCTGTTCGAAGCACACCTGGCCGTTGCCGACCTCGACACATCCATGGCGTTCTATCGCGACGTCGTCGGATTGCAACAGGCGCACGTCACCGCAGCGCGTCAGGCCGCATTCTTCTGGGTGGGATCACGAGGCCAATCGATGCTTGGACTGTGGCACGCGGGCTCCGGTCCGCAGAAGACGACGATGCACGTCGCCTTCGGAGCAGCCTTGGAGGATGTCATTGCAGCCCCGCAGAGGCTGCGCTCACTCGGCGTGGCGCCGCTCGACTTCGACGGGAAGCCGGCGGACGAACCGATCGTTCTCGCCTGGATGCCCGCCGCGTCTATCTACTTCCGGGATCCTGATGGTCATCTGCTGGAGTACATCGCGATGCTCTCGGACCCACCGCAGCCGGACGGCGGAGTCCTGCCCTGGCGCGAGTGGCACAGCTCGCGCGGCTGACGACATTCCGCGCAGACGCGCCGGCTGATCACACGTCAGAGCGCATTCGCCCAGCGCAGGACGCGCAGCGTTCGGAGAGTGTTCCAGCGGCTTGGTTCCCCCTCGCGTCCTTCCATCTCGAAATGCACCCGACCTGGATGCGGATTCTCGAGCGGCCACCGCCCGTGTTCGTCGCGCTTCCGTCGCACCAGATCGATCGCCTCGTCGATGCGCTCGTCTGGTGTGACGCCGGCCCGACGCAGATAGTCCAGTCCCCAGAGGATGTCGTAGTGCCACCGCGTGGGGAACGAGATCTCGGTCCATGCTGGTGTCTTCCCGGTCTTCTTGTCGCGCGTGATGATCTGTCCGGTCGACCGAGAGCGGAACAGACGCCGCTCGAGCAGGTACTCCTGTCCG
>Ga0070660_100003538_pt1 | contig 10778 bp, 8 predicted proteins | sample KBSC33metaG_FD_64670 | JGI IMG/M metagenome (GOLD analysis project Ga0070660, IMG submission 64670) | Corn rhizosphere microbial communities from Kellogg Biological Station, Michigan, USA - KBS C3-3 metaG | ecosystem: Host-associated > Plants > Roots > Rhizosphere > Soil ... | reverse complement strand
TGCCGGGCGCAAGTCGAGCCCGGTGATGACAGCGAGTGCCTGCTCCGCTGCCGCTGCCGCGGCGTCGAGGTCACCGACGTCGAGCCGGCAGTAGCCGAGCACACCGAGCGCGAGCGCGCCGGTCACGAGCTGGCCGGTTCGCACCGACAGCTCGAACGCCGCTTGCAGGCATTCGGTGGCCTGCGCATGCTCATTCGCTGCGCGCAGTGCCGCTCCGCGAGCCACCAATGCAAGCGTCTGGCCCCAGGTCTCCGACAGGTCGACGAACATCTCATGTGCCTGCTCGGTCTCGGCCAGCGCCGTCGTGACGGAGCCGAGCTCGGCCGCAGCAAACCCGTCGATGGTCAGGCATACGGCGGTGCCCCAACGGTCTCCCGTGGCTTGCCCGATCGCGAGCAACCCACGGGCCAGGTCGCGCGCCGCGCTGAAGCGGCCCTGCAGCAGCCGAACAAATGATTCGGTGCCGGCACACCAGGACAGACCCTCGTCGTCGTCCAACGCGTTGAAGACCTCAGCGGCCTCGTCGAGCGTTCGTTCGGCCAGCGGGTAGTCGCCACGCGTCGTCGCGCTCCAGGCCAGGTGCTGCAACGCCCAGCCCGCCCCGCGACGGTCGCCGACGCGTTGCGCCAACGCGAGCGCGTCGCGAAAGTGCGTCTCCGCTGCGGGCAGCCGGCCGTTGCGGTAGTCGACCATCCCGAGCTGCCGCAACGCCTCCCCGGTGACCCGGTCAACACCCGCCTCGCTCGCGGCGGCGAGCGCGGACACCAGTGAACGCGTGGCGCCGTCCAGGTCGCCACGACGGCGGCGGATGTCACCGAGCACCACCAGTGCCGCTGCGCGCCGGCGCAGGTCGGATGAGCCTTGCGGCCCCGCCAGGTCTGCTTCGGCATCCGTCAGGCGGTGCAGTCCGACGCGTGCTGCGGCTCGACCGACCAGCGCGTCGTTCACCGCTCCCGATGGAGCATCTGCCGCGTCGGCGGCGAGTGCGATCGCGCGAGTGAACACCGCGTCGGCGCGTGCATTGTCGTCACGAGCGAGTGCCGCCTGGCCAAGACGCACGAGTGCGGTGACCCCAACTGCGCGCGCCGTCCACGCGGTGTCCGTCGGGGCCAGCCGCATCTCAGTCGCGAGCGCAACGGCTTGTTCGGCCTGCGTGGCAACGAAGGCATCGACTTCGCCCACGCCGACGGAGGCCGACATCGACGTTGTCGACCACAACGCCAGCTGCGCGTGCTTACGCGCGCGTTCGACTTTGGGGATACCGGTGTAGGCGACGTCCTGCGCCAGGGTGTGCGCGAAGACGAATACCTGTGAGATCTCTCCGGAAGCCACCGCCGGGCGAACGATGCCGCGCGACACGAGCTCGTCCACGGCTGACGCGACCTGCTCCGCACCAAGTTGCGGCTCCTGCGCGTGCACCATGTCGAGACTGAAGCGCGATCCGATCACGGCCGCGTCGCGCAGCACGACTTTGGTCGCGGGGTCGAGCGTGTCGATGCGTGCAGCCAGCACGGCTTGCACGCCGGCGGGAAGGATCTCGCGCGGCAGCTCCCCGGTCAGCCGCCATCCTTCGCCGATGCGGCGCAGCAGCCCGCGGTCGACGAGCAGGTGCAACAGCTCGGCCAGGAAGAACGGGTTGCCCTGCGCGCGGCCGAGCAACACGTCACGGGTCACCGGGTCCAGCTGCGCTCCGCCGAGATACGCGCGCAGCAACCGCTCCGCGGCCGCATCGTCCAAGGGCGCGAGTGGCAGCACCTCGAGCCCAGGCATCCGGTCCCACCACGGCTGGCCGAGCAGGTCCGATCGCCCGCCGGCCACGAGGAGCACCGGTCCGGGCAGCTCGGCGACGAGCTGTGCCATCGAACGCATCAGGTCCTCGGCGGCCCACTGGGCGTCGTCGATGACCAGCACCAGCGGGCCGTCGGCAAGCAATGCGGCGAGGACGGACGCGACCGCGTCGACGAACGGGTCGCGCGAGGCGGCTGCGGCGCCCGGAGTTGCTGCGTCGCGGGGTCCGAGTGGCGCCCACTCGATCAGGCCGAGCAGTGCGAGCAGACGGTCAGTGGTGGCAGCGGAGATGGGACGGTCGGTGCTCGTCCGCGCCAGCCGCGTCAACGTACGACGTGCTCGTGCTTCGGCTTCGGCCGCGTCGTCGGTGTCAGTGATCCCGAACGCCATGCGCACCCACTCCGCGAGCGGCGCGAGCTCGCGGCCTTCGCCGAAGGGTGTGCATCGCCCCCACAGCAGCCGTACGGCCGGCAGCTCGGCGGCGAACCGATCCAGCTCGACCAGCAACCTGGTCTTCCCGACACCCGCCTCACCGGTGACGACGACCGTGGACGGATGACCGCTCTCCACGACATCGAGCAGCTTCCCGACCAGTCGGCCGAACTCTGCGTCGCGTCCGATGAACGGCGCCTCGTCGCCCAGGCCGAGCCGAGCCGCACCAGGTGGACGAAGACCGACGAGCTCGTACGCCGGCACGGGTTCGCGCTTGCCCTTGAGCCGCAACGGCGGCAGAGTGCGCCAGGACGCCAGCGCCATCGTCGCGAGCGCGGTTTCACGCCCGGCGAAGACCGCGCCGACACCTGCCGCGTCGGACAGTCGCGACGCAGTGTTGACGGTGTCGCCGACGACTGTGTAGGTCAGATGTGCCTGCACACCCGCAAGCACCTCGCCGGTGTTGAGCCCGACCCGCAGACCCATCCGACGTCCGCCGCCGGACTCTTCTTCCATCAACCGCCGCACGTCGGACTGCATACGCGCCGCGGCACGCACGGCACGTTCGGCGTCGTCCTCGTGAGCCGTCGGGGCGCCGAAGACCGCCATGATGCCGTCGCCGGTCAGCTTGTCGACGCGCCCGCCCATGTCGACCGTCGCGCGCGACAACGCGGCGAGCACCCGGTCGGTGACGACCCCGACCCGCTCGGGATCGAGGTCCTCGGCCCACGCGGTGAAATCGGACAGGTCGCCGAAGAGCACGGTGACGATGCGGCGTTCGGCCGTCGCGTCGCTGATGCCGGCGTCGTCCAGAACGGCGCCGCAGTTGTGGCAGAAGCGCGCGCCCGGAACCGGCGGAGTTCCGCACACCGGGCAGGTCAGCGGCCCTGCTGGAGTCGTCATGGAACGGCGGTCATGCGTTCAGATACTCAAGCTGCGCGCGCACCGACATCTCCGCGGCCGGCCACAGCGCCGGGTCCACATCGGCGTAGACGCGGCGGACGACTGCCGCGGCGTCGTTGTCACCTGCAGCGAGGGCCGCTCGCACCTGCTCGAGCCGCTCCTTGCGGTGGCGGAGGTAGTAGTCGAGCACCTCGGCCGGCGAGTCGAGCACGGGTCCGTGCCCCGTCAGCAACACGTCGATGTCGTTGTCGGCAAGGTCGCGCAACCGCTCGAGCGAGTCGAGATACTCGCTCAGCCTCCCGTCGGGAGGGGCGACCACCGTCGTCCCGCGGCCGAGGACGGTGTCCCCTGTCAGCAGCGCGCGGTCCGCGGGCAGGAGCAAGCACACCGAGTCGCTGCTGTGCCCCGGCGTGAGCACGGTGAGCCAGTCGAGGCCGTCGACCGGCGTCGCCTTGCCTTCCTGCAACGGGTCGATGTCGATGCACAGAGCAGGATCGCGGGCGAGCACGGGCGCCCCCGTCAGCTGGTGCAACCGCGGTGCGCCTTCCGAGTGGTCGAGATGGCCGTGCGTCAGGACGATCAGCTGCACCGGCCCGTGCTCCGCGATCCGCGCCAGGTGGCCTTCGTCGAGTGGGCCCGGGTCGACAACGACGCTGCCGGCAGCGCCCGGCTCGCGCAGCACCCAGGTGTTGGTGCCGTCGAGGGTCATCGGGCTCGGGTTCGGCGCGAGCAGCCGCAGTGCACGGGTGGTCGCCTGCTGCAGCCCGTTCATTGGCGCGGGTAGTCGGTGTCGTGCGGCAGGAGCAGTCGCGCCTCATCGTCGTCGCCGAGCACGATCTTCGGCAGCACCGGTTTCACGTCGCGGGCCGTCCCGGCGTCGAGGACCGCCGCGACGTCGGCGTAGGTGGCGAGCTCGGAGAGCGTGAAGGCGGTCGGTGGCAGCATCCCCATCTCACCGCTGTCGGCGGCGCCGAGCGCGTCAGCGGGACGCACCCAGGCCACTCGGTCGGCCTCACCGCCCACGTCCCGGGTGCGCTGCCCAGAGGGCAGCGCGGCGACGAAGAATCTCGTGTCGAACCGCTTGGGCTCCGCCTCCGGGGTGATCCAGTGCGCCCACGGCCGTAGCAGGTCTGCGCGCAGCATGAGTCCGCGCCGGTCGAGCATCGCGGCAAAGGAAAGGCTGTGGTCGACGAGCGCGGCGCGATCGGCTTCCCAGTCGTCACCGGTTGTGTCCACGACGACATCGTCGGGACCGGTGCCGGCGAGAAGGACGCCGGACTCCTCGAACGTCTCCCGCACCGCCGCGCAGACCAGCGCCTTTGTCAGCGCCTCGTCGGCGGACAGCAGGGCAGACCACGCCGCCGGCGGCGGGCCGGCCCAGGCGTCGTCGGACAGGGTCTCGTCCCGCGGGTCCACCGACCCACCGGGAAAGACGTACATGCCGGCGGCGAACGCCATCGTCCGCGTCCGCCGCAGCAGGTAGGCCTGGATGCCGTCGGGATGGTCGCGCAACAACACGACGGTCGACGCATGTCGCGGCTGGGCCGGGACGGCCTCGCCGGCCGCCAACGCGCGGACGTGTGCCGCCGCTGCCTGCGGAAGGCGGCCAAGTGGGCGCTGCGCCATTACTCGACCTCGACGACGACCTCGACCTCGACCGGCGCGTCGAGGGGGAGCACCGCCACACCGACCGCGCTGCGGGCATGGCGGCCGGCGTCGCCGAACACCTGCCCGAGCAGCTCGCTCGCGCCATTGATGACCCCGGGCTGGCCGAAGAATCCGGGCGCGCTGGCGACGAATCCGACGACCTTCACGACCCGGCGGACGCGGTCCAAGTCGCCGATCTCGGCGGCGATCGCGGCCAGCGCATTGAGGGCGCACGTGCCGGCGAGCTCCTTGGCGCGGCCGGCTTCGACCTCGGCCCCCACCTTGCCCGTGATCGGCAGGGAGCCGTCGACGAAGGGCAGCTGCCCCGAGGTCCACACCAGGTTGCCGGTGCGAACAGTCGGAACGTAGGCCGCAACCGGTGCTGCGACCGTGGGCAGGGTGAGTCCGAGCTCGGCCAGCCGAGCGGTCGCGCTCACTGGCGGGGCCGCTTCAGATAGGCGACCAGCTGGTCACCGCCACCAGGGCCCGGGATGACCTGCACCAGCTCCCAGCCGTCCTCACCCCAGTTGTCGAGGATCTGCTTGGTCGCATGGACCAGCAGGGGGACGGTCGCGTACTCCCACTTCGTCACGCGCCGACCTTAACGTCGGGCCCGACGGGCTCTCCGCGTCAGGCCGACTCAGCCCGGCGCCGGCGGAGCAGACGCTTGCGCTCGAGCTCGTTGAGGCCACCCCAGATGCCGTGGCCCTCTTCCACCTGGATGGAGTAGTCCAGGCACTGCTGCTGCACCTTGCAGCGCCGGCAGAGTGCGCGCGCCATGCCCTCGCGCAGGTCCTTCTCCGGCTTGCGCTCGAAATGGCTCGGGGCGAAGAAGTAGACCGCGTTTTCCCCGCGACACTCGGCGCTGGAGCGCCACGTGGAGTCCTCGAACATCCCCAGCCCTTCGCCTCGCGTTCTTGCGTTGGGTGTGGTGTTCGTCACTCCGGCGCAAGTTCCTGCTGGCCGCGATGGGGATTCTGCGGGCGGCTTTCCGCCACCAGGATTCGCGGGCAGCGCCGATGGCTAGCCTCCAGACGTGAGCGGGTTCGGCGGCGTCAAGCTGCACGTGGTGTCCGGCAAGGGCGGCACCGGCAAGACCACGGTCGCGGCGGCGCTGGCGCTGGCGCTGGCCGGCGAAGGCCGCACGGTGCTCCTCACCGAGGTCGAAGGGCGCCAGGGCATCGCCCAGCTGTTCGACACCGCACCCCTGCCCTACGAGGAACGCCGGGTGGCCTCGGGTGCCGGCGGCGGGGAGGTCTATGCGCTGGCGATCGACCCCGAAGCGGCGCTGCTGGAGTACCTCGAGATGTTCTACAACCTGCGGCGCGCAGGCTCAGCGCTGAAGAAGATCGGCGCGATCGACTTCGCCACCACGATCGCGCCGGGTCTGCGCGACGTCCTGCTCACCGGAAAGGTGATGGAGGCGGCGACGCGGGAGCGGCGCGGCGGTGGCCGGCTGTACGACACCGTCGTACTCGATGCCCCACCCACCGGGCGGGTGGCGAGGTTCCTCAACGTCAACAGTGAGGTGGCGGGCCTGGCCCGCATGGGCCCGGTCCGACAGCAGGCGGACAGCGTGATGCGGCTGATCCGCTCACGGCAGACCGCGGTTCATCTGGTCACGCTGCTCGAGGAGATGCCGGTGCAGGAGACCATCGACGCGGTCGGGGAGCTGCGCGAGGTGAACCTGCCGGTGGGTGCCGTGCTCGTCAACATGGTCCGCGAGCCCCTCCTGCCGTTGGCGCTGCTGCCCGACATTGCGGGAGGGCGCATCGACACCTCGGACCTGGCGCGTGGGCTCAAGTCCGCAGGACTCGACGCGACCGACCCGGCCGTCTCCGCTCTGGCGGGAGAGGCGACTGACCACGCCAGCCGGGTGCTGCTCGAGCAGCGCGAGCGGGGCCTGCTGCAGGCAATCGGACAGCCGTCGGTCGAACTGCCTCTGCTCAGCAACTCGGCTGACCTCGCCGGTCTCTACGAGCTGGCGCGCCGGCTGCAGGAGGCGCAGCTGTGGTGAAGGGAATGGACATCGACGAGCTCCTCGACACCGCGGCCATCGTGGTCTGCTGCGGCGCAGGCGGCGTCGGTAAGACGACGACCGCGGCGGCGCTCGCGTTGCGCGCGGCTGAGCGTGGTCGGCGGGTGTGCGTGCTGACCATCGACCCGGCACGCAGGCTGGCGCAGTCGATGGGTCTCACCGAGCTGGACAACACACCGCGCGCTGTCAGCGGAGTCGAAGGCGAGGGAAGCCTCGACGCGATGATGCTCGACATGAAGCGGACGTTCGACGAGATCGTCCTGTCCCACGCCGAACCCGCACGAGCCCAGCAGATCCTCGCCAACCCGTTCTACGTGTCGCTGTCATCGAGCTTCGCCGGCACACAGGAGTACATGGCGATGGAGAAGCTCGGTCAGCTCAAGGCGGAGGACCGCTGGGACCTGATCGTGGTGGACACACCGCCGAGCCGTTCGGCGCTGGACTTCCTCGACGCCCCGCAGCGACTCGGCCGGTTCCTCGACGGCCGCATGATCCGCTTGCTGCTCGCTCCTGCGAAGGCCGGCGGCCGCGCCTACATGAAGGTCTTCTCGGTCGGGCTCAACATGTTCACCAGCGTGTTGACTCGGGTCCTCGGCGGCGACGCGTTGAAGGACCTGAGCCTTTTCGTCTCGTCCTTGGAGTCGATGTTCGGCGGGTTCCGTGAGCGCGCCGAGCACACCTACCGGCTGCTCAAGGAGCCCGGCACGTCGTTCGTAGTGGTGGCCGTACCCGAGCGGGATGCGTTACGCGAAGCGGCGTACTTCGTGGAGCGGCTGTCCACCGAACGGATGCCGCTGTCGACGGTGGTCCTCAACCGCATGCATCGAAGCGGCGCTCCCAACCTCTCGACGGAGCGCGCCCTGGCCGCGGCCGAGTCGCTGGAGGAGGACGGCACCCAGCCGCTCGCGGCGGCGGTCCTTCGGGTGCACGCCGATCGGATGCGAACTGCCGGACGGGACCAGCGGATGGCCGAGAGCTTCGCCGGCGCTCATCCGGCCGTGCCTCTGGTCGAGGTGGCCGCTCAGGCCCAGGACGTCCACGACCTGGACGGGCTGCGCGCGATCGGCGCGGAACTGGCCAGTGGCAGGGAGGCCACTGCCCCACTCGCGGGCTGACCCGCTCAGGCAGCTCCCTTCGGGTAGCCGCGCTCAGCTGGCGACGGCTGCGGAGGTGGCTTCCCGCTCGTGGCTGGCCTCGAAGTCGACCATGGCCGTCTCGAGCAGGCGGCGCCATGAGGTGACGTTCGGACGGCGACGCAGCAGCGCGCGGCGCTCACGCTCGGTCATGCCGCCCCAGACCCCGAACTCCACCCGGTTGTCGAGCGCGTCGGCGAGGCATTCGGTGCGAACTGGGCAGCCCAGGCAGACGCTCTTCGCGCGGTTCTGCGCGGCGCCCTGCACGAACAGCGTGTCGGGTGCGTCATCGCGGCACGCGGCGTTCGCGGTCCAGTCCTGCGTCCAAGGCATGTGCTCGAATCCTGTCCTCTGCCGGGCGGGGAGGGGGTCCCCGATTGGTGCACTCCGACCGTACGAACCGGACGCAAAGGACGACAGTCCCCGTTCGTCTCATTCTTGGATAGTCCTTTCGGGGGATGCCGAATGTCCGATCGTTGTGCTTTCACGGACTCCCGGCGCAAGCCGGGCACCGCCCGAACGGTGCTTTCGCGCCGTACCCTTGCCGGGTGCGCTCAGGCGGTGTGGTCTCCCGACTCGGGCTGCTCACAGCGGTCAGCGCCGTCGCCGGGATCCTCATGGCGGGGATGCTGCTGCCGATCGTGGGGGGCATCGGCCTGATCGCGCGCGCCGGCGCGAACGACTTCGAGAGCCTGCCCTCGGTGCTCAAGGAGTCACCGCTGCCGCAGGTGTCGCGGATCCTCGCCGCCGACGGGTCCACCATCGCCACCTTCTACGCCGAGGACCGGATCGCCGCGCCGCTGTCGCAGGTGCCTGACGTGATGCAGAAGGCGCTCATCGCGATCGAGGACGTGCGCTTCTACGAGCACCACGGCGTCGACTTCAAGGGCTCGCTGCGTGCGCTGTTGCACAACAGCTCATCCGGCTCCGTGCAGCAGGGCGGCTCGACGATCACGCAGCAGTACGTCAAGAACATGCTGATCGAAAGCGGTGCACCCGACGCGACCGCCGACACGCTCGCGCGCAAGGCTCGGGAGGCGCGCTACGCGCTCGCGTTGGAAAAGACGCTGACGAAGCAACAGATCCTCGAGCGCTACCTCAACATCGCCTACTTCGGTGACGGCGCGTACGGCGTCGGAACGGCAGCCCAGCACTACTTCGGCGTGCCGGTGTCCAAGCTCAACCTGCAGCAAAGTGCGTTGCTCGCGGGACTGGTTCAGTCGCCCGGTGCCTACGACCCCACCGTCCACCCGGACGCCGCACATGCGCGCCGAGACACGGTGCTCGCGCAGATGTTGCGCTACCACTTCATCAGCCAACAGGACTACGCCGCCGCGGTCGCGAGTCCGGTCACGCTCGATGTTCATGTGCAGGGAAATGGTTGCGAAGCCTCGCGTTATCCCTACTTCTGCGACTACGTCGAGAACGTCATCAAGACCTCACCGGCCTTCGGCTCCAGCCCCTCGGCGCGCAAGAACTTCCTCGAACGCGGCGGGCTGACGATCCGTACGACGCTCCAACCACAAGTGCAGCAGGCCGCGGACCGGGCGATGCACAACTACGTCCACGCTCACGAGCCGTCCGGTGTCGCCGGGGCAGAGGCTGTGGTCGAACCGGGGACGGGCAAGGTGTTGGCGCTGTCGGTGAGCGCGGCCTACGGCTCCGACCCGAAGAAGCATCAGAACGACATCAACTACGCCGTCAACACACCGATGGGCGGCGGCGCCTATCGGTTCGCGATGGGGTCGACGTTCAAGCTGTTCGTGCTCGCGGCAGCCCTGAAGGAGGGCTTCCCGCTCAGCACGTCGATCTACGCGCCGCAGCACCTGACCGTCAGCGGCTTCAGCGACTGTGCGGGCAACGGCGCGGGCTCGTGGGACGTGCACAACGCCGGCGACAGCGAGCAGGGCCGGTTCAACCTGATCACCGGCACGTGGTTCTCCGTCAACACGTTCTTCGCCCAGCTCGAGCAGCGCGTCGGGCTGTGCCAGACCGTCAAGCTCGCCGAAGCGCTGGGCGTGCGAGCGGGCAACGCCCACCACATCGAGCAGGTGCCTTCCTTCGCACTCGGCGTCAACGACGCGGGCTTCAGCGTCCTCGACACCGCCGGCGCCTACGCGACCATGGCGGCCCACGGCTTGTACTGCAGCCCGCTGTCCATCACGCGCGTCACCGACCGCGCCGGCAAGAGCTATCCAGTCCCCAGCTCAGACTGCAACCAGGTCCTCGACCCGGGTCTCGCCAACACCGTGACGGCGATCCTGCACGGTGTTCTGACCCAGCGCGGCGCAACCGCCATCGGTGTGGGCGAACCCGGGCGACCCGCCGCAGCCAAGACGGGAACTGCGGAAAACTACAGCGCGTCGGACTTCGCCGGCTTCGTGCCGCAGATGGCCGCTGCGGTCTGGGTCGGCAACCCACATCATCCGAACTCTCCGTTGTCCTACTTGACCATCGGCGGGCGCCATTACGGGCTCAACGTGTTCGGCGCGACGATCGGCGGCCCGATCTGGCGTGACACCTTGAAAGCCGCACTCGTCGGTGTGCCGGTGGAGCAGTTGCCGCTCGCCGATCGGAAGTTCGTCTACGGCCAGACCACCCGGGTGCCTGACGTCAGTGGCCTGGGCGTCTCCGATGCACGTGGTGTGCTGAAGCAGACCGGCTTCGAAGTGGTCGTGTCGGACCGGCCGGTCGACTCGCTGCTCCCGGCCGGCACAGTGGCCTACACGACTCCGGGTGCCGGGTCGTCGGTGCCGCAGGGCACGACCATCGTGATCCGCGTCAGCAACGGCATCGCTCCGCCACCCCCACCCACGCACAGTCCGACGCCCAACCCG
>Ga0070660_100003530_pt1 | contig 10785 bp, 10 predicted proteins | sample KBSC33metaG_FD_64670 | JGI IMG/M metagenome (GOLD analysis project Ga0070660, IMG submission 64670) | Corn rhizosphere microbial communities from Kellogg Biological Station, Michigan, USA - KBS C3-3 metaG | ecosystem: Host-associated > Plants > Roots > Rhizosphere > Soil ... | reverse complement strand
GTGCGGCCGAGAACTCTTTGAGGTCCGACCGCATAACCGATTCCGATCATCGACGGTTTGAGTCGGGCCCGTATGGCCGCGGCATCGTCGATGAGCGGCATGGCGGTTCCGGCTGGATCGATCCGCAGCTGGATCGGCGCGCCGTTGACGCGGACCGTCAGCATATCGCCGATCGCAACGACTCGCTCGGTGGGAGCAGCGGCAACGGCAAGGGCAAGAAATATCATCATGGAAATCAGCGGTGCGGCAGCTTGGTCAGCACGTGGCGTGCCAGCTCAAGGGGGAGCCCGGCTGGTTTTTCGCTTTGATCCAACGCCAGCGCGAGCATGCACGGAGGCCGGACAGGCGGATTGTGGAAGGCGGTCATGCGCGGCGTGCTCGCGCAGGCGGCAGACCGCGGTAGGCGACGAACCTCAAGATCGGATGAAGCTTCGGCGCGGTTCGCATCGCCGCTCGATATCCTATTGCGCGCCCCAGGGAAATCGCCGCGACGGGCCGAACGGAACCTTGCGGCTCTGCTCCATGGCGCGGGAGCCCGACGCCTATGGGGATCGCCGGCGCCTTCCTTGGTTGAGACGATCTGCCCGACCTGTCACGCCGTGATCACGGCTTCTTCTTTAACCCGATCGGCAAATTCTGGTCGCCGGATTCAGCGGCTCCCGGCGTTACCCTCGCCGGTGAACGCGGCTCGATACCGAGCCGCTGCGTCCGCTCGCTTGAGCGTGTTTCGACTTCGCGGAACTGCGCCATGCATTCGGCGATCCGGGCATCGAAGCTGCCGCGGCGTGTCAACGGGTTTTCACCCGAGGCTTGGTCGAAGCTTCAGGGTTGCTCTGGGCAAGTTCAGCGTCGGCCACCAAGCGGCGCCAGATACAATGCGCACGATGGTGAAAAGCGCGCTCGCGGGCGGTGGCCGCGCTCGTAGCCGCGGCAAGGCTTGCCGCGGCTTTCTCCATATAATTCTCGACCTTGGTCATTGGTCTGCTCCTCCTGAGGCGAATGGGTCAGACCGCGGCAAGGCGGAAAGCGCGCGCTCGACATCGAGCAGACCTTCCGCGCTGGCGATGGCCAGGTCGATCGGGCGGCCGCCGAGGACAGCGTGATGCGTGTTGAGAAAGGTGATCGCTTCCGCCGGTTGCCCGAGCGCTTCGAACGCCAGGCGCGAAATGCGGCCCTGACGCTCGATTTGCTCGGGAGCGAGACGGGGAGTGGTGCTGCGTTTGTAGAAGCGTTTCATGTCGAAGGCTCCTGTTCGGCCGAGGCCGGGATGCGCATTTTTTCGCGGTAGAGCAGACGCTCGGCCATGCGACGCCAGATCTCGGCGGCTTGCAAATGCCGGTCCCGCACGTTGACCAGATAGGTCTCATCGGCTTCGCGGTCGCTCTGGGCGGCGCGCGCTAGATAGAAAGCGCGTGTATCCGTCATCATTTCTCTCCCGGCGACCTTGGCAGATTAGCCCACCATCTCCTCGACGATCCGGCGCAAGTCGGTGCGGGAAAGCGGCATGTTTGGGCCCGTGCGTGATGTTATTGTCTTTTCGGTAAAGCGTAGCGAAAGGCGCCGGCGCGGAAGCGCGCCGTTCGTAATAGTCGGTTGGTGCATGATTTCTCTGGGCGGGCCGATCGCGGCCCGCAATTTCTTGGATGTTGAAACGCTAGCGCCGGAAATTCCGGCGCGGGCCGCCGCCGCCCGGTGTGGGCTCGCGGTAGATCAATCGGCCTTTTTCGAGGTCGTAAGGGGTCATCTCGACCTGAACCCGGTCGCCCAATACCGTCCGGATGCGGAAACGCCGCATCCGGCCGGCGGTATAAGCGATAACCCGATGCTGGTTGTCGAGCAGGACGCGAAAACGTCCGTCGGGCAAGACTTCCTCGATCAGGCCATCGAACGTCAGTAGATCTTCTTTCGCCACTCAGGCGACTTCGAGATTCACGGCCGACTGCTTGCCGCGCTGATCAGTCTCGACCTCATAATTGAGGCGCTGATTCTGATCGAGCGTCGAAAGCCCGGCACGCTCGACCGCGCTGATGTGGACGAAGCTGTCCGGCCCGCCGGCATCGGGGGAGATGAATCCATAACCCTTGGCGGCATTGAAAAATTTGACGGTGCCTGCTGGCATGGGATGTTTCCTTTCACGAAAACAAAAAAGGATCTGTCCGGTAAAGAACCGGCAGAGCCGTTGAAGCGTGAAATGGAAAAATCAGGCCCCGTCCAAAAAGGGGTATCAAATTCCGTCGCAGGCGACGTTAGCCTTTTCTATCTATGGATTTATAAGGCAAAAGTCAATCTTGACGAATTCGCTCGCATACCGGCGCGCGCGATTTGCCCGATATTTTTCGATGGATGGCAGTAACGATGCCGGCATTGCCGCTGGCGCCGTTTCCCCAGCCTTAGTTGACGTGGACCGCACCCAGCGAGCCGAGCAGGCCCAGTGCCTGGAGCAGCCACAATACGACCAGGATGACCACGACGACATTGAGGATGTTTTTGATCTTGCCGTCCATCGGGATGTAGTTGTTGACCAACCACAGCAGCACGCCGACCACGATCAGCACCACGATAATCTGTAACATCCGGATCTCTCCCGTCGCCCGCTATCCGGGGCTCTCTCGCTCTAACCGCGGATCGGGCGATACGTTCCGCCACGCCAACGAGTGGATCAGGCGACGCGGTCGAACTGGATCAGGCGTCGTTCGGGGTCGGTCGCGACCAGCCGCACGGTGATGGCATCACCCGGCTGGATGGCGTGCGCGGCGATGCGGGCGACCACCGGCTGGTCGCGCAATTGCATTCGGGCGCCGCGTTCATCGACGTCCGTCACGATCGCGGGGAAGACCCGGCCTTCGCACCCCTTCAGCATCACCGCCTCGGCCAGATCGACAACCGCGCGTTCGATCTGCCCGCCGAGCGCGTCGGCACGCGCCATTACCGGCGGCAATTTCGCGAAGGCCTGCGTCACGGCATCGGGCACGGGCTGGCCGTTGGCGATGGCAAGCGCGGCACGCACGACATAGCGATCGGCAAGTCGGCGAAGCGGCGCAGTCGCATGCGCATAGGTGGCCGCCATTGCGACGTGCCAGGGCACGACTCCGGGCTCATAAGGCGCGTAGGAGGCGCCCACACCGGCCCGACGCGCGGCGAGCATGAAGGCCGCCTCGCGCGGATCGTTGGCGCTGAGGTTCTTCTGAAACTGTCCGAGCGTTTCCGCCTCCGGCCAGACCAGCCCGAACGCGCGTGCGGTGAAACGCAGCCGCCGGATTGCGGGCTGGTCGGGCGGCGCCATGACGCGGAACAGGCCTGTATGGTGCGCGAGCAGCGCATCGGCGACCGCAAGATTGCACGCGAGCGACATCGCCGCATTGCGGTCTTCCGACTGGAGCCTTGGCCGGAAGGTCAGCTCGAAATCGCCGGTTTCCGCCTGATGGACCTCCTGTTCCGGAGGATCGACGCGCGAGGCGCCGCGTCGGTCGTCCGCGGCCTGGATGCGCTCGGCAAGCGCGGCGAAGTCCGGCGGCAAATCGGTATCGCGCACATTGTCATAGGCCAGCTTGGCGCGACTGCGAACGATCGCCCGCTCGACACCATCCAGCTTGACGCAGCCGTCGGGCGCGACCCGCACGGTGAAAACCACTGCCGGCCGCGGACCATCGGGTAGCAAACTCGCGGCGCGCTCGCTGAGGACTGGCGGATAGAGCGGCGCCTTTCCGTCGGGAAGATATTGACTGGTGCCGCGTGCCCATGCTTCCCGATCGATTGCGCCGTCGTCGTCAACAAACCAAGCGACGTCAGCAATCGCATAGTGAAGCAACAGGTCCTTGCCCGCGCGGTCGATTGCGAGCGCCTGGTCCAGGTCGGTCGAGCTGGCCGGGTCGAGCGTGACGAACGGGATGGCAGTCCGGTCGACATGATCGCCAGGCGCGCGGACCGCAGCGGTTTCGGCCTCAGCCAGAACCGCCGGCGGGAAGGTTTCGGGAATGCGAAATTGTGTGCGGATCAACGCGAGTCCGCGCCCCAGCGCATGAGTCGGATCGACGATCACTTTCATCCGGGCGGCGCTACACGGCCCAACGGCAGGCCGGAAGCCGGCGCGCGATCATATGGTCAATTTCGGCTTCTGTTCGAAGATGGGCAAAAGCGCCATCTGGCCGGTTCCCGCCACCTGCCGGCGCGCCGGAAGGATTTTCGTTCGGCGAAACGAACGAACGCCTGTCCCGCTCGATAGTTCCAGGAATGTTATAGCTTCTCAAGATGTTGCAGCGGCGCAACAGGCTGGATGCGATGCCTGGGACGGAACGATTTCCGGGTTTTCCTCGTGACGGATCAGCGTAAGTCGCCGCCGCTCACATACGAAGAGGCACCCCCATGGCACCCCAAGGTCTCCGCTCGCTTGCTCTTGCGCTGGCTGGCGTTTCGCTGAACGCCCTGTTGGCCGCCCCCGCCGCCGCCCAGACCCCGCCCGCTGCGCAGCCTGCGCCCGCAGCCACGGACACTTCGCCGGCCGAGGCGCCGGAGGTGGTGATCACCGGAACGCGCATCCGACGTGCGGATTTTGAAACCGCCAACCCCGTGGTCAGCGTCAATGCCGCGCGCATCCAGCAGACGGGTGAGACCAATCTCACCGAATATCTGACGCGCCTGCCGGCCCTGGTCGGATCGTTCGGCCCGTCCCAGGCGGCGGGCGGCAATTCGCAGATCGGTATCGGCCAGACCGGACTCAACGAGCTCAACCTGCGTAATCTCGGCACCAGCCGCACGCTCGTGCTGATCGATGGCCGTCGTCAGGTGGGTGCCGAGCCGGGTGTTGCCTCGGTGGATATCAACACGATTCCGACAGACCTGGTCGAGCGCGTCGACGTGCTTACCGGCGGCGCGTCGGCCATCTACGGCGCGGATGGCGTGACCGGCGTGGTCAACTTCGTGCTCAAGAAGAATTTCGAAGGCCTCAACATCCGCGCGCAGAACGGCATTTCCTCGCGTGGCGATGGCAGTCAGAGTCTGGTGTCGGCAACGTTCGGGCACAATTTCGCGGACGGACGCGGCAATATCGCGGTCGCGTATGAATATGGCGCCAATGCACGCCTCGCCGTCACCGATCGGCCATATCTAACCGGTTCGCGCGCGGTCAGCTTCCACACCAATCCGAACGGCACCGGTCCAACTCGCGTACCGCTCAACGACATCCGCTTCTTTGACACGTCGCGTCAGGGGGGAGTCGACGTCGATTTCGACGGATTGCCAGATTATCTCGGCAACAACGGCGCGCCCTTCAATCACGGCCTGTTCGTGCCCGATTTTTACCAGCAGGGCGGCGACGCCACACTTCAGTCCGACTATCGCGGCGATCTGCTGCCGAAAGTCACGCGCAACATCGGCAATCTGATCGCGCATTTCGAGGTCAGCCCGGCACTGACACTCTACGGTGAGGGCAAATATGCCCACACCGTATCCTATTCGATCAGTCAGCCGACCTTCGATTATTACATCAACATCGATCCGGCTAACCCGTTCATCCCGGATGCGCTCAAGGGCGTCATCGCCGATGCGGGCGGCGCGTTGCTCAATCGCGACAATTTCGATCTGGGCACGCGCGGCGAGCGCATCACGCGCAACACGCTTCGCGGCGTGATCGGCGCGAAGGGCGATCTATCGAGCCATCTGCGCTATGATGCATCCTACACTTACTCGCGGAACAAGATCACCAATCACTTCATTGGCGATCAATATACGGATCGCTTCTTCGCGGCGCTTGACGCGGTGCCGGACGGTCATGGCGGTGTGACCTGCCGGATCAACCTGGATCCGACCGCCGACATCAACCAGCCGGACGATTATACGCGCACGCTGCAGGACGGGCCTTTATCCTTCACCCCCGGTCAGTGCGTGCCGCTGAACCTGTTCGGCGAAGGCTCGCCGAGCGCGGCGGCGAAGAACTTCATCTCCGTCGACACGACCGACCACGCGAAACTGACGCAGCAGGTCGCGACCGCGTCGCTTAGCGGCGATACCGGCGCTTTCCTCAACCTGCCGGGCGGTCCGGTGGGCTTCGCGGCAGGCGTCGAATGGCGGCGCGAGACCAGCAAGGACGTGCCCGATCCGGTCGCGCAGCAGGGGCTGACCTTCACCAACAAGACCCCGATTTCCAGGGGGCATTTCGACGTGAAGGAAGTCTTCGCCGAGATTGATGCGCCACTGTTGAAGAACGTGCCCTTCGCCCACCTGCTCGACGTGGGCGGCGCGGTGCGCTTTTCCGATTATTCGACGATCGGGCACACCACGACTTGGCGCCTTAACGGCCAGTATGCGCCGATCCGGGACATCACGTTCCGCGGCACCTATGCCCAATCGGTGCGCGCGCCGAACATCGGCGAACTGTTCTCGCCGAACGGGCAGGATTTCCAATTCATCAGCGATCCCTGCTCGACCGCAAACGTCAATCTGGGCAAGTCCAGCCGTCCGGCGAACTGCCAGGCGTTGCTGACCTCGTTGGGCGCGGACCCGGCGACCTTCACCGATCTGAATTCGGCGAATATCTCGGGCGTACTCGGCGGAAACCCGAACCTGAAGTCGGAAAAGGCGCGGACCTGGACGGCGGGTGCGGTGATCCAGCCGCGTTTCATCCGCGGGCTGACCATCTCGGCGGACTGGTATGACATCAAGTTGAAGAATGCGATCAGCTTCGTCGACCCGCAGGACCTGGCCGATCTCTGCGTCGACCAGCCCAGTCTCGACAACCAGTTCTGCGCTCAGATCACGCGCAACAATGGCGGCAATCAGCCGGGCCGTATCACCGGCTTCACCCGCATTCCGCAAAACGTCGCCAATTATGCGACCAGCGGGCTCGATGTGGACGTGGCCTATACGCTGCGCCCAAGCTGGAACTACGGCAGCTTCGACTTCCACCTGGTTGGCAATTATCTGAACAAGCTGACGCTGATCGGCACGCCAGGCGCGGATCCGACCAACGAACGCGGCACCGCCTTCTCGCCGAAGTACCAGGCCAATTTCGATGCGACCTGGAAGCTAGGCAAGGTTTCGCTGGGCTACGACCTTGCCTGGTTCGCGCACACGCTGCGCTATTCGCATGATCAGGTGAATGCCGATCCGAACCTCACCGCGCCCGAATATAAATATATCAAGGCGCACTGGCAGCACGATGTCTATGCCAGCTTCGACGTAACGGAAAAGATGCAGGTTTATGGCGGCATCAACAACGTTACCGATGCGAAACCGGATTTCGCCTCGATCAGCTATCCCAACGAGCCGCTTGGCCGTTTCCTCTTCATTGGCGCAAAGGTGAAACTCGGCCGGATATTCTAATCGGGCTTGCAACTGCACGAAGGGGGCGGCCGCCGATGCGGCCGCCCCTTTTTTGCGCGGCAGCTGCCGCGCGTCAGGGTTCCTTACCGTCGTGGAATGTGAACCGGATCCTGACCCAGGTGCCGAGTTCCATCCGATTGCCGATCCGCGGCGGCAGCACCTGGAATTGCCAGGAGGCCTCAACCATTGCGCGAGCCAGCCCCGAGCCAAGCGTCTCCTCGATCGGGAAGCAATTGGTCACGTGATAGCGAGCCACCATCTGACAGCCGATCATCGCGTAACCGGGGCCGGGCCGCGCCCGCTTGAGGTAGAAGGCAAGCTCGGCGTCGGTCGGCTCACGAAGCCATTGAGCGTCATAGAGCGGCTGCCCGCCCGGCCCGTAGGCGACCGGCCGGTCGCCACTGGAGTTGCCATTAGCCTCGTCGCTGGCACTCGCATCGGACGGCGCGGGCGAGGGCTGGGGCGATGGCGGTACCTGGCGCACGTCGAACTTTTCGAGTCCGGGCGTGAGCACCCACGGCGCCGCCTTATCGTGCAATAGGATCTTGGGCGGCGGGACGGTCGGTGTGGGCAGCGAGGTTGCGCGCGTATGCGTGGTCTTGGTGACCTGCCTGGTCTGCGTCGCCGCTTCCTCCGCTTCCGGCGCGACCGTGAAGCTGATCAATTGTCCGCCCGACTTCGTCATTTTGACGAACGGCGGTGCGAGCCGCACCAGCAACAACAGCAACAGCAGGTGCGCCGCCAGCGTCAGCAGAAACGATATCACGCGCCGCCGGCGGTCTGGATGATCCGGGTCCGATAAAGGGAGGAGGGACGCCAGGCGCATCGGCGCCCCCGTAGGGGCCACCGCGACGGGCCGCAACCAGATCGCGACGGGCCGAAGCAACCCAATTCGGCGATGTCGCGGATGGACCCGGCCGACGGTTACGCTAAGCTTGGCGAAAATCTCGGTAGGCGGGCGAACGATCATTCTGACGGGTGGGGTGCGGAATGTTGGTCTCGGTCGCCGCCTGAAAGGGCTGGCGGCCTGCGCGCTGCTGGCCTGCATGGCGCAACCCGGTTGGACGCAAAATACCGGCGTGGCCGATGGCGAAGAGGAGGATCAGGATAGCGGCCAAGTGGTCGTTCAGGGCAAGCGTGGCTCGGCCATTGCCGATATCGCCCCGATTGCCGCCTTCGACAGCAAGTTCATCGAGGGAACCGGCGCATCCAGCATGAGCGAACTGCTGCGCATCCTGACGCCAATGGCGCGCTCGGCCGACGGCGGCGATCCGATCCTGCTGCTCAACGGACAGCGTACGAGCGGTTACGAGGAAATCCAGAGCCTGCCGACCGAGGCGCTCGCCGGTACCGAAATCCTGCCGGAGACCGCGGCGATAAAATATGGCTATCCGCCGACCCGGCGACTGATCAATTTCAGGACCAAGGCGCATTTCCGATCGGTCGAACTCTCCGCTTATGGCGGGCAGAGCATGGCGGGCGGGGCGGGGAGCCATGGCGCCAATAGCGCGCTCACGCGCATCGCTAACGGAAAGCGGCTGACGCTCGCGGCCGAGTATCGGCATACGGATCCTCTGCTATCGTCGCGCCGTCGGCTCGCGTTGGACCCGGACAGCCTGTTCGATCCGGCCGGAAACCTAATTGCGGCGGCCGGAGGCGAAATCGATCCGGCGCTGAGCGCCGCGGCGGGGCATGTCGTGCTCGCGACTGGCGTGCCGATAGATGCGCGGTTGCGCAGCCAGCTTTCCGACTATCTTCCGACCGCAGGCCAGCTCAACATCTTCGACGTGCGGCCTTTCAGCACGCTGATCGATCGCACTGACGCCATCAAGGGCAATGCGGTTCTCAAGAAGCCGCTTGCGGAGGGCACCGATGCCTCCTTCACGCTCACCGCGGAGCGAAGCTGGGGGCGATCGCTGCAAGGCTACCCAACGCTCACGATCTTCGTGCCCGCGGCCAATCCCTTTTCGCCGTTCGGCCGCGACCTGTTTCTCTATCGGGTGGTCAAGGACCGCCTCTCCACCCAGCGAACCGGCGCTACGACGCTCCACGCCGGCGCAGTTATCCAGGGCAGCCTGGCGCAATGGCAATGGGACGTAACCGCAGCGCTGGATCAAAGCGACAAGCGGACCAAAGGCGACCGCGGCTACGATCCCGCCGCGGTCGACCGCGCCATCGCCGAAGGCGCCGATCCGTTCGCGGATCTCAGCGCTTCACTGCTCGGTCCTCGCCTGTCGCAGCACTCAAGCGTGGTCAATCGCAAGGCGGAGGTGAAGGCGGTCGCGCGGGGCGCGCTGGTGCGCCTGCCGGCCGGGAACGCCACGCTGATCGCGACCACCGAAGGAGGATGGGCCGACGCGCATACCCGATCGCGCGGGTATATCGACAATGATGTCCGGGTGAACCAGTCGCGGGTCGAGGGCGGGCTGACGATCGACGTGCCGCTGGCCTCGAGGCGCGAGAATGTGCTTCCGTTCGTCGGCGAACTCTCCGCCAATCTGTCTGCCCGCGCCCGCGATGTTCGCAATTATGGCGTGCTGCACGACACGACCTATGGTCTCGCCTGGTCGCCAGTGAAGGGCCTGCAACTGACGGTGACGCGCAACAACACCGCAGCCGCACCCAATATGGATTTCCTGTCTGCGGCGACGGTCCAGAATCTCAACGTGCCGTTCTTCAACTTCGGTACAGGACGTTCGACTTATGTGACGCTGATCACCGGCGGCAATCCGGACCTCGCGCCCGAACATCGCCGCGTGCAAAGCTATGGCTTCACGCTGAAGCCGTTCGGCAAGACCGAACTGACGCTCAGCGGCACCTACAGCGAAACACTGATCCGCGACGCGAGCGGCATGGTAGGGGCACTGACGCCCGCAACCCAGACCCAATTGCCCGAACAGTTCGTCCGCGATCCGTTCGGCCGGCTCGACACCGTGATCCTGCGCCCGTTCAACTTCTATCGCCAACGCCAGCGCACGCTCACCTTCCAGGTGAATTTTTGGACGCAGCTCGGGAAAGCGGTGGCGCCTGCTCCAGGCAAACCCCACCAGGAACGCGGAAACCTATATCTTGGCGCGGCGCCCTATATCAATTTGCGTGACCGCCTTGAACTAAAGCGAGGCCTCCCCGCGTTCGACTTGCTGGGCGGCGAGACTGTGGACGGGTCGCAATATCATTATCGCGTAGCGATGTGGGGATGGGGCGGCCTCAGCAAGGCGGGCAACGGAATCACCTTGAACTGGCAATTTTGGGGCCCGTCGCGGATTCATGGCGGCATGCCACAGACAGAGCTTCGCTTCGGTTCGCACCTCGATATGGACTTCAGTGCCTTCGTCGCACTCCATCACTGGCTGCCGAAGCAGGATTGGGCCAAGAAGACCAAGCTCACATTGCAGGTCCTCAACCCGCTCGATTCCTATGCGCGCGTCCGCGACGCGAACGGCGACACGCCGTTCCGCTACCAGCGCG
>Ga0070660_100003525_pt1 | contig 10787 bp, 8 predicted proteins | sample KBSC33metaG_FD_64670 | JGI IMG/M metagenome (GOLD analysis project Ga0070660, IMG submission 64670) | Corn rhizosphere microbial communities from Kellogg Biological Station, Michigan, USA - KBS C3-3 metaG | ecosystem: Host-associated > Plants > Roots > Rhizosphere > Soil ... | reverse complement strand
CCAAGCTGCCCGCCGAGGTGCGGGTGGTGCGCGACAAGACGGTGGAGGTCATCCGCCTGCTGGACAAGAGCAAGCGCGACTCCGCGGAGGCCGCGCTCAACTACCTCCAGGCCCAGCTCTACCGGGACTTCGTGGGCAAGTTCTACGGGCTGCAGCGCAACCTGAATCCCACCGTGGTCACCATCAAGGACGTGCCCGACGAGCTGCGCCGCAAGTTCATCGGCCGGGACGGCCACTTCCTGATCGCGATCCATCCCAAGGTCGACATCTGGGAGAAGGCGGGGGCGGCCGAGTTCGTCCGCGACATGCGCACGGTGGATCCCGACGTCACCGGCCCGCCGGTCATCACCTACGAGGCCACCGTGCTGATGGAGCGGGCCTACCTCACCGGCACCCTCTACGCCTTCGTCCTGGTGGGCGGGCTCAGCGTGCTGATGATCCGCCGGTGGCGCGAGAGCATGCTGGCCCTGGTGCCGATGGTGCTGGCGCTCCTGTGGACGATCGGGCTCATGCACCTCTGCGGGATCAAGTTCAACCTCGCCAACATCTGGGGCCTGCCCTTGATCATCGGGACCGCGGCCGAGTTCGGGCTCAACGTGATCGTGAGCCACCTCGAGGTCCGCTCCCACCAGGGCCCGCTGATCGCCCGCAGCGCGGTGATGGGCGTGCTGCTGAACGGGATCACCACCATGGTGGGCTTCGGCAGCCTCATGATCGCCTCCCACCAGGGCATCTTCAGCCTCGGGCTGCTGCTGACCCTCGGCTCCTTCTGCGGCATCGTGGCGTCGCTGGTGGTGCTGCCGGTGCTGCTCCAGCTGATCCGCAGCCGGACGGCGCTGGCCGAGGTTCCGCTCGCGAAATCCTCCGCCGCGTAGCCCGCGGGACCCGGCGCCGCGCGCGGGGCGCCCCGGGGGGCTACAGGGCGTCGGGCCCGGCCGCGATCCGCTCCAGGTCGGCCCGGGTGTAGGAGCCCAGGCTCCGGTAGTCGAGCTGGAGGTAGTTCTTGATCCACTGCTGGGCGATCTTCACCGCCTTGCGGTAGCGCGCCTCGCTCTCCGCGTCCTTCGTCTTCATCAGGCGGAGGATGTCCTCCACTTCCTCTTGAAGGAGACGCTTGACCAGCGCCGCATCATGCCGGACTGGAATCCCTTCCGTGGTCTCGGCCGCGTGCCGAATGCGCTGGGCGATCTGGGCCACCGACATGCGCCCGGTGGCGAGATCCTCCATGAGCGCCGGATGCACGCCGGGCTTGCCGGCCAGGCTGTCGATGCCCTTGGCCCCGCGGCCCTGCAGCCAGCCTTCCACGTACTCGATCAGCATGCGGGCGTTGCGCCGCGTGCCCTCGACCGTGATCGGGCCCGCCGGCACCTCGATGCGCACCGGGAACGCGTCCGGATTCGTCATCTGGGCGGTGGGCTTCCACGTCCCGCCGCCGTGCACGCGCTTGAAGGGCTCGGCCGCCGTCTTCATGTGGAAGATGTGGGCCACCCACGCGCGGATGAAGCCCTGCTCCGCCTCCCACACCTTGTCCGCGCGGATGGACTCCGCGGCGACCCGGTTCACCTCCGGATCCGGGTTCGGCAGCGCGGTGGCCATGCCGCCGATCGGCACCGCCCCGCGCTTCAGGCACACCGCCACCAGCCGGCGGAAGATGTTGGCGATGAACGGAGTGGTCTTCACGTCGACGCCGAAGCGATCCGGCCACACCGCCTCGGGGTCGGCCATCACGAACTCGAAGATGCTGGCCTTGAGGTCCCAGCGCGCCGCGTTCAGGCCCGCCGCGTACGGGCCGAGGGCGTGGAGCATCTCCTCCATCTCGTAGACCGCGGGCAGCGCCTCCACCAGCGGGATGGCCCGGATGGTCGCGTCCTTCAGGAACGGCAGGTGCGCGCGGCTCGCGTCGAAGAGATCGCGGTACCACGCGCACTCCTCCGCCCCGTCCACCTTGGGCAGGTAGAAGTAGATCCCCTGCCCGCGCCCGGCCTGGGCCCGCCCCGGATAGAAGAGGGTGAGCGCGGTGCCGAGGATGGCGGCGGACACCGGCTTGCCGTCGACCGTGACCTCGGGCTCGTCGAGGTGCAGCCCGCGCTCGCGGTGCATGAAGAAGGGCAGCTCGCCGGGGGCGATGCGGTACTGGCGCTTGCGCTCCCGGTCCTCGAACTGCAGCTCGTGGTTCACCGCGGCGAGGCGATTGTGGCAGGCCCGCACCGTGTCGATGAGGCGATGACCCGCCGAGTCCTCGTCGTCGTCCAGGTCGCCCTCCGCGCGCTCTCCCTCCGGCCCCGGGTTGAGCGCGTTGATGAACATGCTGGTGATCGAGCACGGGCCCGAGATCTCGATGCCGGGCCGGGCGAGATCCTCCGGCACCGGCGGCACCTTCCAGTCCCCGGTGCGCGCCGCGCTCGCGGCGGGCGAGGCGGGCAGGCGCCCGTGCTGCAGCGCCTGGACGAGCCGCTCGTCGCGCCGGGCGCGGAGGGCGAGCACCCGCGACCCGAGGGCGTCGTGCAGGCGCAGCAGGTAGGCCTGGAACTCGGGGGTGAAGAGCGCGTCCGCGCCCTCCACGGTCGCGAACCGCACGCGCTGGCTCGAAGGGGCTCCTGGGCTCGGCGCCATTGACGTCGCTCCGTTCGGTTGGGTTGGGACCGGCCTCAGGACGCGGTCCGGGCGCCGCGGGAGCGGCCGCGCCAGAGCGCGCCGACGCCGAAGTAGGCGAAGGCGTCCTTCAGGTTGGAGAAGAGGCGCCAGAGACGCCCCATGTCCTGGCTCGTCACGTACTCCATGCTGAACACGATCCGGCGGTCGCCGGCGCGGGACGGGCTGACCCCGTGGTAGACCTTGTCGCCGTTGAAGATCACCATCGTCCGCGGATCGGTCGCCAACTCCAGATCGACCGGGGCGCGTCCGGGCTGCCGGGTGTGCAGGCGGCAGCGCAGGCGGCTCGCGGAGTCCTGGACCAGGCCGACGAGCACGGTGTAGCGCGCGCCCCGGTAGTAGGAGGTGTCGTAGTGGTAGCCCATGTGGTCGCCGGGCTCGGTGTAGAAGTAGAGCGCGCACGCGTGGGGATCCTCCTCCGGGCAGCACTGGAGCGGCGCCCCCACCAGGTCGGACAGGAAGCGGCGGAAGCGCTCCGACCGGTAGAGCGCGAGGAGCGCGGGGCCGTCCTCCGCGATCGCGAAGGCGCTCACGCTGCCCCCCTTCTTGTGGCGCGGCACGTAGCTGCGGTTGAGGCCGGGCTCGAGGCCGCGCGCGTCGTCGACGAGGGCCCCCACCGCGCCGTCGGACAGGAACTCGGGGACCAGCAGGAACTCGTCCTGCGCCCGGTACTCCCGCCGGAGACGAGCGGGGTCCAGCCGGGCCAGGGCCGCGTCGATCTCCTCCGCGATCGCCTCCGTCCCCGCGCTCATGGGAGCCGCTCGACCTGCACCAGGTTGGAGTGCAGCACCGGCCCTCCGCCCATGTCCGCGGTGCGATCGTCGGTGAGCGCGTTCACCCCTCGCCCGCCCGCCTGGTGCTTGCTCCACCAGATGCCCTCGATCACCGCCACGCCCTCGCGCGTGTCGTCGGTCACCTCCGCGGTGAAGCGCGCCTCGCCCCGCGCGCTCCGCACCAGCACCGCGTCCCCGCCCCGGATGGCGCGGGCCGCGGCGTCGGCCGGATGCAGCAGCACCGCGGGCCCGCGCTGGCGCCGGCGCGCCCGCTCCGACTGGCTGAACGACGAGTTCAGGAAGAAGCGGTTGGGCGGCACGATGCACTGGAGCGGATACCGGCGGGTCAGCTCCGCGTGCTCCGGCCCTTCCACCAGCGGGACGTAGGTGGGCAGCGAGGGCAGGCCGGCCCGGGCCATGGTCTCCGAGACGAACTCCACCTTGCCCGACGGCGTGGGGGCCCCGTCCGCGAAGGGACGGTACGGCCGGTCGATGCGGAGGCGCACCGAGCGCTCCCGCTCCAGCCGGTCGAGCGTGATGCCGTCCACCGAGGGCTCACCGGAGGCGAGGGACTCGCGGATCAGATCGTCCTCCGTCTTGGCGAAGTGCGGGTCGCGCAGGCCCATGGCCCGCGCCAGCCGGCGGGTCAGCTCCCAGTTGGAGCACGCCTCTCCCTCGGGAGGGATCACCGGCCGGGCGAGCTGCACGTAGAAGTGCCCGTAGGACTTGTAGCAATCGCTGTGCTCCATCGAGGTGGTGGCGGGCAGCACCAGGTCCGCCCAGTCGGTGGTGTCGGTGAGGTGCTGCTCGTGCACCACCGTGAACAGGTCGTCGCGCGCGAGGCCCCGCAGGACCAGCTCCTGGTTCGGGGCGATCGAGGCCGGGTTCGCGTTGATGAGCCGCGGCGGCGGGCTCGGCATAAGATCCGGCCGCTCGATGGCCGCGCTGGAGAGCCCGAACGCGCCGCTCGAGGCCAGCAGCGCGCCGCCCGCGGGATGCGCGTAGGCCCCGGTGAGAGCGGGCAGGCACGCGATGGTCCGGCAGGTCATGCCCCCGTTGTCGTGGCGGGAGAGCCCGATGCCGACCCGGATGAAGGAGGCGGGGGTGGCTCCGTACCGACGCGCGAAGGCCACCACGTCCTCCGCGGTGAGCCCGGTGATCGCGGCCACCCGCCCGGGATCGTACTGCTCGACGTGCCGGGCCAGCGCGGTGAAGCCCAGGGTCGCGCGCTGGACGTAGTCGAGGTCGACGCGCCCTTCGCCGATCAGCACGTGCATCACGCCCAGGGCCAGCGCCCCGTCGGTGCCGGGCCGCACCATCAGGTGCCAGTCGGCCTGACGCGCGGTCATGGTGCGGTAGGGATCCACGCAGATCACGTACGCCCCGCGCCGGCGCGCCTGCTTGACCAGGGTCATGGCGTTGACGTGCGTGTGGGAGGCGTTGATGCCCCAGAGCACGATGAGATCCGAGTCCACCATCTGCTCGGAGTCGTTGCCGCTGACGGTGCCGACCGTCGCCTGCCAGCCCGCGTAGGCGGTGCTCACGCAGATGGTGCGATCGAGGCGCGAGGCGCCCAGCGCGTAGAAGAGGGCGTGGCCGGCGCGGTTCTGCACCAGGCCGAGGGTGCCGCCGTAGGAGAACGGCAGCAGCGCCTCCGGTCCCCACTGGGCGATGATGCGCCGCCAGCGGTGCGCGATCTCGTCGAGCGCCTCGTCCCAGCCGATGGGCTCGAAGCGCCCCTCGCCCTTGGGGCCGACCCGACGGAGGGGCCGCGTGACGCGGCTGTCCCCGTAGACGCGCTCCGCGTAGTCGTGCACCTTCCCGCAGATCACGCCCCGGGTGAAGGGGTGGGACGCGTCGCCGACCACGTCGGTGATGCGGCCGTCCTCCACCGTGACCTGGAGCGCGCACTGCGACGGGCAGTCGTGTGGGCACACCGACGGGAGGGTGGCTCGCATGAGTGCCTAGATTAGCATAGGGCGCGGGCCGCCTCATCGTGCGGCCCCCGCCACGGCGGCGCGCTATCATCGGCCATGTCCGACGACGTCCCGGCGTCCGCGGCCGCGCGGCCGCCCCTCTTCGCGACCCGCGAGGCCCGTCGCCTCGGCGTCCTGTTCGCCATCGTCTACTTCGCGCAGGGCATGGTGTACCTGCCCGACCAGGTGGTGGCCATCGTGTTCAAGGAGCGCGGGCTCACCGCCGGCCAGCTCGCCGCCTTCACCTGGATCACCACCGTGCCCTGGTTCGTGAAGCCGCTCTACGGCCTCCTGTCGGACTTCGTCCCGCTCGGGGGCACCCGCCGCCGCGGCTACTTCCTGCTCATGGCGGGACTCGCCGCGATCTCCGCGGGCGCGGTGAGTCTCATGGCGGAGTCGCCCTACTGGGCGCTCGCGCTGGTGATCACCCTGCTCTGGCTCGGCGTCGGCTTCACCGACGTGCTCACCGACGCCCTCATGGTCGAGAACGGCAAGCCACTCGGCCTGACCGGCGCGTTCCAGTCGGTGCAGTGGGCGGCCCTCAGCGCGGCCTCGATGCTGGTGGGCATCGCGGGCGGCTACCTCGCCGAGCGCCGTGCCTTCGCGGCCGCCTTCGCGCTGGTGTCGTGCTTCCCGCTGATCTCGCTGCTGATGGCGTGGCTGGTGGTGAACGAGCCGCCCGCGCGCCTCGACCTCGAAGGCCTCGGCGAGACCGCGGCCGCGGTGCGGCGCGCGCTCGGGGGGCGCGAGCTGTGGCTGGTGGCCGGCTTCACCTTCTTCTGGGCCTTCAGTCCTTCCTTCGGTCCCGCGTTCTTCTACTACCAGACCGACACCCTGCACTTCTCGCAGACGTTCATCGGGGCGCTGGCCTCCCTGGGGGCCGCCGCCGGCATCGTGGGCGCGTGGGCCTACGCTCGCCTGGCCCGAGTGTGGTCGCTCAAGCGGCTCATCGTGTGGTCGATCGGAGCCGGCACCGTCGGCACCATCGCCTATCTCGTGTACGTGGGTCCGATCAGCGCGGTGGCGATCACGGTGGTGTTCGGGGCCCTCGGCATGACCGCGCAGCTCGCCTCCCTCGACCTGGCGGCCAAGGCCTGTCCGGCACGCGCGGAGGCGACCTTCTTCGCGCTGCTGATGTCGGTCTACAACTTCGGCATGCGCAGCTCGGAGTGGACGGGGGCCAACCTCTACGACTGGCTGGGCTACACCCCGCTGGTGCTGATCTCGACCATCTTCACCGCCGCCGCGTGGCTGCTGGTTCCGCTGGTGCCCATCGACGCCATCCAGGCCGCCGCGGCCCGCGCCGAGAGCCCGCCCGCGGCGGACGCCTGAACGCCTCTTTCGCGTGTTCTCGCACCCCCGGGGGCCGAAGATGGATGTGCATCACGGGGCGAGCTTGCACATCTCCCCGGCGGCCAGACCCGTCCTCGCGGGGACATCGGCGAGCTTGGTCGCGCCGACGCCTCCGGCAAAGCGCGTCATGGCGTCGAGGATCTCCTTTGAAGGCGCGCGATTGAAGGCGCGTGATTCGGGACCCGCGCTCGTCGCCGAACGTGACGTTGGACGCGTTCTCGCACGCTGCCGGGCACGACCGGGACGAGACGCCGTCACAAGGCCATTCGGCGGGCCCCGCGTCGACCGGGACGAACCGCGCGCCAGGGGCGACGCGCCTCAGGCATCCCCGCGCTCCTCCCGCTCCACCGCGGCCTGCGCGGCCTCGTGGGCCCGGCGCAGCCAGCGCAGGGCGCGGCCCACCTCGCGCGGGCCCTCCACCCGGCACTCCACCCAGCCGCTCGCGCTCATGCGCCGGTGCGGCGTGCAGCCCGCGGCCAGTGCCCGCCGCTGGTCCTCGGGGCCGAGCCGGATCCAGAGATCGGTGTCCTTGGGACGGAGCGGGAAGCACGCGAAGAGCCGCGGGCCCACGAAGTAGCCCCAGCGGCCGAACATCGGGGTGATCTTCACCCGGGGCCAGGCGCCGAGCGCCTGGTTGAGCTCCGCGGCGGGACCGACGCCGCCGCGCTCGAGGGTGCGACGGGTCTTGCGGGCCGAGCCGATGCCGCGAAACGGCCGGGAGCGGGGCTTCACGACGGACCTCCGGCCGCTTCCGCGCCGCCGCCGGGTCGGGCGCGGGGCGCGGCCTCCGGCGGCTCAGGGAAAATGATACCGCGAGATGTGCAGGTGGACTCCGTGGGAGGACCTGGGCTCGACGGTGAGCTCGCCGGCCCCGAGCAGGAGCGCCGCGTCCGCGCGCTCGAGCCGCTGGATCAGCGGCGGCAGATCGGGCGCCACCATCGAGAGCGCCACCATCCCCTCCATGCCGCCGACCTCGCTGGCCGGCACCATCAGGAGCGTGCCGCCGCCGGCCCAGCCGAGCATGGTGCGGGGGCCACCGTTGACCTCGACCTCGGGCAGGCCGAACAGATCCTGGTAGTTCTTGGCCGTGTCGTGCGGCACCGGCGAGCCGATCACCAGCCGCTTGAAGCGCACCGGCGACTCCGCGGGCGCGCCGCTGTCCTCGGGCGTGGCCAGCTCCACCAGCACCCCGTGGCAGGCCCTCGGATGCAGGAAGCCGACACGGCCCGCGATACCGCGGCGCGGCGCGGGGTCGAGCAGCGCCACGCTCTTGCTGTGCAGGGCCGTGAGGTCGCCCGCCACGTCCGGGGTCTTGAAGCACACGTGGTGGAGTCCCTCGCCTCGCTTGGCGAGAAAGCGGCCGATGGGCGTGTCGGGGGCGAGCGGCTCGAGCAGCTCGATCTCGGTCTCTCCCGCCGCGAGCAGCGCCGCGCGCACACCCTGCTCGGCGACCTGCGCCTCGCGCGTGAGCGGCAGCCCCAGGGTGTCGCGCCAGAAGCGGTACGCCTGGGAGAGGCTGCGCACCGCGATCCCGACGTGATGGATGTTGGTCACCATGGCCGTGTGCGTGCGCTCGTCACCTCGATCACGCTATACCGACGAGGCCCGGATTTTCAAGGTCTTTCGCCCGCGCCGCCCTCAGCCACGCGTGAACAGCTTCTCGACCGGCGCCGGCGGCAGGCCGACCAGGGCCGCGTTCTCCTCCACGTGCGACAGCTGGGTCATCCCGCACAGCGCGGTGCCCACGCCCGGCGTGGAGCGCACGAACTGGAGCGCGCGCTGGGCGTCGGTGGAGAGGCCCTCGAGCACCTGGGCGAGGGCGGGCGGGAGATTACGAGCGAGCTTGCCCTGGAAGATCGAGGCCGACGCCATCACGTAGAGGCCGAGCTGCTCCGCGGCCTGCAGCACCGAGACCTGGGTCGGCCCGAGCGGCTGGTTGCCCTGGGCGAGGGCCTGGGTCATGGCCAGGCTATACGGCAGCTGGATCACGCCGAAGTGGTGGCGCGCTCCCGCGACCTCGCGCGCGAGCTCGACCAGGTCCGGCAGCGACAGGTAGTCGCGCGCGCCCGCGAGCCGGCGGTAGCCCTCCCAGGTCGCGGTGCCGTACCAGCGGATGCGCCCGTCGCCGACCGCGCTCTCCAGGAACTCGAACGCGGCCCGCATGCGCGCCATGAAGGTGGAGCGATCGATCGCGTCGAGCTGCATCTCCGGGTTGTGCAGGTAGTAGACGTCGATGGTGTCGACGCCCAGGTTGGCGCGGCTCCGCTCCAGCTGGTCCGCGAGGTAGCGCGGGGTGATGCAGTGGCAGCCGCCCACCACGTCCGCCGCGGTGAGCACCCCCGGACGGATGTAGGTCTCGGTGTAGTAGGCGCCCGGGTTCGCGGGCACCTCGCCGTCGAAGGGGATGAAGCCGCCCTTGGTGGCCAGCACCACCTCCTCGCGGGCGATCCCCCCCGCGGCCACCAGGGCCCGCAGCGCCGCGCCCACGCTGCGCTCGCTGCGCTGGTGGCGGTAGTTCACCGCGGTGTCGATCACGTTGATGCCGAGCTCGAGCGCGCGCGTCACCGACGCCTCGTAGGCACGGTCGGTCGCGTCGTCCTCGGCGCCGAGATAGGTCCCGATGCCGACCGACGACAGCCGCAGCCCCTTCCAGGTCTTGAAGTGGGCCTTGTCGGCCCGCTTCCCCAGCCGGCGCCGGTAGCCGTTCGTGCCCGCCTCCGTCGCGAAGCCGTTCATGTGGGGGTCTCCCGGTACACGAGCAGGATGAGCCCGATGATCGTCATGCACGCGGCCCACGCCCAGCCGGGCAGCGTCGCGTCCTCCCGCGGCAGGCGCACATCGAGCCAGCGGCCCCACGCCATCACCACCCCGAAGAGGCCCATGGGGGCGTGCGAGACCTCGGTGAGGAACTCCGACTTGAGGTTGAACATGGCATGGGAGTGCGTCAAGAGCAGCCCGCCGCCCGCCGCGCAGAGGAGGGGAAAGACGAGGCGGCCCCCGGGTCGGATGAGCCGGCCCGAGCGTACCATCCACTCGAACACGGCCAGCGCCACCACCAGCAGGACCACCAGCCGGTGCTGCAGCACGTCGGGCAGCACCATGCTCTCCCAGAAGCCGGCCGGCCCGAGCGGCCACGCGCGCGGATCGTTGCGCATGAAGAGGAACGCGGCCAGCCCGAGGAAGAGCAGCGGCCAGTGGCGCGCCCACCGGGTGTAGCCGGCGCGGTCGAGCAGGGCTAGCACGCCCATCAGGAACACGAAGAAGCCGGCCGCGTGGTGGTTGTACTCGGACCACGCGTATTCCTCCGGCTGACGCCGCGCGAGGGTGTCGTCGATCGGCGCCGCGGCGGCCAGCAGCTCCCGCACCGGCGGCGAGGACAGGCGCGGCATCGCGGGCCGGAAGCGCGCCGCCACCTCGGCCGGCGCGGCCCGGTCCGCCACCATGTCCACCGACGGCGGCAGCGAGGTGAGCGAGGCCGCGGCCAGCAGCAGGGTGATCCCGAGGCCGACCTCGGCCTCGATCAGCGGCGGCACCCGCGCGGCCACTCCCGCGGCGCCGCGCGCTCCCCCACCCCGGCGGAGCAGCATGAAGTTGAGGCCGCCCAGGACCAGCGCGCAGAGCAGCAGGGCCACCTTGGTCAGGACCATCACCCCGTAGCCGGTGCCGATGAGCGCGCCCCAGTCGCCCACGTAGCTCAGGGTGAGCCCGATGCCGGGTCCCAGCACCAGCATCATGCCGCCGATGGCGACGGCGGAGAACCGGGACAGCACGGTGACGCCGGCCGGCCCCGCGGCGGCGCCCGCCCGGCGCCAGAGCACCGCGAAGCCCACCAGGTGGATGAGCCCGCCCACCCAGAGCACCCCGCCCAGCTGGTGGAGCACGGTCACGAGCATGAGCGGGCCCCGCTGGCTGAGCCGGCTCGACGCGTGCGCGAGCCAGGCCGAGCTCGCCATCAGCAGCGCGCCGATCATCACCGCGAGGACCCACCGGCGCGCCCCCGCCTCCGCGCCGCCGGCGCCGTGCAGCACCGCGG
>Ga0070660_100003523_pt1 | contig 10790 bp, 8 predicted proteins | sample KBSC33metaG_FD_64670 | JGI IMG/M metagenome (GOLD analysis project Ga0070660, IMG submission 64670) | Corn rhizosphere microbial communities from Kellogg Biological Station, Michigan, USA - KBS C3-3 metaG | ecosystem: Host-associated > Plants > Roots > Rhizosphere > Soil ... | reverse complement strand
CCTGTTCGGGGCGAGCCTGCTGCTCGTCATCCAGAGGGCGGAGGCGAAGGGGGAGCCGGCGGCGCGGATCCACTTCCGGCGGATGGCCTGGCTGCTGCTGTTCGGGCTCGTGCATTTCTACCTGATCTGGTCGGGCGACATCCTCTCGCTCTACGCGCCGGTGGGGATGATCGCAGGCCTGTTCATCGACCGAAGCCCCAAGGCACTGGTCCGGTCGGCACTCGTCCTGATCCTCGTCCAGTTCCTGGTGTTCGGCTATCTCGCCGGCGCCTTCTACTCGGCCAGCGCCGCCGCGGCGGCGCCCGGCGCGGGGGCGGAGGCGGTGGCTCGATGGACGGAGATGAAGAGCGACTTCGTCGTCCCGCCGGCCGCATTGGCCGACACTCTCGCCCTCTATCGCGGCGGCTATGCCGGGATCGTCCAGCATCGAACCGGGGAGGCGCTGCTCGATCCGCTCGTCAACCTGGCCTTCTTCGGTTGGGAGACCCTCGCCTACATGCTGCTCGGGATGGCGGGGCTGAAGAGCGGCTTCCTCACCGGCGCCTGGCCGCGGGCGCGCTACGTGCGGGCGGCGCTGCTCGGCTACGCCGTTTCGGCGCCGGCCTACGCTTTGCTCGCCTGGGCGATCGTTCGCGACGGCTTTCGGGTGCCTACCCTGTTCGCGCTCGAGTTCGCGGCCTCGGTGCTGGTGCGCCCGCCGATGATCGTCGCGCTGGCGGCGCTGATCATCCTCCTCACCGCCCGCGGCGGCGTCCTGGTCGGGCGGATCGCCGCGGCGGGACGCGCGGCCTTCACCAACTATCTCGGCACCAGCCTGGTGATGACCACCTTGTTCTACGGCTACGGCTTGGGCCTGTTCGGCCAATTGAGCCGGGCGCAGCTCTGGCTGGTCGTGCTTCCCGCCTGGGCGGCGATGCTGCTGTGGTCGAAGCCGTGGCTCGACCGTTACCTCTACGGTCCGTTCGAATGGCTTTGGCGATCGCTCGCCCGGGGCGCGCTCCAGCCGATGCGGAAGACGGGGAACGGGGACAGTTACTTTTCCCCGCCGCCGTGTTCCAGCTGAAGCCGCGGCGCGGAAAAGTAACTGTCCCCTAGCTCGCGGTGCGGGTGCGCTTGCAGAGCGGGTTGGCCTCGGCCTCGAGAAGCTCGATGGTTCGAAGGTAGAGCGGCCGAAGCCGGGCGACATGCGGCACCAGCTCCTCCGGGGACGTCCGCATCTCGACGTAGCGCCGGGCGGCGAATTCGATCTCCTCGGCCAGCTCGCCGAGCGGATCGGCGCCGAACTGGCGCGCTTCGGACTTCATCGTGTGGGCGGGAAGGACGAGCCCGGCGGCATCGCGGCGGTGCATCGCCTCCTCGATCCGGCCGACCGCCTTTTCGCCGTCTTCCTGGAAATAGCCGAGGATGCGCGCGAAGCCGGCGCCGAGCTCGCTCCGCGCCCGGCAGAAGACATTCCAGTCGATCAGTTCCGCCTCGTCCACGCCCCATGGCTAGACCTCGGGGGTAAATGACCCGTTGATGAGTCGCCCGATTAGTCGTTTTTATCCTTGTCGAACGGATTGCGCGACGCACGGGCGGTCAACCGCACCGGAACCGCTCCGAAGCCGAGCTCCTTGCGAAGCCCGTTGACCAGGTAGCGCAGGTAGGTGTCGGGCAGCGCGTCGACCCGGGTGCCGAACAGAACGAAGGCCGGCGGGCGGGTGTTGACCTGGGTGATGTAGCGAAGCTTGATCCGCTTGCCGCCGGGCGCCGGCGGCGGGTTCTTCTCGATCGCATCCTCGAACCAGCGGTTGAGCTTACCGGTGGAGACCCGCTTCGACCAGATCTCGCGGGTTTCGAAGGCGGCGGCGAGGAGCTGGTCGATGCCCTTGCCGGTTACTCCCGAGACGGTGAGCAGGGGCACGCCCCGTGCCTGGCTGAGTCCCTCGTCGAGGGCTGCCTTGATTCCGTTGAACAGCCCGCTGCCGCCCTCGGCGACGTCCCACTTGCTGACCGCGATGACGAGGGCCCGGCCCTCCTTCAGGACATTGTCGGCGATCCGCAGGTCCTGGGCCTCCAGACCGCGGGTCCCGTCGAGCAGCAGAACGACCACCTCCGCGAAGTCGACGGCTCGGCGGGCGTCGGCGACGGAGAGCTTCTCGAGCTTGTCGTCGACCTTGGCCTTCTTGCGCATCCCGGCCGTGTCGATCAGCCGAACCGGCCGCCTCTGCCCGTCCGGCCCCTCCCATTCCCAGTCGATGGCGATGGAATCGCGGGTGATCCCCGCCTCGGGGCCGGTGATTAGGCGCTCCTGGCGGAGGATCCGGTTGATCAGTGTCGACTTGCCCGCATTGGGTCGTCCGACGATGGCGAGCTTCAGGGTCGGGTCGGACGAGTCGTCCTCGCCGGCTTGATCCTCGTCCCGCTCGATGAACGGCCGGAGGTGCTCGAACAAGTCGACGACGCCCTCGCCATGCTCGGCGCTGAGCGCGATCGGCTCCCCGAAGCCCAGCGACCAGGCCTCCATGATTCCGCTCTCGCCGGCCCGGCCCTCGGCCTTGTTGGCGGCGAGGATGACCGGAGTCGTCTCGCTTCTAAGCCAGCGGGCGATCTCCTCGTCGAGCGGAGTGAGGCCCGCCCGGGCGTCGACCAGGAACAAGGCGACGTCGGCCTCGCCGACCGCGGCGGTGGTCTGGGCCCGCATCCGGCCGGGAAGGGTCTGCGGGTCCTCGTCCTCGTAGCCGGCGGTGTCGATGACCTTGAAGTCGAGCCCGAGCAGGCTTGCCTCGCCTTCGCGCCGGTCGCGGGTGACTCCGGGCCGGTCGTCGACGAGCGCCAGCTTCCGGCCGACCAGCCGGTTGAACAGGGTCGATTTGCCGACGTTGGGACGGCCGACGATCGCGACAATGGGGAGCTTGGCCATGGCCGGGCCCTGCCCGCTACGCGGGGCAGGGTCAACCGAGCCGTCTTAACGCCAGGCGGTCAGATAGCCGTCGTCGTGGAGGATGTAGAGCGTGTTGCCGGCGACGATCGGGGAGAGCGAGACCGGCATTTTGGTGTCCACCGTCGCCTGCACGGCACCGGTGGCCGGCGTGACGTAGAGCAACTGCCCTTCCGAATTGGCGACGATCAGCCGGTCCCCGGCGAGGACCGGTCCGACATAGGAGATCTCGTCCTTCTTGGCCTTGGCGTTGCGCCAGTGCGGAAGCTGGCTGATCCAGCGTATGTGGCCGCTGGTGCGCTGGATGCACAGCAGCTTGGCGTCGTCGGTGACGACGAAGATCCAGTCTCCGGCCACCCACGGAGTGGAGATTCCGGCGACGTTGATCTCCCAGATGCGCTGGCCGGTGATCAGCTCGATCGCGACCATTCGGCCGCCCTGGCCGACCGCATAGACGCGGCCGGAATCGATCACCGGATCGGCGTCGATGTCGGACAGCGAGGTGACGGTGGTCGAGACGCTGGTCCGGGCCAAAGCGTCCTGCCACAGCACCTGGCCGTTCTCGTAGCGATAGGCGGTAAGCTCGCCCGAGGAGAAGCCGGCGACGACCGTCCCCTGCGCGGCGGCGGGAGCGGCGGCGCCGAGCACTCCGGCGATCTCGACCGCGCCCGAGCCGGTCCACCGGGTCGCTCCGTCGGCCGGATTGAGGGCGAAGAGCTGGTTGTCCTGGGTGATGACGTAGACATTGTCGTTGGCGATCGTCGGCGAGCCGCGAAGCGGTCCGCCCGGACGGACCGACCAGATCAACCCGCCGGTCTTGGCGTCGAGCGCGGCGGCATTGCCGGCGCCGTTGGTCGCATAGAGCCGGCCGTTCGCATAGCTAACGCCGCCGCCGAACAGGATCTGGTTGCCGTCGCCCTGGCCGCGAAGCTGGACCTGCCACAAGGTCGCACCGTTCTGCGGGTTGAGCGCCCGGATCACCGCCTGGCTGTCCATGGTGAAGATCTTGCCTTCGGCGACGATCGGCGCCGAGGCGAGCTGGCCCTTCTTCGTGCTGCCCTGGCCAATGCTGACCCGCCACGCCTGGCCGGGAGAGCCGCCGAGGGCGAGATTGCCCATCGCCTTGGCGGCATTGCCGCCGGGCTGCGACCATTCGGGATTGGCCTCCGCGGCCGGAAGGGTGACGGGGATCGAGGCGAGCGCCGGGTCCGCCTCAACCTCGCTCTCGGTGTTGAGCACCGCGATCCGCTGGCCGATGGTGGGCGTAACCGGCTTCTTCTTGTTGAACACGCTGCAGCCGCCGAGCAGGCTGATCGCCGCCAGCGCGAGGAACACTCGCTTCATCATTTGCCTTCCTGTCCTTGGCCGGGCGCCGGCTGGATCGCGTCCATGCCGAGCGAGCTGGCCATCTGCGCGGAGCGGGAGCGGATCGAGTCCGGCACCTTTTCGTCCTTCGCCATGGCCGAAAAGAGCCTGGCCGCGTCCTGCGGCCGGTTGAGCTTCAGATAAGCCAAGGCGACCATCTCGCCGGCGCTCCCGAACCAGGCATTGCCGGCGACGGCGAGCGGCTTGAGCCGGTCGACGACGGCCTGCGGCTTAAGCCGGTCGAACTGGAGGGCGGTGGCGCGAACCGTGGCGAGGTCGCGATATTGCTGCGGCAGGCCGGAGTCGCCGGCGATGGCGTTCATCTGCGCGGCGGCCGAATCGATCTGTCCCGCCTCGACGGCAAGATCGGCCTTGGTGAGGAGCGCGGCGGCCCGATAGCCGTCGGAGCCCGACTTGGCGAGCGCGTCGAGCTTGGGAATGGCGGCGTCCTTCTTGCCGCCGGCGATGTCGTCGAAGGCCGAGACGAGCTGGGCGCCCCGCTCGCCCGCCACCACCTGCCTGTGGTTCTGCCACCAGATGACCGCGCCGATCGCGGCGATCAGAAGCACCACGGCCGCGATGGCCAGCTTGCCGAACCGTTCCCAATAGGTCTTCAGCTGGTCGCGCCGAAGCTCCTCGTCCACCTCGCGGTAGAAGGTCTCGTTGTCGATAGGCCTCAGCGCCAACTACTCTCTCCGAATCCGATAACCCCGCGCCGGCGGCCCACCGGACCTTCGCCGGGCGAACCCATACGCAGCATGAACGAAGGCATCCTGCCCCTCGGCACCTCTACCGGGGGCGGCGGCGCAACGGAAGCTCACTTTTTCGAGCGGTAGACCTGCTCTTCCCCGGGAAAGGCTCGGCTTCGCACCTCGCCGGCATAAGCGGCGACGGCCTCGCCGATCCGTCCGGCGAGATCGTCATAGCGTTTGACGAAGCGCGGAGCGCGCTCGAACAGGCCGAGCATGTCCTCGGTGACCAGGACCTGGCCGTCGCAGCTCACCGACGCTCCGATCCCGATGGTCGGGCAGGACACCGCGCGAGTCGCCTGGACGGCGATCTCCTCCATCACGCCTTCGAGGACGAGGAGGAAGCACCCCGCCTCCGCGACCGCCCGGGCGTCGGCGAGGATCTTCGCCGCCTCCGCCTCGCTCTTTCCGCGAGCCCCGTAGCCGCCGAGCGAATTCACCGCCTGCGGCGTAAGGCCGACATGGCCGATCACCGGAATGCCCCGCGCCGACAGGAAGGCGATCGTCGCGGCCATCGCCTCGCCGCCCTCGAGCTTCACCGCCGCCGCCCCGGTCTCCTTGAGGATTCGCGAGGCGCTCGCGAAGGCCTGCTCGGGCGAGGCCTCGTAGGAGCCGAACGGCATGTCGACCGCCACCACCGAATGGTAGGAGCCGCGGACGACGGCGGCGCCGTGCGCGCACATCATCTCGAGCGTGACCGGGACCGTGGAGGGAAGCCCGTAGATCACCTGGCCGAGGCTGTCGCCGACCAGCAGGATGTCGCAATGCGGATCGAGCAGCTGCGCCATCCGCGCCGTATAGGCGGTGAGCATGACGATCGGATCGCCGCCCTTCATGGCCTTGAGCCTGGGCACCGTCAGCCGCTTCATCGGCGCCGGCACCGGATTGGCGCGGCTGGTCGAGGTGTCGAGCGAATGGATGGACATGAAAGGCTGCTTAGCGGCTCGGCGGCGGCAAGGCCACCGCGCGTCATCCGCCGAACTGCATCAGCACCAGCCCGCCGGCGAGCGCCATGGCGGCAAGCAGCCGACGGCGGCCAAAGCCGTCGCCCAGGAACAGCATCCCCATCAGCGCGGCGAAGACGACGGAGGTCTCGCGAAGCGCGGAAACCTTCGCCGTCTCCATCAGGCTGAACGCGTAGACGGCGCTTCCGTACGAGGCGATCGAGAGCAGGCCCGCCGCCACCCCGTAACGCCATTTCGAAGCCACGACCTCGACCAGCAAGCGCCGCCGCAACGCCGCGGCGGTCGAGGTTATGCCGATGCAGTCCAGCAGGAATATCCAGACGATGTAGGTGAAGGGCTGGGGAGCGAGCCGGACTCCGCGCGAGTCGGCGACGTTGTAAAGGGCGATACCCACCGCCGTCGCGAGCGCCCAGCCGAGCACGTCGAGGTGGGGATGATCGCGCAGCGCGACGCCTTTGGGAGGAGCGGCGAAGACGAACACCGCGGCCGTGGCCACGATCAGCCCGCCCAGGGCGACGGGCGCCAGACCTTCGTGAAGGAGCAGGAAGGCCGTCGCGGCGGTGAGCAGCGGAGCGGCTCCGCGCATCACCGGGAAGACCAGCGAGAGCTCGCCGCGCTGCATCGCCCGGATCAGGCAAAGCTGGTAGAAATAATGCGCCGGCAGGGCGAGGAGCAGGCTGCCCCAGGTCCGGGCGTCGGGAAGCGGAACGAGAAGCACGGCGGGAGCGACGATCAGCGCGGCGCTTCCCGACAGCACCGCCCGCCCGACGAGGATGTCGCTCCCCATCTTCACCGACATGTTGGCCGCTGCCAGGGTCACTGCCGAGAAGAGGCCGAGGCAGATGGCGAAGGCGGTGTCGGTCACCCGGTGCCGATAACGGGAGGACGCGGCGTCACGCCAGTGCCTTCGCGCCCTCTGCCGCCCGCCGCAGCGAGGGACGCTGAGCGCGCGTCCTTACGATTCGAAAGGGCCCGCCGCGACCGGTGGCGACGGGCCCTCCCCAGGTGGGCGGCGGCCAAGCTCGTGGGGGAACTGCCGCCACCCGAGACCATAGTCCGCGGCCGCGGCGGATCATGTCGCAGCTTCGAAAATATTTTCGCGAAATGATGAAAAAGGCCCGGCGAGTCACTTCCGCGCTACTCGCCGGGGCGCGCCGACCGCGGCATCGCTCACTGCGGGCGTATTGTTTCGCCCGGACACGGAATCCCGTTGCCGGCCAGCTTCTTCCCGCCGACGACGTCGACGAGGATCGGGTGGTCGAGGTCGCCGGGATCGCTCATCCGGTCCGTCCGCGCCGACCACCGCACCAGGGCGGCGGGCAACAGCGCCCGCTCCTCGTCATCGAGGGGACTTGCGGCAATGGCTTCGATCAGGCCGGAATAGAGCGAATCCGCGGTGTCTCCGATCGTACGGATCAGGAGCCGGCGCCGGGCAGAGCTTTGGCAGAATACCTCACGCAGGACGGCGCCGTGCGCCTGCTGCCACGCGGACAGCAGGACCTGGAGCGGCAGTCGGGCCGGGTCTTCGGCCTCCCCCCGCGCCTCCTCGGAAAGAGCCTCGAAAGCCTTGCGCTTCCGTTCGTCGCGAAGCTCGGCGATCGCCCAGTCGGCGACCCCCTCCTCGTAGCTCTGCGCGAGCGCGAGCGTGAGCAGGGGGCGGGCGCGATAGTCCGAATGAGGAAGCTCGCGGAGGGCGTCGCCGAAGGAGGTCGCCTCGTCGGCGCCGAACGAGCGCACCTGATACCCATAGAGGGACAAGGCGAGCTCGGGCCATGCGGCCGAAGCGTGAGGGTCGGAACGCCAGGGCTCCCGCCCTTCCCCGTCTCCGCGCTGCGCCCGGTCGACGTCGGCGACGAGGCGCAGCGCCGCTCGCCGCTCGAGCTGCGGAAGCAGGTTCATCAGCCGACCCTCGATCCAGGCGAAGGCTCGGCCGTAGGCGCCGTTGCGGGCCAGGAAGCGAAGCGCGAGGCCGATCTTGCCGGGATCGCCCGGCCGCTCGGCGATCATGGATTCGAACATCGGCCGGGCGTCGGGATGATCGCCCGTCGCCAGGGCAAGGAGCACCCGCCGCCGCTGATAGGCCGGGACAAACCCGCCCTCGCGGCGCTTGCTGTCGAGCAGGTAGCGAGCGCCCCATTGCGGGTTCCACTCGCGCGGGGCCGCGCCTTCGCCCTGGTGTTCGCCGCTCTCCAGCGCCTGATAGACAGCGATCAGGAAGGGCGTCGGCTTCCACGGCGAGACGGAGGAAAGATGGTCGCGTATGTCTGCGACCTCGGCCGGGCGCAGGCGCTCGCCGTCGAGCCCGAGCCCCGTCCGCTGCAGCCGCCACAAGGTGGAGAGCTGCTCCATCGGCGGCTTGGAAGCCTGCAGGCGCAGGTAGCGCCGGACGGTGCGCAGGGGGACGGCGAGCTCCGAGCCGCGCGGTGCGTCCGTCAGCTGGAGGCCCTGCACGCCCCACGAGTTCACCTCGCCGGCTTCGTCCTTCTCGACAAGCAGGATATATTTGCGTCCCTTCTCGTAGCTCCCGCCGCCGCAGGGCCCGCCAAGGCCGACGAGAACCGGCTCGCCGGGATCGGCGCGGCGCAGCGGCTTGGCTTCTCTCAAATATCCCGAGGCGCCGATCTTGGCCGGCGCGCTCCCCTTCAGGGTCTGATCGACGTCGAAGGTGACTTGGGAAAGGAAGTCTCCGCCGCTCGAGCCCCTGGCCGTGGCGATGACGATCGCGGCCGCCTTCTGGATCGCCTCGTAATTGGAGGGGGGATAATATTCCTCGGCAAGCGTGCAGGCTCTCGCCGGGGCGAGCGGGAGGGCGGCCCATGCGAGGGCGATCGCCAGCAGCCTCGGCACAATCGCTTTCACCCGGCTCCTCCGGGGCGGGAGTGGGCACCGTAAGGCGCGGCGAGTCAATGGCTTGAGGCGGACACGAAGAAAGGGCCGGGGGATCGCTCCCCCGGCCCTTCCTTTCACTGGAGCAGTGGAGGTCGGACTTAGAAGTCCATTCCGCCCATGCCGCCCATTCCGCCGCCCGGCATTCCGCCGCCGCCGGCCGGCTTGTCCTCCGGAGCCTCGCTCACCGCCGCTTCGGTGGTGATGAGGAGTCCGGCGACCGACGCCGCGTCCTGGAGGGCGGTGCGGACGACCTTGGTCGGGTCGATCACGCCGGCCTGGACGAGGTTCTCGTAGACCTCGGTCTGGGCGTTGAAGCCGATCGTCTGGTCCTCGCCGTCGATCAGCTTGCCCGCGACCACCGCGCCGTCATGGCCGGCATTCTCGGCGATCTGGCGGATCGGCGACTGCAGGGCGCGGCGGACGATGTCGATGCCGCGGGTCTGGTCGTCGTTGGCGCCCTTCATGTCCTGAAGCGCCTTGGTGGCGTAGAGGAGAGCGGTTCCGCCGCCGGGGACGATGCCCTCTTCCACGGCCGCGCGGGTCGCGTGGAGAGCGTCGTCGACTCGGTCCTTGCGCTCCTTGACCTCGATCTCGCTACTGCCGCCGACCTTGATCACGGCCACTCCGCCGGCGAGCTTGGCAAGCCGCTCCTGCAGCTTCTCCCGGTCGTAGTCGGAGGTGGTGTTCTCGATCTGCGCACGGATCGCCTCGACCCGGCCCTTGATCCGGTCGCCCTCGCCGGCACCGTCGACGATGGTCGTGTTGTCCTTGTCGATGGTGACGCGCTTGGCCTGGCCGAGCATTCCGACCGTGACGTTCTCGAGCTTGATGCCGAGATCCTCGCTGATCATCTCGCCGTTGGTCAGGATCGCGATGTCCTCGAGCATCGCCTTGCGGCGATCGCCGAAGCCCGGCGCCTTGACGGCCGCGACCTTGAGGCCGCCGCGCAGCTTGTTGACGACGAGGGTGGCGAGAGCCTCGCCCTCGATGTCCTCGGCGATGATGAGCAGCGGACGGCCCGACTGGACCACCGCCTCGAGGATGGGAAGCATCGCCTGGAGATTGGAGAGCTTCTTCTCGTGGATGAGGATGTAGGGGTCGCTAAGCTCGACCTGCATCTTCTCCGGGTTGGTGATGAAGTAGGGCGAGAGGTAGCCGCGGTCGAACTGCATGCCTTCGACTACGTCGAGCTCGAACTCGAGGCCCTTGGCCTCCTCGACCGTGATCACGCCTTCCTTGCCGACCTTCTCCATCGCTTCCGCGATCTTCTCGCCGACCTCACGGTCGCCGTTGGCGGAGATGATGCCGACCTGGGCGATTTCCTGGCTGCCCGAAACGTCCTTCGAACGGCTCTTGAGGTCCGCGACGACCTTTTGGACGGCGATGTCGATGCCGCGCTTCAGGTCCATCGGGTTCATGCCGGCCGCAACCGACTTCATGCCCTCGCGAACGATCGCCTGGGCGAGAACCGTCGCGGTGGTCGTGCCGTCGCCGGCGATGTCGTTGGTCTTCGAGGCCACTTCACGCACCATCTGCGCGCCCATGTTCTCGAACTTGTCCTTGAGCTCGATCTCCTTGGCGACGGTGACGCCGTCCTTCGTGATGCGCGGAGCGCCGAAGCTCTTGTCGATGACGACGTTGCGGCCCTTGGGCCCCAGCGTCACCTTCACCGCATTGGCGAGGATGTCCACGCCGTTCAGGATGCGCTCCCGCGCATCGCGGCTGAATTTCACGTCCTTGGCTGCCATCTGGCTACCCTTTCGTTCTTTGGAAGTTCGCTAAGTTCGCTACTCGACGCACGTGCGCGAGGTTTGAGGTCAGCCGACGATCCCGAGGATGTCGCTTTCCTTCATGATGATGAGGTCTTCACCGTCGATCTTCACTTCGGTGCCGGACCACTTG
>Ga0070660_100003517_pt1 | contig 10797 bp, 7 predicted proteins | sample KBSC33metaG_FD_64670 | JGI IMG/M metagenome (GOLD analysis project Ga0070660, IMG submission 64670) | Corn rhizosphere microbial communities from Kellogg Biological Station, Michigan, USA - KBS C3-3 metaG | ecosystem: Host-associated > Plants > Roots > Rhizosphere > Soil ... | reverse complement strand
ACCGGGCCGAACGCGGGCGCGAGGGACTCCCTGAGCCCGACCGCGCGACGGGTCGCGGGGGGTGGGGCGGCGCGCGGCCTCGGGAGGTGACACCAGAAGCTCGCCGGCGAGTAGCCGGTCAGGGCCGACGCCAGCGCCCGTGCATCGCCCTCGTACACGGCGTACGCGGACGGGTAGCCCGAGCGTTGCACCTCCTGGGCCGCCTCGGTCACCGGCAGGCTGGCCCAGTTCGGCACCTTGGTGAGCGCGTCGTAGAACGCATTGGTGGCGTACACCGGGTCGAGGATCTGCTGTGGCGTCCCCCAGCCCTGGGAGTGGCGCTGCTGGAAGAGTCCCAGCGAGTCCCGGTCGCCACCTCGCAGGTTGTAGAGCTTCGACTCCTGGAGTGCGGTGGCGAGCCCGATGGTGGCGGCATGCGCGGGCATCCCCCGGCGGATGGCGATCGCCGAGATCAGGCTGGCGTTGCGGGCCTGCTCGTCGGTGAGGACCACGGTCAGCCTGCCGACCTTCGTCGTGCACTCGCCGAGGGTCTTGTCGTCGCCCGAGTCGTGCCGCGAGACGCCGTACCAGACGCCCCCGACCACCAGGCCCAAGGGGACGACCACCGCGGCGACCCGTTTGACGATCCCCATCACCGGGTCAATTCCGGTGCAGCGCCTCGTTGAGCGCGACGCCGCCGGCGCGCCACGGCACGGCCTCGACGGTGCCGGTCACCGAGTTGCGCCGGAAGAGGAGGTTGTCGCCGCCGGAGAGCTCGAGCGCCTTCACGACCTGGCCGTCGGGCAGGGTCACCTTCGTGCCGGCGGTCACGTAGCACCCGGCCTCGACGACGCAGTCGTCGCCGAGGGAGATGCCGATGCCGGCGTTGGCGCCGATCAGGCAGCGCTCGCCGATGCTGACCACCTGGGTCCCGCCGCCGGAGAGGGTGCCCATGATCGAGGCTCCGCCGCCGACGTCCGAGCCGTCGCCGACCACGACGCCGGCCACGATCCGGCCCTCCACCATCGAGGTGCCGAGTGTGCCGGCGTTGTAGTTGACGAAGCCTTCGTGCATCACCGTGGTGCCCGGAGCCAGGTGGGCGCCGAGGCGGACCCGGTCCGCGTCGGCGATGCGGACACCGGTCGGGACGACGTAGTCCGTCATCCGCGGGAACTTGTCGATGCCGAGGACCTGCAGTGGCCCGTCGGCGCGGAGCTGGAGACGGATGCTCTCGAAGTCGTCGAGCGGACAGGGTCCGGCGCTGGTCCACACGACGTTGGCCAGGACCTCGAAGATGCCGTCGACGTTGACGCCGTGCGGCCGGACCAGCCGGTGGGAGAGCAGGTGCAGGCGCAGATAGGCGTCGGGTGCGTCGGCCGGCGCCGTGTCCAGGTCGATCGAGACGTGCCGCACCTCGGTGCGCACGCGGCGCACGGTGTGGTCGCGGGCGAGGCGCTCGAGCGTCTCCGGCGCGGCGGCGCCGGAGGGCGCGTCACCCGGTGGGTCGCCCAGCGCCGGGGCGGGGAACCAGGTGTCCAGCACCGTTCCCTCGGCGGCACCCTCGGTGACGACGGTGACCAGGCCCCAGCCGTGCGCCCTCTGCTTGCTCACGCCCGCCAGGCTACTGACCGGTCCGCCCGTCGATGCATTCGCGGAGCAGGTCGGCGTGACCGCAGTGCCGGGCGTACTCCTCGATCATGTGGACCACGATCTCGCGCAGCTCGGACTCGTCGCCGGCCGGGCCGACGAGCGTGCTCAGGTCGTCGTGCCGCTGGTAGACCTCGCGAGCGTGGGCCACCTCGCGACGCCAGGCCTCCCACGCGTCGGCGACGACCGCCTCGTCCTCGACGGCTCCGTTGAAGTCCAGGTCGCGGTCCTCCGGTGACTTGTAGGGCCGGTCGAGCTCCAGGTGGCCCTCGATGAACCGGCGGAACCAGTGGAACTCCACCGACGCCAGGTGTCGCATCAGCCCGAGCAGGGACATCGAGGACGGCGGGACCGAACGGCGCGCGAGCTGCTCGGCGTCCAGACCCTCGCACTTCAGCTCGAAGGTCATCCGGAAGTGGTCGAGGTACTCGGCCAGCACCGCCTGCTCGCCCCGCGGAGTCGAGTCGGTCTGGCGGGGGTCGTCCTCGGGGTCGACCCACAGGTCGGGGTACTTGCGCTCGGTCACGCAGTGAACTCTGCCGGGTCGGCTCCGTACCGCTCAAGTCGGTGCTGAGCGTGCCGGAGAGTGCTCAGCGGCCCCACGTCCGATGGTTCAGCTCTCGCATCCGGTCGCGGAGCGCGGGGTCCAGTCGCGTGCTGGCGTACCACGCCCAGTGGTCGCCCGCCCCGACGCGGACGTAGTCGCGGTCGAGCACCGGCAGCAGCCAGTCGACCTCGCTGTGCCAGCCCACGGCGATCAGCGCCGGGCGTCGCCGGGCGATGCGATCGGCGTAACCCTCCAGACCGCCCTCGAGGTGGTCGTCCATGAACGGCGCGGTCGCCGTGGTGGCGAGCTGCCACGGCGTGGGGTTGCGGCGGTCGAGGAGCACCAGCACCTCGGGCGCATTGATCGACCAGACGGACGAACGCGCCGGCAGCTGTCCGGCCATGGTGGTGGCGTCGCGCCGCTCGAGGGTCAGCCGGGAGTCCCGCGTGTCCACCGCCTCGGCTGCGGCCGCCGCGACGGCCAGGACGACCACGACCGCGGCCACCCGTCGCGCGGTCGCGACCGGCAGGCTCTGTGCGGCGATCGCGATCGCGCCGCCCGCGCCCAGCGCGGCGTACGGAAGGACGACGAACAGGTCCGGCCCGCCGTTGATCGCCGCGCAGGACCACACGCCGGCGACCAGCCCCCCGGCGCCGAGGACCATGAGGGCGCGGTCCACCGGCGCGACGCCGGTACGACGCGCGCGACGCGCGGCGGCGACGCCGAGCGCCACGACGAGCACCCAGCCGGCGACGACGAGCACCAGCGAGGCGCGGTAGTCCGAGGTGACCAGGCGCCAGGAGCCGACGATCGTCGGCTGGGTGGTGTAGCCGACGTTCACGACGACGAAGCCCCACCACGCGATCTGCAGGTGGCCGGCGACCAGGAAGAGCAGGGCGGTCACGGCGGTCGGCACCGCGCCCCCCGCGACGTACGCCGCGGCCGCCCGCAGCCGCGGCCCGCCCGCGGTGAGCACCGCCACCGTGGCCGCGGCGGCGGCGCTGAGGATCACCGGCTGCCAGGTCAGCGTGGCCAGCGCGGTCAGCACGCCCGCCCAGAACCACTGTCGGCGCACCATCAGCAGCAGCGCGACCTCCAGGCACAGGACCATCACCGTCTTCTCCCGCGGCCCGGCGGTGGCGAGCTTCAGAAAGCTGGCGAAGGTCAGGAACACCGCCGGTGTGACCACCCCGGCGAGGCGGGAGCGGAAGGTCTCTCGCGCGAGCACGCTCAGCGCGGCCACCGCCGAGGCGGACACCACCAGGTAGGTCAGCCGGGCGGCGAGCACGGCATCGACGCCGGCCAGGGACCCGAGGCGGACCCCGGTGCCGGTCACCACGTCGCCCAGGGGTCCGATGGAGTTGAAGATGCCGGCGTACGGCGGGACCCCTCGGGCCACCTCCTGCCCGGCGTACACGAACGTGCCCTGGTCCCGCTCGAGCGTGCCGTGGAACCCGTGCAGGCTGTAGACGACGAGTGCCACGAGCCCCGCCAGCGCCGGGTCGAGGGCCCGAGCGGGCACGCGTCGGGTCAGCGGCATGCGCGCGAAACTACCGGGGGGACCGCCCGAACGGCGTCAGCGCCTCGTCGTGGGCGATGCGAGCGCGGATCAGCGCGTCGTGGCCGGCCGAGCGCCGGAGGTACCAGGTGAAGCTCGCGCCGCCGCCGACCCGGCGGTACTCACGCTGGAGCCAGGGGTAGGGCCAGTATCCGTGGAACGTCGAGCCGACGACCACGAAGGTCGGGCGCAGGTCGCGGAGTCCGGCCATGAAGCCCGGCATGCCTCCGGGGTAGGTGCCGGCGAGGTAGCGCTCCATGGTGCCGCTGAAGATCTGGTAGGGGACCGGACTCGTGCGTCCGGACAGGGCCAGCACCTGGGGTGCACTGAGCGCGACCACGGTGGCGCTCGATGGCTGGGTTCCGAGGACGGCGGCGATGTCCGCGCGCTGCGCGAGGAGTCGGTCGTCGCGGGAGGTCACCGACATCACGCCGGCGACCGCGACGGACACAGTCACGACCGCGGCCGCGCCGGCGAGCGCGGCGCGCCGGGACAACCGGCCGAGCAGCAGCACCACCACGCCGGCGATGCCCAGGGCGGCGAACGGGAGGAGCACGAACAGGTCGGGGCCGCCGTTGATGGCAAGAAGCGTCCATCCGGTGCCGACGAGCGCACCGGACGCGGTCAGGACCAGCCGCCGGGCCACCGGCGAGACGGTGGGACGACGCGCGAACGGCACCGCCCGGACGCCGAGGACGAGCAGCGCCGCCAGTCCGGCGATCACCGGTGGCAGGGTCCAGTGGTAGGCCAGCCAGAGCATCTGCCACGTGGTCCCCGGGTCGGTCAGAGCCGACGGCTGCTCGGTGTAGCGGACGTTGACCACGATGAACCCGCTGAGCGCCCGCGTCAGGGCACCGGCGCCGAGGAAGTAGCAGAAGGTGGCCAGGCTGGGGACCGCCCCGCCCACGGTGAAGCGGAGCAGGATCCGCCGACGGGTGTCCTGCTCGTCCAGCAGCACGGCCGCGGCGACACCGGCCACCGCCACGGCGAGTGCCGGCTGCCAGGTCAGCGTCGCGAGAGCCGCGCAGGCTCCGGCCGGGGCCCATCTCCGCCGGCCGAGCAGGATCAGGCAGCCCAGCACGAACAGGACCATCGTGGTCTTCTCGCGTGGCCCGTCGGAGGCGAGGTCCAGGAAGCACTCGTCGGTCAGGAAGACCGCCGGGGCGACGAGGCCGGCCGCCCGGGAGCCGAAGGTGTCGCGGGCGAGCACGCACAGCAGCGAGCAGCACAGCGCCGAGAGCACGGTGAAGAACAGGCGTGCCGACAGGATCGGGTCTGCTCCGGCGAAGTGCCCGAGCCAGATCGCGAGCCCGGGCACGGCATCGGCCAGCGGACCGACCGAGTTGAAGATGCCGACGTACGGCGGCACCCCGCGGGCGACCTGCTCCCCGCCATAGGTGAAGACGCCGAGGTCGCGGTTGAGGACGCCGTCGTACCCGTGGAGTCCGTAGACCACCAGCGAGACCACGCCGACGAGCACCGGGTCGCCGTACCGGTGCGGGCGGACGGTCCCGACCAGGCGCAGCGGCGACGCCAGCCGGATCCGCGGCGCGAGCAGGGTCATCGTTCGTCCGTTCGCCGGCCTCCGGCGTTCGATGACCGAGCTCACCGCCCGAGGATCCCGTGCCTGGCTGAGTGATGGGTGAGGAACGTGTGAACAGATGCCGTGTCGAGACCATCGGTTCGGTGGGAACCGAGTGGTTCGCGGCGAGGTCCGCCCCGTACCCTGGAGCCACAGGCGTTCGAGCCGTCATCAGCGGCGAGCCTCCGGAAGAACGGCCCGGCGACAGCCGGCGCCCAGTAGAACCGGACGGGTGGGCCCGTCACAGCCCGCGAACGAGCGGTCCCGCCGCACCACGGCGGGGCAAGCGAGGTGGTACCGCGGCAGCCTCCGCCGGAGGTGGTCGTCCTCGCAGGTGTCGAGTCGGGCCAGCGGCCCTCCTCAACCAGCGAGGACAGATGACGTATCCCCAGGTCTCCACCGACCCGCACGCCGGCAAGAGTGCGGGCGTCCCGTCGAGCCCCCGGTTCCCGCAGATCGAGGAGGGCGTCCTCGCGTACTGGGAGGCCGACGACACGTTCCGGGCCAGCGTGGAGCAGCGGCCTGCCGGTGAGAACGGCGACAACGAGTTCGTCTTCTACGACGGCCCCCCGTTCGCCAACGGACTGCCGCACTACGGTCACCTGCTGACCGGCTACGTCAAGGACCTCATCCCGCGCTACCAGACGATGCGCGGCCGGCGGGTGGAGCGCCGCTTCGGATGGGACACCCATGGTCTGCCCGCCGAGCTCGAGGCGATGCGCCAGCTCGGCATCAAGACCACCGACGAGATCCTCGAGATGGGGATCGAGGCGTTCAACGCGGAGTGTCGCACCTCCGTCTTCGCCTACACCCAGGAGTGGCGCGACTACGTCACGCGTCAGGCGCGCTGGGTCGACTTCGACCACGACTACAAGACCCTCGATCCCGACTACATGGAGTCGGTGATGTGGGCCATGAAGCAGCTGTGGGACAAGGGCCTGCTCTACGAGGGGTTCCGGGTCCTGCCCTACTGCTGGAACGACGAGACGCCGCTGTCCAACCATGAGCTGCGCATGGACGAGGACGTCTACCAGCTGCGCCAGGACCCCGCGGTCACGGTGGGCATGCGTCTGGAGACCGGGGAGATCGCGCTGGTCTGGACGACCACGCCGTGGACCCTGCCGTCCAACCTGCTGATCATGGTCGGCAACGACATCGAGTACGTCGTCGTCGAGTCCGACTTCTCCGGCACGACCGAGAGGTACGTCGTCGGGGCGGCCCGGCTGTCGGCGTACGCCCGCGAGCTGAAGAACGAGGCGAGCGAGTCGGTCGAGGACCAGGTCGTCGAGCGGCTGACCGGGCGCGACCTGCTCGGGCGCAGCTACACCGCCCCGTTCAGCTACTTCCTCGGCCACCCGCACAGCCACCGCGTGGTCGAGGCGGACTTCGTCACCACCGAGGACGGCACCGGGCTGGTGCACAGCGCCGGCGCCTACGGCGAGGAGGACAAGGTCATCACCGACCGCGAGGGGATCGAGCTCGTGGTCGCGGTCGCCAAGGACGGCACCTTCACGTATCCGATCGTCGACTACCAGGGCATGCACGTGTTCGATGCCAACATCGCGGTGATCGAGCACCTCAAGAACATGACCCGCGGAGAGGGCGAGACCGGCTCGGTCACCGAGGGGACCATGCTGCTCCGGCGTGAGTCCTACGAGCACTCCTACCCGCACTGCTGGCGCTGCCGCGAGCCGTTGATCTACATGGCGGTGTCGTCGTGGTTCGTCTCGACGACGAAGATCCGCGACCGGATGCTCGAGCTCAACCAGCAGATCCGGTGGGTGCCCGACCACGTCAAGGACGGGCAGTTCGGGCGGTGGTTGGAGAACACCCGTGACTGGTCGATCTCGCGCAACCGCTTCTGGGGCAGCCCGATCCCGGTCTGGCGCAGCGACGACCCGGCGTACCCGCGGACCGACGTGTACGGCTCTCTCGACGAGCTCGAGCGCGACTTCGGCGTGCGCCCGGACGACCTGCACCGGCCGTTCATCGACCAGCTCACGCGCCCGAACCCCGACGACCCGCGTCCTGAGGGCGAGCGGTCCACGATGCGCCGGGTGACCGACGTGCTCGACTGCTGGTTCGAGTCCGGCTCGATGTCGTTCGCCCAGGTGCACTACCCGTTCGAGAACCACGACTGGTTCGAGGACCACTTCCCGGGTGACTTCATCGTCGAGTACATCGGCCAGACCCGCGGCTGGTTCTACACGATGCACGTGCTGGCGTCGGCGCTGTTCGAGCGGCCGGCGTTCGAGACCTGCCTCTCGCACGGCATCGTGCTCGGCAGCGACGGCCAGAAGATGTCGAAGTCGCTGCGGAACTACCCCGACGTCCGCGAGGTCTTCGACCGCGACGGTGCCGACGCCATGCGGTGGTTCCTGATGCAGTCGCCGATCCTGCGCGGAGGCAACCTGATCGTCACCGAGCAGGCGATCCGCGAGGGTGTCCGGCAGGTCCTGATCCCGCTGTGGAACTGCTGGTACTTCTTCGCGCTCTACGCCAATGCGGCGGGGTACGACGCCCGACGGTCGACCGCGTCCGACCACCCGATGGACCGCTACCTGCTGGCCAAGACCCGGCAGTACGTCGCGGAGTCCACGCGCCAGCTCGACGACTACGAGGTCGCCAACGCCTGCGACAGCACGCAGCGGTTCCTCGACGTGCTGTCGAACTGGTACATCCGGAGATCGCGCGAACGCTTCTGGGCGGCGGACGGGACCGTCGACGAAGCCGCCTTCGACACGCTCTACACCGTGCTGGAGACGGTCTGTCGCGTGGCAGCGCCGCTGCTGCCGTTGACCACCGAGGAGGTCTGGCGGGGGCTGACCGGCGAGCGCTCGGTGCACCTGACCGACTGGCCGTCGGTCGACGACCTGCCCGAGGACGGCGAGCTGGTCGCGGCGATGGACCAGGTGCGGGACGTGTGCTCCGCCGGCTCGGCGCTGCGGAAGGGCGCGGCGCTGCGCAACCGGCTGCCACTGTCCACGCTGACGGTCGTGGTCTCGGGCGCGGAGCGGCTCAAGGGCTTCGAGGAGATCGTCGCCGACGAGCTCAACGTCAAGTCCGTCCGGCTGCTGGATGCCGACCACCCGGACGCTGCGTCGTACGGCGTCTCGCAACGGCTGACGGTCAACGCGCGTGCCGCGGGTCCGCGTCTCGGCAGGGACGTGCAGACCGCGATCCGCGCCGCCAAGGCGGGGGAGTGGAACGTCTCCGAGGCGGGCGTGGTCACGGCCGGCGGGCTGGTCCTGCAGGACGGCGAGTACGCCCTGGAGACCGTAGCCTCGGGCGGCGAGGACTCTGCGACCGGGCTGCTGCCAGGCGGCGGCTTCGTCGTGCTCGACACCTCGGTGACGCGCGAGCTGGAGGCCGAGGGCGTGGCCCGCGATCTCGTGCGGGCCGTCCAACAGGCCCGCCGCGACGCCGGGCTGGACGTCTCCGACCGGATCTCGCTGACGATCTCGGCCGACGCCGCCGCGGCCGACGCCGCCCGCACCCACGCCGAGCTGATCCGGCGTGAGACGCTCGCGACGTCGTTCGAGGTTCGCGAGACGGACGTGGCGCAGCCGGTGATCGAGCTCAGCCGCGCCTGATCACGCGCCAAGCGGGAAGCGGCGGAGGACCGTCCACCGGCCCTCCTCGTCCTCGGTCATCAGGGTGAGATGCCCGGCTCGTCCGGCGATCGGCAGGCCCGCCGTGAGCTCCGCCTCGAGGACGTCCAGGTCGGCCTCCCGGCTGCCGTGCGCGACCGTGAGGTGCGGGGCCAGGTCGTCGTACGCGCCCCCGTAGGGCGGGTGGTCCGGGAACTCGCGCACCAGCGCCCGGGTGAGGCTCACGAACGGTGCCGGGTGGTCCGGAGCGAGGAACAGCACGTCGCGGTCGAACCACTGCGTGGTGGCGAAGACGTAGTCGAAGGGCTCGCGTGTCGCTGCCACCGCCGCCACCCGGGCGAGGACGTCGACGTCGAGGTCGTCCCGCGCGAGGAACGGGAAGAGCGCCGTCACATGCGCAGGCACGCCGCGCCGGGCGACCGGGTCGAACCGCAACCGGTGCTCCGCCACGAGCGGCTCCGCCTCCGCGATCGCGACCAGCAGCGCGGACGGTGGCGACGTCGGCATGGCGTGACCCTACGCGGGATCACGTGGCTGTTCGATCCGTGGTGGATGACGCGCTGGTGGTCTCCACAGAACCGGACGGGATCCTCGAGCTCGGTCGCTGCGGTCCGTGAGGCGATCCGGCTGGTTGGATGGGCGTCGTGGACCTCGACCTGACCGCCGACGTGGTGACGCTGACGCAGTGGCTGGTGGACATCGAGTCCGTCAGTCGCGACGAGCAGCGGATCGCGGACGCGGTCGAGGCCGCGCTCGCGCCGTTGCCGCACCTCGACGTCGTACGCCGGGGGCACACGGTCGTCGCGCGGACCGATCTCGGGCGGGGTGAGCGGGTCGTGATCGCCGGGCACCTCGACACGGTGCCGGTGAACGACAACCTGCCGAGCCGCAACGACGGCACCCACCTGCACGGCCTCGGCGCCTGCGACATGAAGGGTGGCGACGGCGTCATCCTGAAGCTCGCCGCGACCGTCACCGAGCCGGTCCGCGACGTCACCTACGTGCTCTACGAGGGCGAGGAGATCGAGAGCGAGTTCAACGGCCTGGGCCACCTCGTCGCGAACGCCCCCGACCTGCTCCGGGCCGACTTCGCGATCCTGATGGAGCCGTCGGACGGCGTCGTGGAGGCCGGCTGCCAGGGGACGATGCGGGTGGAGGTGACGACGTACGGCGAGCGCGCCCACTCGGCGCGGGCGTGGCGGGGTGTCAACGCCATCCATCGCGCCACCCCGGTGCTCGAGCGGCTGACGGCCTACCAGCCGCGGATGCCGCTGATCGACGGCCTGACCTACCACGAGGGCCTGAACGCGGTCGGCATCAGCGGTGGTGTCGCGGGCAACGTCCTGCCCGACCGCTGCACGGTCAGCGTCAACTACCGGTTCGCCCCCGACCGGAGTGAGGAAGAGGCCGAGTCGTACCTGCGCTCCTTCTTCGACGGGTACGACGTGCAGGTCGCCGACAGCGCCCCGGGCGCGCTGCCGGGACTGGACCGGCCGGCGGCCAAGGAGTTCGTCGCGGCGGTGGGCGGCACCGTGAACCCGAAGTTCGGCTGGACCGACGTGGCCCGGTTCAGCGCGCTCGGGGTGCCGGCGGTGAACTTCGGGCCGGGAGACCCGATGCTGGCGCACAAGCAGGAGGAGTTCGTGCCGCTGGAGCAGATCCGGCACTGCGAGCGGGTGCTGGCGGCGTGGCTCGGAAGGACGGGATGACCAGATGACCGACCGCAAGCACGAGAAGTACAAGGGCCCGGTGGTGATGCGCCGCAGCCAGGTCGACGGGACCACCACCGACCGGCGGCTGCTGGACTCTCGCGGACCCACCGACTGGGTGCACACCGACCCGTGGCGGGTGCTGCGCATCCAGGCGGAGTTCG
>Ga0070660_100003513_pt1 | contig 10799 bp, 14 predicted proteins | sample KBSC33metaG_FD_64670 | JGI IMG/M metagenome (GOLD analysis project Ga0070660, IMG submission 64670) | Corn rhizosphere microbial communities from Kellogg Biological Station, Michigan, USA - KBS C3-3 metaG | ecosystem: Host-associated > Plants > Roots > Rhizosphere > Soil ... | reverse complement strand
CTGGTCGACAAGAGCAAGAACTGATCGAGACCTAAGTCATCGAAGATGCTAGAGCGGCCGGGGTAACCCGGCCGCTTCTATTCCGCATGATCATTCCAATCCGCGACATCGACATCCGCTTCGTGCCTGAGCCGTTGTCAATGCCATCGGGCCTCCGCGACCAAGTGCCTGCGACATGGGCGCGCCTGTCTGCCGTAAATCCAAAGATCTGGGACGGACGTATTCTGGGGGTGTCCGGTATTGGCGGTGGGCCGCCGCGGGTCGACAACGGCGTGCTGAGCGGCGAGGCGCGCGAATACGCCTATTCGGCGTTTTTGACATGGCGAGAACTGGGGACTCCAGAAATTGGCATACGCAATCTGTTTGGCTCGGCGGTGGTGATCTCGTCCGACAAGTCGCTGCTGCTCGGCAAGATGGCGGACTGGACCGGGAATGCCGGGCTGATCTACCCTGCCGCCGGATCGTTGGAACCGCGTGACGTCGTGGATGGGCGTGTCCGGGTGCTCGACTCGCTCACGCGAGAACTCAACGAAGAGATGGGACTGGAGGCAAGCGAAGCGCAGGTCGGACCGACCCTGGCGATCTTCGAGGGCCCGCGCGTGTCGGTAGCGCGCGGATTGCACTTCTCCGAGGACACGGACACTCTGCTCGGCCGGGTGCGTGCCAATCTCGAGGCGCAGTCAGAGCGAGAGCTGGCCGACGTCGTGGCGGTGCGAACCCGAAGGGAGCTCGAAGCGGCAGGCGAATTTCCACCCTATGTGGGCGAACTGATGGATGCCTTCGAGGCAGGTCGTTTCGAGTGCTGAGATGCGAAGGGCCCCGAAGTCGTCGGAGCCCTCAGAAGGTCTGGCCTCGTGCGAGACGAGGATCACTCATGGGTGCGATGCCCGCGAGTATGCGCAGTGCGCGTGCCCTGCATCATCTGGTGCAGGTCGGAGCGGCTGAGGCCGATGTCACGCAGCAGACGGTCGTCAAGCTGCATAAGGTTGGCATAGGCACGGCGCTTTTCCGAACGGCGGAAAAGCGAAGAGAACATGTTCATTTCGCGACGTCCTGGTTTTGAGGGGACCGCCCTGTGGCGATCGATGGCGCGGCTTATGCCCATCTCTCGATGAACCCCTCATGAATGGGGTTGCCGCAATGTCTAACGAGCGGTTAACGCCTAAAACAATGTCCTAAAATACGAAGGGCTCCGGCGGTGCGGAGCCCTTCAATTCGCGTCGGCTTGAACAGTCGGCGCTTTACCCATGGGCATGGACCGTGGTCAGGGATGCAACGCTTCGAGTGACCATGGCGGCGCGGAGATCCGCGCGGCTGAGGCCGATGTCGCGGAGCAGGTGGTCATCGAGCTCCAGGAGCTCCGAGTACATGCGGCGCCTGCTGGAGCGGTGAAGCAGGGTGGAGATAAAGGTGGGCATTTGGGACAGTCCTTCGAGGTTGGGTTAGCGACGGGCCTTGGCGCGTTCGCGCGCGGCCCGCAGGTCTTCGGAGACGCCGTTTTCCGCGACAAGGCGGCCAGGGCGGTTGGCGTTACGATCGCGGCGATGCAGGATCAGGCTCGCGAACAGAGCTTCAGTCAGATTGGTCATTTTGTCTTGGTCCTTGGGAGGTTTGACCGGGCTTGCGTCCGGACCGGCGGGCTTCTAGGAGCGGTTGATTGAACGGGATGTGAACGGGGAAGTCAGCGATGCGTCTGCCGCAGTTTCCGATCGAAGGCGGGTGCCAGTGCGGGGCGGTGCGCTACCGGCTCAACGCCGCACCGCTGGGCGTCTATGCCTGCCACTGCAAGGACTGCCAGCGCTTTTCGGGCACGACGCACACTCTTTCAATGGTGGTACGCGCCGAGGATGCCGAGCTCATCAAGGGCATCTTGACGGGCTTCGACAAGGCAGCTGACAGCGGGCGAACGGTGCGCATGCTCGGTTGCATCGATTGCGGCACCAAGATCTGGAACGAGCCGCTGAGCGCGCGGCACCTGCTGATCGTCAAGCCCGGAACACTCGACGACATGAGCTGGGCGAGGCCGGTCGGCAATATCTGGACCGACCGCAGGCAGCCGTGGGTCGAGATCGATTGGAGCCAGCCGCATTTTCCGGGCCAGCCGCCTGATCGCCAGCCGTTGTTCGACGCGTTTGCGGCCGAGATTGCGAAGGGCTGACGCTCGACAGTTCGAGATGTGGTCGCTAAGACCGAGACCGTTCGGGGAGGTTGGCATGTCGATCGAGGGTGATCTCAAGCGTGTCGTCGAGCAGGAGGCGGCGCTGGAGTTCGAGCGGTTCGACGAGGACATCGCCTTCGAACTTGGCGGATTGATTCGGCAGGCGGGCAAGGCCCTCAACAGCGGCGGGATCGCCGCGGGCATCTATACGTTCGACCGGACCTTGTTCTATGGAGCGACGGCGGGCGGCACGGAATTCAACCGCATCTGGATCGAGCGCAAACTCGGGCTCGTCCGATTGATGCTGAAGTCGAGTTATCGTGTGGTGCTCGAGCGGGGCGACAAGTCCAGGATCGAGCCAGGATGGGCAATCGATCCGGCAAAATACGCGATTGCGGGTGGCGCATTCCCGATTTCCGTAAGGGGGATCGGCGTCGTCGGGGCCGCCATAGCCTCCGGGCTGCACGAGCGGGTGGATCACGAGATCGTCCGCTCATCGATCGCCAAACTGCTGGGGAAGGGCGAAGACTTCCTGGCGCTGCCGAGCGCCTGAGGGCGGCTTGCCGGATCGCAGGGAGCGCCGACTGCGTGCCGGACGGCGCGTTGCTTGACAATGACGCAGGGTTGCCGCAACCCGCTTGCCCAGGAGCGGCGAAATGAAACTCGACTACCTTCTTCTGGACGTGTTCACCCGCGAAAGGTTGCGTGGAAATCCGCTTGCGGTGGTGACGAAGGCCGACGGGCTGCTCGACGATCAGATGCAGCGCATCGCGGCGGAATTCAATCTCAGCGAGACGGTGTTCATCACCAAGCCCAAAACCGAGCGGCACAGTGCGGCGGTGCGCATCTTCACACCGCAGGTCGAACTCCCCTTTGCAGGACACCCCACGGTCGGCGCGGCCGTGGTGCTTGGGCTAGAGCTGCGGAGCAGCGCAATCCGGATCGAAGAGAAGATCGGGGTGATCACCTGCGTTATCGAGAGGATCGACAAGGCACGCGCACAGGCCCGGTTCGCGCTACCCCACCTTCCTGCTCCCGCCGGCGGTGCTCCGGACAAGGTCCAAGTCGCTTTGGCGCTGGGGCTTGAGCCAGAGGACATCGGTTTCGGCTTTCACAAACCATCGGTGTACTCGGCGGGGGTCGTCTTCTACCTCGTGCCGGTGAAGTCGCCGGCTGTCCTCGCGCGCGTCAAACCCGAGCGCCGTGGCTGGTCCGAGGTATTCCCGCTCGAGCACAATTCCGTCTACGTCTACACCGAGACGCCCGGCGAGGACGGCAACGACTTCGCGGCGCGGATGTTCTCGCCGGGCATGGGGCTGGGCGAAGATCCGGCGACCGGGGCAGCCGCGGCGGCGCTGATCGGTGAACTGGCGCAGGACGCGGCGAGTGGGCAGACCGAATATGTGCTGCGTCAGGGCCTCGAAATGGGTCGCCTCAGCCACATCACCATTCAGATCCGCAAGGACGGCGACACGTTGACTCATGGTGGGATCGGCGGAGATGCCGTGATCGTCGGGCAGGGAACCCTAGAGCTCGACGACTAGCGGGCCGGCACAGGCCGTTCCATGAAGACGATGCGGTAGCCGCCGGGCGCTTCGTGCTCGCCAAGCTCGGTGAAGCCGAGATGGGCGTAGATGGCGCGGTTTCTGGTCATCACAACGTTGGTGTAAAGCGTAAGTCGCGGCTTGTTCTCGCGCCGCGCAGTCGCTTCAGCAAAATCGATCAGGCGGTGCAAGAGGCCGCCGCCTTGAGCCTCGGGATGAATGGCGAGGTTGAAGATGTGGATCGAGTCGGGCTGTCGCTGCATGGTGATGACGCCGAGCAGCGTCTCGTTGTCCTTAAGCACGAACAATTCTTTGTTTGCTACGCGCAACGCCTGGTCGTCGTCCATTGGGCGGGGCCGGCGGCCGCCTAGATCGGCGATGTAGTGCCGGTACGCCGCGTCAATCAGTGCGACGACGGCTGGTATGTCGGCCGGTGTGGCGGGGCGGAGCACGGACATCGCGTTGCCAATTCTCGAGGGTCGGTATACGTCTTGTAACTATCTCGTACGTGGGGGGACGACGTGGACATACTCACCAACATCCTGTTCTGGATCCACCTGGTTTCGCTGTCGCTCGGTGGCGTTGCCGCATTCGGCATACCAGTCGTCGGCCGGATGATGCCTGGGGCAACTGGCGAAACGCGGCCGACGCTGTTCAAGGTTGCGCACGGGCTGTCATCGGTAGGCAGGGTCGGTCTTGGGGGTCTGATTATCACCGGCCCCCTGATGGTCTGGCTCAAGTTTGGGGGCACGGCGGGGTTCACGACCTGGTTCTGGGCCAAGATGGTGTTCGTCCTGCTGCTGATCATCGTGGTGGTGTGGGCAGGGATCAACGCCAAGCGGGCCGAGGGGGGCGACGTTGCTGCCGCCAAGCGGGCTCCGATGATCGGGGGATTGGCTGCATTGCTGCTTCTCGGCGTGGTGTTCTGCGCCGTTTTCGCCTTCAATTAGAAGCAACTACGGAGGGCGGCTTGCCAAAGCCGCCCGATTCACGCATCATCGGCGATAGTTAGGAACCCAGCCGATGAAGCGCGCCCGCGCCATTGCCATCGCCCAAGCTGAACAGCAGGCCCAACGGGCTCGTCTGATGCTAACGGCTGGCTTGTTGCTGCTTCCCGCGCTCCTGCTTCTCCTTCTTATTCGCCCCTGAGTACCGGCGGCTCGCGATTGCGAGCGGGTGGTCAGGGGACAAAGACTGTGAGCCGAACAACAGTTTGTCCGGCCGTTTGGGTTTGAGCCCGAGGCTCACCCCGGCCGCGGGATTAGGAAAACCGAGATGACCAGTACCGATAGCAACAAAGACCGCGTCTACATCTTCGACACTACACTGCGCGATGGCGAGCAGAGTCCCGGGGCGACCATGACTCTCGAGGAAAAACTGCAGGTCGCCGAGGCGCTCGACGAGATGGGCGTCGACATCATCGAGGCGGGATTCCCGATTGCCTCCAATGGTGATTTCGAGGCCGTGGTGGCTGTCGCCAAGCATGTGAAGAAGGCCGTGGTTGCCGGTCTCGCCCGGGCCATCCCCGCCGACATTGCGCGGGCAGGCGAAGCGGTGCGGCACGCCAAGCAGGGCCGTATCCATACCTTCGTGTCCACGTCGCCGATTCATCTGGCGCACCAGATGAAGAAGACCGAAGAGCAGGTGCTGGAGATCATCAGCGCCACCGTGGCGCAGGCGCGCAACCTGATCGACAACGTAGAGTGGAGCGCGATGGACGCGACGCGCACGCCGATCGACTACCTGAAGCGCTGCGTCGAGCTCGCGATCAAGGCCGGTGCGACGACGATCAATCTGCCAGACACCGTCGGCTATGCCGTGCCGGAGGAGCACGAGGCGATGTTCCGCACGGTCATCTCGTCGGTGCCCGGCGCGGACAAGGTGATCTTCTCGTCGCATTGCCATAACGACCTCGGCATGGCGGTCGCCAATTCGCTGGCGGCGGTCAAGGGCGGGGCACGGCAGATCGAGTGCACGATCAACGGGCTGGGCGAGCGAGCGGGAAATGCCGCGCTCGAGGAGATCGTGATGGCGCTCAGGACGCGCGGCGATGCGATGCCGTACCGGACCAACATCGAGACGACGCACCTGGCGCGAGCCAGCAAGATCGTGTCTGCAGCAGCGAACTTCCCGGTGCAGTACAATAAGGCGATCGTGGGCAAGAACGCCTTCGCGCATGAGAGCGGCATCCACCAGGATGGCATGCTGAAGAATGCCGAGACCTATGAGATCATGACGCCGGCCTCCGTCGGCATCAAAGAGACGACGCTGGTGATGGGCAAGCACTCGGGCCGCGCTGCCTTCAAGGACAAGCTGCGCGAACTCGGCTACGAGCTGGGCGACAATGCCTTCCAGGAGGCGTTCGTCCGCTTCAAGGATCTGGCCGATCGCAAGAAGCACGTCTACGACGCCGATATCGTCGCCCTGGTCGACGATGAGGCGGGTTCGGTCGATGACCGCATCAAGCTCGTCGATATGGAAGTGGTGAGCAAGACCGGCGGAGTGCACCGGTGCGACATGACGGTGACGATCGACGGCGCCAAGCGGACAGTGAGCTACGACGGCACGGGGTCGGTCGACGCGATCTTCAATGCCGTCAAGCAAGCGGTGGGCATGGAGCCGCATCTGGTGCTCTACGCGGTGGATGGTGTGACCGGCGGGACCGACGCGCAGGCCAGCGCGCATGTGCGCCTCGAACTCAATGGGCGGATCGCCTCGGGCAATGCCGCGGAACCCGACACGCTTGTCGCCTCGGCGCGCGCGTATCTCAACGCGATCAATCGGCTGATGATCGAACGGGGCGCGGCCGCCCAGGGCGCGATGGAAAGCGCCGCGGGCTAATGGAGTGACGCTCTATCCACGTAACCGCTTGAAGCAGAGGCTTGGCGCCAACGAACCGGCGCTGGGCTTTTGGCTGAGCCTTAATAGTCGCATCGTCACGGAGATGGCGGCGGGGGCGGGTTGGGATTGGTTGCTCCTCGACATGGAGCACGCCATCTATAACGACGAAAGCGTCGAGCAGCACCTGCTGGCGGCGCATCACGGCGGCGACGCCGAGCTGGTGGTGCGCCTTCCGTTCATCGATGCCGCATTGGTGAAGCGATTGATGGACATGGGCGTGCGCAGCTACATGTTCCCGTTCGTACAGACGGTCGAGGACGCAAGGCTCGCGGTCCAATCGACGCGCTACCCGCCAGTCGGCGTCCGAGGGTTTTCCGGTGCGACCCGTGCGAGCCGCTACGGACGCGATGTCGACTACCTCACGACCTATGCCGACGACGTCTGCGTTATCGTCCAGATCGAGACGCCGCAGGCGATCGCGAACATCCAAGCCTTCGGCGAGGTCGACGGTCTCGACGCGATGCTGATCGGCGCAAACGATCTTGCGGCCAATATGGGCCATCTCGGGGACACCCGACATGGGGATGTCGTACAGGCTGTGTCGGACGCAGGCCACGCGATCCGCGCGACGGGGAAGGCCTCGGGCTTTCAGTTTTTCGACGAGCGCGCAGCGACCCTGCTCGAGGAGGGCTTCACGCTGGCGGCGGTGGCTGGCGATCTACACACGGTTTCAACAGGTATGGGTCGGCGCCTGCACGATTTCTCAAGATGACCTACGAGCTGCGCCCCGTAGCCTCAGCCGAAGACCGGGCAGCGATGCATGCGATCCGCCGCGCTACGCTGTTCTCGCCGGATCGGCCCGGCGGTCCCGTCGTCTACGACGAGAATCATCCGCACGATGTCAATCCCGCCAACCAGTGCTTCCTGCTGGTCCTAGATGGGCAGCCAATTGGGGTCGTGCGGCTTGATCCGCGAGGTGAGCAAGAGGGCATCGTACGGCTCGTTGCGATCCTGCCGGCGCTTCAGAGGCAAGGACACGGGCGTGTGCTCGGCGAGCTGATCGAAGCGGAGGCCCGGCGGCGGGGGATGGCAAAACTGGGCCTCAATGCTCGAGAGGATGCGGTCGGTTTCTACCAGCGGATGGGCTGGGCACCTGAAATCTGGGATCGTGCCGAGCTCGAGACTTTTGCATCGCACTGCACGCAGATGACCAAGCGGCTCTAGCCCTACGCGCCGGGGTCGAGCTCGGGGGTCTGGGCGCCGCTCTGTGCGAGATGCGGGTCCGTTGCTTCCCTGACTTCCGCGACGCCGCCGTCGCTTGCAGCGAGCATTTTGTTAATGCCGACCTTCACCGCCTCGGTGAGATCGCGCTGCGCTGCGCGATAGTCCGGCGTTTTCACCCATAGACGCATTTCGAGCGTGACGGTGGTGGTGCCGAAGCCACTGACGAAGGCGTTTGCAGCCGGTTCGGCCAACACACGCTTGTCGCGCTCGGCGATGGCGAGCAATGCCTTGCGGGCGCGTCCGATATTAGCGGAGTCGGGGATGGTGATGTCGATATCGACCCGCCGCCGCGGTTCGCGCGAGTGATTGGTGATCGCACCATTCCACAGCTTGTTGTTATTGGTGAAGATGAACAAGCCGCTGGTGGAGCGGAGCCTGGTGCCAAACAGCCCGATCTCGACCACGACGCCCTCGACGCCGTCGCCTGTGATGTATTCTCCCACCGCAATCGGACGAATCCAGGCGAGCATGATGCCAGCGGCGACGTTGCTCAGAGTGTTCTGGAGCGCGAAGGCCAGGGCGAGGGAGGCCGTGCCGACAACGGTAAGGATCGAGGTGGTGGGAACACCGATGAAGCTCAGGGCGGTTATGAGCGCGATAATCAGGATGCCATAGCGTGCGGCCTGAGCGACCAGGGGCGCGAGAGTGGTGGTGGCCGCGGGGCCGACGCGCGGCAGCCAGGCGCGCACAGCGCGCTGCGCTATGCCCCCCAGAACGATTCCAACTGCAAGGGCGACGACTGCGCCGACAATTGGCAGCAGGAATTGTGTCCAAGTGACCGGGTTCTCAAGCGAAAACGGGAGATGCATGGGCTGTTTCCGAGGGGATTTCGACGCGTTTCACGGCATCAATGCCGCAGGGCGGAGAAAGTGCCAAGCTGTGCTGGACACCCGGGGGGGCCTCTGGTAGTCACCGCCCCGGATCGGGCGGCTAGCTCAGCTGGTAGAGCAGGCGACTCTTAATCGCCGGGTCCGGGGTTCGAGTCCCCGGCCGCCCACCAATCTCCCTTTTTTCCAACCAACCGTCCCACATTGGCTGGCTCGCGGTTAATGCCCGTTAACCCGAATCCGGCAGGGTTCGGCAATGTCGATTGCGAGCCCGATTGTTCCGAACCCGTCCCATGCGGTTGCAGCAGCGCGGGTTGCGCTGACAGAGGCGCTGGTGCTGAAGGTGGGGCAGGTGTTGCAGGCGCTCGTGGTCGGCAAGACCGCGGACGGCCTGACTGCGCTCAAGATCGGCGACCAGGTGGTCACCGCGACGCTCCCGCAAATGAACCTGTTGCCCGGTAGCACGCTGCAACTGCAGGTGAAGGTAGCTGGTGCGACGCCGCAGCTGCAGGTGATAGCCACGCCGACGGCAACCGTTCCTGCCGCAGCGCAGGCACCCGTCGGCAGCGTCGTTCCGGTGCAGACGAGTCCGGAGTCGGTCGTGGCGACCGAGCGGCCGTCGGTCCCGACGCAACCGCCGCCGAATGCGGTCCCGCCGACAGCGAAAGCCGAGTCGCAACAGGGGGGTACGCCTCTGCGCGTAGAAAGCGATTCAAGACCAATCTCTCCGGCGGCTGCCGTGTCCAGACCGGCGTCTGTCGCAGTCGAAAACCCGCCGGTGCATCCGGCCAGCACGCCCCCGATGCCGGTGAGGGTCGCGGACGCCGTATCGCCTCCAAAGGCCACGCCGACGCCAGCCGTCCCATCGTCGGGAGTATCGACGACGGAGCCTGTGTCGACACCGAGCGTCACGGTTCCTGGTCCGGTGCAGTTGGCGCCGCAGTGGCGACCGGCCAGGGCACCAGCGTCGGTGGGTCAACCGGCCGGAACGCCCCCTTCGGCTGGAGACGGCCGCCAGACGTCACCGGTAGCACCGGCGGTAATCCACCGACCGACAGGGCCAGTCGTTCCGGCCCCCTCGGCGCCATCGGCCAGTGTCTCGGCCGAGGCCGGCGCGCCCGCGGTCACGAATTCATTGCTTGTCGCGCAGTCGACGCCTCGGCCACAGGCGAGCATCGCGGACTTGCCACGCGCAGCGACCACGTCGCTCGCGACGGCGCCGCCGGCACTTGCCCGGCAGGCGGTCGCTCCACAGCCGCCGCCTCTGCCGGCAACGCCGCAAACCGCGCTCGCGCAGATGCTGCCGGAAGCGCTAAGCCGGCAGGACTCGGCTGGGCCGCTGCTTGTCTCACTTGCCGCCGCAATACAACGACCCGGCTTGTTGCCGGAGCCGATCTTGCGCGCTGCAATTGGGGTGCTGGCTCAGCGCATCGTCGTCAGCGATGGGAAGGTGCAACCGGGACAGCTCGAGCAGGCGATGACGCGCTCGGGTGTTACGCTCGAGGCTTCTCTGCTGAGGACCGACCCGCAACCGCGCGACGCCAAGGCCGGGCTGCTGGCACTGCGCGAGGCTCTGGGGAAATGGCTGGGTGGGTCGCCTGCCCCATTGGCGACAGGACGCGACCCTGCACCGCCACCCATCAAGGGCTTGCCGTTGCGCGCCGTGATGGCCGAGGCACCGCCACCGCTTCCGGACACGGCGCGGGAGGCCGGGCGCCTGCTGCACAGCGAGGCAGATGCGGCTGTGTCCCGTGTGAAGCTGATGCAGCTTGCTTCATTGCCAGACAGCGACCCAGGCAAACCCGCTGCCTCGACCCTGAGAATGGAGCTGCCGTTTCTGATTGGGCACGAGCTTGTCATGGCGCAAATCCAGGTCGGGCGCGACGGCGCGCGGCGTGAGGCGGAACGGAAGCGCGGCTGGACCATGCGCTTTGCGCTCAATTTCTCGGCCACCGGGGAGGTGGGGGCAGAAGTCGGCGTCCTGGGCAAGGCGGTGAACGTGTCGCTATGGGCCGTCGAGCCTGAGACGGCAGCGGTCATGGCTGGATCCCTACAGGACCTTACGCGGGCGTTGGAGGGCATCGGGCTGAAGCCGGGCGCGGTGCGGATACGGCAAGGCGCGCCAGCAGATGTTCATCCGCCGCC